>Ga0310345_10000108_pt1 | contig 172835 bp, 163 predicted proteins | sample HC15DNA20500_MG_FD_204667 | JGI IMG/M metagenome (GOLD analysis project Ga0310345, IMG submission 204667) | Marine microbial communities from station ALOHA, North Pacific Subtropical Gyre - HC15-DNA-20-500_MG | ecosystem: Environmental > Aquatic > Marine > Oceanic | place: Pacific Ocean... | reverse complement strand
GGCCAGGTGTCGATGGCACCGCCGGGCAGGCGAGGCAGGGCAGCTGGCTCGGGCGGCAGCACAGCCATGTCACCCACCCGGCCCGCCACACGCCCCGGGTGTTCGGACGAGGCTCCAGCGCCCGCGTCCCGACGCGATCCAATCGGGTCGGGCCAGATCCATGCCTGCGCTGGCCGGTCGGGCACAGCCTGCACAGACAAGGCTGCGCCCACAGCCCTCAGGGCCGAAGACCAGCGTCCGACAGGGGGCAACCGGAGGGCGCGCGCAGGAAAGCGGGCGCCGGAACTGTTCATTTCGGCATCAAATGTAATGGGATGCATCATGCTGCACCGCAGGAGGCGCCCCCGAAACAGGTGGATCGTCGGGGCATGTGCGGCCCCCCACGCGCAAGTCTCGGGGGCCAGATAAAATCCGCCACAGACACACACGACGACACAGAATGAAACTGATCGGATCCCTGACCAGCCCTTACGTCCGCAAGGTGCGCATCGTGCTGGCCGAGAAAAAGCTCGACTACAAGTTCGACGTCGAGGACGTGTGGGCGGCCGACACCACCATCTCGGCTTCCAACCCGCTGGGCAAGGTGCCTTGCCTGGTGATGGAAGGCGGCGAAGCCGTCTTCGACTCGCGTGTGATCGTCGAGTACGTGGACACCCTGTCGCCCGTGGGCAAGCTCATCCCTTTGAGCGGCCGCGAGCGCGTGGAGGTGCGCACCTGGGAAGCATTGGCCGACGGCGTGATGGATGCGGCCATCCTGGCGCGCATGGAGGCCACTTGGCCCGGCCGCAGCGAAGCGCAGCGCAGCCAGGCCTGGATAGACCGCCAGCTGGCCAAGGTGCATGCGGGCCTCAAGGCCATGAGCCAAGGCCTGGGTGACCGTCCCTGGTGCACTGGCACCCACCACAGCCTGGCCGACATCGCCACCGGCTGCGCCCTGGGCTACCTCGATTTCCGCTTCGCCCACATCGACTGGCGCGACAGCTACCCCAACCTCGCGCGCCTGTTTGAGAAGCTCTCGCAGCGCCAGAGCTTCATCGACACGGCGCCGCCCGCAGCCTGAGCCACGGCCGCGGGCCGCTGAACCTCAGTCGGGCAAGCCGAAAGAATCGGCCCGTGCCCGGCGCCAGTACTGCTCGAAAGCGGGCTGGCTCCAGGGAGTCTCGCCGCGCTCCGCCGCCAGCAGCTCGCCCGGTTGCAGATAAGGCAGCAGGTTCGACAGCCGCCGCACCTCGAAGCCCGACACCCGCCGGACGATGTGGTCGGCGCTGATGTCGTTGGGATGCTGCAAGCCCGCTGCCTGCACCAGCTCCTTCAGGGCATGCAGCGTGTTGCGGTGATACCGGTAAACGCGCTCGGCCTTGTCTGGCACCACGAGCGCCCGCGCGCGCAGGGGCTCCTGCGAGGTCACGCCCGTGGGGCAGTGCCCGGTGTGGCAGCTTTGAGCCTGGATGCAGCCCAGCGCGAACATGAAGCCCCGCGCCGAATTGCACCAGTCCGCGCCCAAGGCCATCATCCGGGCGATGTCGAAGGCGCTGATGACCTTGCCCGCGCAGCCCAGCTTGACGCGGTGCCGCTCGCCCAGGCCCACCAGGGTGTTGTGCACCAGCAGCAGGCCTTCCTGCAGCGGCGCCCCGACATGGTCGGTGAACTCCAGAGGTGCCGCCCCCGTGCCGCCCTCGGCACCGTCCACCACGATGAAATCCGGCCACAGGCCCGTCTCGCGCATGGCCTTGGCCATGGCGAACCACTCCCAAGCGTGGCCCACACAGAACTTGAAACCCACTGGCTTGCCGCCCGAGAGCTGGCGCAGGCGCTCGATGAAATGCAGCATCTCGATGGGCGTCGAAAATGCGCTGTGGCGGGCTGGCGATACGCAGTCCACCCCCACCGGTACGCCACGCGCTGCGGCGATCTCCGGCGTCACCTTCGGGCCCGGCAGCACACCACCATGACCCGGCTTGGCGCCCTGGCTGAGCTTGAGTTCGATGAGCTTGACCTGCGGCTCATGGGCGTTGGCCACGAACTTGTCGGCATCGAACTCGCCGACGTCGTTGCGGCAGCCGAAGTAGCCCGAGCCGATCTCCCAAATCAAGTCACCACCAGGCTCGCGGTGGTAGCGGCTGATGGAGCCTTCGCCGGTGTCGTGCGCGAAGCCGCCCTTGCGTGCGCCGGTGTTCAGCGCCAGCACGGCGTTGGCGCTCAGGGCACCGAAACTCATCGCCGAGATGTTGAACACACTGGCGCTGTAAGGCTGCGTGCACGACGACCCACCCGCCCCGATGGTGACGCGGAAATCGTGCGAAGCGATGTCGCTGGGTGACACGGAATGGCTGAGCCACTCGTAGCCGGTGGCGCCCACGTCTTTCTGGGTGCCGAAGGGGCGCTTGTCGGGCTCTCCCTTGGCGCGCTGGTACACGAGCGAGCGCTGCTGGCGCGAAAACGGTGCGGCCTCGTTGTCGCTCTCAATGAAGTATTGGCGGATCTCCGGGCGGATGAACTCCAGCAGGTAGCGCAGGTGCCCAATGACCGGGTAATTGCGCAACAGGGAGCGCGGCGCCTGGCGGAGGTCATTGAAGCCCAGCACCGCCAACGCAGCGCAGACCAGCACCAGCACCCAGCCCTGGTGGCCGCCCTCGGCCGCCCACAGCCACAAACCGTACAGCAACCCCAACAGGGCTCCGACCCAAACCGCGAAGCGGATCGGAACGTGTGCGTTGAGCCGAATCAACCACCTTGGCATGGCTTCCTCCGTCGGAGCCCGAAGAGCCCACGTTGCCAATGTAGCGAAACGGGCCGATGCCGTTCGTGGCATTTGAACGGCTTGTCGGGGCCAGTCCAAGGCTGTGATGCGTTTGACGCGACACGGCCACCCCGCGCCGGCCACGGCCGATGTTGCGCCCCCACGACAAGCCGAATTGCGGCTACACTGCCGCCAGCGCCGATTTGACGTCGGAAGTGCATGCCTCTGTGGCCCGCACCTTCACGACCCTCCCGAATTGCGGGCGCTTTAAAAATGCCGCTAAAGAGGTCGATGCCACCGGCCCCTGCTTCCTGCGCGGCCGGTTTGTTTTTTCTGGATCGCTCCACCATGTCCCTCGGGATCGTCACGCCCGCCACCCTGCACTTCGAGGCGCCCCTGCCGCTGCAGAGCGGCGCGCAACTGCGCGACTACACCCTCGCCTACGAGACCTACGGCCGGCTCAACGCCGACCAGAGCAATGCTGTGCTGGTGTGCCATGCGCTGAATGCCTCCCACCACGTCGCGGGCCTGCACGCCGGCGCCGACGGCCTCCCCCTGCCCAAAAGCGAAGGCTGGTGGGACAACATGATCGGCCCGGGTAAGCCGGTGGACACGGACAAATTCTTCGTCATCGGCATCAACAACCCGGGCTCGTGCTTCGGCTCCACCGGCCCCACGCACACCAACCCGGACACCGGCAAACCGTACGGCGCCGACTTCCCCGTCGTGACGGTGGAAGACTGGGTCAACGCCCAGGCCCGCGTGCTGGACGCACTGGGCATCACGCAACTGGCCGCGGTGCTTGGGGGTAGCCTGGGCGGCATGCAGGCCCTGAGCTGGACGCTGCAACACCCCGAGCGCGTGCGCCATTGCGTGGCCGTGGCCACCGCGCCGAACCTTTCGGCCCAGAACATCGCCTTCAACGAGGTGGCGCGCCGAGCCATCGTCACCGACCCTGACTTCCACGGCGGCCACTTCTACGAGCACGGCGTGGTGCCCCGCCGCGGCCTGCGTGTGGCACGCATGATCGGCCACATCACCTACCTGTCGGACGACGTGATGGAGTCCAAGTTCGGCCGCGAGCTGGTCGGCCGCGAGGTGGGTGGTGCACCGAGCTACAGCACCCAGGACATCGAGTTCCAGGTCGAGAGCTACCTGCGCTACCAAGGCGACAAGTTCAGCGACTACTTCGACGCCAACACCTACCTGCTGATCACGCGGGCGCTCGACTACTTCGACCCGGCTCGCACGCACGGCGGCAACCTGTCGGCGGCAATGGCGAAGGCGCTGGCCAAGTTCCTCGTCATCAGCTTCACCACCGATTGGCGCTTCTCGCCCGCACGCTCGCGCGAGATCGTCAAGGCCCTGGTCGACAACCGCCACGACGTCAGCTATGCCGAGATCGACGCGCCGCACGGCCACGATGCCTTCCTGCTCGATGACCCGCGCTACCACGGCGTGGTGCGCGCCTACTTCGAGCGCATTGCGCGGGAGGTGAAGGCATGAGCGCGCCCAACGCTTTCCACCACGTCATCGCCCAGCTGATCCCGGCGGGCTCGCGGGTGCTCGACCTCGGTTGCGGTGACGGCGCCTTGCTGGCCCTGCTGCGCGATGCGCGCCAGTGCACGGGCTATGGCATCGAGCTGGACGATGCGAAGGTCGAGGCCTGCGTGGCCCGCGGCGTCAACGTCATCCAGCGCAACCTCGAAGAAGGCTTGAGCCTGTTCGACGACAACAGCTTCGACGTGGTGCTGCAACTCGACACCCTCCAGCACCTGCGCAACACCGAGGACATGCTGCGCGAGACCGCACGCATTGGGCGCATGGGCCTGGTGAGCTTCCCCAATTTCGCGCACTGGCCGCACCGTTTCAGTGTATTGCGCGGGCGCATGCCGGTGTCCCGCAGCCTGCCCTACCAGTGGTACGACACGCCGAACATCCGCGTGGCCACGTTTGCAGACTTCGAGATCCTGGCGGGCAAAAACGGCCTGAACATCCTGGCGTCTTTTGGATGGCACGAAGGCCATGAGGTGCGCCTGTGGCCCAACCTGTTGGCCAGCACCGCGGTGTTCAAGTTCGAGCGCGCCTGAAACGCTCGAACCGGGAAAAAAGAGGCGCCCCCCGTGAAGGGGGCGCCTTGAACGCTCTGGTCAAACAAAGGTGACTTCGCAGTCACGGGCCCCCTCTGCCGATGGTGTCGCTTCGCCTCGTCGGTGACGCGCCAAAATCTGCATCAGACCCACTGTCTATTGAGCATGAAGCGTGCCAGCGCCATGAAAAAAGCGCCCCGAAGGGCGCTCTGAGATGTCAACGAGATGGTGCTCAGAAGTTGTGCTTGACGCCCACAGCGAGCGAGCGACCGTTCTTTTCTTCGGTCAGCTTTTCGGTGGCCAGGGCTGCGAACAGGCTGGTGCGCTTGGACAAGGCGTGGTCGTAGCCGAGCGAGAAGATCTTGCTCTTCGGATCGGCATCGTCCACCACTTTGTACTTGGCTTGACCGTACGATGCCATCACAGTACCGACAGCGCTGACCGGGGCGCTCACACCCAGTTGCCACACACCGGCTTGGTTGATGGAACCATCGAACAGGTCATCGCTGTAGTACTTGAACTTGGTGTACTGGGCGAAGGTCTTGACCACGCCGAAGTCATAGCTGCCGTTCAGGCTGGCCGCGCGGAAGGCACCCGGGTAGGGCGACACGCTGCCCGAACCCACTCTGGGCGACTTGCCGCCGTCCACGTAAACGCCCATCAGGCTCAGAGGGCCGTTGTTGTACGACACGCCGGCCGTGTAGCTGTTCTTGTTGGCACCCGAAGCGCTTTCCTTGGGCGAGAACTGCAGGGTGCCGCTCAGGCCGGCAACGGTCGGGGTTTCGTAGGTGATCGAGTTGACCCAGCCGGTGCCGGTGCGCGAGAGTGCATACGTGCCCGGCGAGCTCTTCGTGGCCGAGCCCAGGTCGTAGAAGTGGCGCATCGTCGGCGAGAACGTCATCGAGCTGCCGAAGGGGTTGTAAGACAAGCCAGCCACGAACAGCGGCGTGTCGTATTGGCCCAGGGCCAGCTTACCGAACGAGCCGCTCAGGCCCACCCAGGAGGTACGACCCCAGAACTGGCCGGCTTGGTTGGTGATGGTCGAACCGGTGTCGTTGCCGATGAAGCTTTCCAGCGCGAACTCGGCCTTCATGCCGCCGCCCAGGTCCTCCGTGCCGGCGAAGCCGATGAAGCTGGTCATCATGTTGCCGCTCTCGACCTTGGTCACGGCCTTGCCGCCGACCGGCTTGTAGGAACCGAAATCGGCTTCGAGGTAGCCATAAACCTTGAGTTGGGACTGGGCATGGGCCAGACCAGAGACCAGCGTGAGGGCAGCCACAGCCACCAGCTTTTTGTTTGCAGACATCGCTTTTGCTCCTAACAGGATGGGTTCAGGGACGGAAGGACCCAGACGGGCCGCTGCGTCTGCATGAGCAAAAAGCGTGACAACTTCACGGCGCATACGTCAAATGACGTATGCAGGCGCGATGCTCAGGCGCGCCAGACCGCCAGGATCTGTTCGCCGTAGGCTTGCAACTTCTTGGCACCCACACCGCTGATGGTGGACAGCTCGTCCAGCGTCTGGGGCGCCATGCGGGCCATCTCGGCCAGCGTGGCGTCGTGAAAGACGACGTAAGCGGGCAGGTTGTGTTCGCGCGCCACCTCGGCCCGCCAGGCCTTGAGCGCCTCGTAACGGGCCAGGGCATCGGCCTCGAGTGGCACAGGTGGTGCGCTGCCGCCTTTGGTGCGGGCCAGCTTGGTGCGCGGCAACGCTTCTGCCGCCACCTTGAGCACGATGGCCTGCTCGCCCTTGAGCACGGCCCGCGCGCTCGGGCTCAGGCCCAGGGTGTTGAATTCGCCTTCCGCCACCACATGCCCCAAGGCCACCAACTGGCGCAGCACCGCACGCCATTGGTGCTCGCTGAGGTCAACCCCAATGCCGAAGGTGCTCAAGCTTTGGTGGCCGTACTGCGTGACCTTGTCGGTCAGGCGGCCGCGCAGCACGTCGATGAGGTGGCCGGCGCCGAAGCGCTGCTGGCCGTGCTGCCAGAAGCGGTAGATGCCGCTGAGCAGCTTGCGCGCGGCCTCGGTGCCATCCCATGTCTGGGGCGGGTTGAGGCAGTTGTCGCAGTTGCCGCAAGGGAGACTGTCTTCGCCGAAATAGGCCAGCAGCCGCACACGGCGGCAGTCATGGGCTTCGGCCAGGGCCAGCAGGGCGTCGAGCTTGCCGCGCTGGATGCGTTTGAAATCGTCGTGCGCCGGACTTTCGTCGATCATGCGGCGCTGGTTCACCACATCGGCCAAACCGTAGGCGAGCCACGCTTCGGCGTCGGCGCCATCGCGGCCAGCGCGGCCGGTTTCCTGGTAATACGCCTCGATGTTCTTGGGCAAATCGAGGTGGGCCACGAAGCGCACGTCGGGCTTGTCGATGCCCATGCCAAAGGCCACGGTGGCCACCATGACGAGGCCCTCTTCGCGCAGGAAGCGGTCCTGGTGACGCTGACGTACACCCGCATCCAACCCCGCGTGGTAGGACAAGGCCGGGATGCCCTGCTCGCTGAGCCACTCTGCCGTTTCTTCCACCTTCTTGCGGCTCTGGCAATACACGATGCCGGCATCGCCTTCGTGCTCGCGGCGGATGAAGCGCAGCAGTTGTTGGCGCGGGTTGTCCTTCTCGACCAGGGTGTAGCGGATGTTCGGGCGGTCGAAGCTGCTGATGAAGACACGGGCGTCCTGCAGCTGCAGGCGCTCGATCATGTCGGCACGGGTCTGCTCGTCGGCAGTGGCGGTCAAGGCCACGCGCGGCACGTCGGGGTAGCGCTCGTGCAGCATGGACAGCTGCAAGTAGTCTTCGCGGAAGTCGTGGCCCCACTGGCTGACGCAATGCGCTTCGTCGATGGCGAACAGGCTGAGCAGACTGCGCTCATGCAGGCTGGCCAGTTGCGCCTGGAAGCGCGGGTGGGTGACGCGCTCGGGCGCGACATATAGCATCACCAAGCGGCCCGACATCATCTCGCGCTCGATGCGCTGGGCGTCGTCGCTGCTCAAGGTGCTGTTGAGGAAGGCCGCGTGCACACCCACCTCTTCCAGTGCGCCCACCTGGTCGTGCATCAGCGCGATCAGCGGCGACACCACGATGGCCACGCCCTGCCCAGACCGGTGCCGCGCGATGGCCGGCACCTGGTAGCACAGGCTCTTGCCGCCACCCGTGGGCATGAGCACCAGGGCATCGTGACCCGCCGCGACATGCGCGACGATGTCGGCCTGCTGACCGCGGAAGGCGCTGTAACCAAAGACCTCGTGGAGGATGTCAGAGAGCATCACGGCCAGGGTCAGCGCACATCCAGCACCAGCGCGCCGCTGTAGGCCTGCAGGAACTCGGGCGGCATGCGTCGCACGCGGCCCTGGGCGATGTCGACGCAAACGAACTCGCTGCGGCCGCGGAAGACGGTCTGGCCATCGTCGGCGCGGATGAACTGGTAGTGGCGCTGCAAGGTGAGCTTGTCGGCACCCGTGAGCCAGGTGCCCAGCACGATGCGCTCACCCAGGCGGGTGGCTTGCAGGTAGTTGAGCTCGTGCTGGCGCACCACCATGCCGTGGCCCAGAGCCTCGTACTGGGCGGGGCCGAGCCCCAAGGCGGCCGAGTGCGCCCAGGCCACGTCCTCCAGCCACTGCAGGTACACCACGTTGTTGGTGTGGCGCATGAGGTCGATGTGCTCGGGCGACACGACCACAGCCAGCGTGTGGGGCTGTGGGCGGTCCCAGGAGAGGTCGGCAGGCATGAGGTCTGTGGGAGGAAACAGGGCGTCATCATGCCATGCAGCTGGGGCCGCGCCCGCCGCGCATCCTGCCTGACCAAAGCGTCACTCAGGTCAAACCCTGAGGCGCGGCGCGACACGGGCCAAGCGTTCGGTGGCATCATGGCTGCAATATCTGAGTCACACTCAAGTTTGATGTCGAGCCTCAACCCTGCCCTGCAGCGCACCACCCCCCGTCGCGCCAGCACCGCACACCGTGTCCAGGACTTGCTGGCCGCGGCGCGCAAGGTGTTTTCGGAACACGGCTACCAGCGCGCCACGACGGCTTTGATCGCACAGGCCGCCGGGGTGTCGGAAGCCACGGTGTTCACCTACTTCGCGGGCAAGCGGGAGCTGTGCATCCAGGTCATCACCGACTGGTACGGCGAGATCTCCGCGGAGCTGGAGCGCGATGTGCCCCGGCTGCCCAGCGTGCACGCCAAGCTGGCCCATGTGGTGCGCGCCCACCTCGTCACCCTGCTGGCCGATGGCTCCGGGCTGTGCGCATTGGTGCTCAGCGAGGGCCGCGCTGCGGAGCCTGAACTCGCGGCCGTGATCGCCGACTGCAAACGCCGCTACACCGCCCCATTGATGCACGCGCTGGCCGAGGGCCAAGCCCAGGGGCTGGTGCGCCAGGACATGCCCTTGCGCCTCCTGCGCGACTTGGTCTACGGCGCGATGGAGCATGTGCTGTGGGATGCCATCACCACACTCAAACGACCGCGCATCGACACCACCGCCGAGCAACTCACGGAGTTGATCTGGAGCGCCATCGCACCGCGCGACGCCTCGCTGAGCGCCCTGATGCGCCTGCGCGACGAGGTGACACAGGCGCTGCGCCACACCAGCACACCGTCCGGTTCCACCCGCTGAGCCACCATGCCCATCCTGAGCACCCAACTTCACCCGCGCAGCGAAGCCTTCAAAGCCCATGCCGCCGCCATGCAGGCCCTGGTCGATGACCTGGACGCCCGCCTGGCGCACGTGGCGCTCGGCGGCGGCGAAGCAGCCCGCGCCAAACACCTGGCCCGCGGCAAGCTGCTGCCGCGCGACCGCGTGGCGCAGCTGCTTGACCCCGGTTCACCCTTCCTCGAGGTGGCGCCCCTGGCGGCACTGAACGTGTACGACAACGCGGCGCCTTGCGCCGGTGTGATCGCCGGCATCGGCCGTGTCAGCGGTGTGGAGTGCATGGTGGTCTGCAACGATGCCACCGTGAAAGGCGGCACCTACTTTCCGCTCACTGTCAAGAAGCACTTGCGCGCGCAGGAGATTGCGCAGCAAAACCGCTTGCCTTGCATCTACCTGGTGGATTCGGGCGGCGCCAACCTGCCGAACCAGGACGAGGTCTTCCCCGACCGTGACCACTTCGGCCGCATCTTCTACAACCAGGCCCACATGAGCGCCGCCGGCATCCCACAAATCGCGGTGGTGATGGGCTCGTGCACCGCCGGTGGCGCCTACGTGCCGGCGATGAGCGACGAAACCATCATCGTGGCCAGGCAAGGCACCATCTTCCTGGGCGGGCCGCCGCTGGTCAAGGCCGCCACGGGCGAAGAAGTCACGGCAGAGGACCTGGGCGGCGGCGACGTGCACACGCGGCTGTCGGGTGTGGCCGACCACCTGGCGCGCGACGACGTGCATGCGCTGGCCATCGCGCGGCAATGCGTTGCGCGCTTGAACTGGCGCAAGGCACCCACGCTGGCGCTGTGCGAGCCGCGGCCACCTGCACACGATGAGGCCGAGCTGATGGGCGTGATCCCCACGCAGGACGGCCAGACCGGGCGCAAGCCCTTCGATGTGCGCGAGGTCATCGCCCGCATCGTCGATGGCTCGGAGTTCGACGAGTTCAAGGCCCGCTACGGCAGCACCCTGGTCTGTGGCTTCGCGCACATCGAGGGCATGCCGGTGGGGATCGTGGCGAACAACGGCATCCTGTTTTCAGAAAGCGCCAACAAGGGCGCGCACTTCATCGAGCTGTGCTGTCAGCGCAAGGTGCCTTTGGTCTTCCTGCAGAACATCACCGGCTTCATGGTGGGCCGCAAAGTCGAGAACGAGGGCATCGCGCGGGCGGGTGCCAAGATGGTGACCGCCGTCTCTTGCGCCAATGTTCCCAAGTTCACCGTCATCATCGGTGGCAGCTTTGGCGCGGGCAACTACGGCATGTGCGGCCGCGCGTTCAATCCGCGTTTCCTGTGGATGTGGCCGAATGCGCGCATCAGTGTGATGGGCGGCGAGCAGGCCGCCAGCGTGCTGGCCACCGTCAAGCGCGATGGCATCGAGGCACAAACAGGGCGCAAGGGCGATGACGCCTGGCCAACGGCAGACGAAGAGGCGTTCAAAGCGCCCATCCGCGCACAGTACGAGGCCCAGGGCCACCCCTGCTACGCCACCGCCCGCTTGTGGGACGACGGCCTCATCCGACCCACCGACACCCGCCGCGTGCTGGCGCTGGCCCTGAGCGCCAGCCTCAACGCCCCCATCGCGGAGACGCAATTTGGCGTCTTCCGCATGTGATCCGTGAGGAACCCCGCATGGCCCGCCTGAGCCCGCCCTTGAAGCAACTGCAACTGAGCCGCGACGGCGCCGTCGCGACCGTGCGCCTGAACCGCCCGGAGGTGCGCAACGCTTTCCACGCCGACACCATCACCGAGCTCACCGAAGCGTTCGCCGCGCTGGCCGATGACCCCACGCTGCGCGCCGTGGTGCTGGCCTCGACGGGCAGTGCCTTCTGCGCCGGCGCCGACCTGCACTGGATGCGCCAGACGGCCGACTACAGCTGGGTGGACAACCACCGCGACGCCTCCCGCCTGGCCAACATGCTCTGGACGCTGCAGCGCTGCCCCGTGCCAGTGATTGCCGAGGTGCAGGGCGATTGCTACGGCGGCGGCGTGGGCCTGGTGTCGTGCTGCGATGTGGTCGTGGCGGCATCCTCGGCGCAGTTCTGTCTGTCCGAGGCGCGCCTGGGCCTGATCCCCGCGACGATCAGCCCCTACGTCATCCACGCCATTGGCGAGCGGGCGGCACGGCGCTATTTCGTGACGGCGGAGCGCTTCTCGGCCGAGCGCGCCCAAGCCCTGGGGCTGGTGCACGAGGTCGTGGCGCCGGAGGTGCTGCAAGCCACCACCCGCGGGATCGTCGACAGCGTGCTGCGCAACGGGCCGCTCGCCGTGCGCGCCTGCAAGCAGCTCGTGCGCGACATTGGCCAGACGCCCATCACCCATGAACTGCGCGACGTGACGGCGCGACGCATCGCCGACATCCGCGCCAGCGACGAGGGCAAGGCCGGGCTGAACGCCTTCCTCGCGCGCAGCACGCCACCATGGATCCTGCCCCAAGAGGCGAGCGGCAACGCCGGGGGCGGCCACTGAGCCGGAGCGCCATGTTCACCAAAATCCTCATTGCCAACCGAGGTGAAATCGCCTGCCGCGTGGCCGCCACCGCGCGCCGCATGGGCATCCGCACCGTGGCCGTGTTCTCGGACGCAGACGCCCACGCACAGCACGTGCAAGCCTGCGACGAGGCCGTGCACATCGGCGGCGCCAGCCCGCGCGACAGCTACCTGCGCGCCGACCGCATCCTCGCTGCGGCCCAGGCCACGGGGGCACAGGCCGTGCATCCCGGCTACGGCTTCCTGTCGGAGAACGACGTTTTCGCTCAGGCCTGTGCCGATGCGGGCATCGCCTTCATCGGCCCGCCGCCAGCGGCCATCGCCGCCATGGGCAGCAAGTCCGCCGCCAAGGCGCTGATGGCACGCGCCGGGGTGCCGCTGGTGCCTGGCTATCACGGCGAGCAACAGGCGCCTGGCTTCTTGCAGGCGCAGGCCGAGGCCATGGGCTTTCCCGTGCTGATCAAGGCCAGCGCTGGCGGGGGCGGCAAGGGCATGCGCATCGTCCAGCATGCCGAAGACTTCGCCACGGCGCTTGCCTCCTGCCAACGCGAGGCCGAGGCCAGTTTCGGCAACGCCCAGGTGCTGGTGGAGCGCTACCTGCAAGGCCCGCGCCACATCGAGGTGCAGGTCTTCGCCGACACCCAAGGCAACGTTGTGCACCTGTTCGAGCGCGACTGCTCGGTGCAACGCCGCCATCAAAAGGTGCTGGAAGAGGCCCCCGCGCCCGGCATGACAGAGGCATTGCGTGCGCAGATGGGCGCCGCCGCCGTGGCCGCCGCAAAGAGCGTGGGCTATGTGGGCGCGGGCACGGTGGAGTTCATCTGCGAGGCCGACGTGGCCGCCACCGGCCGCTTCTATTTCATGGAGATGAACACGCGCCTGCAGGTCGAGCACCCCGTCACAGAGGCCATCACGGGCCTGGACCTGGTCGAGTGGCAGCTGCGCGTGGCGGCCGGCGAACCGCTGCCACTGGCGCAGCATCAGATCGTCATGCGCGGCCATGCCATCGAGGCGCGCATCTGTGCGGAGAACCCAGCGCAAGGCTTCCTGCCCGCCACGGGCACCCTGCGCACGTTGCGCACGCCAGACGCCACGCATTTCGCACCCGGGGCGGTGCGCCTGGACAGCGGCGTGAGCGCGGGGGACGCCATCTCCCCGCATTACGACGCCATGATCGCCAAGCTCATCGTGCATGGCGACACGCGCGAAGCTGCGCTCGCGCGGCTCGATGCGGCATTGGCAGCGCTGCACATCACGGGCCTGCAGCACAACGTCGCTTTCCTGCGGCGGCTGGCGCGCACCGCGTCGTTCGCACAGGCCAGGCTGGACACCGACCTCATCGCGCGCGAGCACGAGGCCCTGTTCGGCGTGCCCCAGCAGCACGCACAGCAGCAGCACCTGCGCGACGGCGTGCTGGGCGCGACCCTGCGCTGGTGGCTCGATGCCAGCCAAGGCAGCGCCACCGCCCCCGCGCCGCACGATCCATGGTCGCGCGGCGACGGCTGGTCGCTGCACGCTCCCAGCCAGCGCGTGCTGGTGTGGCAGCGCCCTTCGGCGGAACAGGCCCTGACCGTGCGGGTGCAGCAGGCCCGCGACGGCAGCTTGCGACTGCAAGCCGACGTCGGCCAGGACGGCCTGTGCGTGACGGTGACAGGCCTGCACGCCCCCGCGCCTGGCCGGGTGCAGGCGCAGGTCGATGGGCTGCCCTGGTCCGCCCATGTGGACGTGGCCGCACAGCCCCTCGGCGATGGCAGTCGCAGCTTCGACGTCTTCACGCATGGCGGCCACACCACGCTGCACTGGCTCGACCCCCTGGCCCAGCAGGACACCGCACAGGCAGGCCACGGCCAGGTCGCGGCGCCCATGCCGGGCAGGGTCATTGCCGTGCTCGTTGGCGTCGGCGACGCGGTGAAGGCCGGCCAGCCCCTGCTCATCACCGAAGCCATGAAGATGGAACACAGCCTCACCGCCCCGCGCGACGGCACCGTGGCCGAGCTGCTGTGCAGCGTGGGCGACCAGGTGGCCGAAGGCGTCGAACTGCTGACACTGGAATGACCCGCCCATGCCGCTGAACACCGCGCTCCCCACCCACGTCACCCTGGTCGATGTCGGCCCGCGCGACGGGCTCCAAAACGAGGCCCGGCCCGTGCCTGCGGCCGACAAGGTCGGACTCGTGCACCGTCTGCATGCGGCCGGCTTGAGGCACATCGAAGTCACCAGCTTCGTCAGCCCCAAATGGGTGCCGCAGATGGCCGACAACGCCGAGGTCATGGCGGGCATCCAACGCCCCGCTGGCGTGCGCCACAGTGTGCTCACGCCCAACATGAAAGGCTTCGAGGGCGCGCTGGCCGCAGGTGCGGACGAGGTCGTCATCTTCGCGGCGGCCTCCGAGGCCTTCAGCCAACGCAACATCAACTGCTCCATTGCCGAGTCCATCGAGCGTTTCCGGCCGGTGGCAGAAGCCGCCCGCGCCCACGGCATGCGTGTGCGCGCGGCGGTCTCGTGCGCGCTGGGCTGTCCCTACCAGGGCGAAGTGGCGGTGGACGCCGTGGTGGATGTGGCACAGCGCCTGCTCGACATCGGCGCCCACCACATCGGCATCGCCGACACCATCGGCGTGGGCACGGCAGGGCGTGTCAGCGCCGTGATGGAGGCCGCGTTGAAGCACGTGCCACTGGCCGAGCTCAGCGGCCACTTCCACGACACCTACGGCCAGGCGCTCACCAACATCCATGCCTGCCTGCAACTGGGCATCCACACCTTCGATGCCAGCGTGGCCGGGCTGGGCGGCTGCCCCTATGCCAAGGGCGCCACCGGCAACGTGGCCACGGAGGACGTGGTCTACCTGCTGCACGGCCTGGGCATCCACACCGGCATCGACCTGGACGCGCTGGTTGACGCGGGCGCTTTCATCTCTGGCGTGCTGGGCCGCAAGCCCGTGTCGCGCGTTGCCAATGCGCTGTTGGCCAAGCGCCAGCCCGCCTGAGTCGTCGCGCCGCCGCCTGCCCCTTCCAACAGACCCAACCACCCGAGCGAGGAGACCCCCGATGACCCAGCCAGGCCTGAACCACCACCTCGGTGACGACATCGACGCCCTGCGCGAGGCCGTGCGCACCTTCGTGCAGCGCGAGCTGGCACCACGCGCCGCGCAGATCGAGCAGGACAACCGCTTCCCCGTCGACATGTGGCGTCGGCTGGGTGATCTCGGCGTGCACGGCCTGACAGTGTCTGAAGCCTACGGCGGTACCAACATGGGTTACCTGGCCCACATGGTTGCCATGGAGGAAATCAGCCGCGGCAGCGCGGCCGTGGGCCTGAGTTACGGCGCGCACTCCAACCTGTGCATCAACCAGATCCACCGCAACGGCAGCGAGGCACAGAAGCAAAAGTACCTGCCCAAGCTGGTGAGCGGCGAGCATGTCGGCGCCCTGGCCATGAGCGAGCCCAATGCCGGCTCGGACGTGGTCAGCATGCAGCTGCGCGCCGAGCTGAAGCCCGGCGTCGGTGGCGACCGCTACGTGCTCAATGGCAGCAAGATGTGGATCACCAACGGTGGCGATGCCGATGTGCTCGTGGTGTATGCGAAAACCGACCCCCAGGCCGGCGCCAAGGGCATGACAGCCTTCCTCATCGAGAAGGGCATGAAGGGCTTTGGCAAAGGTCAGCCGCTGGACAAGCTGGGCATGCGCGGCTCCAACACCTACCCGCTGTTCTTCGAGGACTGCGAGGTGCCCGCCGAGAACGTGCTGGGCGGCGTGGGCGACGGCGCACGCGTGCTGATGAGCGGGCTGGACTACGAGCGCGCGGTGCTCTCGGGCGGGCCCTTGGGCATCATGCAGGCCGTGATGGACAACGTCATCCCCTACGTGCACGAACGCAAACAGTTCGGCCAGGCCATCGGCGAATTCCAGCTGCTGCAAGGCAAGCTGGCCGACATGTACACCGTGCAACAGGCCGGGCGCGCCCTGGCTTACACCGTGGCCAAGAACCTCGACGCCCTGGGCGCGCAGCACGTGCGCCATGTGCGCAAGGATTGCGCCGCCCTGATCTTGTGGACGGCAGAAAAAGCCACCTGGATGGCCAACGAGGGCATCCAGATTTTCGGCGGCAACGGCTACATCAACGACTACCCTCTGGGGCGCCTGTGGCGCGACGCCAAACTCTATGAAATCGGTGCAGGCACCAGCGAAATCCGCCGCATGCTGATCGGCCGAGAACTGTTCGCCGAGACCGCCTGAGCCCCCAACGCCGCGTCAATGTGGCGACATGACGCGCAAGCAGCCCTGATGTCGCGCACGTTGCCTCGGTGTGGCTGGCACGCCCTCTAGTATCCGACCCGGATCAAATCTGGTGGCCAAGCGGCCCAAGAGACGGAAGCACGGAGACAACCATGAGCCAACAAGCCCTGAACAACGCCAAGGCACTCGTTGCCCGCGAAAAACTCGATTTCGGCCTGGACGGTGACCTGCCACGCTGGTGGTACGAGAACAACCCGTACAAGTCGCGCCTGGTGGATGCCCTGCAGGCCGCCTTCCCGGACGGCGAGCGTTACTTCATTTCCTGCGTTCGCGCTTTCCGCGAGCAAACCAAGGACCCTGAACTCTTGGCCGAAATCAAGACTTTCATGCGCCAGGAAGGTCAACACGGCATTGTGCATTCGCAATACAACCAGCGCCTGCGCGAGCAAGGCATGGACATCGACGCCATCGTTGATTTCATCAACCGCAACAACGCCTTCCACACGAAGCACTTCTCGAAAGAGTACAACCTCGCACTGACCGCGGCCTTCGAGCACTTCACCGCCATGCTCGCCGAGATCTTCTTCGTCAAGAAGGAGACGATGACCGGCGCCGACCCGAAGTTGCGCGCCATGATGGCGTGGCACGCGGTGGAAGAGATGGAGCACAAGGCGGTGGCCTATGACGTGATGCAGCAAGTGGCCAAGGTGGGTTACTTCAAGCGCTGCATCGCCATGGTGCACGTCACGCTGTTCCTGAGCCTCCTGACCATCCGCTTCACCAACCGCTTGCTGAAGAACGATGGGTTTTCCTTCGGCAAGCGCATGTGGATGATGGTCAAGTGCCGCTGGTGGCTGTTCGGCTACAAAGGCATCATCTCCAGCCACCTGGGCACGCTGCTGGCGTACTTCAAGCCGGGCTTCCACCCGTGGCAACAAGAGGCCATCCACAACTACGACGCCTGGGTCGAAGCCTACGACCGCACCGGCGACCCGATGGTGGCCGGTGCCGCGCTGTACCAGGCCGCGCACTGAGCTGGCGTCGGCCAGACGACACGAAAGCGCCCCACGGGGCGCTTTTTTCATGCGCGCAAGTCGGCGTCGTCGATCCAGTTGCCGTGAAAGCCCGCCGGGATGCGCGCAGGGACGTGCACCACCGCTTGCGGCGGGCCGGTGAAGTCGTCGGCGTTGAGGATATGGAGCTCGGCCTGCCCGCTCAGGCGGTTGTGCACGAAGCCCATCAGCCAGCCGTCGTCCTCGGCGCCGTGGCGCTGGCGGGGCACGAACACAAACTCACCCGGCACGGCATGCGCACCGAAGCTGTGGAGCGCCGTGGCGCGGGCTTGAAGGTCGTGGCGGAACAGTGGCAGCCCGACGCTCTGGCTGTGGCCTGCAGCCGGCCCCACATCGCCCAGGCCCTGGCCAATGCCCACCGCGTAGGCGTAGCGGTAAGGCTCGCCGCTCAGGCGCTCGTCCAGGCGCGGGAATTCTTGCGGGGCATCGTGCAGCACCTCGCGCACCACGCGGCTGCCATCGGCCGGCAGGGTCCAGCGCTCGAAGCGCGCCCCCGAATCCATTTCCGGACCGTGGCGTGAGCGGTCGAACATGCGGCGGTGCGCCACCACGTCCATCACCACGCCGCCGTCCGGCAGGTCGAAGGCGTTGCAGGGGTGGAAGACATAGCACGGGTCCACCTCGTGCCAGCGGATGTCCGAGGCCTCGCCGTCTTTGGGCAACAGTCCCACCCGGGCAGGGTGGCTGTCGTTCCAGGCATAGGGGAAGGACGACAGCGTCAACAGGCGCTTGAACGAGAACGTCACCGGCAGGTCGAGCACCACCACGAAACGACGCGTGATGGCGCAGTCGTGCACCATCGGGCCGTGGCGCACGGGGATGTCTACCACGCGCTCCAGCGCCCCGCCAGGCGACACGCGCACGTACTGGATGCGGTTGCGCTGCATGGCGTTGTAGCAAATGGCATGCAATGCGCCGCTGTGCGGGTCCCGGTGCGGGTGGGCGGTGAAGGGCTGCTTGGCCGGGCTGTCGAAAGTGCCATGGCGCAGACTGTTGAGGCGGTCATCGAGTTGCACAGGCAGCATGCCCGCCTCGACCGAGGCCCACACGCGGCCCGCATGGGCGTAGACGTTGGTGTTGACCACGTCGCCAGGGCCATGGCGTGGCCCGGGCAACAGCGGGCGCCCCAGCGCCTTGTGGGCGCTGTTGCTGCCCACGTAGCGGCTGCGGTACCACTCGGCCCGCCCTGCGTGCAGGCGCAGGCCATGCACCATGCCGTCGCCAGTGAACCAGTGGTAACGGCTCGGTTGCGGCTGGATGGGGTTGGGCCCGATGCGCGCGTACATGCCGCTGAGCGCCTCGGGCACGCGGCCCTCCACGCGCAAGGCGGTGGTATCGGATTCGTTGGGCACGGGCGCGAAAACGTCGTCCAGGAAGTTGGGTTGGGCGGGGGCGGCCGGTCGGGCCTCGGTCCAGGGCAAGGTTTGGGACATGGTGCAGCTCCTCAGAGGACGGTCATGTTGACGGCGTGAACATGCGCATGACACCACCAAATGTGGACAATGTCAACATCATGGTATCCCCCAAATCCGAACGCGCGTACCACCATGGCGACCTGCGCAACGCCCTCATCGAGGCCGGCCTGGCAGCGCTGGAAGCGCACGAGGGCACCGAACTGAGCCTGCGGGCACTGGCGCGCGAACTCGGCGTGTCGGCCAACGCCGTTTACCGGCACTTCGCGGACAAGGAGGCCCTGCTGAGCGCCCTGGCCGCCGAGGGCTTCCGTCGCTTCGCTGCCGAGCAGGCCGCGGCGCAGGCACAGGCCCGGCAGGCAGACGACCCCGTGGCCACGGGCATGGGCTATGTGCGTTTCGCGCAGGCGCACCCAGCGCTTTTCCGCCTGATGTTTGGCCGCTTCACGCGGGCATGCGACAGCACTGAGCTGCAAACCGCCGCGCTGGCCGCGTTCACGCAGCTGCTCGAGGACTCCCGCCCCGTCGGCGCCCCTGACACGGCCGGTCCCATCGACGAGGCCACCATGCTGCGGGCCCTGGCCCGATGGAGCCTCGTGCATGGGCTCAGCCACCTGCTGCTGGAGGGGCAACTCGACTTCTTTGGCCCCGGAGGCAACCAGGAGGCGTTGGCTGGGGCGGTGCTGCGGGCCTCCGGTTTGGGGAAAGCCACAGCGGCCGGCGCAGCCGCGGCAGGCGCACCGGCTCAGGGGCGCGGCAAGCCATCCACAAAAGCCAGCAGCTGACCTGGCCGCATCGCCACCCAGGGCTCGTCGACCGTGAGCGGCTGTGTGGCGATGACGGCCACGCGGTCGCCCGGCTGGGCCAACTGGGCAAAGTCCACCTCGACGTCCTGATCCTGCAGGCGGGCCACGCCGAACGGGTGCTGGCGCACCAAGTGGTGCAGGTGCGTGCTGCAATGTGCCCACAGGGCATCGCCCTGGCTGAGCATGCAGTTGAAGGTGCCATGTGCGGCAATTTGCGGCATCAGCTCGGACAACGTCTGCGTGAGCTCGTCCACCGAGGGCATGGCGGCATGGCTTTTGGCCAGCTCCTGCATCAGCCAGCAGAAGGCGCGCTCGCTGTCGGTGTCACCCACGGGCTTGAAAGCCGCATGCAGCCTGGGCTGGAAGTCCACCAGGTTGCCGTTGTGCGCGAACACCCAGTAACGCCCCCACAGCTCACGCACGAAGGGATGGCAGTTCTCCAGCGCCACCCGGCCCTGCGTGGCCTTGCGGATGTGGGCGATGACCTGTTTGCTCTGGATGGGATAGCGCTGGATGAGCTCGGCCACCGGGGAGTTCTCGGCCGAGAGGTGGTCCACGAAATGGCGAAGACCCCGGCCCTCGAAGAACGCGATGCCAAAGCCATCGGCATGCTCGCTGGCCCGCTGTGCGAAGCCTGAGAAGCTGAAGACGATGTCGGTGGGGATGTTGCAGTTCATGCCCAGCAACTGGCACATGGCGAACTCCGAGGTGAGGGCTGTGGGCTCGCAGTGTAGGGCCAGGCGGCGGGTGGACAGACTCAAGCCCGCGCGTCGAAGCGGAGGATGGCATCCGCCACCGCCGAGAGCGGTCGCACGTCGTCGACCGCTCCAAGCTTGATCGCCTCCATCGGCATGCCGAAGACGACGCAACTGGCCTCGTCCTGCGCCACTGTGTGTGCCCCCCCGTCGTGCATGGCCTTCATGCCACGCGCGCCGTCATCGCCCATGCCGGTCAGGATGATACCCATCGCATCCTTGCCGGCGACCTCGGCGGCAGAGCGGAACAACACATCCACCGAGGGCTTGTGGCGGTTGACGGGCGGGCCATCGAGCACCTTGACGAAGTACTGCCCCACCGATTTGGTCAGCTGCATGTGTTTGCCACCGGGCGCGATCAACACCGTGCCGCGCTGCAGGCGGTCGCCGCTGCGCGCCTCGCGCACTTCCATGGCGCACAAACCGTTGAGCCGCTCTGCGTACATGCGCGTGAAGTTCTCGGGCATGTGTTGCACGATGGCAATGCCCGGGCAGTCCACCGGCAAGCGCGTGAGCACGGCCTCCAGGGCCTGGGTGCCACCGGTCGACGCGCCCATCACCACCGGCTTGTTCATTGACAGCGCATGGACGCCTGCCAGAGCCCTCACAGGTGCCGGCTGCGGTCTGACCGGAAAGCCCGTTGCCGCCGCCGGTACCGCCCCAGCCGCCCCCACCGCCCCGGCCCTGGCACCCGCACGGGGCCTGCTCGCCGCAGCGGCCTTGAGCGTTTGCACGACCTCCAGGCGGGACTCGTCCAGGAACTGCTTGAGGCCCATGCGCGGCTTGGCCATGACCGCGACAGCACCCGAGGCCAGGGCCTCCAGCGCCACCTGGCTGCCCGAGGTGGACAGCGTCGAGCAGATCACGGTCGGGATGGGGTCCTCGTCCATGAGCTGGCGCAGGAAGGTCAGGCCGTCCATGCCTGGCATCTCGATGTCGAGCAGCAGAACGTCCGGACGCCGCTTGCGGATGGCGACCGCGGCGAGCATCGCGTTCGGCGCACTGCCGATCAGCTCGATGTCGCGCTCGTCTTGCAGCAGGTGCTGGATGGCCTGACGCACCACGGCAGAATCATCGACCACGTAGACTTTGACCGCCATCAGCCACTCCCCTCGATGGGCAGCACCCTCACCACAGGCGCTCCCTGCCCCACCCGCCACAGCACCTTGCGGTAACAAGCACCACCGCCCACCGACACCTCGTGGGCCAACACGCCCTGCGCCGCAAGGAAATCGCGGGCCCAGGCCACATTGCGCGCACCCACCGAGGAGGCGCCCTCCTGCCCCTGCAGCCGCATGGCACCGCCGCCGCAAACGTAGGCCTCGCAGGCCAGCGGGTCGACGCCGCGCGCGCGCAACTCCGCGAACATGCGTTGCATCGCCACCTCTGCAAAGGTTGCATCTTTGCTGTGCCCCGGCCGCGGCTTGGCGCTATGCACGTAATGGCACATGGCGCCCACGGTGTGCGAGACGTTGACCAGGCAGATGGCCACGCACGAGCCCAACAGGGTCTGCACCGTCATGCCCTCGTTGACGCAAACAACATCGCCCGGGTGGATGATCAGAGGTGACATGGCGGGTGCGACAGCAGAGATGGCATCGGGCTGAGCGCCGAGACGGTCGCGCGTCATGGGTGAAGACTTCATGGGGTGCCTGGTTTCTTCAGACCTTACGGAAGGCACCGGGTGTGATGGGCTGGAGGCTGGCATTGCAAGGCACCCGCCCTTCGGCGGAGCCGATGAAGAACAAGCCACCCGGCTTGAGTTGGCCCAGCACACGGTCGACCACTTCGGACTTGGTCGGGCCATCGAAATAGATCAGCACGTTGCGCAGGAACACCACATCGAACAGTCCCACGCCTTCCACCGAATGGCAGAGGTTGAGGTGGCCGAACGCCACGTGCGATTTGAGCTCGGGACGCATGGCCACCAAGCCCTCGGCCTCGCCGTGGCCCTGCAGACAAAAGCGCTTGAGGCGGGACTCTGTGACGTGGCGCAGGCGCTCAGCGGGGTAGATGCCCTCCTTGGCCGAGCGCAGCACGCGGTCGCTGACATCCGTGCCCAGCACCGACCATTCCGCGCCGATGCTGCGCTTGCCCGCCAGCTCCGACAACAGCATGGCGATCGTGTAGGCCTCGTCGCCGAAAGATGAAGCCGCGCTCCAAACACGAACGCTGGCCGGCCTGCGCGACTGCAGCTCGGCCACCATCACATCGAAGTGCTTGGGCTCGCGGAAGAAGTAAGTCTCGTGGGTGGTCAGCAGGTCCACCATCATCTGGAACTCGCCGCCATCGCTGTCGCTGCAAACACGCGCCAGGTAGTCGTCGAAATCATGGAGGCCCAAACGCTGGATGCGCGGCCCCAGCCGCGCGCTGACCAATGTGCGCTTGTGGGGCGCCAGGTCCAGGCCGATGCTCTCGTGCATCAGCCCACGGATGCGGCTGAAGACCTGGTCCGACAGTGCCAGCTCGTCCATGGCAGTTCCTCAGGCGGCCACGGCGTCCTGCGCCACCTCGCACAGCGCCGCCATCTCGTCGACGTCAAGCGCCTTCTCGGGCTCCAGTACCACGATGAAGCGCCCCTCCGCCGCTTTGGCCATGCCATGGATGAAGTCGCGCCGCACCGAGGTGCCGAAACTGGGCGCGGGCTCGATCTGGCTGGCGGGGATGTCGACCACCTCGCTGACTGCATCGACCATCAAGCCCAGCTCCAGGCGCTCACCCTGGCGCACCGCGTCGAACACCACGATGCAGGTGCGCCGGCTCACGGACGCCGGCGGTCGGCCGAAGCGCGCCTGCAGATCGATGACCGGCACCACGGCCCCGCGCAGGTTGATGACGCCGCGCACGAAGCTGGGCATCAGCGGCACCGTGGTCATGGTGCCGTACTGGATGATCTCGCGCACGGTGCGGATGTCCATGGCGAAGACGTCGCTGCCCAGCGTGAAGGTCAGGTACTGCGAGGTGTCGGGGCTGGCGGCAACCTCGGTGTCTAGGCGCGAGAGGGCGGCCATGGTGTGCTCCTTCAGAAGGGACGGAAGCTGCCGCCCGCGACCTTGGCAATGCCCGAGCCAGCGCCACGCGCAGCCATGCCCGCTTGGCGGCGGACCGCATCGGCGGCGTCGGCCCCACTGGCCCCGTCGATGTTGAAGAAGGCGATCGACTGTTGCAGCTGTTCCGCCTGTCCGGACAACTCCTCCGACGTGGCCGCCAGCTCCTCAGAGGCCGATGCGTTCTGTTGCGTGGCCTTGTTGAGCTGCGTCATCGCCTCGCCGATGTGGCCCACAGACTGGCTCTGCTCGGCCGATGCCGCGGAGATCTCTTGCACCAACTCGGAGGTGCGCTGGATGGAGGGCACGATCTCGTCGAGCAGCTTGCCTGCCCGCTCTGCCGTGGACACGCTGTTGGCGGCCAGCTCACCGATTTCCTGTGCGGCCGTCTGGCTGCGCTCGGCCAGCTTGCGGACTTCCGCCGCCACCACCGCGAAGCCCTTGCCGTGCTCGCCAGCGCGCGCTGCCTCGATGGCAGCGTTGAGTGCCAACAGGTTGGTCTGGTAGGCGATGTCGTCGACGATGCTGATCTTGGCGGCAATCTGCTTCATCGCAGACACCGTCTGGCTGACCGCTGCACCGCCGTCGCCCGCCTCGCGCGAGGCCTTGGTGGCCATGCCATCGGTCACCTTGGCGTTGTCGCTGTTTTGCGAAATGGAGGCCGACATCAGGTCGATGGAATCGGTGGTCTGCTCCACCGATGCGGCCTGCTCCGAGGCCGCCTGCGACAGCGACTGCGCCGTCGCGCTGACCTGGCTGGCCGCCGCGGTGAGGGCCGCGGCAGCCGAGCGCACCTCGCCGAGCACCCGGGTGAGCTGGTCGCCCGTTTCGTTGCCCGCCACCTTCACTTTGTGGAAGAGGCCGGCGTGTTCGCGCTCGATGCGGTGGCTGAGGTCGCCGCTGGCAAAGGCGGTCAGCAGGTCGGCCACGTCGTTGAGGCCGCGCTCACTCGTCTCCACGATCTGGTTGACACCATTGCCCAAAGACGCAAAGAAGCCGGCCTTGTCCTGCAAGGACACGCGCTGCGAGAAATCGCCATTGGCCGCTGCGGCCACCACGTTGGCGATCTCCTCCTCCGTGGCCACCTCTTGCGTGCGGTCGCCCCACTCCACCACCGTGCCGGTGCGCACACCGCGGGCGTCGATGACCGGCGTGGCCACCAGCGCAAAAGTACGGCCGGCCACCTTGATCTGGGTGCGGTGCGTGTCGCGCAGCCCGGCCAGCATGCTGCGCTGGTGCGCCGGGTTCTTGTGGAAGATGTCGATGCTGGAGCCCAGCACCTTGCGGACGTCGAACTGCGGCAGGGCTTTGCGCAGGTCGGCCTCGGCATTGCTCAGCATCTGCTCGACGGCCTTGTTCATGAAAACGATGTTGTGGTCGGCATCGGCGATCATCACGTTGCTGGTCACGACCTCCAGCGCCGTGCGGATGCGGGCGTTGCGCTCGCTCTCCGTCACCACCGCAGAGAGGCTGGCGCACACGTTGTCCATGGCCTCGGTGATCACGGCCTTCTCACCTGGCAGGCGCGCCATCTTCACGTCGAAGCGCCCTGCGCCGTAGGCCTTGATGGTGTCGACCACCTGCATTTTCACGGCAATGTGGGCGGCCACGAGGTGGTTGATCTTCTCGCCGATGCGGGCACTCTCTGGCGGCAACGCCGAGGCGTCGATGGTCTTGCTGATCCAGCCCTGCTCGTGCTCGCGCGTCATCGCGTCCAGCCGGCTCTCCAGCTCCTCGAGCGCATGGTGGGCCTGGGAGGCGTCTCGCTGCACCTCGGCGCGCGCAGCTCGCTGTCGCATCAATCCCCAGCCGGCACAGCCCAGACCGGCCGCTGCCAGGCCAATCGACAGGGCCGCGGGCCCATGGTCCAGGAACGGGGTGACGACCAGGGCCGCCATGCAGGCGACCGCTGCCATCAAGGCCTTGTCGGGCAGGTTCGGGGTTTCAGCGGTGTAGGCCATGAGAGGCTCCTTCGTCCGGGGTGGCACGGTTGTGCGAAGAAAGTTGAGGGCTGCTGACCGGCCCGGTGGGCCGGCGCGTGCGCTCGGTGGCAGCCAGATCGCCAAGCGCATGGACATCGAAAATGAGCGCCACATCGCCGTTGCCGAGGATGGACGAGCCGCTGATGCCGCGCAGAGAGCGGAACATGCGGCTGAGGGGTTTGATCACGGTCTGGTAGTGGCCCATCAGCACATCGACCAGCACGCCGTAATGGCGACCGGCCGACTGGATGACCACCACGCTGGGCCGCACCGCCGGCGCGCAGTCGAGGCCATAGACCTCGCTGAGCGACATGACCGGCAGCACCTGCCCGCGCAACTCCATGCAGCACCGGCCATCGGCCTGCATGGCCTGTCCCAGGCCATCGCCCTGGATGACCTCGACCACCGACTCCAGCGGAAAGATGAAGCGCGAGTCGCCAACGCCGACCAGGAAGCCATCGATGATGGCCAGCGTCAGGGGCAGGCGGATGTCGATGTCGGTGCCCGCACCCGGCTCGCTGGCGATCTGCACGCGGCCGCGCAGCGCCTCGATGTTCTGGCGTACCACGTCCATGCCCACGCCCCGGCCCGACAAGCTCGTGATGTGCTCGGCCGTGGAGAAACCCGGCTCGAAGATCAGCTTGAGGATGTCGGCATCGGGCGGCGTGACGCCGGGCTCGACGAGGCCGCGGTCCCAGGCCTTTTGCAGCACCCGCTCGCGCGAGATGCCGCGGCCATCGTCGCGGATGCGGATGAGCACGTGGCCCGACTCGTGGCAAGCACTCAGGGTGAGCTGGCCCTGCGCTGGCTTGCCTGCAGCGGTGCGCTCTGCGGGTGTTTCCAGGCCGTGGTCGAGCGCGTTGCGCACCAGGTGCATGAGCGGATCGGCGATGCGCTCCACCATGGATTTGTCCAACTCCGTCTCGCCACCCTGGATCTCCAGCACCACATCCTTGTGCAGGTCGGCGGCCACGTCGCGCACCACGCGGCGGAAGCGGCTGAAGGTCTCGCCGATCGGCACCATGCGCAACTGCAGCGTGCCGTTGCGGATTTCCTCGATCAGCCGCTCCATGTGACCATTGGCCTCGATGAGCGCACCCTGGCGGGTCTCGCGCGCCAACATCGATGCGCCCGCGCTGGCCACGACCAGCTCGCCCAGCAGGTTGATGACGGCATCGAGGCGGTCGGCTTGCACGCGGATGAAGCGACCGTCTTCGGCGGCCTCGCGCGCCTTGGGCTTGCGGGCCTCGGTGGGGATGGCGGAGGTTGCAGGGGTGGCAGGGGTGGCAGGGGTGGTCGCTGCAGCGGGCACCACGACGCTGGCAACCTGTGCAGCCGGGGCAGCCAGCGGCGCGATGGCAAGCTCACAGTCCTCGCGCACGAAGCTGAAAGCGTCCTCGATGCCGGACTGCGCAGCGTCGGTGTGCAGCGTGAAGCCAAACCCCAGATGGCAGGACTCGGGCTCGAGCTGCTCCAAAGCTGGCACAGACGCTTCGTCGAGCACCATGTCGCCGAGCTCGCCCATGCCACGCAGGTAATTCAGGATGGCCAGCGGATCCATGCCGTTGCGGAAGGTGTCGCGCCCAAAGCGCACATCGATGTGCCAAGCCTGAGCCTGCTCGGGCGAGGGCAGGGGCGCGCCCGCGGCCTGCGTCACCGCGTGCGCTGCCTCATCCCCCGGGGCTCCGGCCGATGCACCGGCTTCCGTCAAACGCCGCAGCTCATCTACCAGGTGCTGTCGCAAGCCTTCGGAGGCAGACACATCGCACGCCAGGTCGGTGGCCGCGTCCACCAACACGCGGATCTGATCGTTGCACTGCAGGAGCAACGTGCTCATGGCCGGCGTCAGGTGCTGGCGACCCTCGCGCAGCCCATCGAGCAGGGACTCGACATGGTGCGTGAACGCCACCACCGCCTCCAGCCCGAACACACCGGCCGAACCCTTGACGGTGTGGGCGCAGCGGAACAAGGCATTGAGCAGTTCGGCGTCATCGGGCGCGTCCTCGAGCTGCAGCAGCAACTGCTCGACCTGCTCGATCTGTTCCTGCGCCTCGCTGATGAACGCAGGCAGCGCTTCGGCGATGAAGCTCTGGTCGGTGTCGTCGTGCAGGTGGGCCATGGGGCGCTCCGGGTGCGGATGTTTTGGGCTCAGGCGTCGAGCCACTGGCTGAGCTGCCCGCTCAGGCCGATCTGGCGACAGGCTCGCTGCAGGGCTTCGCTGGCGGCCACCAAGTGGAGCTGCTGACCGCGGGCATGCAGGCTGTGAGACAGGGACAAGAGCAATTGCACCCCGGCCGCATCGGCCTGGACGACATCGCCCGCCTGCACGGGCCACACGCGGGTGTCGCGGTCGGCATCGAGCCAGCGCAGCATGTGGGCGAGGGTGTCGGCGGCGCTGTAGATGCTCAACTCGGCCGGCAGGGCGCGAGGCTCAGCGGTGGCAGCGGTGTCGGCCATGGTCGGCTCCCTCAGGCCAGCACCAGCTTGGAGACGGCGTCCAGCAGCACGGGCGGGTTGAAGGGCTTGACGATCCAGGCCTTCGCACCGGCGGCGCGTCCGCGCTCCTTGGTGGCGTCCTGGCCTTCCGTGGTCAACATCACCACGGGCGTGAACTTGTAGCTGGGGTGGGCCTTGACCTTGGTGAGGAAGGTGATGCCGTCCATGCGCGGCATGTTCACATCGCTGACGATGAGGTGGATCTTGCGGCCGTCCAGCCGGGTCAGTGCTTCTTCGCCGTCCCCGGCCTCCAGCACCTCGTAGCCCGCGCGCGTCAGCGCCAGCTTCACCACGGTGCGCAGCGAACTGGAGTCATCGACGATCAGGATGGTTTTGCTCACGGCATGCTCCTCATGTGTGCCCGTGCCAGGTCAGAAAAATGTGAGTTCGGAGGCTTGCTGTGCCGCGGCGGGTGATGCGGCTTGGGCGCCTGCGCCAGGGGTGCTGCGGCTGCCGCTTTGTCCATGTGCGGCGCGCTGCTCCTCAGTGGTGTAGCCGGCCTGCAGCAACTGTTGCCAACGTGCCCGGTCCAAACGCTGCCCCTGCCGCAAGGCGCCATCGACCTGCTGCACAGCCTGCTCGATGGAGCGGTTGACCTGCTCCATGATTTGCTGGACGCGGTCCTGGAACTGGAAGGACATCATCATCTGCTCGACCTGATGGCGAACCGACTCGCCGTGGGCGCCCAGCGCGGTGGCGCGCTCGTGGAGCTGCTTGACCACATCCTCGACGTCGTGGATGACGCTCTGGATGGTGGCACCCGAGGCGTCAATCACCTGACCATCGGCCTCGGCCCGGCTGCGCGCGCAGTCCAGCGCCTCGCCCATCTGGGTGCGGAGCTCATCGATTTGTTGGCCGATGCGCCGGCCCGTGTTCCCCGACTCACCCGACAGGCGGCGCACCTCGGCAGCAACCACCGCGAAACCCCGGCCGCTGTCGCCGGCCCGTGCGGCCTCGATGGCGGCATTGATGGAGAGCAGGTTGGTTTGACGGGCCAGCTTGGCCACTTCCTCGACCATGTCCTGCAAACCGCCGGACTGCTGAGCCAGCCCTTGCACCGACCCCAAGATCTGCTCGCGCGACTGCACGAAGGCGGCGAAGTTTTCCATCAGGCCATTGAGATCCGACTCGCAGCGCACGAGCACCGCAGCGCGCGAGGCCTCTTGCTCGTGCGCCTGCGGACCGCTGGCCACGATCTGGTCGAGCTGGGTGAGGATGTCTGAAAAACCAGCCAGCAGCTCTTCGGTGGCTTCCCGCATCTGGGTCTGTGCCGTGTGCAAGTGCGTGAGCCACAGTGCCGCTGCCTCCGACAAGCAATCGGCCGCCTCCTGGCCCGCGCCGACATCGCCTTGGGTCGCCGACGCCTGCGCGCCGGGCGCGAAACGCGTCCATGCCGCGACTGCACCGCTGAGCCCCAGCAGCGCGACGCTCGGCCCCAGGGCCGCAGGCCAGTTGCCCAGCCAGGCAGACACCAATCCCAGCCATGCACCCGCTGCCACGCACCACGCCGCTTTCTCGCGAGCGTGACTCCATCCGTTTGACCGCATCCCATCCCCTTGTGATGAGCATTCAAGTTCCGGGGCGCGCGCTCTGGCGTCGCCCTGGCCCTGCGGTGGAAGGGATCACTTTTGATGAACCCTTCTCGACTGACACACCGTCACCGCGCCGGTATGAGCCACTATCGGCCACGATCGGGCCCCGCCGAAATCAAAATGCGTGGAACATGTCACGACAGGTGGCCGGGCCACCAAGGGCCCCCATCAGAGTGCACCCGCACAGGTGTGCCGCCAGGGGTGGCGCAGCGGGGGTGCCGCGCGATAATGGCGACGCTAACAAACGGCACCCTTTTCAACCAACCATCTCTCGTCTGGAACATCCATGGCTTCTGTCAACAAAGTCACCCTCATCGGCAACCTGGGCCGCGACCCCGAAGTCCGCTACACGCCCAACGGCGCCGCCGTCTGCAACGTGTCGATTGCCACCACGCGCAACTGGAAAGACAAAAACTCGGGTGACAAGGTCGAAGAGACCGAATGGCACCGAGTGGTGTTCTATGACCGACTCGCCGAAATCGCTGGCGAGTACCTCAAGAAGGGCCGCTCGGTGTACGTCGAAGGCCGCCTGAAAACCCGCAAGTGGCAAGACAAGGACGGCAAGGACAACTACACCACCGAGATCGTGGCCGAGCAGATGCAACTGTTGGGTGGCCGCGAGGGCGGCGGCATGGGCGGTGGCGGTGGTGGCGGCTACGGCCAGCAAGGCGGTGACGACTTCAACCAGGAAGCGCCCGCCCAGGCCAGCCGCCCAGCGGCACGCCCTGCCCCCGCACCCCGCCCTGCGCCGGCGCCTGCGGCGAAGTCCGCCACGGGCTTCGATGACATGGATGACGACATCCCGTTCTGATGCCCATTTCCGCGGTCATGCCCCGGGGCGATGAGGGGTGACGCGCGCCTCAGCGCATGGCCTCGGGCGCCCAAGCCCAGCGGGCGCCCGTCTCAAGCTCCCAGCGCCAGCGGGCGCGCAGCGCCTCCACTGCCGCAGTGGCCGCGGTTTGCTGTTGGTCAAGCCATTGGCGCTGTAACAGCAGCACCTCACTGAGCGAGCCTTCGCCCAGCTCGTAGCCGCGGCGCACGGCCTGAGCGGCATCGCGGGTCTGGGCCTGGGCCTGTTCGGCGGCCGCCCACACTTGCTGGCTGCTTTGCCACTCGGCGCGCCACTGCGCCAGGCTGCGTTGCAGCTCGCGGCGCACATCGCTCTCCTGGGCCCGCGCTGCCTGGGCATCGGCCCATTGCGCCTGGGATTGCAGGGAGCGCGCAGCACTGCCCAGCGGCCAGGACACACTCACCCCCACGATGCGCTCTGCGCCGCTGCGTTCGCGCCCGAGTTGCACCCCCACGGTGGGGTCTGGCTGGCGCTCTGCCTCCGCCAACCGGGCCTGGGCCTCGGCGGCCTCGGCCTCGAGTTGGGCCAAACGCCATTGCGGGTGCGCTTCCAGCCATGCCGCTTCGGTGGCCTCGGCAGGCTTGGCCACATCGGGCATGGCGGCAGCCCCGCCCTGCAGCAGCGCTGCGGCTGCGGATGGCGCCCCCGGCTGCGGTATAGCCAGGCCGGGGTAGCGGCTGCGCCAAACACCTTGGGCGGCCTGCGCGCGCTGCTGGGCCTGCAACCACAGCGCCTGGGCCTGGGCACGCCCGGCCTCCAACAGCACCAGCTCCTGGCGGGCTGCGTCTCCGAGGGCGTGCCGTCGCCGGGCGGCCTGGTGCTGCTGATCCCACAAGCGGAGTTGGGCGGCCAGCAGTTGCTCCTGGCGAACGGCCTGCAACACACCGACGGCATCGTCCAACCAGGTGCGCACCAGCTCATGCCAAGCCATGGCCAGCTGCGCCGTGGCGCGTGCCTGCTGCCCCTGCCCAGCGGCAGACGCCGCCTCCGCTTTGGCGGGCAGGCGCACACCGCGCGACAGGCCCAGCGCCCATTCGCGCGTGTGCGCGTCGGTGCCGGCAGGGCTGGCCACGGCTGCATCGGCGCGGGCGCGTCGCTGCCCCCAGCTGGCCGATGGCGTCCAGTCGTTGGGGTTGGCCACCACCGCGGCACCGCGGGCCTGCTCGGCCTGGTGGCGCTGCAGGGCCGCACGCCATGCCGGAGAGCGTTGCAGCGCCTCGGCCACCGCGGCGTCAGGCGGCAAGCTGGCAGCCTCCGCCCCCACGGCATCGGCCATGCGCGCCTCCTGGGCATGGGCCTGCGCAGGCATGAACATGAGCAGCAGCACCGCGGCGGCGGCGGCGATGAGGGCCAGCACCGCGAGGATGCGCGTGAGCTGCAACAGCCGCGCCATCGCCCGCTCTAAGGTCCTGTCCTTGGCCCGTTCCTGGTCTTCTTTCATGTGGCCTCCTGTGTGCGCACACCGAATCTTTCATAGGCCATGGGCAGCAGCAGCAGCGTCAAGGCGGTGGAACTCAACAGCCCGCCGGTCACCACGATCGCCAGCGGCTTCTGGATCTCCGAGCCCGGCCCGGTGGCGAAGAGCAACGGTATCAAACCTCCGGCCGTGATGGCGGCCGTCATCAACACCGGTCGCAAGCGGCGCTGCGCGCCCTCCCACACCGCTTCGCGCGGCGTACGGCCTTCTTCGATCAATTGGTTGAAGTAGCTCACCATCACGACGCCGTTGAGCACCGCGATGCCCAACAGCGCGATGAAGCCCACCGACGCGGGCACCGAGAGGTATTCACCCGTCACGGCCAGGCCAGCGATGCCGCCGATCATCGCCAAGGGCACGTTCGACATCACCAGGGCCGCCTGACGCACCGAGCCGAACGTTGAAAACAGCAGGAAGAAGATCAGCAACAACGCCACCGGCACCACGAGCCCCAGGCGCTGGGCGGCGCGCTGCTGGTTTTCGAACTGCCCGCCCCAGGTGATGCGGTAGCCCTCGGCCAGGGGCACGGCTTGCGTCACTTTCGCACGGGCCTCCTCGACGAAGCCCACCAGGTCACGACCACGCACATTGGTCTGCACCACCACGTAGCGCTCTGCCTGTTCGCGGTCGATCTTGACGGGGCCGTCGGTGCGCGTGAGGCGGGCCACGCTGGCCAAGGGCAGCGATTGCCCATCGGGTGTGACGATGCGCAGCGCCTCGAAGTCGGCGGGCGATTGGCGCAAGCGCTCGCTGCCGCGGATCACCAGCGGCGTGCGCCGGCCGGGCTCCTGGACGAGGCCAATGGGTTGCCCTTCCACCCAGCGGCGCAGGTCGGCCTGGATGTCCTGGGCGCGGAGGCCCAGGCGGCCTGCGGCCTGGCGGTCGATTTGCACCTGCAGGTAGGCCACGCCATCGTTGCGCAGCGTGAGGGTGTCGGTGGCACCAGGGATCTCTGCGATCAGTGCCTCGACCTTGAGTGCCATGGCATTGAGCTCCTTCAGGCTCGTGCCGTAGATTTTCACGGCAACGTCGCCACGTACGCCGGTCAGCATCTCGGACACGCGCATGTCGATGGGCTGGGTGAAGGTCGCGTCGATGCCGGGGAAGCTCTCCATGACCTCGCGCAGCTGACCGATCAGCCATTCCTTGTCGGGGTTGCGCCAGGACTCGTGCGGCTTGAGCACCAGGAAGGTGTCGGTCTGGTTCAGGCCCATGGGGTCCAGGCCGAGTTCATCGGCACCGCTGCGTGCAACGATGCCTTTCACCTCGGGCACACGCTTCAAAATTTCCTGCTGCACACGCAGGTCGACCGCGGCGGTGGCATCCAGCCCGATGGAGGGCAGCTTTTCGAGCTGGAGGATGAGGTCGCCTTCGTCCAGCGTCGGCATGAAGGTTTTGCCCACCTGCGTGAACAGCAGCACCGCGCCCAGCAAGGCTGCGCCGGCGCCGCCCATGAGGGCCCGGGGGTGCGCCAGCGCCCAGCGCAAAAGCGGCAGGTAGCCAACGTGCAGCTTGCGCATCAACCAGGGCTCTTCCGTGTGACCCGCCTTCAAGAGCGCCGAGGCCAACACCGGCACCAGGCTCAGCGAGAGCAGCAAGGACACGCCGAGCGCGAACACGATGGTCAGCGCCACGGGCCCGAACAGCTTGCCCTCCAACCCTTCCAGGCTGAGCAACGGCAGGAACACGATGATGATGATGGCGATGCCCGAGGTCACGGGCATCACGACCTCGCGGGCCGCGCGACCCACCACCTGCAGCATCGTGTGCTTGGCGGCATCGCCGCGTGCCAAGTGGGCCTCGACGTTCTCCACCACCACCACCGCGCCGTCGACCAGCATGCCGATGGCAATGGCCAAGCCACCCAGGCTCATGAGGTTGGCCGATAGGCCAAACCAGCGCATCAGCACGAAGGTGCCCAAAGCCGCGAGCGGCAGCATCAGGGCCACCACCAGGGCCGGCCTCACCTGCCCCAGGAAGGCCAGCAGCAGCACCACCACCAGCACCACCGCCTCCAGCAGGGCCTTGCCCACGGTGTGAACGGCACGGTCCACGAGCTTGCTGCGGTCGTAGAACACGTCGATGACGGTGCCCTTGGGCAGGGTGGGCTGCAGCATTTCCAGGCGCGCCTTGACACCCGCCACCACCTCTCGTGCATTGGCGCCGCGCAGGCCCAGCACCAGGCCTTGCACGGCCTCGGCCTGGCCGTCTTTGGTGACAGCACCGTAACGCGTCAACTCGCCGAAGCGCACCTCGGCCACATCGGCCACGCGCGTGATGCGGCCGCCTTCGCTGCGCACCACCGTTTCGCGCACATCGTCGAGCGTTTGCAAGGCGCCTTCGGCACGCACGATGAGGGCTTCCTCGCCTTGCGTCAAACGGCCTGCCCCGTCGTTGCGGTGGCTGGCCACGATGGCCTCTTGCAGCTGATTGAGGCCGATGCCCTGCGCCTGCAGCGCGGCCGGATCGGGCACGATCTCGAAAGTGCGCACCCGGCCGCCAAGGCTGTTGACATCGGCCACGCCGGGAATGGTGCGCAGCGCCGGCCGGATCACCCAGTCGAGCAGGCGGCGGCGCTCCTCCAGCGTCTGCGGGCCCTCGATGGTGAACATGAACATCTCGCCCAAAGGCGTGGTGATGGGCGCCAGACCGCCCTCGGCCGTATCTGGAAGATCCTTCAGGACGCCGCTCAGTCGCTCATTGACCTGCTGGCGGGCCCAGTAGATGTCGGTGCCGTCCTCGAAGTCCAGGGTGATGTCGGCCAGGGCGTACTTCGACACCGAGCGCAGCATTTTCTGCTTGGGGATGCCGAGCAGCTCCTGCTCGATGGGCACCGTGATGCGCGTCTCGACCTCGGCGGGCGTGAGGCCTGGCGCCTTGACGATGACCTTGACCTGGGTGCCCGACACGTCGGGGAAGGCGTCGATGGGGAGTTTGGTCCAGGCGAACACGCCCGCACCGGCCAGCATGGCCACCAGGATCAGCGTCAGCAGGCGCTGGCGCAGGGAGAAGTCGATGAGGGCGTTCACCAGAGGCTCCCGTGGCTCACAGCTTGGCCAGCGCTTTGAGCGCCGCGGTGCCCCGGGTCACGATGCGCAGGGACGCCGCACCGGCTGCCGCCTCGGGCAAGCCTTGCACCACCATCTCGCTGCCCTGGCGACCCAGCGCCTTCACCTTCTGCAAGCGATAGCGCCCCGGCGACTCCTCGATGAACACGGCCTGCTCACCCGATGCCGACAGCGTCACGATGGCCGATTCGGGCACCAGGGGCGAGGCGCTGGCGGTGTGCAGCCGGGCCTGCACCCACTGCCCAGCGCGCAGACCGCCCGACGCGGACTGGCGCAGCCGGGCACGCACCGTCACGCTCTGGGTGCGCTCGTCCAGCAGAGGCGCGATGGCGACCACCGTGGCCACCGGATCGCCCGGAGCCAGCACCTGCACAGTCTGCCCAAGTTGCAAGCCCTGCGCCTGTTGCACAGGCACTTGCAGTTCGACCGACAGCTCCTGCAAGTTCGCCAGCTTGAGCAGCGGTGCAGCCTCCTCGACGCGCTGGCCAACACTGACCATGAGCTCGGCCACCTGGCCGCTCATCGGCGCCACCAACGTGACCTCGCCGCTGGGCGAGACCTGCGCCGAGCCAAGCGCCTGGCCGAGCGCCTGCTGTTGCTGTTGCGCCGTCAAGCGGGCCACGCGGGCCTGGGTGCGGCTCTGGTCCAGGCGCGACTGCGCGATCAGACCCTCCGCCATCAGCTGCTCGTCCCGCTGGAGGCTGCGCTCGGCCAGGTCGCGCTGGCTGCCAGCCTGCAGGGCATCCCGACGCAGGGCCTGGGCCTGGGTGCTGCGCAAGCGCACCAACCACTGGCCTTGGCGAACCTGTGCGCCAGTGTCCGACTGGATGGCCGTGACCAAGCCCGACACCGGCGCGGCCAGCACCTGCTGCTGGTGGGTGGGCAAGCGCAACTGCGCCGGCACCGTGAGGCCACCCGGCGCCGCCAGGGCCAAGGGCACCGACGCCACCCCGAGGGCCGACACCTGCTGTGCGGTGAGGTTCAAGCCGCCAACCGCGCTTGCTGCCGATGCCGCAGCAGCCAAGGCCGCGCTGCCCGCAACACCGCCCAGCACTGCCGCCAAGCCCCGACCGAATCGCTGCAGCACACCCTGGCTCAACATGGAAAACATCGGCTCACCTCTTCAATGGTCGCCCAGTGTCGCGCTGCAACATGAAGCCAGCCTGAACGCGCGCGTCAGGGGCCCATGCTAAGGTCCGGCCATGAAATTGCTCCTGCTGGAAGACGACCCCATCCTGGGCGAAGGTCTGCGCGATTTCTTGCAGGCCGAGGGTCATGTGGTCGACTGGGCGCCCCGCCTGCTCGATGCCCGCTGCCTTCTCAGCGCACAGCATGATGCCCTGCTCGTGGACTGGCAACTGCCCGACGGCTCCGGCCTGGACTGGGTGCGCAGCTTGCGGCGTCAGCAGGACAAGCGCCCCATGCTGATGCTGACCGCACGCGACTTGCTCAAGGACCGCATCGATGGCCTGGCCTCCGGTGCGGACGACTACCTCGTCAAGCCCTTCGAGCCGGAGGAGCTGCTGGCGCGCCTCCACGCGGTGCACCGGCGCACGGCTGGCGCGCCGGACGGCCGCAAGCGCGTGGGCGACGTCGACATCGACCTGCAAGCCCGCGGCGTGTGGCTGCGCCAGGGCGAGCGGCTGGAGCGCATCGAGCTCACCGCACGCGAATGGCAGTTGCTCGAAGCCTTGGTCAACCGCAGCGGTCGCATCGTCGAGAAGGCCGCGCTGGAAGAACTCATCGGCAGCGACGGCAGCGCGCACAGCAACGTCATCGAGGTGCACATCGCCAACCTGCGCCGCAAACTGGGCCGCGGCCTGATCGAGACCGTGCGCGGTCTCGGCTACCGCGTCCCCGCCGAAGGATGAGCGCGCGCCTCCTGCCCTCCATCCGCCAGCGCCTGAGCCGCATGCTGGGCGGCATCGCTCTGGCGTGGGGCCTGGGCATGACGGCAGGTGTGGGCCTCTTGACCCACGAGGTGCTCGACAACCTGCTGGACGGCGCTTTGCGCGAATCGGCCGAGATCCTCTATGGCCTCGTCGCTGTGGCAGACGGCGACAGCCACGCAGCCCCGGAAGGGATGCTGCCCGCCCCACCGCATCAGGAAAACCTGGTGTGGCAGTTGGTGGACCGCCAAGGCCACGTGGTGCTGCGCTCGCACAAGGCGCCACAGGCACGCTTGACCGATCGCCAGCAAGAGGGCTTCACAGGAGACGCCCTCGGTGCCTGGCACGTGTTCACCTTGCCCATGCGCAATGGACAGAGCGTGCTTCACGTCGCCCAACGCGAGGACACCCGCCGGGCCACGATGTGGCTGGCCATGGGCGCCTCGGTGGGGCTGACGCTGCTGCTCGGGCTGAGCGCCGCATGGTGGCTCAACCGTGGCCTGCGCCGGGAGTTGCAGCCCCTGCTCGACCTCTCCAACGAGGTGGCGGAGCTCGAACCCCTGCACCCGCAGGCACCCGGCCTGACTGCCACCCGCACCGAGCTGCAGCCTCTGGTGGACGCCATCGCCAGCCTGACACAGCGCCTGGCCCAACGCGTGGCACACGAGCGTGCGCTGGCAGCCCACGCGGCCCACGCCCTGCGCACCCCGCTGGCCGGCATGGATGCCCAATTGGCCGTGGCGCTCAAGGAAGCGCCACCGCAGCTGCAACCACGCCTGACCCAAACGCGCGAAGCCGCCGCACGGCTGCGCCGCGTCGTCACCGCGCTGATCACGCTGTTCCGCACCGGCGGCGACCTGCAATGGCAAGACACCTCCGTGTCGGCCCTGCTGCAGCGCCTGCCTCTGAAAGATGCGGTGGTGCAAGCCGGCGGCACCGACGTCCTGCCCTGCGACCCAGACCTGCTGAGCGCCGCCCTCTCCAACCTGCTCGACAACGCGGTGCGGCATGGCGCACGGCACATCGAGGTGACAGGTGCCATCGCCGAGGGGCAGGTGCGGCTGCGTTTGCAAGACGATGGCAGCGGCATGCCGGCCGAGCAATGCCGCGTGCTGCAGCAGGCACTGGACGCCCAAGGCCCTCAAGAAGGCCTGGGCCTCGGCCTCACCTTGGCGGACATGGTGGCCCGCACACACGGCGGGCGCTTGCGCCTGCGGGTGCCCGACAACGGCATCGGCGCGGTCGTCGAGCTGTGCTGACCCCTGCCGGCCCCGTGAGCAGCCTCACCAGCGCAGCTTGCCCGTCATCACCTGCCAGAACATCACCCAGTCGCCCATCAGGCTGTAGAGCGGGTAGGTGAAGGTGGCCGGGCGGTTGCGCTCGAAGCGGAAATGCCCCACCCACGCGAAGCCATAGCCCACCACCGGCAGCGCCCACAACGCCAACCAGCGCTGCGTGCCGATGGCGTAAGCCAACAACGCCAACACCGTCAGCGAGCCCACCACGTGCAGGCGCCTGCAGGTCCGGTCCTGGTGCTGGGACAGGTAGAAGGGGTAGAAATCGCGGAAGGTGGTGTAGCGGTCCATGGCTCAAGACTGTGCCGCGGGCCTCGCCCCGACACCATCGGGCACGACCCGCAACAAGGCCATCACGATGGCCAGTGCATACGGGCTCGCCACCTGGCTCACGAAACGCTCGAAGTCGAGGTGCGCGGAGGCATCGGCCCGGTCGGAAATGGTCCGCACGACGGCAAACGGCAGCCCGAATGCTGCGCACACCTGCGCAACGGCTGCACCCTCCATCTCCACAGCCAGGACATCGGGCAGGTGGTGGCGCAGGGTGTCGGCGTCCTCGGCGCTGTTGACGAACTGGTCGCCGCTGACGATGAGCCCCGTGTGCACGCGCGGCGCGCGCAGGCCCAGGGCGTCGAGGTGGATGTGGGCGAGCGGCCCGCCCGGCGCCAGCGCCTGTGGCGAGAGGGCCTCGGCCACGGCGTCGGCCACCGGCCGCACCAACGCCGCCGGCGGGCGCAGGCGGCTGACGCCCAGGCCCGGCACCTCGTGCCGAGGGAACAGGGGCGAGACGTCCAGGTCGTGCTGCAGCAAGGCACTGGCCACGACCACATCGCCCACGCGCACATCCGCGCCCAGCCCACCCGCCACGCCGGTGAACCACAGTTGCGACACGCCGAACGCATCGGCCAGCAAGGTGGCGGTGGTGGCCGCGGCCACCTTGCCGATGCCCGAGAGCACCGCCACCACCGCGCGCCCGCCCAGGTGGCCGCACCAGAACGTACGCCCACCGCGCACCACGCGGGCCTCGTCGGGCATCAGGTCGAGCAGGGCCTGGAGCTCCTGCGGCATGGCGGCCATGATGCCGATGGGGCCGGTCGGGGGGGCGGAGGCGTGCTGCATGCCGGTCATCTTCCCAAAAAAAGGCAAAAAAAAACCACCCGTGGGGCGGTTTTGAAAGCCGGTGGCGCCAACGGTCAAGCTGCTGGAGCCTGTCGTTGTGTGCCGCCCCGATGCAACGAGGCATCGGCAACGGCAACGGCACGGTTCTGAATGTTCCCTGAGCAGCGCCTTGTTCTGGTGTGATCGAACATGTTATTTGTTCAGCGCATCGAGTGGCATTGTAGTGAGCACCAATGCCTGATACGATCATTTTTGACGCACTGTTACGTATTGAGATGTCACCGGGAGGTCGGCCATGCACGCGCCTTTCGGTCATTCGGCCACACTCCCCCGCATGGACCCCACCACTTCCCCCCTCGCCCCAAGCCAGCGCAGACGAGCGCTCTGCCGGCTGGATGGCTGCCTGCGTGTCCGATTTGCTGATCCGCCACGGCGTGAGCCCGCGGCACCAAGCCACCGAAATCGCGCAAATATGCGCGATTTCCATCAGCCAGGCACGGCGCAAGCTCCGCGGCGCGGTGTGGCTGTTCGGCGAAATCTTGGCGCTGTGCCGGCACTACGGCGAATCGCTCGACGCTGTTTTCGCGCAACACGCCGTGGTCGGTGGCCTGCCGCAAAGTGCAAGCGCCGCGGCCGGCGGCACCGATTTCCGGGCAGGTCAGCCTGCGCTCTTGCTCGCAGATGATCTGGAATTGCCCTGCGCCATCCACCTGGGCGCGCAGTGCACGCCCGGAGCGCAAGGCCCGCGCGAGCTGCTCGCCGCCCACCTCGGGCAATCCTGGGTGGTGGGCAGCCCGGCTCGGGTGCTGGCGCTGAACCCTGCGGGCCCCTGCTACCGCGTCGAACAGCTCCAGCTCGAATCGCCCGACGACCAACCCCGCCCGGCCATCGCGGTGCTGGACGACGACCCATGCGCCGCACAGACGCTGGTGGACTGGTTCCATGAGATGGGCTTCGATGCCGAACCGTTCACCAGCGCCGAAGCGCTGCAGCAGGCGCTGCAGGCGGGCCCGCACTTCGACGCCTTCGTGGTGGACCTGATCCTCTCCGGTGGCCAGACATCCCAGGCCGTGGTCGAAGAGATCCGCCGACGCCAGGCCCAGGTGCCCATCATTTTGCTGACCGGGCAGCTGCGCGACGGCACGGCCTCCGAGTCCACGCTGGCGACCATGCTGCGCACCCAAGGCGTGACCTTCTTCGAGAAGCCGGTACGCCCAGCCGTGCTGACCGCCGCCATCCAGAGCAGCCTGGACCGCCTGCGCGCCACGCCCACCCGCACGGCATGAGCCGCTACATGGTGCCGCCGCCCCGGCGCGTGCAGCGTGAGCCGGGCTCCTCCAGCATGCGCGTGGCCCTGACACGTTGGCTCACGACGCTGTCTGCCCTGGGCACGCTGGTGGTCTGGTGGGCCGACGAACGCGCCGGCATGAACAGCGCATGGGCCAGCGTGACGGTGCCCATGGTGTCGGCCGTGCTTGGCGCCAGCGCTCTCGCAGTGTGGCTGCGCCCAAGGTGGCACCCGTTTGCCTCGGGCGTGGGGACAGCGGCCTCGGCCATGTACTTCATCGGCTCGCTGGTCTCGGCCACCATCTCGGCCCAACCCAACAAGCTGTACGAGGTGGCCTCGAACGCGCAGTTCATGCCCATCTTGTACATGGCCGCCTTCGTGGTCATGGTGCGCGGTGCGGCTTTGCTGAGTTGGCTGACGTACTCGGGCGTGGTCATCGCCTACGTCGGGCTGTACGGCGTGCCGCCACCGCACAACGGTGACCCGCTGGGCCACTTCTGGTTCACGCTGCTGATCACGCACCCGCTTTGCATCCTGGCCTTGTCTTACATCAGCGTGCTGCACAGCCGGCTGAGCAGCGCCGAGCTCAGGGTGCAGGCGGACCGTGAACGCTTCCTGGCGATGCTGTCGCACGAGATCCGCACGCCGCTGCAGTCCATGCTCGGCTCCATCGACCTGCTCGACCTCAAAGTGCGCGGCCAGGTCGAGCGGCGCGCCATCGACCGCCTTCGCCAGGTGGCGGCCCAGCTCGAAGCCCATTTGCGCGACGTCACCGAGTACACCCGGCTCGACAACCCGGCCTGGCAGATGCACCTGCAGCCGGTGGATCTGCCCCAGCTCGTGCAAGACAGCTGCGAAGCGCTGCACCCGCGTGCGCGCTCTCGCGGCCTGGACCTGCAATGCGATGTCAGCAACGACGCACGCCTGCGCGAGGTGGACACCGACCCGACGCGGGTGCGCCAGATCCTCGACAACCTGCTGCACAACGCCTTGAAGTACACGTCGGCGGGCGAGATCAGGGTCCGGCTGGCCGTGCGCTCCGACACCGAGCCCGGCTCAGACGACGGTGCCCCGCCCGCAGAGGTGGTGGCGCTGTCCGTGCAGGACACTGGCATAGGCATCGCCGCCGAAGCCATGGCCCGGATCTTCGAGCCCTATGTGCGCCTGGAAGACCGCCGATTGCCCGGCGCGGAAGGCACGGGGCTGGGCCTGGCCGTGGTGCGCCGCTTGGTCGACCGCCTCGACGGCCGCTTGGAGGTGGACAGCGTGCCCCAGCAAGGCACGTGTTTCACGGTCCTGCTGCCCCTGCATGCTGGCGCGTCAACCCAAGCTCGCGCCACAATGCCGTGATCGGCGCACGCGCCCATCCAGGAAAGACCCACCATGAGCCCATCCTCCCAGACCGTCACCACCCTCACCCTGGGCACGCCCCTGTCACCCTCGGCGGTGCGCGTCATGCTGCTGGGCTCGGGTGAGCTGGGCAAGGAGGTGCTGATCGCGCTGCAGCGCCTGGGGGTGGAAACGATCGCGGTCGACCGCTACGACAACGCCCCTGGGCAGCAGGTGGCCCACCATGCCCGCACCATCACCATGAGCGACCCGGCCCAGCTGCGTGCGCTCATCGAGGCCGAAAAGCCGCACCTGGTCGTGCCTGAAATCGAGGCCATCGCCACGCCCTTGCTCGAAGACATGGAAGCCGCCGGCCAGGTCCGCGTCATCCCGACCGCCCGTGCCGCCCGCCTGACCATGGACCGCGAGGGCATCCGCCGCCTGGCCGCCGAAACCCTGGGCCTGCCCACCAGCCCCTACCGTTTCTGCGATTCCCTGGCCGAGCTGCAAGCCGCCATCGACGGCGCGCATGGACAGCCGGGCATCGGCTACCCGTGCATCGTCAAGCCGGTGATGAGCTCCTCCGGCAAAGGCCAAAGCAAAATCGACGGCCCGGCAGACGTGGCCAAGGCATGGGACTACGCGATGGCGGGCGGGCGTGTCAGCCACGGCCGCGTCATCGTCGAAGGCTTCATCGATTTCGATTACGAGATCACCCAGCTCACCGTGCGCGCCGCCGGCCGTGGCGCGCAGCTGGGAGAAGTGGTCACTCACTTCTGCGATCCCATCGGCCACAAGCAGGTCAGCGGGGATTACGTCGAGAGCTGGCAGCCCCATCCCATGCACCCGGAAGCCTTGCGCAAATCGCGCGAGATCTCCAAAGCCGTGACCGACAACCTCGGTGGCCAGGGCCTGTTTGGCGTCGAGCTGTTCGTCAAGGGTGAGCAGGTGTGGTTCAGCGAGGTCAGCCCACGCCCGCATGACACCGGCCTGGTCACGCTCAGCACCCAGGTGCAAAGCGAGTTCGAATTGCACGCCCGCGCCATCCTGGGCCTGCCGGTGGACACCTCGCTGCGCAGCGTCGGTGCCTCGGCGGTGATTTATGGCGGCGTGGACACCCAGCACGTCACCTTCGAGGGCGTCGCGGACGCGCTGTCTGAGCCGGGCACCGACATCCGTCTGTTCGGCAAGCCAGAAAGCTTCGTCAAGCGCCGCATGGGCGTGGCCCTGGCCACCGCCGACGACGTCGATGCCGCCCGCGCCAAGGCCCGTGCCGCTGCGGCCAAGGTGCAGGTCAGGCGCCCGTGAGACGCTGCACAGGCGAGGTCTCGGCGCTGCGCGTCGGGCGTCTCAGCGCAGGGGCGGCAGGCCGCCGGTGGGCGCCACGCCCGTGAACATCTGCACCAAGTGGGGGTCCAGCGCCCCTGCCTGCGCCATCAAGGCCTCGAGGTCGGTGATTTCAATCTCGGCGTAATGCAGGGCGATCACGCGCTCGCGCTCCAGCGCCCGCAGCGCCTTGTTCACCGTCTGCCGCGACACCCCCATCATCTGCGCCAGGTACTCCTGCGGCAGCCGCAGGCGGCGGCGCAGGCCCGCCGGCGCCACCACCTGCCCGAAGTTGACGGCCGAAAACAGCAGGCGCCGCGCCAGGCGCTGCTGCAGGGAGAGCGAGACGCTGTCCTCCAGCGCCACGGTCATCAAGCGCAACTTGCTGGCCGCCAGTCGAGCCACGTCCCGCCAATGCTGCGGGTGCTCGTCCAGCCAGGCCTCCAGATGCACCCGTGAGGTCACGAGCACGGTGCTCGGGGTGTCGGCCACGGCCAGCATGGTGCGCGGCAAGCGGTCGATCAGGCTGATCTCACCGAACCAGTGGTAGGGCTCGACGTACAAGGTCAGGCGCTGCATGCCGTCTTGCGGGCTGACCGAGCCCAGGCGCAGTGCGCCAGCGATGACGCAACTCAGGCCATCGCGGAATTCGTCGGCCTTGAACAGGGTCTCGCCCGCGGCGAGGTGGATCAGGCTGGAGCGCTCGATGAGTGCCAGCTGGAAGTCTTCGGGGCAGCTGGCGAACCACACATGGGTGCGCAGCGCAGGCAGCAGGTTGAGCGACGTGGCTTCGGATCGACGATGCATGTGTTCATTCAACGCAAAACGCGCGGCATATGGGCATAATTACCCCCCGAAATGGTTAGATGTAGGGCGTGCAATTGTATGGGTATTGACAATCTTGCACGGCCAAAAATCATACGATCCCAACGACTGACAACGACACCACCCGAAAGTCCTATGAACCACACCGACGCCCCCCACCCCGGAGCCATCCTGCGCACCAAGTTCATGGAACAACATGGCCTGTCTGCCAGTGGCCTGGCCATCCGCCTGCACGTGCCGGCTCCGCGCATCAACGACATCGTGCGCGAGCGCCGTGGCGTCAGCCCCGACTCGGCGCTGCGCCTGGCGCGTTTCTTCGGCACGACGCCGCAGTACTGGATGGACCTGCAAACAGCCTACGACCTGAAAGTGGCAGAAGCCCAGGCTGGCGACCAGATCCGCCGCGAAATCACCATCCCGGCGCACCAGGGTGCGCGCAGCACTGCGCAGATGGTGGAGCCTGAGGTCGCGCTGGCGGCCTGAGGCAGTCCGGCAACGCAACGCCGAGGGGGCGCGCATTGGGCGCCCCGAACCCTCCCCAAAGAGGGAGTCACCCGGAAGGGTAAGACGTTGCGTGGAGCACATCACGCGGCGCACGCCGACCACTGAACGGTTCACGTGCGGCGCTTTGATGCCTCACTGGAACGCGACCTCGGCGAAGCTGCGCAGTTTGCGGCTGTGCAACTGACCGGCGCGGTTGGCGCGCAGGCGCTCGATGGCCCGCAGTCCGATGCGCAGGTGCTGGTCCACCCGCTCACGGTAGAAGGTGTTGGCCATGCCCGGCAGCTTGAGCTCGCCGTGCAAGGGCTTGTCGCTCACGCACAGCAGGGTGCCGTAAGGCACACGGAAGCGGAAGCCGTTGGCCGCGATGGTCGCGCTCTCCATGTCGAGGGCCACCGCACGGCTTTGGCTGAAGCGCCGTTCCGGCTCGCGCTGCGGCAGCAACTCCCAATTGCGGTTGTCAGTGGAGGCCACGGTGCCCGTGCGCATGATGCGCTTGAGCTCGTAGCCGTGCAGCTGCGTCACATCGGCCACAGCACCCTCCAGCGCCAGCTGGATTTCCGCCAGCGGCGGGATGGGCACCCACAGCGGCAAATCCTCGTCCAGCACGTGGTCCTCGCGCACGTAGCCGTGGGCCAGCACATAATCACCCAGTTGCTGTGAGTTGCGCAAGCCGGCACAGTGCCCCAGCATGATCCAGGCGTGTGGGCGCAGCACCGCGATGTGGTCGGTGATGGTTTTCGCGTTCGACGGGCCCACGCCGATGTTCACCATGGTGATGCCATCGCGCGACCGCCGCACCAGGTGGTAGGCCGGCATCTGCGGCAAACGCGGCAACGCCACGCCCAATGCATCGAGTGCTTCGGGCGGCACGCCCACACGCCGCGTGACGATGTTGCCCGGCTCCACGAAAGCGATGCAGTCGTCGTCGTCCTGCGGGTTGGCCGGGTCGGGCATGCGCTGCATCAGCGCGTGGCCCATGCGCACGAACTCGTCGATGTAGAACTGGTAGTTCGTGAACAGCACGAAGTTCTGGAAGTGCTCGGGCGAGGTGCCGGTGTAGTGGCGCAGGCGGTGCAGGGAGTAATCCACCCGCGGCGCCGTGAACAAGGCCAGGGGCCGCGCGCCGCCGCGCGTCTCGTAGGTGCCATTGGCGATGCCGTCGTCCATCGAGGCCAGATCGGGCAGGTCGAAGACGTCAGGCAGCAGGGCGCGACGCTCGGGCGTCAGTTGGCCTTCGAGGTGCTGGTGCTCGGCCAGGCTGAAGTGCACGGGGATGGGGTCTGCGCCGACGCCCACCTCGATGGCCACGCCATGGTTGACCAGCAGCAACTCGAACTGCTCCCGGTAGTAATCGGCGAACAAGTCGGGACGCGTCAGCGTGGTCTCGTAGGTGCCGGGCCCCGCCACGAAACCATACGAGAGCCGCGAGTCGGCGCGGGCCACCGTGTCGGTGTGGATGCGCACGAAGGGGTAGCGTCCACGCACACCTTTGAGGGGCTCACCATCCACGAAGCGCTGCAGCGATTGGCGCAGGTGCGTGATGTGCGCGTCGTACAGCTGAGTGACGTAGGCCAGGGCCGCCTCGGCCTGGTCGAAGCGTTGCGTGGGGAACTTCGGAGCGGGCATCGGGGCCTCAGGGCTGGGCGGTCGGTGGCGCCACGCTGCCATCGCCGGCTGGCGGGGCTTCGGTGACGAAGGCGATGCGGTTCAGACCCGATTTCTGCAGCAGCCCGATGAGCTGGGCCACGCGCTCGTACGGCACGATGCGGTCGACGCGCAGTTGCACCTCGGTGTCGGGCTTGGCGCGCGCCTGGGCCTCGACCTGCTTGGTCAGGGCCTCGGGTGTGATGACCTGCTCGTCGAGGTGCGTCTGGCCGTCTGCGGTGAGCGCGATCGCCAGCATCGCAGGCGGCGCAGGCGGGTTGACGCGGGCGTCGGCCTTGGGCAGGTCGAGCTTGAGGCGCGAGGTCATGAGTGGCGCGGTCAGCATGAAGATGACCAGCAGCACCAACATGACGTCGATCAGCGGCGTCATGTTGATCTCGCTCATGGGCTGGCTGCCTTGAGGGCGCTCCAGTCGTCCGAAAGCCATGGGGTGTCCTTCGGGGTTCAGCCGCGGCCGGGCCCGTCGCCCGGGGCGCCCAGCAGGGTCTCGCGCAGGTCATGCGCGAAGCCTTCGAGGTCTGCTTCGCAGGCGGACACGAACTTGCCGAAGATGTTGTAGGCCAGCACGGCAGGGATCGCCACGGCCAGACCAGCCGCCGTCATGATCAGGGCTTCACCCACGGGGCCGGCCACTTTGTCGATGCTCACCGAGCCCTCGTTGGCGATGCCCATCATGGCGTGGTAGATGCCCCAGACCGTGCCGAACAGACCCACGAAGGGCGAGACCGAGCCCACCGAGGCCAGCAGCACCTGGCCGGACTGCAGGCGCATCAGCACATCGTGCAGGCTGTCGCGCAGGCGGCGCGTGAGCTGGGCTTCGGGCAGCGCTCGGGCCTCCATGGTGCCCGAGGCCACCGGCTCGGCAGCGGCATCGATCAAGGGCAGCAGCACGGCTTCGCGGTCGATGTCGGCCACCGCCTGGCGGCCGGCGGCGAGGTCACTGGCACGCCAGAAGGCGGCCGAGGCCAGCACCAGGTCACGGCGGGCGCGGCGCAACAGCCAGCCCTTCCAGAAGATCACCACCCAGGCGCCCACCGACATCAGCAGCAGCCCGATGGCCACCGCGCGGCCGATGGCATCGCCCTGCTCCCAATACTGCATCAAACTGTCCACAGCGTGTCCTTGTTGAAATGCCGAATCACTTCAGGCCGAGCACGTCGTCCATGCCAAACAGGCCGCGCGGCTGCTTGGCCAGGAAGCGCGCGGCGCGCAGGCTGCCTTGGGCGTAGTGCACACGACTCGACGACTTGTGCGTGATCTCGATGCGCTCGCCCAGGCCGGCGAACAGCACGGTGTGGTCGCCCACGATGTCGCCACCGCGGATGGTGGCAAAGCCGATGGTGGACGGGTCGCGCTCACCTGTCACGCCCTCGCGGCCGTACACGGCGCAATCCTTCAGGTCACGGCCGAGGGCCTCGGCCACGACCTCGCCCATTTTCAGCGCAGTACCGCTGGGTGCATCGACCTTGTGGCGGTGGTGGGCTTCGATGATCTCGATGTCGTAGCCCTCGCTCAGTGCCTTGGCCGCCTGGGCCAGCAGTTTGAAGACGACGTTGACGCCCACAGCCATGTTGGGGGCCATGACGATGGCGATGTCGCGGGCGGCCGCCTCGATCTCGGCCTTCTGTGCCGGCGTGAAGCCTGTGGTGCCGATGATGAGCTTGACGCCCAATTCGCGGCAGACCTGCAGGTGGGCCAGCGTGCCCTCGGGTCGGGTGAAATCGATCAGGAACTGGGCGTCCTTCAGGCCTGCGCGCAGGTCGTCGGTGATCTTGACGCCGCTGGCGATGCCGGTGAAGGCGGTGGCGTCCAGGCCCACGGTCGGGCTGCCGGGCACGTCCAGCGCACCGGCCAGGTGGGTGTCAGGCGACTGCTGCACCGCCTCGATCAGCATGCGGCCCATGCGGCCGGAGGCGCCAGCGATGGCAATGGCGAGGGAGTCAGCAGAAGGCGTTGCGGTGCTCATGCAAGGGTCCAGGTGGCAAGGTCGAGGTGACGGGGTGCGGGCGCGCAGGGGGTGCGCTGGGGGTGCGCTCACGAGGGCGCCTTCAGCGCTGGCCGCGTTCCAGCGGCGGGTAGTCGCGGGCAGCGCCCACGGGCAGCTTGCGGCTGGCCTCGTTGCGCAACGGGGTCGGCAGCTTGGCCACGTCCTGGGGCGGCATCTCGAGCACCGGCTCCGGCTTCAGCAAAGGCTTGTCGATGGCGGCCACGAACTCGCGCTCGGCCGGCAGGGCCTCGGTGTCGAAGCGCTCGACCACATCGCCCTTGAAGAAGACGCTGACGCGGCGCTTTTGCGGCGGCACGCCCTGGCGGTCGATGGTGAAGACATAGTCCCAGCGGTCGGTGTGGAAGGGATCGGCGAGCAGCGGCGTGCCCAGGATTTCGCGCACCTGCAGGCGACCCAGGCCCGGCTGGATCTGGGCCATGACCTCCTGCGTCACCACGTTGCCTTGCACCACGTCCACGCGGTAGGGCGTGAACAGGCCGAACAGCGTCTCGGGTTTGGCCTCAGACAGCCCGAGGCTGCTGCAGGCGCTCAGCGAGAGCACGCAGGCCCCGCCCACGAGGGAGGCCAGCAGCGGGGTCGCGCGGCGGTTCAAGGAGGATTTCATCGAAGGGGTCTCGGCAGAGTCACAGCCAAATCATTATCATGGTGGATTCTAGCGGGGGCCGGTCGCGGCTGCCTGCACAGCGGAGCCCCCATGAACAACGCCGACGAACTCAAGAGCAGCGGGCTCAAGGCCACCCTGCCCCGCATCAAGATCCTGGAACTCTTCCAGCAGTCGACGCAACGCCACATGACGGCGGAAGACGTCTACAAGGTGCTGCTCAACGAAGGCTCCGACATCGGCCTGGCCACCGTGTACCGCGTGCTGATGCAGTTCGAGCAGGCGGGTTTGCTGTCACGCAACCACTTCGAGGCAGGCAAGGCGGTGTTCGAGCTCAACGAGGGCCAGCACCATGACCACCTGGTGTGCGTGAGCTGTGGCCGCGTGGAAGAGTTTTTCGACCCCGAAATCGAGCGCCGTCAACAAGAAATCGCCGCCGAGCGCGGCTACAAGCTGCAAGACCATGCGCTGTCTCTGTATGTGCTGTGCAACCGGGAAGGCTGCGCCGGCAAGCGCGAAGGCCGCTGACAACGAGGGCGCGCGGGCTCAGCCGCCACGCTCCATGGCGCGCTGGTGCCGCTCGATGAACTCTTTGTAGGTGTCGATGCCGCGCAGCTGCAGCACGGTGTTGCGCACCGCCGCCTCCACCAGCACGGCCAGGTTTCGGCCCGCGTCCACCGCGATCACGGCTTTGCGCACAGGCACTTCCATCACCTCTTCGTACAGCGGCTCGTAAGGCAGGCGCTCGAACTCACGTTCCATGGTTTCCTTGCGCACCAGGTGCACGATGAGCTTGAGGCGCATCTTGCGGCGTACGGCCGTTTCGCCAAAGATCGATTTGATGTCGAGCAGGCCAATGCCGCGCACTTCCAGCAAATTCAGCAGCAACTCAGGACATCGGCCTTCGATGGCCGTGCGCGACACGCGGTAGAGGTCCACCGCGTCATCGGCCACGAGACCGTGACCGCGGGAAATGAGCTCCAGGCCCAGTTCGCTCTTGCCCAGCCCTGATTCGCCGGTCAGCAGCACGCCCAGCCCCAGGATGTCCATGAACACCCCGTGGCGCGTGATGCGCTCGGCAAAGTGCTGGGTGAGGTAGCTGCGCAGCACGTCGATGACGTGGCCGGCGGGCTCCTGGGTGACGAACAGCGGGATGCCGGCACGGCCGCACATGGCCATGAGCTTCTCGGACGGCGGCTGGGCGTCGGCCACCACCACGACGGGCGGCTCCAGGGTCACGATGCGCTGGATGCGACGCTCCTGGTCTTCCGGCGTCGAGTTGGAAAAGTAGGCCGATTCGCGCCGCCCGACGATCTGCACCCGGTAAGGGTGGATGTAGTTCAGGTAACCCACCAGATCGGCCGCGGACTGGGCCGATTGCACGGCCTCCTCGTCGAAGCGGCGCTCCGGGTTGGCGTGTCCCGCCACCCATTCCCACCGCAACGCGGCACGGTTGGCTTCGAACAGCGCCTCGGCGCTGATGATGGCGAGGTCTTTGAGGCTCACAGATGCAGGGTCAGGTCACAGCAGACATCAGGCCACCGACTTCAGCGGCTGCCAGCGCTCGATGAGCTCGTGAACTTCAGCGGCGGAGCCCTCGGTCTTGAGCCGCTCGCGAAGTTCGCGGTCGGACAACAACTCCGCGATTTCGGAGAGGATTTCCAGGTGCCGCTGCGTGGCCGCCTCGGGCACCAGCAGGAAGATCAGCAGGCCGACGGCTTCTTCGTCGGGGGCATCGAAAGGAATCGGCTGGCTCAGGCGGATGACCGCGGCCAGCGGGTTCTTCAGGCCCTTGATGCGGCCATGCGGGATGGCCACGCCGTGACCCAGTCCCGTCGAGCCCAGGCGCTCGCGCGCAAACAGGTTGTCGGTGACCGTGGCGCGGGCAATCGCGTGCTGGTTCTCGAACAGCAACCCTGCGTGCTCGAAGACGCGCTTTTTGCTGCTGGCGTCCACATCCACCAGCACCTGGCTGGGGGGAAGGATGGCTGAGAGTCGGTTCATGGTTCAGGCGCTGATCAGACGTGAGCGACGGCCGCAGACAAAAAAGCCAGTCCGCCCGGACTGGCAGAGGGCGGATTATAGGGATGCACCTGGGTTCCGGGAACACGCGGTGGGCCCTGCTTCCGGGGATTCTGCACTGTGTGCTGCACCGCAGCAAGGGGGCGAACATCGAAAAGCCGGTGTAGGCCGTTCGGTCTGTCGGCATGGGTCAAATTTGACGCAAAACAGGTCCGATGAGCCCATGAAAAACGGCCCCGAAGGGCCGTCAACTCGGCGTCTACCTGCGCTGGCGACCCGCAATCAGGGTCCGCCGAGGGTGTCCGCCACCCGGGGGCGACGGCGCGCGACAGGTTTCAGCATCATGGTGCGACATCCCAGGCGGAGTCTTGACGCTTCAACGAGTCGTGGTGATGGTCTTGCACGCGGTCCTTGTGGCGACAGACCTGGCGGTCCAGCTTGTCCATCAGTTGATCAATGGCGGCGTAGAGGTCCTCGTGTGCGGTCTCCACGAAAATGTCTTTGCCCTTCACATGCAAGTTGACTTCAGCCTTCTGGCGACGTTCCTTTTCCTTTTGCTTTTCCACCGAGAGCAGCACCGTGATGTCCACGACCTGATCGAAATGGCGGGTCACACGGTCCAGCTTGGTGAGCACGTACTCACGCAGCGAAGGGGTAACTTCGAGATGGTGGCCACTGATCGTCACATTCATACTGCCTCCTTTCGAGAGCAGAAACGTTGCACACACTTCGTACAAACCGGAAGGTGCGGTGGCGACCGTCCAAGGGCAACGGGTGTCGTCCTGGGGCTCGCTGAGAGACCTGAGCGAACCATCTGCGAGGCTGTGAAAGCACGGGCAGAAAGCGGGCCACTGGTGCATCAACCGGGAAACCAGTGTGCGCTTCTCCGGGCTCCGTGACAAGCCCGTGACATCAATTTTTGTGTCGAGATCTTGGCCTCGTGCTGCCGGGCGTGCGCTTTGCCCGCGAGCAAGCCGCCCCCCCGCCCCGAAGCGCCCACGGGAAGACCCGCGGCGCAGGCCTGACAATGGCACCCCATGAGCAAGCTCCGTTCCGAATCCTTGAACACTGGCTGGGGTCTGGCCATCCTGGCACTGCTGGGGCCGACCCTGATCGCCGCCCACGACCCGCCGTCCGTGACGTTCTACAACCAGGCCCTCGCGGCGCTGGGCTGGGGCCTGTGGCTGGCCTGGCTGGGGGTGCACAGCGCAGGCGCTGGCGTCAGGTTCGCGCCTCGGGGCCCCGCCCGCCATGGCCTGACCGCGATCAGCGCCGTGCTGCTGTTGCAAGCTGGGCAGGCACTGTGGGCCGGGGTGGCATCGCCGGTGCCCCTGGGGTTGGGCCTGATGGGCGGCGGCCTGGCGCTGGGTGCCTTGCTGGCACTGCACGGCGGATGGCGAGCCGGCAACAGCCTCACCGCCAAGACCCGCCCCGGTGCCGACACCCTCGCGACGCTGTTTTTTGACGGCCTGGCCCTGGCGGGGGCCATCGGCTTGTTGCTGTCGCTGGTGCAGGTTTTCCATCCCGCATGGGCCGACGGCAAGCTCATCGCCGTGCCGACCATCGCCGGACGCGCGGTGGCCAACCTGCGCCAACCCAACCACCTCAGCACCTTGCTGGTGTTCGCCTGCGCCGCCGTGGCCTGGCTGGGGGCTCAGGGCCGTTTGAACCAGCGGCTGGCAGCGTTCGGTGTGGCGGCCTTCATCGGCGGCATCGTGCTGACCGCATCGCGCACCGGCATGGTGGGCATGCTCTTCCTCGCGCTGTGGGGTTGGCTGGACCGCAGCTTGCCACGCAGCCTGCGCTGGACCTTGATCGGCGCACCGGCCATCTACGGCCTGGCCTGGGGCGGGATGTGGCTGTGGTCGCACGCCGACCGCTCGGTGGCGTTCGCGGCCGAGGCGCGCCTGCACGATGGCAGCGACATCTCGAGCTCGCGCTTCAAGATCTGGGCCAATGTGCTGGAGTTGATCCGCCAGCAGCCATGGCTGGGCGTGGGCTACGGACGCTTCAATTTCGCCTGGTCGATGACGCCCTTCCCGACGCGTCCTGTGGCTTTCTTTGACCACACCCACAACCTCCTGCTGCAATGGGCCGTGGAGTTCGGCGTGCCGCTGGCACTCCTGATGGCGGGCCTGTGCACGTGGGCGTTTTGGCAAATGGTGCGGCCATGGCACGCGAGCGCAGGCGACAGCATCGGCGTGACCCACGCAGAGGCTGCCCCCGCTGCAGCCTTGCGCCGCCGAACGGTGGGCGCCTGTGCGGTGATGGTGGCCATGGCCGGCTTCCACAGCCTGCTGGAGTACCCGCTGTGGTATGGCTACTTCCTGTGGCCAACGGCCTTCGCCTTCGGGCTGGGGCTGTCGGCGCGAGGTGCGGCATGGACTCCCGAACAGTCGCAGGCACCGTCCTCGGCGCCGTCCACCAAGGCTCGCTGGCTGAGCCAAGCCGCACCCGGGCTGGTCATGGCAACGCTCGCCGTGTGGTGCGCGCTGGATTACCGGGCCGCCTCCAACATTTACGCGCCACGGGCGGGCGCAGGCCCGCTGGACCAGCGCATTGCCTTCGGCATGAAGATGCCCTGGTGGGGCTACCAGGCCGATTACGCCGCGGTGAACCGCCCCGACGAAGACGAGCCCAGCCCGCCCCCAGAGGCCTTCCGCCGCACGGTGCACAACCTGCTGGACGCCCGCCTGATGATGGCGTATGCGCGCTCACTGGCCGAACACGGCCAGACCGACAAGGCGCGCTACGTGGCGCAGCGCCTCTACGAGTTCAAGAACAGCATGGCGAAGGATTGGAAGGCCTTGTGCGACAGCCCGCTGGAGCCTGGCGAGCCAACCCCCTTCCAGTGCGAGCAACCGCAACAGACCTACACCTGGCGCGACATGGAGCCTTGAAGCCGGGCAGCGGCTTGGGCTTGGGCTTGGGCTTGGGCTTGGGCTTGGGCTTGACTTGGAGCGGCTTCAGCCGCCGCGGACCCAGTGCCCGCTGCGCCCGCCCTGCTTTTCGAGCAAGGCCACGTCGGTGATGACCATGCCGCGGTCGGCGGCCTTGAGCATGTCGTACACGGTCAGCAAGCCCACTTGCACGGCGGTCAGTGCTTCCATCTCGACGCCGGTCGGGCCCGTGGTTTGCACCGTGACCCGGCACACCACGGCGTTGTCGTCCTCGTCGGTGGTCAGGTCCACAGCCACCCTGGACAGCGCCAGCGGGTGGCACAGCGGGATGAGGTCGGCCGTGCGCTTGGCCCCCTGGATGGCGGCGATGCGCGCCACGCCCAACACATCGCCCTTGCCGGCCCGGCCCTCGCGGACCAGCGCCAGCGTGGCGGGCAGCATGCGGATGCGGCCTTGTGCCACTGCCACACGGACGGTATCGGGCTTGGCAGACACGTCCACCATGTGGGCCTGGCCGTGGGCGTCGAAGTGCGTGAGTTCGCTCATGGTGTAAAGAATTCCGAAGTGGCCGGGACGGCGGCCGCGCGGGCCGGAGAGCCCTTGGGCAGGACGCATACTGTCAGGGAGTTCGCCCCGAATTGTGACCGATGCGCCCTGTCCTCGCCCTGTCCTCGCTGTTCGCCCCACGCCGCGCCGCCCGGTCGCAGCATGGCATGCCGTCGACCACGTTGGCATCGGCCGCACCTGCCGCGCCGATGGCATGGCGGCGTGGGGCATGGCGGGCGGGCCTTGCCCTGGCCTTGTGGGGCGGCAGCGCCTGGGGGCAGGTCGCCACGCCTGGAGACAGCCTGAAGCCCATGCCCGGCACGTCCAGCGGGGCCAACCCGGCGATCGCGCTACCAGCCTTGGGCGAAACCAGCGGCCAGGACCTCTCGGCCGCGGCCGAGCGCAAGCTGGGCGACCGCATCATGCGCAGCATCCTGAGCGACCCCGACGTCCTCGACGACCCGATGCTGGTGGAATACCTGGACGTGCTCTGGCAGAGCCTGCTGACCTCGGCCCGCCAGCGCGGCGACATCACCTCGGAGCTCGACCAGAGCCACGCATGGGAGCCCTTCCTCGTGCGCGACCGCACGGTCAATGCCTTTGCGCTGCCCGGCGGCTACATCGGCGTGCACCTGGGCCTCATCGCCATGACGGGCACGCCCGACGAGCTGGCATCGGTGCTGGCGCACGAACTCTCGCACGTCACGCAGCGACACATCGCGCGGATGATCGGCCAGCAGTCGCGCACCTCGTGGGTCGGCGTGGCGTCCCTGTTGCTCGGCATGCTGGCTGCCAGCCGCAACCCGGCGGCGGCCCAGGCCATGATCTACGGTGGCCAGGCCGTGGCCATCCAGGGGCAGCTGAATTTTTCGCGCGACATGGAGCGCGAAGCCGACCGCGTGGGCTTCAGCGTGCTCAGCGATGCAGGCTTCGACCCCGGCGGCATGGCGCTGATGTTCGAGCACCTGCAACAGGCCTCGCGCCTCAACGACGACGGCAGCTACCCCTACCTGCGCACCCACCCGCTGACGACCGAACGCATCGGCGATGCGCGCGCGCGCCTCGGCGTGGCCGGCTGGGACGCGGCCCGCATGGCGCTGAGCATCGGCCCGGGCAGCTCGCGCCTGGCGGCGTGGCACGCGCTGATGGCGGGGCGCTCCCGCGTGCTGATGGACACCCGCAGCATCGCCCAGGAAAACCTCCTGAGCCTGACCCCACCAGCCGGCAGCCCCCCCTTGAGCGCCGCCGTGACGCACTACACGCGGGCCGTGGCGCTGCAGCGCAGCGGCGCGCTGGCCAAGGCGCAGTTGGCGCTCGACGACGCACGCAACGCCGGCAAGGCCCTGCCCTCCGAGCAGCAAGCCGTGCTGCAGCGCGTGCTGTGGCTGACCCGCGTCGAGGCCCAGTTGCAGGGCCGACAGGCCGAAGCCGCAGCACAAACGCTGTCGCAAGAGCCAGCGCCCGTGGCTTCGGCCGATGGCAGCGTGGCGGCCGGGCCGGTGGTGCGCGCGGTGGTCCGCTCCGTGGTGCGCCTGGAAGCCCGCCCCGAGTTGCTGCTGGCCGCACGCGTGGCGCTGGCCCTGCCCGAACCACCGAGCCGACAATCGGCTCTGAACGACGCCGCCGCGCGCCTGCAGACCCACCTCAGCGTTCATCCGCTCGATGCCACGGCCTGGTCGCTGCTGAGCAGCGTGTGGCAGCGACTCAACCAGCCCATTCGCGCCGTGCGTGCCGACGCCGAGGCCAGCGCGGCGGTGGGTGACTTGCCCGGCGCCATCGACCGCGTCATCGGGGCGCAGAAGCGCTTCCGCCAGCCGGATGCCGCCAGCATCATCGAGCTCAGCGTGATGGATGCCCGCCTGCGCACCTGGCAACGCCTGTGGCGCGAGGACGTGCGCGACGAGAGCCGTTGACCCTGCTACACTGCGCTCGTCCGGAAGGGGAGTAGCTCACCGCACCAGCGGTTGGTGGCATCCCGTCAATACGGCGTGCGGCTGCAACGGCCGCTCGCCCGGGTTTCACGGCAGGCGCCCGCCTGCTTCGCAAGACCTTTCGGCGCCGAGTTTGCGCGGCTGTTGCGGCTGCGCCATGTTCGTTTCTTTCCGGAGAACCCTCATGCACACCCTGGCGCCGCTTTGGCTCTGGCTCGTTTTCGCTGCCGTCGTGCTGGCAGCCCTCTTCATCGACTTCGTCGTCCTCAAAAAACAGGGCGCCCATGCCGTGTCCGTGCCCGAAGCGGCGCGCTGGTCCGCCCTGTGGGTGGCCTTGAGCCTGGCCTTCAACGGCCTGCTGTGGTGGGCCTTCCATCAATCGCAGGGCGCCGAGGTGGGTCAGACGAAAGCGGTCGAGTTCCTCACCGGCTACCTCATCGAGAAGTCGCTGGCGGTGGACAACATCTTCGTCTTCCTGATGATCTTCACCTACTTCTCGGTGCCGCCCGCGTACCAGAAGCGGGTGCTGATGATCGGCATCATCGGCGCCATGGTGCTGCGCACGGTGATGATCCTGCTGGGCGGCTGGCTCATCAGCCAGTTCCACTGGGTGCTCTATGTGTTCGGCGCCTTCTTGCTGCTCACTGGCATCAAGATGTGGTGGGCGGCCGGCGAAGAACCCAGCCTGGACGACAACCCCGCGCTCAAGCTGCTCAAACGCGTGCTGCCTGTGAGCCCGCGCTTCGACGGCGAACGCTTCTGGACGGTGCACAACGGTGTGCGCATGGCCACGCCCTTGCTGATGGTGGTGGCGCTGGTGGGCATCACCGACGTGATCTTCGCGGTGGACTCCATCCCCGCCATTTACGCCATCACCGATGACCCGTTCATCGTGCTGACCTCCAACATCCTGGCCATCCTGGGCCTGCGCGCGATGTACTTCCTGCTGGCCGCCATGGCTGCCAAGTTCCACCTGCTGAGCTACGGTCTGGCCGTGATCCTGGTGTTCATTGGCAGCAAGATGCTGTTGGTGGACTTCGTGAAGATCCCGGTGTGGGCTTCGCTGGGCGCCGTCATCGGCATCCTGGCCGTGACGATGGTGTGGAGCGTCAAGACCGCCCCGAACCTCGGCGCGAGCCGCACGGCGGGCATCGATGAGGCCTGATCACCCGGTAGGGCGGCGGTGCCACCACAGCAAGGCGGCCATCGCCGTGCCGACCGCTGCGTGCAGCAGGCCCAGGCCATCACGCCACGCTTCGGGCACCAGGTAGAGCAAGGCATGGCCGCTCAAAGCCAGGCCGCCCAGCAGCGCGAACAAGGCCACGCCTTCACCGCGCCGCCAATGCATGCGCCAGCCCTTCATGAGGTGGATGCCCGAAAGCCGCCCGGTGAGCAGCAGCACCAGCACCACGCCGAGGCCATGCAGCTTCATCAGCCAGGGCTCCCAAGGGCTGGGCAAGCCCTCGAGTGTCGCCCGTGAGGCCATGGGCCAGGCCAGCCAGTGCACGCACAGCCAAAGCAGGCCGCTGGCCGCGAGCAGGACCACGGTGAGGTAGAGCGCGTGGCGCTGCCAGCGTGGCATGGTGTTGTGGCGTCGCATGGTGGGCCAACAGGTTCGAGGGAGGGTGCGCGGTGAAAGCGCTCATTGTGCCGGCTCTGCATCCGGACGCGGGGGCGCCCACGTCGTGGCGCGGGCTCAGCCCAGGTGCACCCAGGCTTGGGCGCCATGGGCTGTCAGCAGCGCGCAGGCCATGGGGTGGTCTGCCGCGCCCAATTGCGCCAAGACCTTGGTCAAGGCGTCGGCCCACACGCATTCGGGGGCGGCCACGGAGACATGCGCGGCACGCAAAGTGCCCGCCAATTCCGATCGCGCTCCGGGGGTGAAATCGCTGGTGGCGATGGCGCCGTCGCGGAGTTGCAACCACTGGTGCACCCCGCCCGCCCGCTCATCGCGCAGGCGCACCGGCACGGTCACACCCTCGGTGCGCAAGTCGCCACCGGCGTTGACCCACACGGCTGCGGCGCCGGCCGCCCGTGCGGCGCGCACGGCCTGGTCCACCGCCCAGCCTTTGGCGATGCCGCCGAGGTCCAGGCGGGTGTTGGCGTCCAAGCGCACCAGACACGGGTCTGCATCGTCCTGCTCAGGGTGCAGCGCCCACCGCCCTGTGCCGCGGGCCACGTCGAACAGGCCCTCGCTGCGCGCCTGCAAGTCCTGGCTCAGGCGCAACACCTCGGCTGTCCACCGGTGGATGGCCACTGGCACACCCACCGCAGCGGCGTGGGCGCGCGACAGATCGCTGCCTGCGTCCTGCACCGACATCAGCCGGTGGGCCAGGGCAACGGCATCGAATGCGGCTTCCAGCGCGGCATCGCAGCCTGTCGGCACACCGATGTCCACCAGCGTGCCCAGCCAGGGGCGTGCGCGCCGCAGCCAGCCATGTGTGGCCACGTCAGCCGCCCAGCAGGTGCTGGCTGCGTGCGAGTTCAACCATCGCGGCGATGCGCCGCACGCCGTCGGTGACGTGTGTGCACGACAAGGTGGCGCCGCTGATGTTGGCGATGTCCTGGCCCAGCCGCAGACCATTGACGGAGGACTTGCCCACAAACTGCTGGCGCCAGGCCGGCAGGCGGATCTCGCTGCCATGGCTTTCGCGGTAAGACAGCACCTCGACCTGCTTGACGACCGCATCAGGCGTCAAAGCCACGGCATAGGTGATGAGCTCGAATTTGCCCACCACGTTGTCCACCACCACCCAGCCGAGCAGCTTGCCGCCCTGGCTGGCTTCGATGACCTTCCATTGCGCACTGCGGGCCGGTACGCCGGCTTTGGACGCCAAGGCCTGCAGGTTGGGTGCGTCCAGCGTCACATCGCGCACCGTGAAGCGATCGGCCTGCGGGAACAAGGCCGCCTGGGCCTGCTGCGGGCTCATGTAGTCCACGGCGAAGGCGCTGAGCGGCAGGCCTGCCACGGCGGCCATCGCCACGGGAGCCGATGTCAGAGGCGTGATGCGCATGCTCAGAAGCTCCAGCCCACGCCCAGGTCGAGGCGGTTGCGGTCCTTGTTGACATGGAAGCGCTGCACGTCGGCCTTGAAGACCACGCCGTCGCCCACGTTCAGGTTGGCGCCCACCGTGGCCACGCGCTCGGTGGGTGCAGCCGTTTGCGTCAAGCCCTGACCGAGGTCGGCGTAGGCCTTGCGGGTGTTGAAGCGCTCCAGCCGCGCGAAGGGGGACAGGCTCAGGTCGCCCGACGACCACAGCTGATACGCGGCCTGCACGTAGGCGCCATCGAAGCGGCTGGGCACGGGGTACCAGTCGGGGCCGCTGCTCAGCGTCAAAGTGTTGAAGGCCGCAGTGCCGCCGATGGTGCCGTGGGCATACACGGCCGAGAGGTCCCAGCCGGCCACCATGTAGCGGGCATGCAGGTCCCACAGGCTCACGCGCAGGCCATTGCCCGCAGCGGCGGTTTGCCCTTGTCCCCCCTTGCCGGAAAACACCGAGCCACCCAGTTGCAGCCCCGGCACGCCGCGCCAGTTCAGGGCGCCGAGGATGGCCAGGTCCTTGGCGCGAGCCTGGGCCATTTCCTGGTGGACGGCGCCCAGCGGGGAATCGGCGGTTTCGGGATCGGTGCTGTCCCACTTGGAGACATCGAAGCTGGTGGCCAGGCCGACCTGCAGGGTCAGGCCATGGTCGAGGTCACCCACGAACTGGACGCCGCCTTCGCGCCAGGTGCTGGGGATGATGGCCGTCTCGACGAAATTGCGCTCCACGCCGTAGTAGGCCGTGGGCTCGTGCTTTTCGTTGAGCAGGCCCGCGGGGATGAGAAAGAGGCCGGCACGCATGGCCCATTGCGCGCCGAGCTGGCGCTCCACATAGGCCTGCTCGATGGCGACTTCGCCCTTGTCGCTGGCCGACGTCACGCTGTGCTCGACCTCGAGCTCGGTGACGAGCTTGGTGCGGGCGTCGAAGCGGTGCTGCACGCCCACCACCAGCCGGCGCACATCGGCTTCGTTCTTGGACTTGTCGCGCTGGTAGCGGTTGTAGTTGACCTCGCCATAGCCCGTCAGCACCGTGGCAGGCGTGCTGGGCAGGCCCTGCTCGGCGCCATTCATGCCGTTCATGCCATTCATGCTGTTGGCGCCATTGGGGGCCGCCACCGAGGTCGATGCGGCCGCCGCCTCCGCTGCTGCTGCCCGGTCGCTTTGCTGCTGGGTGCGCAGCTGGGCCATCTCGGCCTTGAGAGATTGCAGGTCGGCGCTGAGCTGTTCCAGGCGCTCCATCAAGGCGCGCTCGCGGGCACTGGGCGCAGCGTCGGCGGCGAAAGCCATCACTGGCGCCAGGGCCGTGAGGGACAGGCAGGTGCCCGTCAGCAGGGCAAATCGTTGGGGCAGTTTCATGGTGGGCTCGCGGATGTCAGGGGTGTGGGATGAACAGGGCACGCAGGCTTGGGGATCAAGGCGTCCAGCCGTCGGTCAGGGTGCGCAGGAAGGCCAGCACGTCTTCGATCTCTGCGGCGCTCAGCGCCGGCGTGCCGCCCAGCGGGCGGTTGTAGGGCGCCTCGGTGGTGTTGACGTTTGCGGCGTAGGCTGGCAGGTCGTTGAACTTCACGTCGGCGGCGTTGCTGCCATCCCGGTACCAGGTGTCTGGATCGGTGTCGCGTTGCACGTAGAAGGTGATGACCTCGCGCAGGTCGGTGAAGCGCCCGTTGTGGAAATAGGCCTGGCGCACCGCCACGTTGCGCAGCGAAGGCACTTTGAATTTCCCGCACAGGGCTTCGCGTGCGGTGGTGCTCAGGTTGAGCCCATCGAGGGCGGCGCTGGCGCACAGCCCCAAGTCGCCCCAGGTGCTGGGCGCGTTCTGGTTGCGCGGCACGCCGAGAGCGTCGTACGAAAAATCGGTGAACAGCGGGAAGCTGCCGTCCCGTCCCATGGCGCTGGGGTGGCAGGCGGCGCAATTGCCTTTCGCCGGGCTGTTGAACAGGGCCAGGCCGCGCAGCTCCGCGTCGCTCAGGCGGGCCTGGCCGCGCAGGAAGGCGTCGTACTTGCTGCTGAAGGGTGCGAAGTCGCTGTCTTCTTTTTGGTAAGCCTGCAAGGCCAGGGCCACGCGCTGGAAGGCGTCGTCGGGCCGCGTGAAGATGTCGGCACCGAACAGGGCCTGGAACTCGGCCGCATAGGCCGACACCGACAGTTTGCGCACCACCGCCGCGGCATCGGGCTGGTTCATTTCCCTCGGATTGAGGAAGGGGCCTTTGGCCTGCTCGGCCAAACTCGCGGCGCGGCCATCCCAGAAGAAGCCACCTGTGGGTGTGCCATCGGCCTCGATGCGGAAGGCCTGGTTGTAGACCAGGTAACGCATCGACGGGGCCACGCGCCCCCCACCGAGCTGCCGTCATCGCCCAGTTGCACCACGAGGCCGTTGGACGGCGCATGGGCATTGGCCGGGTCGTGGCAACTGGCGCAGGACTGGCGGCCGGTGGCCGACAGGGTGGCGTCGCGGAAGATTTTTTCGCCGAGCTGCGCCATGGGCGACATGGCCGCGGCCGTGGCGCGGTCAGACCCGGACGTGTCGGCGCTGCCCGGCGAGCCGCCCCCGCCACATCCCGCCAAACCTGCGACCAGCACGAAACACGCGACCCAAGCGCGGGGCGCCAGCAGGAGGGGCGAAGCGGAAAGAAGGCTGCCCCAGGCAGCAGGCATCTTGGGGACCATGACGGACAGATATGCAAATAACAATCGTTCTCATTATTGTCCGTATCCGTATCGATGCACCTTGATGTCCCTCAAGCGAAGGTGTGCGCAAAAGCCACAAAGTCCACCGGACCTCTTGCTAATGCGAATTATTCTCATTAACATTGCCATGCGTTTGTCGCACGCTTCGCCGCCAAACCTGCACCGCGCCATCGGACCGCCGAGCCAGCCGCAGGGGGACAACGTCGCCAGCTTGACTGTGGGGGTCACGCGGACGGCAGCCGAAGCGGCGGCAAACGTTTTTTTCGAACACCCCCAGCGCACACCGCCCTGTCGCATCCGACCGGCCTCCTCCTTCGCGAACACCATGCACGCCACCCTCCGCCACGACGACGCCAAGCAACGCTCTTCCACCCGCGCCCCAACGCCCTTCGGCGTAAGCACCTCGCTGGGCGCCATGGCCGCCGGCATGGGCCTGAGCCTCCTGAGTGCCGGCGCCATCGCGCAAAGCGTGCAAAGCGCGCCCGGCAGCGCGCCCGCCACTGCCGCCTCGCCTGAGGCGGCCCTGCCCACCGTGACCATCACGGACAAGGCCGACCGCCCAGACGCCAAAACGAGCTACCAGGCCACCACCACCACCATCGGCAAGGGCAAGCAGGCCCTGCGCGACATCCCGCAATCGGTCACCGTGGTGACCGAGAAGCTGATCACCGACCGCAACCTCGACACCATGAAGGACGTGCTGCGTCAGACCGCCGGCATCACCTTCCAGGCGGCCGAGGGTAGCGAAGAGGACATCCGCCTGCGCGGCTTCTCGCTGCAAACCACCGGCGACATCTTCCTGGACGGCGTGCGCGACCCGGCCATCTACGACCGCGACACCTTCAACATGGACCGCCTGGAGCTGCTGCGCGGCTCGGCCTCGATGCTGTTTGGGCGCGGCTCCACCGGCGGTGCGGTCAACCAGGTCAGCAAGGCGCCTTACCTGGGTTCGGCCAGCGAAATCAACGTGACCGCTGGCAACCACGATTACAAGCGCCTCACCGGCGACTTCAACATCCAGACCGCCGACGATGCCGCCCTGCGCATCACCGGCATGCGCACCCAGGCCAACAACAACGGCGCGGGCAGCAGCATCGACAAATACGGCGTGGCCGCCAGCTACCGCTGGGGCATTGGCAAACCGGTCGAGCACCAGGTCAGCGTCTTCCACATCGACAACGACAACGGCATCAACTACGGCCTGCCTTGGATCAAGCCGCGCAGCACCGACCCGCAGAGCGCTCAAACCATCAACAGCCGCCTGGACCCGGCCAACTACTACGGCATGGCCAGCGACTACAACCGCACGCAAGGCGATGTGTTCACCTACATGAACACCGTCAAGCTGGGCGGCGGCTCCGAGCTGAAAACCGTGGTGCGCAAGGGCGATTTCCAGCGCGACCTGCGCGCCAGCACCCTCCGACTGGCCTCGGGCACATCGAGCCTGAGCAACTTCAGCGGCGCCACGGCCTTCACCCGCGGCAGCCAGGTCAAAATCCAGAACATGGACTTGCTGCAGTTGCAAACCGACTACAGCGGCAAGCACCAGATCCTGGGCATGAAGCACGAGATCACCACCGGCATCGACTTCTCGCGCGAGAACCGCGTGGTCACCTCTGCCCCCAATGGCGACAACGGCGGCATCACGCTGAACAAGCCCAACACCACGGCGGGCAATCCGAGCGACGGCGCCTGGGTCGACGAAACCACCCGCATCCTGCGCAAGGGCAACCAGTTCAGCGCCAAGGGCGTGGGCACGTACCTGCAGGACCTGGTGCACATCGCGCCAATGTGGAAGGTGCTGGGCGGCCTGCGCTACGACTATTTCAATGGAGACTACACGACGTTCAACACGGCCAACGCTGCCAACTTGCAAACCGCGAACTACAAGCAAAGCATCAACAAGATCAGCAAGCGCGCCGGTGTGCTGTTCCAGCCCAATGCGCTGGACTCCTACCACCTGTCGTATGGCACCTCGTTCAACACCTCGGGTGACACCTACTCGTACAACGCTCTGAGCGCCAACACCTCGCCTGAATCGAGCGAGAACATCGAGATCGGCGCCAAGCTTGATTCGGAAGACGGCCGCGTGACCACGCGCCTGGCCATCTTCCGCGCCACCAAGCTCAACGAGCGCAACACCGACCCCGACAACGCCGCCACGCGCCTGCTGCTGTCCGGCAAGCGCCACGCCACCGGCTTCGACATGGACATCACGGGCCAGATCACCGACGCCTGGGACATCTACGCCTCCTACACCTGGATTCCTGAAGCGCGCGTTGATGAGGCTGCTCCCCCAGCTGCCGCCAACCAAGGCACGGCGCTGGCGGGCAACCGCAAGGGCGACCGCCCCGGCCTCACGCCCCGCCACAGCGGCACCGTGTGGAACACCTACAAGTTCCTGCCGCAATGGCGCGCTGGCGTGGGCGTGAACTTCCGCAGCAAACAGGCCCCCGCTGACATCCGTGATGCCTCACTTGGCGTTTACAACGCCCCCGGTTTTGCCACCGTGGACCTGATGGCGGAATACGCCCTGAACCAGGTCTACACCGTCAAGGCCAACGTGACCAACGTGGCCAACAAGGTCTATGCCGACCAGGTCTATCGCGGCTTTTATGTGCCGGGTGCCGGTCGCCTGGTGCAGGTGACGCTCTCGGCCAAGTTCTGATCCGCCCTGCCTTCGCTGTTCTCCACCGCGCCATGCTGCTCCACATCCCCCAGGTCCTGACCCCTGACGAACTGCAACGCGCCCGCGCCATCCTGGACGCCGCGCCCTGGGTACCGGGCCAGGTCACGGCCGGCCGCCAGGCCGCGCTGGTCAAGGACAACGAGCAGCTGGCGCAACAGGGCGAACACGCCAAGGCGTTGCGGGCGCTCATCCTGCCCGCGCTGGACCGCAACACCCTGTTCTTCTCAGCCGCGCTGCCGCGTCGCATCGTGCCGCCGCTGTTCAACCGCTACGGCGGTGAACACGCCAGCTACGGCAGCCACGTGGACAACGCGATCCGCGTCAACAACGAGCTGGGCCAGCGCGTGCGCACCGACATCTCGGCCACGCTCTTCCTCGCCAACCCCGATGAATACGAGGGCGGCGACCTCGTCATCGACGACACCTTCGGCGAAAAGCGCGTCAAGCTGGCCGCCGGCGACATGGTCATCTACCCGGGCACCAGCGTGCACCGGGTCGAGCCCGTCACGCGTGGCCACCGCCTGGCCAGTTTTTTCTGGATCGAGAGCATGGTGCGCAGCGACGAGCAACGCCGCCTGCTCTTCGACCTCGACACCCACCTCACCCGGCTGCGTCAGCTGCACGACCACGACGCATCCCTCGTGGGCCTGACCGGCACGTACCACAACCTGCTGCGCATGTGGGCCGACGTTTGAGCCTACACGCCCACAGCGTCCCTGTCACCCGTTCCTTTCCCCCACCCAAGGAGACCTCCCCATGAAGACGACCACCCCGCGCACCCTGCCCGCCCTGATGCTGGCCGCCACCGCCCTGTTCGCCACCGGCGCCATGGCCCACGGCAGCTTCAAGTGCGAAGAGCCCAAGAAGGAATGGAAGCAACGCGACGACCTGCAAGACAAGCTCAAGGCCGAAGGCTGGGACGTGCGCAAGGTCAAGATCGACAACGGCTGCTACGAGGTCTATGGCTTCGATGGCAAGGGCCAGCGCCGCGAGGCCTACTTCAACCCCAAGACCCTGGAGCTCGTGGGCGACGTGCCGCAGAAGTGATGCCCTCGGCGACACCTGCCCCCATCCCCGTGTGGGATGTGGCGGTGCGCATGCTGCACTGGACGCTGGTGGGCGCCATCGCCATCGCCTGGACAAGCACGCTGGACATCGGCGTGTCCCCAGGCTGGCATGAACCCGCCGGTTACACGGCCATGACCTGCGTGGCCCTGCGCCTGCTGTGGGGCGTTGTTGGCAGCCGGCGCGCGCGCTTCGCCGACTTCGTGCGCGGCCCGCGCATCACCTGGCGCTACACCGTGCAGGTGCTGCGCGGCACCGCGCCACGCCACATCGGTCACAACCCGCTGGGCGGCTGGATGGTGCTGGCGCTGCTGCTGAACGTGGCGGGCATCACCCTCACCGGCTGGCTGCAAACCACCGACCGCTATTGGGGCTCGGAGCTGCTGGAGCGGGTCCACACCACCCTGGCCTGGGGCCTGCTCGGCCTGATCGCGCTGCACGTGGCGGGCGTTGTGCTCACCAGCCGACACCAGCGCGAGAACCTGGTGAAAGCCATGGTGGATGGGCGCAAAATGCCGCCCTCATGAGCACCCCCACCGAGGCAGCCACACACGGGCTGCAAGCCATCCCGCCGGACACGGCCAGCCTGGCCGACTACGAACGCCACGCCCAGGCCCGCATGGACACGGGCGCCTGGGCCTACCTGCAAGGCGGTGCCGGTGACGAACACACGCTGGACGCCAACGTGCGCGCCTGGCAACACCTCCAGTTGCTGCCCCGCGTGCTGCGGCGCACGGCCGGAGGCCACACCCGCACCCAGCTGTTCGGCCGCACGCTGGCGCACCCGCTGATCCTCGCACCGGTGGCTTACCAAAAGCTGGCGCACCCCGAAGGCGAGATGGACACCGCCCTGGCCGCTGCCGCGCAGGAAGCCGGCTTCGTGCTCAGCACCCAGGCCAGCACGCGCCTGGAGGACGTCGGCGATGCCATCGCGGCCGACGACCTGCGCGGCCCGTTGTGGATGCAGCTCTACATCCAACACGACCGCGCCTTCACCAAGGCCCTGCTGCACCGCGCGGAGGCTGCTGGCTTCGAGGCCATCGTGCTCACGGTCGATGCGCCCACCAGCGGCGTGCGCGACCGCGAGCGCCGCGCCCACTTCCACCTGCCTGCGGGCATCTCGGCGGTGAACCTGCTGGGCATGGCGCCCCCACCTGCGCGCGATGTTCCCCCCGCTGGCAGCGCCCTGTTCGACGACCTGCTGCACCACGCGCCCACCTGGGACGACGTGGCCTGGCTGCGTGCGCAAACGCGCCGCCCCATCCTGCTCAAAGGCGTGCTGCACCCCGACGATGCGCGCCAGGCCCTCAGCCTGGGCGTCGATGGCCTGATCGTCTCCAACCACGGCGGTCGCACGCTGGACACGATGCTGCCCACCGCGCGCGCCCTGCCCCGCATCGCCGATGCCGTGGGCCACGACATGCCCTTGCTGGTCGATGGCGGCATCCGCCGCGGCACCGATGTGCTCAAGGCCCTGGCGCTGGGCGCGCGTGCCGTGCTGATCGGACGGCCGTACGTGCACGCCCTGGCCACCGCAGGCGCTCTGGGTGTGGCGCACTGCATCCGCTTGCTGCGCGACGAGCTGGAAGCAGCCATGGCGCTGACGGGCTGCGCCACGCTGGCCGACATCCACCGGGACATCATCGACCAGCCCTGAGCCCATGCCCTGGCCCAGCGGCCAGGAACGCACGCTCAGCTGGCACGCAGCTTCGTCGGCTTCTTCTTGCGGCCCAAACCCGCTTGCGCCGCGATGTACTTGACGAACACCCACAGCGGCGATTCGTTGGGCTTGGGCGCCTCGCCGCGGCCAATGCGCTTGAGCTGGCCCGTGTACCAGGTGATCTCCATCAGGCCCATCTTGTCGATGAAGCCGATGCCCGTCTTCAGCGGCTTGACCTGCTCGCGCGGCTGCTGGCCGCTCAGCAAGCGCTGTGGCACGTCCGGCTCGATGGCCAGCGCACGCGCCAACCCGACGAAGTCCACCGCGCCCGACGTGATGGCCTCGGCCATGCCTTGCGGCGAACGAAAGCCACCCGTCACAACCAGCGGCGTCTTCACGGTGGCACGGGCCTTCTCGGCGAACGCCAGGAAATAGGCCTCGCGCTGCTTCGTGCTTTCTTTGACGGGCTCGCCCGCGCCTTTGGGCTGCCCCTTCGCACCCGTCATCACAGGCGCCTCGTAGGTGCCGCCCGAGATCTCGATCAGGTCGATGCCCGCCTCCGCCAGGGCGCGGATGGTGTCCAGCGACTCCTCTTCGGTGAAGCCACCGCGCTGGAAATCGGCGGAGTTCAGCTTGATGCCAATGGGGAAGCTCGGGCCCACTTGCGCGCGGATGGCCGCCAACACGGCCAGCACGAAGCGGCGGCGCTTCTCAGGCGAGCCACCCCACTCGTCGGTGCGGCGGTTGTGGTGCGGCGACAGGAACTGGCTGACCAGGTAGCCGTGCGCACCGTGGATCTGCACCCCCGTGAAGCCCGCTTGCTTGACCAGGCCGGCAGCCTTGGCAAAGCGGGCGATGACCTCGCGCACCTCGGCGTCCGTCATCTCGCGCGGGGTGGGGAAGAAGGCCTGCATCTCGGCGCGGAAGGGCACGGCCGAGGGCGCGATGTTTTCCTTGTTCAGGCCCTTGGGCGCCTGCTTGCCCGGGTGGTTGAGCTGCACCCAGCATTGCGTGCCGTTGCGCGTGGCCGCTTGCGCCCAGGCCCGGAGCTCTGGCAGGAAGCGCTCGTCTTCGATCACCACGTTGCCCGGCTCGCCCAGAGCGCGTCGGTCCACCATCACGTTGCCCGTCACGCACAAGCCGATGCCGCCGTCGGCCCATGCCCCGTAAAGGCGCACCAACTCGGGCGTGGCCGCGCCAGGGCGCGTGCCCAGCGCTTCGCTCATCGCGGACTTGAACAGGCGGTTCTTGACCACCGTCCCGTTGGGCAAGGTGAAAGGTTGGGACAGCACGGCTTGAGGGGTCATCGAAACAGCTCCACGGTCAACACAAGCGGAACGGCCACGCACGCCGCGCCAGCGCGCATTGGACACCAAACTGGAAATCCGTGCATTCAGTTTGACGATGGCGCACTGCAGCACGCACCGTTGAGGCCGCCCGGCCACATTCAGCAGCAATTCAAGGGCTGGAAACGTGGTTTTGCCCAGGAGAAAGCATTACCATGCGTGCTGCCAGCCTTGCGAGGAACGCGCGCGAACACAGCCTGCGCCCAAAGACTGCATCAGATCTGACCTGACACTGGAGTGAATTCACATGGCAACTGCGACGAAGAAAGCCCCGGCCAAGAAAGCCGCGGCCACCAAGGCCCCTGCAGCCAAGAAGGCCGCCGCCAAGCGCGCGCCCAACGCGGCGTTTTCCAAGCCTCTGACCCCCAGCCCCGCCCTGGCCGCCGTGATCGGCGCTGCCCCGGCCCCGCGCACCGAGGTCACCAAGAAGATTTGGGAATACATCAAGAAGCACAACCTGCAGGACGCCGCCAACAAGCGCAACATCAATGCGGACGACAAGCTGAAGGTCATCTTCAAGAAGCCGCAAGTCACCATGTTCGAGCTGACCAAGCTGGTCAGCGAGCACCTGAGCTGATGCGCTGCAATGCGGCTTTCGGCTGACGAGCCAAAGCCGCAACCGACGCCAGCCCGGCCTTCGTGCCGGGCTTTTTCATGGGCGCGGCACCGTGGTGCGGCGTGCCGTCGCGTCGGGATACTTCGACCCAGCCGAAGCATCACGCAACTTTTCCTTGATTGAACTTGAGGCTCCTCCTCTGTAGAGTGTTTGGACTCGCGACATGGGTCTTTGGAGGATGCTCGTGTGGGTCAAGCAGTTCAGTGACAAAGAGTTCATCCGGCGCTACAAGCTCACGGCGCCCGGCATGCGGGTGCTCAATGCCGGCTCGTCCAGCCTCCGGTACGGCCCGAATTTCGTGAACGTGGACATCCAGGACAAGGAAGGCGTCGACCTGGTCTGCGACATCCACACCCTGCCGCCGGACATCGGGCCCTTCGATGCCGTCATCTGCAACGCGGCGCTGCAGTACTGCCACAACCCACACCAGGTGGCCGCCGAGTTCATGCGGGTGCTCAAGCCAGGCGGCCTGCTGTTCATCGATGCACCGTGGGTGCAGCCTTTCTGCGAAGACACCGCTGACCGACATCGCTATTCCGAGGCGGCACTCAGGGACATCTTCCAGGCGTTCGACATCGTGGAGTCCGGTCCCTCGATCCTGCCTGGCTCGGCGCTGGCCATGCTGTGCATCCACATCGCGGGCAGCCTGACCACGAACAAGTACGTCAACCATGCTTTGCGCCTCACGGCGAGCCTGTTGACGCTGCCCCTGCGTGCCATCCGAACCACCCAACCGCACAAAACCGCAGGCGCGTTCTACCTGATCGCTCGCAAGAGACCACTGCTGGGCGCCGCGCTGGCGCCGCAGCCCTCAGCGCCATCGGCCAAGCGGCTCTCCGTGCCGCGTCACTCCCACCAGGGATAGAACGCCGGCATCTCCGAGGCTTTGCCCTGGAACTGTGCGGGGCGCTTCTCCAGGAAGGCCCGCACGCCTTCCTTGCCGTCGCCAATGGAGGTGTAGAACATGGCCAGCGAATCGACCTGGTGCGCGGCCAGCGGGTGCGGCTGCGCCGAGTTGCGGTACATCATCTGGCGCGTCAGCGCGATGCCCACGGCCGAGCGCTCGGTCGCGATGCGCCGCGCGATCTTCATCGCTTCTTCCAGCAACTGCTCGGGCGGCACCACGCACTTGACCAGGCCACCGCGCTGCGCCTCGTGGCCATCGAAGATGTCGGCCATGTAGGTCCACTCCAGCGCCTGCGAGATGCCGACGATGCGCGGAAGGAACCAGCTGGAGCACGCCTCGGGCACGATGCCGATCCGGCCAAACACGAAACCGATGCGCGCCTTCTCCGACGCGATGCGGATGTCCATCGGCAAGGTCATGGTGGCACCGATGCCCACGGCCGCGCCGTTGATGGCGCCGATCACCGGCTTCTTGCAGTTGAAGATGGACAGCACCACGCGGCCACCGGTGTCGCGCACACCCTCGTGGATGGCTGGCTCGGTCAGTCGCTCGCGCATGTCGGCCATCGTCGGCTGCAAAGACTCGTCCAGGCCGAACACATTGCCACCCACGCTGAGGTCCATGCCGGCACAGAAGGCCTTGCCCGCGCCCGTGACCACCACCGCGCGCACGGCATCGTCATCGCTCGCCCGCGTGAAGGCATCGACCAGTTCGTTGGCCATTTCCACCGTGAAGGCGTTGAGTTGCTCGGGGCGGTTGAGGGTCAGCAGCAGGACGCCATCGGCATCGACGGCCCAGGTCAGGGTCTGGTAGCTCATGGGGGTGTCTCGTGGTTGTGGGAATCGCCGCGCGCGGCTGCGCAGGCCGAGTTCCAGCATAGCGCAGACACCCGCGGCCACCGCGGCACGACGGGGGTTTGAGGCAGATCACACGGTGGCGTCGAACATGCAGACATCGGGTTGTCCCGGAGGGGTCAGGGCACCATTTCGCCCGTACCATCCGCCCGGCCGTTCACCCAGGACGGCTTGCTGCGTCCATGAGACGCCTGTGTTGTGTGTTCCCTCAGGAGATCCCCATGTGGAAGATGTTGGTTGGCTTCATTGTGTTCGCCGTCTTGGCCGTCTACCTGCTCATGAAGGGCGGTGCCGACGTGGACATGGGCGGTGAAAAGCACGGGATCGACGCCACCCATGTGGAAGAGAAAGAGAAGGCCAGCGAGGCGGCACCCGCCGCTGTGACGCCCTCGGCCCCGGTGGAAGCGGCCTCCGCGGCTGCGAGCGCCGCTTCGAACTGATCCCTCTGCGATCAGTCTGGATCGCGGTGGGTGGGGCCCGTGTGGCCCCGCTCATCGGCCAGCCATTGCAAGACCGGGATGGTGCCCGGCAAGACTGGCACCACGTCCACCGGCAAGCGCTGCCAGGCCATGTCCTGGCCTTCGCGCATCTCGAACTCACCCGACCAGTCGTGCACCTTGCAGAAATGCAGGCGCACGCGTGCGTGCGGGTAGTCCATCAGCTCGACCTTCCAGACCTGCGCTTCACCGATGGTGATGCCCAGCTCTTCGTCGAGTTCGCGGCGCAGTGCGGCCTCCACCGTTTCACCCGCTTCGAGCTTGCCGCCGGGGAATTCCCAGTGGCCTGCATAGACCTTGCCTTGCGGACGTGAGGTCAGGAGGAAGCGGCCTTCACGGCCTTGCGCATCGCGCTCGATGAGCACGCCCACGGCCACGTCGACTGGCGGACGGTCGGTGGCGTCCATGACATGGTAGGACTTGCGCTCGGCGTTGTTCGCCAAGGCCTTGGTCGAACCCGAGTCGCTCATGCCGCATCCTCCGCCGAGCCGCCCGCCGTGCCCGACGCCAGCCGCCCTGCGTGGTCGCGTGCGAACTGGCTGGCCACGCGGCCGGAACGCGAGCCACGCTCGATGGCCCACACCAGCGCTTCGGGGCGCGCCGCCTCGATGGCCGCCGCGTCCGTCACGCCAAAGTGACGCAACCACTGCGCCACGATGGCCAGGTACTCGTCCTGGCTAAAAGGATAGAAGCTGATCCACAGGCCGAAGCGCTCGGACAGCGAAATCTTCTCTTCGACCACCTCGCCCGGGTGCAACTCGCCATCGGCATCGCGCGAGTAGGTCTTGTTGTCCGAGTGGTACTCGGGCAGCAGATGGCGGCGGTTGGATGTGGCCACGATGAGCACGTTGTCGCCACTGGCCGAGACGGTGCCGTCCAGCGTGGATTTGAGCGCCTTGTAGCCGGGCTCGCCCTCGTCGAAGCTGAGGTCGTCGCAGAACACAATGAAGCGCTCCGGGCGCGCACTCACCAGCTCGACCAGGTCGGGCAGGTCGATGAGGTCGGCCTTGTCCACCTCGATGAGGCGAAGGCCCTCGGCCGCGTGCGCGTGCAGAGCGGCCTTCACCAAAGACGATTTGCCCGTGCCGCGCGCACCCGACAGCAGCACGTTGTTGGCGGTGCGCCCGGCCACGAACTGTGCGAGGTTGCGGGCGAAGCGCTCCTTTTGCGTGTCGACCTCTTTCAGGTCGGCGTAGGCAATGTGCGCGACGTGCCGCACCGGCTCCAACCAGCCCACGCCCCAAGCCGCGCTGCTGCGCTTGCGGTAGCGGAAGGCCACGGAGGCCGACCAGTCGGGTGCGATGACGGGCGGGTGATGCGGCGAGGGCAGGATGGCTTCGAGGCGCTGCAGCAGGCCTTCGGCGCGGGCCAGGAATGAGTCGAGTGCGGGCTGAACCATGGCCGCGAGTGTAGACGGCTGCAGGCACGCGCGACTTGGCCCGAGCAGTTCATGGGTCAAACCCAGGACACGACAGAAGATGGTCCGATCAGACCACCCTTGCGTCCGCGCCGCTTGGGCGGCGATGTCACCACGGCTCCGTACAGTCTGAAACACCGTCGGCCCGGCCGGCTACCCACTGGAACGCGATCATGACATCCCCGAAGCACATCCTTTCGCGACGCAGCACCTCGGTTGCCGCATCCCTCTGCCTGCTGTTTGCCGGCTCCATCGCCTGGGCTGAGGGCCTGACGGTGCTGCACATTGGTGACCAGGAGAGCTGGTTGATCTCTGCGCAGGGCAACCTGCGCGACAACAGCGGCCAAGCCTTGTCGTTCTACGGCGGCATCGACCGCCTGGCCACCGTCGTTGGCAATGCCAAGACGGCCGCCAAGGCCGCCGGCAAGTCCGTCATCACGCTGAACGCCGGCGACTCCTTCCTGCCCGGCCCCCGCCTGACCGCCTCCTTCGCCAACCTCGGCACCGCCGCCGCAGACGGTGGCCAGGACTTCTACGATGCCATCGCCAGCCGCCTGATCGGCATCGATGCCACCACCTTCGGCAACCACGAATTCGACCTCGATAACACCGGCCCCGTCGCCGCGCGTTTCGCGAAGATGTCCGGCAGCACCTACCTGTCGGTCAACCTGGACTTCAATGTCACCCCGCAACTGGCCGAGCTGGCCGCCAATGGCGTGGTGGCCCCCTCCAAGATCATCACCACCGCCGGTGGCAAGAAGGTGGGCGTCGTCGGCGCCACCACCCCGCTGCTGCCTGGCATTTCGTCGCCGCCTGCCGGCATCATGAAGAACTGGGGCCCCTCCAACACCGAGGCCCAGAACATCGTCAACATCGCTGCCCTGGTGCAGGCAGAGGTCGACCGCCTGCGCAACAGCGAGGGTGTGACCGCCGTGATCGTGATGAGCCACCTGCAGAACGCGGCCAACGAAATCAACACCCTGGTGCCCGCCCTGCGTGGCGTTGACCTGGTCATCTCCGGTGGCGGCCACGAGCTGATGACCGACCCGGACGACGCCATCATCGGGGCCTCGGTCAGCGGCATCGCCCCGACCTACACCACCCACCCCGTTTACGCCACCGACAGCACCGGCAAGAAGGTGCCCGTGGTCACCGGCCACTTCGGCAACCGCTACGTGGGCGAAGTCAACCTCACCCTGGACGACACCACCGGCCAGGTCACCAGCCTGGACAACACCCGCATGATCCGTGTGTCGGGCGCCGCTGCTGACGCCGACAAGGTCACGGGCAACCCCACGCTGTTCGCCAACGTGGTGACCCCGGTGCTGAACTACATCAACGTGCTGAATGCCCAGGTCATCGGCACCACGGCCGTCAAGCTCAACGGCCCCACCCACACCAGCTGCACCCCGGTGGCACCGGCCACCCGCTGCAACTTCCTGGCCGGCGTGCGCAACGCCGAAACGGGCCTGGGCAACCTCGTCGCCGACGCCATGCGCTTCGCCGGCAAGTCGGACGTGGCCATCCAGAACGGCGGAGGCATCCGCGTCAACGTGTCCGGCCCAGGCAACGTCACCACGGGCGACACCTTCAACGTGCTGCCCTTCACCAACCTGGTCAAGCGCGCCCCGGTGATGAACGCCGCCCAGCTCAAGGACCTGCTGGAGCACTCGGTCTACCAGGCCAGCCCCAACGGCGCCTTCAACGGCCGCTTCGCACAGGTCTCGGGCATGCAGGTGGTGTACGACACGACCCGCACCCCGCGCGCCAGCACCGCCTCCGCGCAAGACCCGGCAGCGGTGGGCACCGGCGAGCGCGTGCGCCGCATCGTGCTGGACGATGGCACCGTGCTCGTGGACAACGGCGTGGTCGTCAACCCGACCCGCACCTTCTCGTTCACCACCATCGACTTCACTGCGGCAGGCGGCGACAACTACCCCTTTGCCGTCAACCGCGTGGCTTTCGAGAACGATCCCTTCACCATCACTTACCAGGAGGCCTTGGCGAACTACATCAAGGCACCCAAGGCCAATGGCGGTCTGGGTGGCCAGGTCACGGCCAACCTGTACGGCGTGGAGAACCAGTACGACGCGGGCGGCCGCCTGATCGACGCTGCCATCGCCACGGCCACCGCCGGTGTGACGCTCACGGGCACCTCGCGCAACGACACCCTCGTGGGCACTGCCGGTGACGACGTGATCTACGCCAGCGCGGGCGCCGACACCCTGACCGGTGGCGCCGGCAACGACCGCTTCGTCTACACCAGCGCCCGGGAAGCCGGTGACACCATCACCGACTTCACCCCCTACGCCGACAAGCTGGACATCAAGGCCCTGCTGGCCAATCTGGGCGTCAGCGGCAACGGCATCGCCACTGGCCACATCCGCTTCGCGGACGTGAGCAACGGCGTCCAAGTCCTGCTGGACACCGACGGCAGCGCCGGCCCGAACGTCGCCCGCCCCCTCGTCACCCTGCTCGGCCTGAGCGCCGCCCAGATGGCCGCTGGCCGCGACCTCATCGGCAACTGACCTGACGGTGCGGGTCTGGCCACCGCGCCATGACCCGCGCCCCCTCCACCTCCTGAAAGCACCACCATGACCTCCATCCGTATCCTGGCCACCGCCCTGGCGCTGAGCGCCTCGGCCTCGGCCTTCGCGCAAAGCACCACCTTCGCCAACGGCAATTTCTCCAGCGGCCTGAATGGCTGGACCAGCGCCGGCGACGTGAGCATCCTGGGCACGCGCCAAGTGGCGGCCCTGACCACCGCCTCGGTCGATTACGACGACGACGCCCCCCTGCCCGCAGGCTTCAACAATCGTTCGGGCGTTGCCGCTGTGGACTTCGCTTTCGGCGGCGCCGACTTCCTGGGCGTGAGCTTCGCGGCCCTGGACGCCGCCAGTGGCGCCGGCGCCTTTGGCACCTGGGAAGGCTCCGGCATCCGCCAGAACTTCTACGCCAACGCCGGTGACACCCTGACCATCCGCTTCGACTGGGCCTTCCTGTCGGCAGACACCGACAACGCCGACTTCGGCTTCGTGGCCGTCAATGGCTCGGTGGTCAAGTTCGTCGATGCCTTCAGCGCTCCCCGCGTCTCCCAATTCACCGGTACCTTCGGCGACATGAACAACGCCAGCTGGGGCTGGACCACCGCCGACTACACCTACACCGCCACCAGCAGTGGTCTGGTGTCCCTGGTGCTGGGCGTGGTGGATGTGAAGAGCTACGCAGGCACCTCCGAGCTGCGCGTGGACAACATCACCGTGACGGCAAGCCCCGTGCCGGAACCCGGCGCCTGGGCCTTGTCCTTGGCGGGTTTGCTGGTGGCCGCGTCGGTCGCACGCCGTCGCCGCTGAACGCTCGCCTGCAAACGCTGCTGAGAACGCCGCTGAAAACGCTTCTCAGCGCAGCAGCAAGCCCACCGTGGCATCCAGGTGTTCGGTGGGCCGCCTTGTGAAGCCGGTGCGGGCGTGCCGCTGCCACCGACCCAGCACCAAGCTGATGGCCGCCGAGGCGGCCGCCTGTGCATCGACGGTGGGCGACTGCGACCCCCTCGCTTCGGCGAGGGCACGGCAAGGTTGACGCAACAGGGACTCCAAGCGGTCGATGCACTGGTTGATGCGTGCCGCCAGACGCGGATGCTCCATCACCAACGCGTCACCGGCCAGCACCCGGCCCATGCCTGGGTTCTTCTCGGCGAATTGCAGCAGGGCCGTGACGATGCGCGCCAATTGCTGCGCTGGGTCAGGCTCGCGCTCCAGGATCTGGTTGGCCAGGGTGAACAGGCTCTGCTCGATGAACTCGATGAGGCCTTCGAACATCTGCGCCTTGCTGGCGAAGTGGCGGTAGAGCGCCGCTTCGGAGACGTCCAGCCGCGCGGCCAGCGCAGCGGTGGTGATGCGATCGGCATCCGGTGACTCCAGCATCGTCGCCAGGGCCTGCAGGATCTGCAGGCGGCGCTCGCCCGGCTTGGGGCGGCTGCGCTTGGGTGCGGCATGGGGCACGGCACCGGCCACAGCACCGGCCACAGCATCAACAGGAACGTCAGGTGTCATGGCCAAGCGTGCAGCGACCTCAGTGACCTGATTCTGGCACACACCCAGGGCGGTCGGCCGTGCAGCGAGATGCCCGCTTCCGGCCCATGCGGATTGCGGTTGCGCGAGCTGTGCAGGTAGTGCTGCATCCACACCGTGCGCATCTTCAGGCGGCGTGCGGTTTTGAGGTTGGCCACCGTGTCTTCCACCAGCACGCAGTGGTGGGCGGGCAGGCGGTGGCGTGCCAGGATGGCCCGCAGGCTGCGCACGTCGGGCTTGGGGCGCAACTCGCCGAACACGCGCATGTGCTCGATGGCGATGACGCCCTCGAAGCACGAGGCCAGGTCCAGGGCCGTGAGCACGCGCTTGGCGTAGTCGGCCGGGGCGTTGGTGAGCAGGAACTTGCGGCCTGGCAGGCGCTGGAGCGCAGCGCGGTCGGCCGGGGGCATGCGCAGGTCGGCCTCGAGGCCGGGCAAGGTGTGGGTTTGCGCCAGGAAATGGGCAGCGCGCACGCCGTGGTGACGTTCCAGGCCCAGCAGGGTGGCGCCGTAGCGGCGCCAGTAGTGCACCCGCAAGGCATCGGCCTCCGGGCGCGGCAGGCCCAGGTGCTGCACGATGTAGTCCGTCATCGAGCCGTTGAGCCTGCCGAACACCGCATGGCTGGCGTCATGCAGGGTGTTGTCGAGGTCGAACAGCCAGATCGGCTGCGACGCACTGGAAAGCACGTTCAGTGCGAGCGGATCATGGTGCCGTAGGCGGCTTCGGTCAGGATCTCCAGCAGCATGGCGTGAGGCACCCGACCGTCGACGATGTGCACGGCGTTCACGCCGCTCTTGGCCGCGTCGATGGCGCCCTCGATCTTGGGGATCATGCCGCCGCTGATGGTGCCGTCCTCGATCAGCTCGTCGATCTGACGGGCGGTCAGGTCGGTCAGCAACTGGCCTTCCTTGTTGAGCACGCCCTTGATGTTCGTCAGCAGCATCAACTTCTCGGCGTTGAGCACCTGCGCCAGCTTGGAGGCCACCAAGTCGGCGTTGATGTTGTAGCTCTCATTGCGCGAACCGAAGCCGATGGGGCTGATGACGGGGATGAACTGGTCGTCCTGCAGGGCCTTGACCACACTGGGGTCGATGGACTCGATCTCACCGACCTGGCCCACATCGTGTTCCTTGCTGGGGTCGGCCAGGTCGAGCAGCTTGAGCTTGCGCGCACGGATGAGGCCGCCGTCGCGACCGGTCAGGCCCACGGCCTTGCCACCGGCGGCGTTGATCAGGCCGACGATGTCCTGCTGCACCTCACCGGCCAGCACCCACTCCACCACTTCCATGGTTTCTTCGTCGGTGACGCGCATGCCCTGGATGAACTGGCCCTTCTTGCCGATCTTGTTGAGCGCCGCGTCGATTTGCGGGCCGCCGCCGTGCACCACCACCGGGTTCAGGCCCACCAGCTTGAGCAGCACAACGTCTTCCGCGAAATCGGCCTGCAGTTCAGGATCGGTCATGGCGTTGCCGCCGTACTTGATGACGATGGTCTTGCCGTGGAACTTGCGGATGTAGGGCAGCGCCTGCGCCAGGATTTCGGCCTTGTCGCGCGGGGCGATGTGGGCGACGAGGTCGGGGGTGGCCGCGGGATCGGAGTGGGGCATGGCTGTCGGCAGGCAGGGATGGTCGAAGCCTGCATTCTAAAAGCCACTGCAAGGCTCACCGGCGCCGCCGCGTCGGGCGCCTTTGCCGTCGCACGGTCATGCGGCTTTGGCTACACTGCGGCCATGCGCCCACACGTGCCAGCCCGCCACACCGCGCCTGCCCGGCCGCTCGCCCCATGGCGGGTGGCACTGCTGTGCCTGATGATGGCGCTGCTGCCGGTGCGCGGTTGGGCCTGGACGACCATGGCGGTGCAGACCGCGGTGGCAGAGGTGGCACAGGCCGAGACCGTGGCGCCCACGCCTTGGCAGGCGCCCCCTGCCGCTGCCATGCCACCCTGCCATGGGCACTCGGACGCGCCAGATGCCGACACCCCACCTGGCAAGGCGGACCCACTGTCATCGCCCTCCACCCACAGTCCTCACCACGGTTGCAGCCTGTGCGACCTCTGCCACGCGGGCGTGCTGCCCCCGCAGATGTGGCTGTGGTCGGGCGCCGCCGTGCCGCACGGCAACGCCCCCCGCTGGGCCCCTGCGACCGACACCGGCCGCCAAGGCGACGGCGGTCTCTTTCGGCCCCCTCGGGGCTGAGCCGGTCTCTGCCGGCGCCCGACCGGTGTCATGGTCGGCGCCCGCGCACCGCGCGAGGGCTGGACCATGCCGCCCACATCCGGTCGGCCTGCTTGCCGCCCCCTGTCTCTGACCACGTGATGCTGCCGCCCCGTGCGGCCCACCTGCCATGACCCACCGCTCCTTCCCCCTCCTGTGGGGCGGCGTGCTGTGGGGGCTGAGCGCCTGCTCCGCCCTCACGCCCCCCGCCGACCACCCGGCCGAGCAGGCCGTGCGTGACCGCCTGCCCCCCGCTCCCACCGCATCGGCATCGGCATCAGCATCAGCCTCCACCGCCAGCCCGGCGTGGCAGCTGCCCTGGCCCCTGGCCACGCCACCCGAGCGCGGGGAGGCCCAGCGCGCCGAGGCCGACCGCGCACCGCCGCCCTTGCCGGAGGGGCCGCTGACGCAAGAACAGGCCGTGCGCCTGGCGCTGCAGCGCAGCCCCGCCCTGCGCGCCATGCTGGCGCAAAGCCAGGCCCTGGAGGCCCGCACCCGCGCCGCAGCCCGGCCCGGGCTCTTTGGCTTGTCGCTGGAACGCCTGCGCCAGGGCGACGAGGTGGAGGTCGGCCGCACGCTCAGCCTCGGCCTGCTTGACCTGCTCACCTGGCCCCTGCGAGACGCCGCCGCCAGCCGCCGCATCGAGGCGGATCAGTGGCAGCTCGCCCGCCAGGTGCTTTCCCAGGCGCAAAGCGTGCGCGTGCAATGGGTCCAGGCCGTGGCCTCGGCACAGCGCGTGCGCTACCTGGACGACGTCCTCAGCGCCGCGGCCGTCGCCAGTGAATTGGCGCGTCGCATGCAGGACGCTGGCCACTTCAGCCTGGCCCAGGCCAGCGTCCACCAGGCCGCTGAAGTGGAGGCCCGCCTTGCACAAACGCAAGCCCGCCGCCAGGCGGCTTCACAGCGCGAAGCCCTGGTGCGCCTGCTCGGCCTGCAAGGCGAAGACGCCCGGCGTCTGACCCTGCCCGAGCGCCTGCCCGAACTGCCCACCGAGGCCAACTCCTGGACCGTGGAGCGCGTCACGGAGATGGCCAGCCAACGGCACCTGGACCTCCGCGTGGCCGAGGCGCGCTGGCAGGCCACGCGGCGCAACGCCACAGCGAACGCCAGCCGGAGCATCATCGACCTGGACGCCGGCTGGCAGCGCAACACCGCCACCGGCCAGCCCGTGCAACGCGGGCCTGAACTCGACATCCGCCTCGTGGCCATCGACTTCGGCGTTGCACGCCGCCAGGCTGCCGCCCTGGACGAACAGGCGGCCCTCGCGCAGTGGCAGCAAACCACGCTTGCCGCCGAATCCAGCCTGCGCGAACGCCTGGCCGACCAGCAGGCCACGCTGGACACCGCCCAACAAGCCGCGCGCGTGCTGGGGCCCGTGCGCCAGCGCCTGCTCGGCGAGCGGCTCAAGCAGTACAACGGCATGTTGATCGGGCCCTTCGAGCTGCTCAACGAGGCGCGGCTTCACACAGGCGCCGTGCTCACCGCCATCGACGCCCAGCGCGACTTCTGGCTCGCCGACGCAGCCTTGCAAGCGGCCATCGACGGCATCGACGGTCCCCCGCCACCGCCTGGCGCCCTCCTCAATGCCTCCGCCGTGCCCGCCATGGGCAGCGGCGCCCACTCCCCTGCCGCAGGCCACTGACATGACATCACGCAGACACTTCCTCGGCGGTGCCCTCGGAGGCGCCACCCTCACCGCCATGGCCAGCGCCGCCAGCGCAGAGCGCGTGCGCCGCACCAGCCTGCTGGGCCTGCCCGAGCCGGTCGAGCAGCGCGCTGCAGACACCCAAGCCCCGCTGGAGCCCCCCAACGGCCGCCCCTATCGTCCCGTGCTCACGCTCAACGGCTGGACCCTGCCCTGGCGCATGAAAGATGGCGTCAAGGAATTCCACCTCGTCGCCGAGCCGGTGCTGCGGGAAATCGCGCCGGGCATGACGGCACGCCTGTGGGGCTACAACGGCCAAAGCCCCGGCCCCACGATCGAAGTGGTGGAGGGCGACCGCCTGCGCATCTTCGTGACCAACAAGCTGCCCGAAGTCACCACCATCCACTGGCACGGTCAGCGCTTGCCCAACGGCATGGACGGCGTCTCAGGCCTCACGCAGCCCCCCATCCAGCCCGGCGAGACGTGGGTCTACGAGTTCACCGCGCGCCGCCCAGGCACCTTCATGTACCACCCGCACGCCGACGAGATGGTGCAAATGGCCATGGGCATGATGGGCTTTTGGGTGACGCACCCGAAGGTGCAAGCCGGGGCACGCCACCCCCTGATCCGCGACGTCGACCGCGACATCTGCTTCCTGCTCAACGCCTACGACATCGAGCCCGGCGCCAGCAGCCCGAAGGTCAACACCATGCTGGACTTCAACCTCTGGACCTGGAACAGCCGCGCCTTCCCGGGCATCGACAGCATCCACGTGCGCCAGGGCGACCGGGTGCGCATCCGCATCGGCAACCTGACGATGACGAACCACCCCATCCACATCCACGGCCACGAGTTCGAGGTCACGGGCACGGACGGCGGCCCGGTGCCGCCGTCTGCGCGCTGGCCCGAAGTCACCACCGACATCGCCGTGGGCCAGATGCGGCAGATCGAGTTCATCGCCGACGAGGTGGGCGACTGGGCCTTCCACTGCCACAAGAGCCACCACACCATGAACGCCATGGGCCACAACGTGCCCAGCCTGATCGGCGTCAAGCAGGACGACCTGGCCCGCCAAATCAACAAGCTGGTGCCCGGCTACATGGCCATGGGAGAGGGCGGCATGCACGAGATGGCCGAGATGGCCATGGAACTGCCCGACAACACCTTGCCGATGATGACCGGCACCGGCCCGTTCGGCGCCATCGGCATGGGCGGCATGTTCAGCACCATCAAGGTGCGCAAGGACCAGCCCCCGGCCCACCACCCCGATGGCCACCGCGACCCTGGGTGGTTCCGTCATCCGCCAGACAGCGTCGCGCGTTTGTGGCAGGGTGAAGGTTCTTCAGCACACACCGCACCCAGCACAGCGCCTGCGGCCCCAGCGTCCCCGTCGCCGGTCGAGTTGACCGTGCGCAAGCCCTCAGGCCACAGCGGCCATGGGCACTGAGCTTTCACACCCAGGAAACACACCATGCCCCGTACCCAGCTCAACACGTCCGTTCACCCCGTGAGCGGCCTTGCCCCCGCCCGCCTCAGCCGCATCGCCATGCTGGCTGCCACGGCCCTGCTGAGCCTGGCTGCGCATGCGCAGTCGGTCGATGGCGAGGTCAAGCGGGTCGATGCCGACAGCGGCAAAGTCACGCTCAAGCACGGCGAAATCAAAAACCTGGACATGCCCGCCATGCAGATGTCCTTCCGCGTGGCCGATCCGGCCTGGCTGAAAACGCTGCAGGTGGGCGACAAGGTCAAGTTCGACGCGGCCAAGGTCAACGGGCAGTTCACCATCACGGCCATCACCGTGGCCAAGTGAGCCTCAAACGACCCAGAGCAGGAAGCCCGTCATCGTGAGGTAACGGGCGAACTTGCCGACGGCCATGTAGGCCACACAGGGCCAAAAAGGCAGGCGCAACCAGCCAGCCACCGCACACAGCGGGTCACCGACCACTGGCAGCCAGGACAAGAGGCAAGCCTTGGGTCCGAAGCGCTGCAGCCATGCCATGGCGCGGTGGTCGGCGCGGGAGCGCGGGGCCGATGCCGGCGCATCCCCCGGCCGGCCATGCGCCGAACCAGGACGGTGACGCAGCCGCTCGGCCGCGCGCTGCGCGCCTGCCCCCATCCACCACGTCAAGGCCCCTCCCAGGGTGTTGCCCAGCGAGGCCACGAACACGGCAGGCCAGAACATCTCCGGCTGCAACTTGACCAGCCCGAACACCGCTGGCTCCGAGCCCATGGGCAGCAGCGTGGCAGACACAAAGGCGACGGCGAACACCGCGCCCAGCCCCACTTGGGGAATGGCCAGCCAGGCCAGGGCGGACTGCATGAGGTCGGTCATCCAGGGTTCCATGAAACCATTCTGGGCGTAAAGAATTGTCATTTTGCTGACTTCAAGATTTTTTACCGTGCGCGGCATCCCGTTGTCACAACCTTGAAACCCGCAGCACCATGAAGTACTTCTTCGCCTCCCTGGCCCTGGCTGCCAGCCTGACACCGGTGGCCCAGGCCGCCACGTCGTTCACCAAAGCCTGGACCTTCAACCACACCACCGCCGCCAACGGCCAGACGTCTGAAATCGTCGGCTACGACAGCCTCACCAACTCGGTGTGGGTGGCCGGCCTGGTCGGCATCGATGTGCTCAACGCACAGACCGGTGCGTTCATCAGCCACATCGACACCACCGCATGGGGCAGCACCAACAGCGTGGCCGTGCACAATGGCTTGGCCGCTGTCGCCATTGAGAACAGCGTGGACCGCAGCCAGCCCGGCGTGATCAAGCTGTTCGACACCACCACCCGCCAGCTCGCCGCGGGCACCAACTCGATCACCGTGGGCGCGCTGCCCGACATGGTCACCTTCACCAAGGACGGCAGCCGCCTGCTGGTGGCCAACGAGGGCACCCCCAACCTGATCGGCAGCAACCCCGGCAGCTACGCGTCGTATGACCCCGCTGGCAGCGTCAGCATCATCGACGTTGCATCGCGCAGCGTGATCGCCACCGCCGGTTTCACCGGTGTGCCTGTGACGGGCAGCAATGTGCGCGGCACGTCCGTCGTCGGCGTGGACTTCGAACCCGAGTACATCGCCGTCAACAGCGCGGGCACCAAGGCGTTCGTGACCCTGCAGGAAGCCAATGCCGTCGGCGTGCTGGACCTGCAGACCCACAGCTTCACCAAGGTGATCGGCCTGGGCTTGAAGGACTTTGCCCAGCCGGGCAACTACATCGACCCGAGCGACACCGACGGCAAGAAGGAGCTGCGCTCGGTCAACGTCAAGGGCCTCTACCAGCCTGACAGCATCGCCATGTACAGCGCTGGCGGCCATTCCTACATGGTGCTGGCCAACGAAGGCGACACCCGCGAAGACGACGCCGACAAGAAGCGCGTTTCGGCCGTCACGGCCCTGAAGAACAGCGCGCCCGCCGACCTGCAGCGCCTCAACATCTCGGTGCCCGACTCCACGCCGGGCAACCTGGTGACCTTCGGCGCGCGCTCGTTCTCGATCCGCGATGAAGACGGCAACATCGTGTTCGACAGCGGCAGCCAGCTCGACGACGAAGCCATCAAGCGCGGCATCTACGACGACACCCGCAGCGATGACAAGGGCGTGGAGCCAGAGGGCGTGACGCTCATCGAAATCGGTGGTCGCACCTACGCCTTCATCGGCCTGGAGCGCACCACCAAGGGCGCCGTGGCCGTCTATGACATCACCGACCCGTACAACGCCTCCTTCGTCGACATGCTGGTGACCGATGGCGACCTGGCGCCCGAAGGGCTGACGGCGTTCTTCGCCAACGGCCAGGCCTATGTGGTGATTGCCAACGAAACGTCGGGCACGACCACGGCCTACGCCATCCACTCCGCCGTGCCGGAACCCGAAACTTACGCCCTGGTGCTGGCCGGCCTGGCCGTGCTGGCCGGTGTGCGCCGCCGTGTTCACCGCCCAGCCTGATCGCCCATGAAAAAGGGGTGCCACATGGGCACCCCTGGCTTCACACGGGAGTGTTCAGGTCATGCAACGCGGCGGCGGCGCGACAAGCCACCGATCACCGCCAGGGCCGACAAGCCCAGCGCATAGGTCGAAGGCTCGGGCACGGCCTGCATCTGCAGCGCGCCAATGCTCTGGCCGTTGCTGAAGGTGATGGCGTTGAGGTCCGAGTCCTTGAAGCGGATCATGTACTGGCGGTTGCCGCCAGCGGTGCCCGGCACGAAGTCGTTGTCGTTGGTCACGTACATGATGTGGTAGCCATCGACGTCGGGGCCGAAAGCGATGCCTTCGAGCTTGCTGGGGATCTCGGTGTCCTTGAAACCGGCGGCTTTCAGCATGGCCGCGATGTCAAAGATCATGGCCTTGTCCAGCAGTTGCTTGCCCGTGAACAGGCGCGTGGTGCCATCCGCAGACAGGCCCGTGATGTCGTTGGCGTCGGTGGCCTTGCTCAGGTCGATGGCCCAGACCTGCTTGACGGCGGCGCTGGTGCCGTCGCCCAAGCCTTTGCCATCGCGCGGCAGGAACGCCAGCGTGTGGTCGTTGATGGCGATCAGTTCGCTGTTGTTGTAGGCCACGCCATTGATCAGGTTGCTGACGGCGAATTCCTTGACGGCACCGCTGGCGATGTCGATCTGCACGATGCGGTTGGTCTTGCCGTTCTTGTCGCCGCCGTCCTGGATCAAGGCGCTTTGCATGATGCCGTACAGCGTGCGGCCGTCCGGGCTGATGGCCAGGCCCTCCATGCCCTTGTTGGTCACGCGGCCGGAGGTGTTGCCCGAAATTTCGGTGGCACCCAAGGCGTTCTGATTCGCGATGGCGAAGTCCGACGGCAAGCTGAACGTGCGCGTGCGCTCACCCGTCTCGCGGTTGAACTGGTAGACGTGAGGGCCGTACTCGTCAGAGATGAACACGCTCTTGCCATCGGCCGACACGCGGATGGACTCCGGATCCAGCCGGGCGTTGTTCGGGTTGGACGAACTGCCAGCGGCGAAGCCGTCCGAGCGGCCGGTGAAGTAATACTTGCCAGCGGTGTTCTGCGGGGGCACGCCGCTGGCCAGGCCCGCGGTACTGCCGTAGTTCAAGGGGGTGCTGCTCCACAGCAGCGTGGTGCTTTGCAGGGTGGGCGTGACGGTGTAGGGCACGGATGCGCCGGTGGGCAGTGCCGACGGCGCGCTGCTCACACCCATCGTCACGGTGTGGAAGCGTGCGATGTAGGACGTGGTGTTGTCGACCAGGGCGCCGTTGGTGTACGAGGTGGCGTTGGGGCCACGGTCCGGCAAGGCCAGGAAGGTGTTGCCGCCGGCCCAGGCAAAGCCCGACCCCATGCCGCCAAGGATGTTGGCTGCGTTGCCGTTTTCCAGGGTGCCGGTGAGGCCGGAGAGGTCTGTGGCGGCGTCGAGCGAGCCCATGCCCACCAGCTCAAATGCCGCGTGCGCCTGACCTGCTGCACAAGCCATAACGCACAGGCTGGCCAAACGTGCGGCCAGGGTGGGGGTGAAAGCTGCCATGGGGTGCTCCGATAAAAATGCGTGGAGGGAGGGGCCGAGCCTGATCGACCAAGGTGAAAACCGCCCACCCAGAATGCGCCGTTCGGACCATGCCACCACCATCTCAGGGGGGAATCGGCGCTGCCGCATGCGTCCACCGACCGACCTGGATCCGCCTCGCGTCCGCCACTTTTTGTGCGCGCAGAGGGCCGCGAGACTACCCACCGGGGCGCTCGCCGGCTATACTCTGCCTCCTTTTTAAGCAGCCCTGAACGCCCCGCCGCTCGGGGCTGCTCTGCCTTTGCAGCCCCGCATGACGCCCCTCCACACCCTGGTCAGCCCCCTGCAGATCGGTTCGCACACGCTGGCGAACCGACTCTTCGTGGCGCCCATGGCCGGGGTGACGGACCGCCCCTTTCGCATGCTGTGCAAGCGCCTGGGCGCGGGCTACGCAGTCAGCGAGATGGTGACCTCGCGCAAGGACCTGTGGCACAGCCTGAAGACCTCGCGCCGCGCCGACCACACCGGCGAAACCTCGCCGATTTCGGTGCAGATCGCCGGCACCGACGCGGCCATGATGGCCGAGGCCGCCGCCTACAACATCGACCGCGGCGCCCAGATCATCGACATCAACATGGGCTGCCCGGCCAAGAAGGTCTGCAACAAATGGGCGGGCTCCGCCTTGATGCAAGACGAGCCCCTGGCCCTGGAAATCGTCGAAGCCGTGGTGGCGGCCTGTGCAGCCCACAACGTCCCCGTCACTTTGAAGATGCGTACCGGCTGGAGCCAGCAGCACAAGAACGCCGAACGCATCGCCCGCGCGGCCGAGGCCGCCGGCATCGCCATGCTGACCGTGCACGGCCGCACCCGCGAACAGGGCTACAAGGGCCACGCCGAGTACGACACCATCGCGGCCGTGAAGGCGGCGGTGAAGATCCCCGTGGTGGCCAATGGCGACATCACCAGCCCCGAGAAGGCGCTGGCCGTGATGCAGCACACCGGCGCCGACGCCGTGATGGTGGGGCGCGCGGCGCAAGGCCAGCCCTGGATCTTCGGCGACATGGCCCACTTCGCCGCCCATGGCCAGCACCGCGCGCCGCCGTTGACGCTGCAGGTGCGCCAATGGTTGCTGGAGCACCTGCACGACCACTACGGACTCTATGGCGAGCACGCCGGGGTGCGCACGGCGCGCAAGCACATCGGTTGGGCCGTGCATGGCTTGCCCGGCGGCGATGCCTTCCGCCGACACATGAACACGCTGACGCAGATCGACGCACAGGTCCGCGCCGTGAGCGACTATTTCGAACAACTGAGCTTGACCCACGACCGCCTGCCGGTGGCGACGGGCGAGCCCCTGGAAGACAACGACGCACAAGGCAACGACGCCCTGTGCGCTGCGCACTGAACGCCATGAGCAAGAAAAACATCCAAGACTGCATCCGGGACAACCTGGAGGGCTACTTCCACGACCTGCGCGGCGCCGAGCCGCACGCCGTGTACGACATGGTCGTCAACGCCGTGGAGCGCCCCATGCTGGAGGTCGTGATGCAACGCGCCGAGGGCAACCAGTCCAAGGCCGCCGAATGGCTGGGCATCAACCGCAACACGCTGCGCCGCAAGCTGCTCGAGCACAAGCTCATCAAGTGAATTTTTTTGAAGGAAGAACCATGGCCCTGACCGCCCTGCTGTCCGTGTCCGACAAGACCGGCATCGTTGAATTTGCGCAAGCCCTGCACGCACAAGGCGTGCGCCTGCTGTCCACCGGCGGCACCGCCAAGCTGCTGGCCGACAAGGGCCTGCCCGTGACCGAGGTCTCGGAAATCACCGGCTTCCCAGAAATGCTCGACGGCCGCGTCAAGACCCTGCATCCGCGAGTGCACGGCGGCATCCTGGCCCGCCGTGACCTGCCCGAGCACATGGCCGCACTCAAAGAACACGGCATCGAGACCATCGACATGCTGGTGGTCAACCTCTATCCCTTCGCCCAGGCCATCGCCAAGGCCGACTGCACGCTGGAGAACGCCATCGAGAACATCGACATCGGCGGCCCCACCATGCTGCGCGCTGCCGCCAAGAACTGGCAGGACGTGGCCGTCATCATCGATCCGGTGGACTACGAACAAGTGCTGTCGGAGATGAAGGCCGAAGGCATCACCCGCTCGACCAAGTTCATGCTGGCCAAGAAGGTGTTCGCGCACACCGCGGCCTATGACGGCATGATCACCAACTACCTGACGTCGCTGGAAGCCGGCTCGGAGCTGAAGACCGAAGCCGTGCCGGCCAAAGAAGCCTACCCCGCCGTGTTCAACCTGCAGCTGCACAAAGTTCAGGGCATGCGTTACGGCGAGAACCCGCACCAGTCGGCGGCCTTCTACCGTGAAGCATCGCCCGTGGTCAGCACGCTGGCCAACTGGACCCAGATTCAAGGCAAGGAACTGTCCTTCAACAACATCGCCGACGCGGATGCGGCCTGGGAATGTGTGAAGGCCTTTGAAGTGCCGGCCTGCGTGATCATCAAGCACGCCAACCCCTGCGGCGTGGCCATCGGTGCCGGCCCGCTGGAAGCCTACACCAAGGCCCTGAAAACCGACCCGACCTCGGCCTTTGGCGGCATCATGGCCTTCAACCGCACGGTAGATGCTGATGTGATCGAGGCCATCAACGCCAACAAGCAGTTCGTGGAAGTGGTGATCGCACCGAAGTTCACGGACGCTGCCCGTGCCGCCTACGCATCCAAGCAGAACGTGCGCCTGCTGGAAGTGCCCTTGACCGACGCCACACGCGGCCTGTCGAACGCACTGGACTTCAAGCGCGTGGGCGGCGGCATGCTGCTGCAATCGGCCGACAACATCGACCTGGTGGGTGACATCAAGGTGGTGTCCAAGCTGCAACCCACCGAGCAGCAACTCAAGGACATGCTGTTTGCCTGGACCGTGGCCCGCTTCGTCAAGAGCAACGCCATCGTGTTCTGCAAAGACGGCATGACCATGGGCGTGGGCGCCGGCCAGATGAGCCGCCTGGACTCGGCCCGCATCGCCTCGATCAAGGCCGGCCACGCTGGTTTGACCCTGCAAGGCACGGCCGTGGCCTCAGACGCCTTCTTCCCGTTCCGCGACGGCCTGGATGTGGTCGTGGACGCGGGCGCGACCTGCGTCATCCACCCGGGTGGCTCGGTGCGTGACGACGAAGTGATTGCCGCCGCCGACGAGCGTGGCATCGCCATGGTGTTCACCGGCACGCGCCACTTCCGCCATTGAGGCTTGCCTGCCGACCGGGCCGGCACGAGGGTATGCTCGCGCCCATGCGCATCCTCGGCATCGACCCCGGTCTGCAGACCACTGGCTTTGGCATCATCGAGTCGGAAGGGCCGCGGCTGCACTACGTGGTCAGCGGCACCATCAAAACCAAGGAGGCCGCCCAAGGCGACCTGCCCAACCGCCTGCGTTTGATTTACGAGGGCGTGCGCGAGGTGGTGGAGCGCTACGAACCCCGTGAGGCCTCGGTCGAGATCGTGTTCGTCAACGTGAACCCGCAGTCCACGCTGCTCTTGGGGCAGGCGCGAGGTGCGGCCATCGCTGGTTTGATGTCGCTGCCGGCCTCGCCCGCCGTGGCCGAGTACACCGCGCTGCAAATGAAGAAGGCCGTGGTGGGTCACGGGCACGCGGCCAAGGCGCAAATCCGGCACATGGTGATGCGCCTGCTCAACCTGCCACGCGAGCCGCACAACGACGCGGCCGACGCACTTGGCCTGGCGATCTGCCACGCCCACGCGGGCCACGCCATGGCTCAGATGGCCAAGGCCACCGACTTGCAGCGCCGCACCCACGCCCAGATCAGGGGCGGGCGGGTGTATTGATGCCTCGGCAGAGGTTCACTGCCCGTCTTTGATGAGGCGGCCCGCTGTGGGCTGCACCGGACGCGCGTTCATGGGGTGGAGGCGGGCGAAGATCGCCACCTGCTCCGGCGAGGCCGTCACCGGCTGCTTCATCACCATCCACAGCACGCCTTCCTGGCACGGCGGCGTGGTCTGCGAGCCCATGTAGGTCACGTATTGGCGCTGCTCGGGCAGGATCTGGGTGAGGTCGATCGTGGCCAGACCCGGTTGCTCGGTGAACTTCTCCAGCGGCAGGTTGTTCCACACCTGCTGCACCAGCGGGTGGCCCTTGCCTTCGCTGATCAGAATCGCGATGACGGCCAGCTTGCCCTCGATGTCCTTGTGCTCCAGGTGCACCGACATGTCGAACTGCTTGCCGTTGAGGCGCTCCTCGCTGGGGCGGTGGAAGTGAAACTGCGTGAGCTCGTAGCGCCGGCCATTGACAGTGACGCGGTTGCCCGGTGCCACGTTCACCTGCACGGTGTGGCCGTTGTCGATGACGCGGAAGGCCGAGGGGCGGTAATCGAAGGCGATGGGGTCGAGCTCGACCGGGATGCCATCTCGGATGTCGATGGGGCTTTGGCGCTGGCCCTTGCCGCACTGGCTGAACTCGGGCTTGAGCGCGGCCCAATGGTCGGGGCCGGTGTCGCCGCTGTAAGACCACTCACCGCGGGCCTTGGCCGGGCCGGCGGCGTCGGCCGACACACCCGCACGCGAGGCCGCCGCTGCGTCACCCTTTCCGCCACCCTTGCCACCGCGCGCACGCAGCTGCACGGCGGGCGCAGCGCCCTGCTTGGCGCGCACCTCGGCGATCTTCTGGTCGAGCACGTCCCGCAACTCGGCCATGGACATGGCGCCCCGGGCCTCGGTCTTGGGTTCTGCCTTGGGTTCAGCTTTGGATTCGGCCCTGGCCTCCACTTTGGGCTCGGCCTTGGGCTCCGATTTGACCTCGCCCCGCACGGACTTGCCCTCGGCGCGCGCCTCGCTCGCGCGGGCTTCCGCCTTGAGGTCGGGCTTCAAACGGGGGCGGATGCTCTGCTCGGCGGCTGGCTGGGATGCCGGGGCTGGCTCGCTGCCCGGCGCATCGGCGGCCCACACGGCCAGCGGCGCCGCAGCCGACAGCGCCAGCAGCATGGCCTGCAACACGGACCGCAACACTGGCGCCCCGCCTGCCGTCTGGTCAGCGCGCGCCATGTCCTGGCGGCTGCCACGCTGCGGAGCGATGCGGTCGGGAGGGTGAGGTCGGTGCGACATGGCCGAGGCGGATCGAGCGCCCGAAGCGGGCGATGCCGGCTTATCGACCAGATGGTGAAAAACTTGAAAAGTGTGAAGTCAGCCGATAGGCCGGATTCTGTGCAGCCCCGCGCCTTGCGACGCGGTGCCGTGACCGCCATTCCTCTGGGCCGCCTGTCGCCAGAACGGCTCGGTGCCACCTACCCGCACACTCCCCGGGCCAGGTCATCGTGTGCCTATTTGGTGTTGCTGCGCGCAGAGATTGCCCGTTTCACCCGAACCGGCCCGAAAGCCAGCCCGACTCGTCTCTGTTGCTCTGATCCTCACCTCGCGGTGGAGAGGTGTTACCTCCTGCGCTGCCCTGTGCAGTCCGGACCTTCCTCCAGTGCGCCCTTTCGGGCCTTGCACCAGCGGCGGTCTGGCTGACTTCACCCCCGCATTATCGCCGCTGCAGCCAGCCCCAGGCGAACAATCCCACCAGCATCATCAACAAGCAAGCCGCGGCCAGGCTGACGGCGTTGTGCATCACCAGCGGCGAGATGACGCCCGCCACGAAGCCGTTGGAAGCCGCGCCCACGAAGGCCTGCATGGACGCCGCCATGCCGCGCCGCTCGGGGTACAGGTCCAGCACCATCAGGGTGACGACCGGCGTCATCATGGCCCACCCCAGCGAGTACAGGCCGATGGGGAACAGCGCCCAACTCACATGGGGCACCAGCAAAACGTTGGCGATGAGGTTGGACACCGACACCACCAGCATCACGGTGAACCCCAGGCGGATCTGCCGCTCGGGCGCGATGCGACCCGCCAGCCGGCCACTGATGGCTGCGCCGCCCATGATGCCGCTGATGGTGCACACGAAGAACCAGAAGAACTCGGTGGGCGCGAGGTGCAGGTGCTCGCCCAGGAACGTCGGCGCCGACAGCACATAGAGGAACATGCCGTTGAAGGGCACGCCACTGGCCAGGGCCAGCAGCAAAAACCGTGGGCTGGTGCCCATGCGCACATAGCCGCGCATCAAGGGCTTGAATGCGAACGGCTGGCGCTGCGACGCGTGCAGGGATTCGGGCAGCAGGAACCAGTTGGACAACCACAGCACCACGCCCACGCCGGCCAGGAACCAGAACACCGCGTGCCAGCCAATGTGCACGAACAGGAAGCCGCCCACAATGGGCGCGATGGCCGGCGCCACGCCGAAGAACAGCGTGACCTGGGACATCACGCGCTGCGCCTCGGCCGGGGGGTAGATGTCGCGGATGACGGCGCGCGAGACCACGATGCCCGCCCCGGTCGACAAGCCCTGCAGCGCGCGGAAGAACACCAGCTGCCCGATGCTGGTGGACATCGCACACCCCACCGAGGCCAGCGTGAACACCGCGATGCCCGTGAGCACCACCGGCCGGCGGCCCAGGCTGTCAGACAGCGAGCCATGGAACAGGCTCATGAAGGCGAAGGCAAACAGGTAGGCCGACAGCGTTTGCTGGATCTGCAGTGGCGTGGCGTGCAGGTCGGCGGCGATGCCGGCAAAGGCCGGCAGGTAGGTGTCGATGGCGAACGGCCCGAGCATGCCGAGCGCGGCCAGCAGCACCGACAGCGTCCAGCGCGGCCCCTTCCAGAGCTGATCGGCTTGCGGGTGCACGGCTCAGAGCCCCGCTTTCTGCAGGCTCTGGACAAAGTCGGCGGCTTTTTGGAAGCCGATCACGCGGGCGTCGGTGCGCTCGGTGCCCTGGGCGTCGTAGAAGACGATGCCGGGCGGGCCGAACAGGCGAAAGCGCTCCAGCAGGGCGCGGTCGTCGGGAGCGTTCAGCGTGACATCGGCCTGCAGCAGCACCGCCCCCTTCAGGCGCGATTGCACGATGGCGTCGGTGAAGGTGTCATGCTCCATCTCCAGGCAGGCGGTGCACCAGTCGGCGTAGAAGTCGAGCATCACGGGGCGGCCGTCGGCTTTGGCCTGGGCCAGGGCGGCGTCCAGCTCGGTCACAGAGCGCACGCGCTGGAAAGGCAGCACGCTGCGGTGCGTGGCGCTGGCCGAGGGTTGCAGGCCCAGCACCTGCGTCTGCACGTAGGGCCAGGCCGGGCGGCTCACCCACAGGGCCATGCCCAGCATGATCACGCCGAACAAGGCCTTGACGGCCTTCATCCACGGGCCGGTGCGCGGCAGCAGGCTGCCGGCTGACAAACCCACCAGCAGCAGGGGCACGCTCATGCCCCAGGCCAGCGCGTACAGCGCCGCGCCGCCCAGCCACACATCACGCGTCTGGCTGATGTAGAGCAGCGCCCCGGCCAGCGGTGCCGACACGCAGGGGCTGACCACCAGCGCCGAGACCACGCCCATGGCGAACACGCTGACGAACTTGCCGCCAGGCAGCTGGTTGCTGCCCTGGCCCAACCAGCTTTGCACCGAGGCCGGCAGTTGCAGCTCGTACAAACCGAACATGGACAGGGCCAGCAGCACCATCAGCACGCCAAAACCCAGCACCACCCAGGGGTGCTGCAGGTAGGCGGCCAGGCCCTGGCCCAGCAGGCCCGCGGCCACGCCCAGCGCCGTGTAGACCAGGGCCATGCCTTGCGAATAGCTGAGCGCCAGGGCAAAGCCGCGCCCGCGGCTGACGCGCTCGCGCTGCCCCACGATGATGGACGAGAGGATGGGCACCATGGGCAGCACGCATGGCGTCAGCGACAGCAGCAGGCCGGCCAGGAGGAACACGGGCAGCACCGTCCACCACTGGCCTGAGGCCAGGGCGCGCTGGATGCGGTCGTCGTCGGTGCCGGACGTGGCGGCGGCGCTGGATGTGTTCGAGCCACCCTCCGTTGAAGCAGCGCCGCCGAGCACTCCGGCAGACGCACCTGCGCCCGAACCCAAGCCCGCGCCCTTGCGCTCCGGCTGCACCGACAGGATCTGGCCCTGCGCGTCCAGGTTGATCAGGAAGCGGCGCTTTTGCGGCGGGTAGCACAAGCCGGCATCGGCGCAGCCCTGGTAGCCCACGGTGAGGATGGCATCGCCCGGCACGCTGGCCACGCCCGAGGGCAGGCCCAGGCTGCCGCTGACATCACCGTGGTAGACCTCCAGGTCCTTGCCGAAATTGGGGTCGTGCTTGGTCACGCCCGGGGGCAGGTCCCAGCTCAGGAGCTGTGGGGCTTGTCCTGCCACTTGCAGCGCGGCCTCGAAGCGCTCGCGGTACAGGTAGACCGCCGGGGCGAGCGTGAAGCTCACCTGCAGGGCGCGCGGCCCCGAGGCGGCCACGGCCACGCGGAAGGCCTGGTCCACGGGCAGGAAGTCCTGGGCGCGGGCGTGGCCGGCGCACAGCATGGCCAGGGTCAGGCACAGGCGCCAGAGCAGAACGAGGGTGGACGTCGGGGTGGTCGCTAGCATCCGCACATTCTGACGCGGCCCGGCGTATCCTGTGCGCCTCCGGTCCAATCACCCGGAAAACCCACCGCAGGAGCCCGTCCCATGAAAGCCAGCCACATCCTCGAGACCATCGGCCAGACGCCGCACATCCGCATCAACCGCTTGTATGCCAACGTCCCCGGCGCCGAGGTCTGGGTCAAGTCGGAGCGCAGCAACCCCGGCGGCTCCGTCAAGGACCGCATCGCCCTGGCCATGATCGAGGCGGCCGAGGCCAGCGGTGCGCTGCGGCCGGGCGGCACCATCATCGAGCCCACCTCGGGCAACACGGGCGTGGGCCTGGCCATGGTGGCTGCGGTGAAGGGTTACAAGCTGGTGCTGGTGATGCCCGACAGCATGTCCATCGAGCGCCGTCGCCTGATGCTGGCCTACGGCGCGAGTTTCGATTTGACGCCACGCGAAAAGGGCATGAAAGGCGCGATCGCCCGCGCGCAGGAACTCGCCGCCCAGACGCCCGGCGCCTGGATCCCACAGCAGTTCGAGAACCCGGCCAACATCGCCGTGCACGAGCGCACCACGGCCCAGGAAATCCTGGCCGACTTCCCCGAGGGCCTGGACGCCATCATCACCGGCGTGGGCACGGGCGGCCACCTGACGGGCTGCGCCAAGGTACTGAAGGCGGCCTGGCCGCAGTTGAAGGTGTTCGCGGTGGAGCCCAAGGCCTCGCCGGTGATTTCCGGTGGCCAGCCCTCGCCCCACCCCATCCAGGGCATTGGCGCGGGATTTGTGCCGGCCAACCTGCACACCGACTTGCTCGACGGCGTGATCCAGGTGGATGCCGAAGACGCCCGCGAGTTCGGCCGCCGCGCCGCCCGCGAGGAGGGCATGCTGGTGGGCATCTCCTCGGGCGCCACGCTGGCGGCCATCGCGCAAAAGCTGCCCGAGTTGACCGCGGCACTGGGCGGCAAGGCCCGCGTGCTCGGCTTCAACTACGACACCGGCGAGCGCTACCTGTCGGTGGAGGGTTACCTGCCGGCCTGACGGCGCTGCGTGATGGGGTGGGCGACGCCGGGCCGCAGGTTCAGCGCAAGCGCCAGTGAAGCGTCTCGCCGCCCCGCAGCGGCTTGATCTCGGCTTCGCCAAAGGGCAGCGCCTCGGGCACCACCCAGTCTTCGCGCACCAGGGTGACGGTGTCGGTGTTGCGTGGCAGCTGGTAAAAATCCGGCCCGTGGAAGCTGGCGAAGGCTTCGAGCTTGTCGAGTGCACCCACGGCCTCGAAGGCCTCGGCGTAGAGCTCCAATGCACAGGGCGCTGTGTAGCAACCGGCACAGCCTGAGGCGTGCTCTTTCAGGTGCGAGGCGTGCGGCGCGCTGTCCGTGCCCAGGAAGAACTTCGCGTTGCCGCTGGTGGCCGCTTGCACCAGGGCCAGGCGGTGCTCCTCGCGCTTGAGGATGGGCAGGCAGTAGTAGTGCGGGCGGATGCCGCCGGTGAAGATGGCGTTGCGGTTGTAGAGCAAATGCTGCGGTGTGATGGTGGCGGCCACGAAGCGGTCTGCCTCGGTGACGTACTGCGCGGCTTCCTTGGTGGTGATGTGCTCGAACACGACCTTCAGCTCGGGGAAGTCGCGGCGCAGCGGGATGAGCTTGTCGTCGATGAAGGCCTTCTCGCGGTCGAACACATCGACCTCGCTGTCGGTCACTTCGCCGTGTACGCAAAATACCAGTCCCTCGCGCTGCATGGCCTCCAGCACCTTGTGGGTCTTGCGCAGGTCGGTCACGCCGGCGTCGGAGTTGGTGGTGGCGCCGGCAGGGTAGAGCTTGAAGGCGACCACGCCCGCGTCCTTGGCGCGCTTGACTTCATCGGCCGGGGTGTTGTCGGTCAGATAGAGCACCATCAGCGGCTCGAACTTCAAGTCAGCCGGTACGGCGGCGCGGATGCGGTCGCGGTAGGCCGCAGCCTGCTCGGCCGTGGTCACGGGCGGACGCAGGTTGGGCATGACGATGGCACGCGCAAATTGCCGCGCCGTGGCCGGCACCACCGCCGCCATGGCCGCGCCGTCGCGCACGTGCAGGTGCCAGTCGTCGGGGCGGGTGAGGGTCATGGAGGTGGGCGTGGCGGTCATGTTGAAAACGTCGCTGGAGAAGAGCGACATTTTCGCACTTTGCCGGCTGACACGGCGCCGTCCGCTGGCTTAGGATGCCCTGCGGATGGACGGCGTTCACCACGCACCGTCAAGGCACACCACACACACCCTCAGGAGGACACATGGCCGACTTCCCCTCGCCCAGCACGGGCGCACCCAAGCTCATCAAGGCCATCGTCATCGGCGTGGCCGTGCTGATCGGCCTGTCGGCGCTCAACCCCATCACCGTCATCTCGGCGGGCGAGCGCGGCGTCAAGGCCACCTTCGGCAAGACGGACGACATGGTCTACGAGCCCGGCATCCACTTCAAGGTGCCGATGGCGCAAACCATGCACGTGATGAACGTGCGCATCCAGAAGGGCGAAGGCGAAGGCGACGCGGCCTCGAAGGATTTGCAGTCCGTGCACACCCGCATCGCCATCAACTACCATCTGGACCCGGGCCACGTGGTCGATGTGTTCCGCAACATCGGGCCCAGCACCGAGATCGCGGCCGACCGCATCATCATCCCGGCGGCGCAGGAAGCGGTCAAAGCCATCACGGCCAAGTTCACAGCCGAAGAGCTCATCACCCGCCGCACCGAGGTGCGCGACGCCATCGGCGCCCTGCTGCGCGAGAAGATGCAGCGCCATGGCCTGCTGCTCGACGAGTTCGCCATCGTCAACTTCGCCTTCTCGCGGTCTTTTGCCGAAGCCATCGAGGCCAAGGTCAAGGCCGAGCAGGAAAAGCTCAAGGCCGAACGCGACCTGCAGCGCATCGAGGTCGAGGCCAAGCAGAAGGTGGCCAGCGCCCGCGCCGAGGCCGACGCCCTGGCCCTGCAGCGCCAGCAGATCACCGCCGACCTGCTGGCCCTGCGCCGCATCGAAAACGAGCGCGACGCCATCCGCAAGTGGGACGGCAAGCTGCCCGGGGTGACGGGTGGGACGGTGCCGTTCATCAATGTCGAGGGCAAGCACTGAGCCTGCCCGGAGCCGCTTGGCTCAGGCCTGTCGCTCCCCCGGCTCCCCATGCTCCCCCGCCTGCTGCAGTCGCCACATCTGCGCATAGCGCCCGTTGGCGGCCAGCAGCAGCGGGTGGGTGCCGCGCTCGACGATGCGGCCGTGCTCCATCACCAAAATCTCGTGCGCGTGGACGATGGTGGACAGCCGGTGCGCGATCACCAGCACCGTCTTGCCCTGGGCCACGGCGGCCAGCTCGGCCTGGATGGCACGCTCGTTGGCCGAGTCCAGCGCCGAGGTCGCTTCGTCGAACACCAGGATGGGCGGGTCTTTCAGCAGCGTGCGGGCAATCGCCACGCGCTGTTTCTCCCCGCCTGAGAGCTTCAGCCCGCGCTCGCCCACCGTGGTGTCGTAGCCGCCTGGCGTGGCCACGATGAAGTCGTGGATGCGCGCGGCCTTCGCGGCCTGCTCGACCTCCTCGCGCGTGGCCTCAGGCCGCCCGTAGGCGATGTTGTAGGCCACGGTGTCGTTGAAGAGCACGGTGTCCTGCGGCACGATGCCGATCGCGCGGCGCAGGCTGTCCTGCGTGAGGTCGCGCACATCGTGGCCATGCACGGTGATGCGGCCCTGCTGCACGTCGTAGAAGCGGTAGAGCAGGCGCGCCAGCGTGCTCTTGCCCGATCCGGATGGGCCGACCACCGCAACCGTCTGCCCAGCAGGAATTTCGAAGCTCACGTCGTGCAAGATGGGCCGCGCCGGGTCGTAGGCGAAGTGCACGTGGTCGAAGCGCACCGACGGTGCAGCCTGGGTGGTCTGGCTCGCAGCCACGCCCTGGTCCTTCAGCAGCAAAGGCCGCGCACCGGGCGCATCGGCCACCTCGCGCTCGCGCTGCATCAGCGTGAACATCTTGTCGAGGTCGGTCAGGGACTGTTTGATTTCGCGGTAGATCACGCCCAGGAAGTTCAGCGGGATGTAGAGCTGGATCATGAAGGCGTTGACCATGACGAGGTCACCCACCGTCATCCGTCCGTCGACCACGCCTTGCGTGGCCCGCCACAGCATCGCGATCAAACCGATGGCGATGATGGTCTGCTGCCCCGCGTTGAGCAGCGACAGTGTCTGCTGCGACTTCACGCCGGCGCGGCGCAGGCGCTCCAGGGCCTCGTCGTAGCGGTGCGTCTCGAAGGCCTCGTTGTTGAAGTACTTGACGGTTTCGTAGTTCAGCAGTGAGTCGATGGCGCGGGTGTGGGCCTTGGAGTCCAGCTCGTTCATCTCGCGGCGAAAGCGCGTGCGCCAGGTCGTGACCGACACCGTGAAGGCGATGTAGATGACCAGCGCCGCCAGCGTGATCCAGGCGAACACCATGTCGAACTTCACCGCCAGCAGGGACAGCACCAGCGTGACCTCGATGAGCGTGGGCACGATGCTGTAGAGCGAATACGAGATCAGCGAGTGCACGGCGCGCGTGCCGCGCTCGATGTCGCGCGTCATGCCGCCGGTCTGCCGCTCCAGGTGGAAGCGCAGGCTGAGGGCGTGGAGGTGCGAGAACACCTGCAGCGAGATGCTGCGCGCCGCGCCCTCGGTGGCCTTGGCGAACACCAGCTCACGCAACTCGGTGAACACCGAGGTGGACAGGCGCAGCAGGCCGTAGGCCATCAGCAGGCCCACGGGCACCACCAGCAGGGACTGGGCGCTGTCGGCTGTGGGGGCCAGGCGGTCCACCAGGTTTTTGAGCAGCAAGGGCACGCCGACGTTGGCCAGCTTGGCGCCGATCATGAAGCTCAAGGCCGCCACCACGCGCCATTTGTAAGCCCAGAGGTAGGGCCACAGGCGCGAAAGGGTGTCGCGGTCGCTGCGCCGCTGGGCGGCGCCTTCTGGAACAATGGGATGGTTTTGTCGCACCCGTCGATTGTCGATCGCTTTCACCATGCCCGTCTCGCCTCCTCCTCACACCCTCCTGACACCCCCTGGCTTGCACCCTGACATGGAGCTCGTCATGCGGGTCATGCCCATGCCCAAGGACGCCAACGGCAATGGCGACATCTTCGGCGGCTGGATCATGTCGCAGGTGGACCTGGCCGGCTGCGTGCTGCCCGGGCGCGTTTCGCGGGGCCGCGTCACGACGGTGGCCGTCAACGAATTCATTTTCCGCAATGCGGTGTCGGTGGGCGATCTGCTCTCGTTTTACGCACGCGTCGAGCGCATCGGCAACACCTCGATCACGGTGCACGTGGAGGTCTGGGCCGAACGCCGCCCCGCCGACCCGATGCTGGTGAAAGTCACAGAAGCCAAAGCTACTTACGTCGCCATCGACCGTGACGGCCGCCCCCGCCCTGTCCTCTCTGCCTGAGCACGCCATGTCCAACACACCCCACCCCATCTCCCTCGCCCGTCTGCTGACCTGCGCGGCCATGCTCGCGGCAACCCTGAGCGCAGCGCAAACGGTGCGGGCGGCCACACAGACCGCCACGTCGGCGGGAGCGGCATCCACATCGGCGTCCACATCGGCGTCCACATCGGCATCCCCGCCAGCGGCAAGCACCAGCACCAAGGCTGCGCGCCTGGGCACCGTCACCGATGTGCGCGAAGTGCAGGTCAAGGGCCACGGCTCAGGCGTGGGCGTGGTGGCGGGTGCTGTGGTCGGCGGGCTGCTGGGCAACCAGATCGGCCGCGGCTCGGGCAACACCATCGCCACCGTGGGCGGTGCCGTGGCCGGTGGCTACGCTGGCAACGAGGTCGAGAAAAACGTCAACAAGCACACCCGCTTCAAGACGACCGTGAAGTTCGAAGATGGCAGCGCGCATGACTTCACCTTGGCGCAACGCTACGCCGTGGGCGCACGCGTGCAGGTGAGCGGCAAGAAGGTGACGCTGGCGCCCTGAACCTGGCCCGTCGCGCTGACCTTGCCCTGCCGCAGGTGGGGGCGTGCGCCTTCATGTCATAGTCCTGACATGCGTTCCCTGCCCCACCCCACCCAGCTGGACGATGTTGGCGCTGCACTGCGCCACGATGGCTGGGCCCTCATGCCCCGCGACATGCTGTTGCGGTGGCTGGCCGCTCAGGCCGATGATGCGAACGCCCTGCACGCCAGCTGGTCGGACCTGCCACCCGACACCCACCTGCGCGATGGCGGCCACTACCGCTTCCGCCGCCACAGCTGTTTCGTGCTCGACCACGCCGACGACGCGGCCCGGGCCACGCTCACGCAAACGCCGCACCGCGCGCACTGGCAACCCGTGACCTACAACGCCCTGCACGGCGGCTTCGAGCGCTGGTTCGAGCCCATGCACGCGGACACCACCGCCCACCCCATGTGGCAGGCGCTGCTCAAGCGCATCGGCGGGCTGCTGTCGGGGGCGAAGCCGGTCAGCCGGTGGTTCATCGAGGCCCACCAGTTCCGCGTGGACACCGCCGGCGGCATCGGCCGGCCCACACCCGAAGGCGCGCACCGCGACGGCGTGGACTTCGTGGCCGTGCTCATGCTGGAGCGCCATGGCATCAAGGGCGGCGAGACCCGCGTCTTCGAGGCCGACGGCCCCAACGGGGTGCGCTTCACCCTCACCGAGCCCTGGAGCATGATGCTGCTGGACGATGAGCGGGTCATCCACGAATCCACGCCCATCCAGCCACTGGGCGAGCATGGCTGGCGCGACACCTTGGTCCTCACCTTCCGCCAAGGCGGCTTCCAGGGGCCTTGAAGGCTCAGGCTGCGTTGCGGGTCAGCGGCAGCCGCTGTCGCGCTTGACCTCGGTGGCGCGCACCCGCGTGGCGCTCACCGCTTGGCCCTGGACCTTCAAGCAGGCTTCATTGAAAGTCACGTCGGCATTGACCGTCGCGCCGTTGTAATCGATGGTCAAACCCCGCAGGATGAACGTTTTGCCGGCCGGGTCGTGGTTGCTCGGCGCGCCATACAACTCGGCTTGTCTTGTCGCGGCCTCGTTCTCCACCTCCAGCTCAGAGGCCACCAGCACGCCATTCTGGAATCGCCCCTTCACCTCGATCACACCTGTCGGGTTGGCGAGGACGGTGGCACCCGGGATGGCGCTGAGGTCCACCAGCGTGGCACCGAGGTAAGCGCGCACCGTGGTGCCCGTCACGCTGTAGCCGGACATGCGTCCCTCCAAGCGCACCTCGCGATCACCTGGCGCCAACGCCTCGCGCGTTGTCAGCTGCACAGCCTGCAGGTTGAGCAAATCGTTGCTGGGCTGCACCCGCACCTTCAACAGCGAGCCAGCCCCGACATCTGCGGGCAGCGCCAACGAAGATGCATAACGGACCTGTACCGTACCAGGCCGGAAGATGATGATTCGTGTCGCGCGATTGACCGACAGGACTTCGCCTGAGAGCTTGTAAAACACCGGTGTGTTGACGGCGTCCACGCGCGTCGCAGTGACCCCGCCACCCGCCGTCGGCAACCCGTGCACCACCACGGACTGTCCATTGGTGAGAGCGGCATCGGGCAGCACAGTGCTGGCATTGACCGTCACGGGCTGGCCAAGCACCGTGAAGGACGCTGGGCGACCCGAGGCAGGGCTCAAGGCACTCAACGAACCAATCAGCTCTGCGCCGTAGCGCACGCGGGTGGCCGCCGCAGTGTCCGGGCCATTGGCCACGACGGTCACAGCGGTCCCCTCGACTTCGACCGTGACACCGACCAGCAGGTCGCCAGCCGATGACGCTCCGTCCTTGTCTTCACCGATCAAGGTCGCGCCATTGACGTCGTACCGCACCCCATTGACAATGATGGACCCCAGCCCCGAGATGGGACCGTTGGTGTAAGAGCCTGTGCCGCCGCTGCCGATGCCACCGTTGTTGTTGGAGGCCGTCTGGTCGCCGCCCCCGCCGCAGCCGGGCAGCGCGCAGGCCAAGGCCAAGACCGAAGCCCACAGCGGCGCGGTCCACGCCGATTTGAGGTGTTGCAACATCAGGTGTCCTTTGGCTGGGGCACGGCGTGGGCCGGCGCATGGGCACCCGCGGCCTCGTGAGCCGCGGTGTCCTCGTGGTAAGTGAAGAGCCCGAGGCGAACGCGGCGGCGGTCGGCATGGCCAGCCTGCGCATCGGCCTCGATGCGGCTTTCGAGCAAGGGCACGGCCTCGCTCAACAAGGTTTTCCAGTGGCGGCGCGCCAGCACCCGCAGCGCCTCGACCGAGTCGGGCGAGAGCCCATCGGCGAACACGGCCTGCTCGAAGTGGGTGGGCTCCTCGGCCAGCACGTTCTGCACCGCGGCTTGCAGGTGGTCGCCCACGTTGCTGCCCAGGAAGCCGAGCATGCGCTGCCAGTCGCCGCGCGGTGTGAAGCCGTCCTGGATGAGCGTGACGGTGTCGCTGTCGGTGTCCCAACGCGCCAGTTGCAAACGGCAGAGCTCGTCGAGCAGTCCGCGAGGATGGACGTCTTGCGTGACCGAGCGGGCCAGCGCCTCGAAGCTGGGCGCGTCGCCTTGCCGGGGCAGCGGCCGGGGCTTGCCGCGCACACGCAGGCTGCGGTCGGACAGCCAGCGCGTGAAGACCTGCGAGACCAGCGAGACCTCGGGCACAGGCGGGCCGGCGTCGACGGCCTCCACCAAGCGCGTGACCTCCCGGCGGTTGATGCCCGTGACCGTGCTGATGCGGCTGACCAGGCGGTGCGGCGCGTGGCCCAAGGCGATCTGCTCGTCGCGGGCAGCGTGCACGAAGGCTTGCTTGAGCGCCTCCTCCGCGCTGGCGCAGGTCAGGCCACGGGCCACCGCCAAGCGCGCCAGCGGTGCCATGACCTGACGCAGGGCATCGAGCAGGACCTCTTGGTCGGAGGGGGGCTTGGGGGTGTCGAGGGATGGCATCGGCGCGACTGCACACCAAAAATGGGCGCTGCGCACATTTTACGGCGGAAGGCCCGGCTGCGCCTCCTTCAAACGCAGGGCAGCGGGAGCGAGGCTCAGAGCTGCGAGAAATCCGGCTTGCGCTTTTCCATGACGGCGGTGATGGCCTCGCGGGCGGCCGGGCCGCGCAACAGGGCGCCAAACAGCTTCAGTTCATCACCCATGATCTGTTGCAGGCCGACCTGGCCCTTCTTCATCAAGGCCTTGGTCGCCGTCAGCGAGGCCATCGGCTTGGCCGCCAGCTTGGCCGCTTGCGCCTGTGCGCAGGCATTGACCTCGCCCGGCGGCACCAGGCGGTTGACGAGGCCCATCTCCACGGCCTCTTCGGCGTAGAAGGGCTCACCCAGCATCAGCTTCTCGGCGGCGCGCGGGTAACCCACCAGAGCGGGCAGCAGCAGACTGGCGCCGGCCTCGGGGCACAGGCCCAGGTTCACGAACGGCAGGCTGAAGGCGGCGTTGTCGGCAGCGTAGACGAGGTCGCAGTGCAGCAGCAGCGTGGTGCCGATGCCCACGGCCGGGCCGGCCACCGCCGCCACCAGCGGCTTGGGGAAGGTGCGCAGGGCTTCGAGGAAACGCACGACGGGCGCGGGCTCGGCGTCCGGTTTGGACATGTCGGGCGGATTCTTCAGAAAGTCAGCCAGGTCGTTGCCGGCGGTGAACACCTGCTCATGGCCTTGCAGCACGACCACGCGCACGGCAGCGTCTTCTGCGGCAGCGAACATGGCATCGGCCAGGGCGTTGTACATGGCCGTGGTGATCGCGTTCTTCTTCTCCGGACGGTTGAAAGTCAGGGTCAGGATGCCGTCTTCGCGGTGCTGCAGGATGTCGCTCATGGGTGTCTCCGTGTCGGTGAACCCGCATTAGAAAGCAAAAATCCCGCGCCGGGCGCGGGATCCCCTTGCTCGGCGACCGAGTGGCTCAAGGTGCACGCAAATCGATGCCCAGCCGCGGCATCCACGCCGTGCCGCTGACCGTCACGGGCATCACGGTGGCCTGGCGCACGTTCAGGCTCAGGGAGCCGGTGACGGCGTACTGCTCGTGCGCACCATAGACCAGCAAGGCCAGTTGCGAGCCCGGCGGCAAGCGCTTGCCCACGCCAGGCAGGGCCACGTCGTGCGTGCCCAGGCCGCGCAGCGGCTGCAATTGGTTGTCCACCAGCTCGATCAGGCCGCTGGTGTGCACCACGCCCGTGCCGACGAAGACGATGGGGTCGCCGCCAACAAGCGCGCTCAAGGGGTTGGCAGACAGCGTCAGCGCCACGTGCGGCACGCCAGCGACCACATCACCGCGGCCACCGGTGCGCTCGCCCAGCTTGACGATGGTGGGCACCGCCTGCAACCCCGCCACCACCTTCGAGGGCGGCACCGTGTAGGCCGTGCCCGAGCGCCCGGTCGTGACACGGTCCACCAGCACAGCGTCATCGCCCGACAGCGACAGGCAGGTCTGGCGCGGCACGATGTCGGCTGCGCCAGCGATGCCTTTGAGGTGCTCGTCGAAGAAAGCACGCCGCGCGACCATGGTCTGCACACGCCCACACTGGTCCTTGAGCTGGTCCTGCGGATTCTGGAAGAGGTAGGCGCCCGGGTCAGGCACGATCTGCAGGGTGTTGTGGCCGGTTTGCGTGGTCATCAGGCGCACATCGCCACCCGAGCGCGCCAGGCACTGCTGGTTGGCCAAGCCCGCATTGAAGTTGAACAAGGTGTCGCGCATGCCCTGGATGAACAGCGCGTGGGTGCGTGGTGCCTGGCGCGGCATCAGCTCGGGTCGAGTGCCGGGGCCACCGTTCGTCAGCACCGGCTTGCCGTTGCACCAGTAGCTGGTGCTGTGGTACGCGAAGAAATCGCGCAGGCCAGGCGTGAGCTGGTTTTGCGAGAAGGAGATCGCGAACTGCTGCACGAGGAAGGGGTCGGAGGTCGAGCCCGTCTTGATGCCTGCGCGGCTGCCCAGCAGCAGCAAGGCCGGGTCCCACAAGGCTTTGGGCACCGAGCCAGGGGCCAGGCTGTAGGGCAGGTCGTGCGGCGCGATCTCAGGCACGATGGCGTCGAGGCGGCGCTTGGGGTCGATGTGGGTCAGCAGCAGCTGGTACATGCCGCCGTAAGAGCCGCCCATCGCGCCCAGCACCAGGTTGTGCGGATCGCGCCCGTCGTTGCTGGGGCCGTAGCGCAGCCAGTCCAGGTTGGCTTCCACCCAATCCAGGATGGCGATCAGGTCCTTGCCCTCGAAGTCGGGGTCCATCACGCGCACGTTGCCGCTGCTGTCGCCATGGCCGCGCTGGTCGATGCTGACCACGCCGTAACCGTTGGCGCGCAGGTCGGCGATGGCGGCATCGCCAGTGAGGTCAGGCGCACCGGCCGGCGTGGGCACCGGCACGGGTGAGCCACTCGCCGTGGCACGCGAGCCGCCGTAGCCGTGTCCGTGCAGCACCAGCGGGTAGGTCTGGCCGGGCGTGAACACGGTGGGCTCGAAGATGGTGAAGGCCGCGGTGTCACCGGTGGCGGCCACTTTGATCTTCACGTCGATGGCGCGGCCGGGGCGGCTCTCGCCCGGTGCCCCCGTGGCGCCATTCGCTGGCAAGGACGGCACGCTCAGGGCAGCCGACACCGACACGGTGACCGCCGAAGACAAGGTCGCGGCATGGGCCCGCGGCATCACCGCGAGTGCCGCGCCGACCAGCACCGTGCAGGCGGCCAGGGGGAGGTGACGGGTGCCGGGCATGCGGCGGGTGCGGGAAGGCTTGGCCATGAAACGCTCCATCCAATACAACCAATGGGTTATTCCAGTGGCGAAGAATGCAGGAAACGTGAGCTTCAATCCCGGGAGAAAACCCTTTGAACCGCGCCTGACACACCCCCCATTCAGGTTGGTTCACCCGTCAACCACGCCAGCGCTTGTGGCCACAGGGGCTTGCCGCAAGACGCCCGGAAGAAGTCGAAGTGCCCGACGCGACGCACACCGTGATCGCGCGGGCGCAGCCTCACGTGCGTCTGAGGCGCCTGCGTGTAATGCGCATGGTGGCGGCGCACGCCGTCGTTGGTGGCGAGGGTGTCGTCGGTGAGCATGACCACCGTCATCGGCGTGCGCACCCCGGCGTAGGCTTGCCGCATGGCCGCGCTGTGGCTGACGACGAAATCGGGGTGCAAAGCCCAGCGGCGCCATTGCAAGGCCACACCGGCCGGCATGTCGCCCACGGCACCCAGGCGGCGCCCCGCGAAGTAACCGTGGCGGCGGATGCTCCAGGGCATGGCCACATGCCAGAGCAGGCTCACGTAGTAACGCAGCGGCCGCGCCAGCCAGTCGCGGTGGCCGTGCCCGGCGGCGATGGTCACCACGCGGTCGATGGCCGGGTGCTGCGGCATCGCGCCGAACAAGATGCCGCCCATGCTGTGACCGAACCAGCTGATGGGCACGCCTGGGAAGCGGCGCACGGCCTCGCTGACCGCTGCGGGCGCGTCGCGCTCGGCCCAGTCCAACAGGTCCGCACGGTAGCCACGCAGCACCTTGGGCGCAGAGAGGCCCATGCCGCGCCAATCGAAGGTGATGACGGCGCAGCCGTGCGTGGTCAGCCAGCGCGCGTGATCCCAGTAAAACATTTGCGGCACGCCGAGCGCGGTCGCGATCACCACCACGCGGCGCACCTCACCAGAGGGCGGCGTGAAGCAGCGTGCGGCCAGGCGCTGGCCGTCGGCGGTGTGCAGGGTCAGGGTGTCCATGCGGCAAGGCGGTGAATGAAAGGGCATGAAAAAGCCCGCGTCGAGGGGCACTCGATGCGGGCTTCGGGATGACCGGTGCAAGGCGTGTCGAGGCCCGTCAAGGCCTCGGCCTGCCGGTCAGGATCACAGGCTGTCGACGCGCTCGAAGATGCCAGCAGCGCCTTGGCCGGTGCCGATGCACATCGTCACCATGCCGTACTTGCCGCCCGTGCGACGCAGGCCGTGAACCACGGTGGCTGCGCGGATGGCACCGGTGGCGCCCAGGGGGTGGCCCAGGGCGATGGCGCCGCCCATCGGGTTGACCTTGGCGCGGTCCAGCACGTGGCCCTTGCTGTCGAGGTCCTTGAGCACGGCCAGCGACTGGGCAGCGAAGGCTTCGTTCAGCTCGACCCAGTCCATGTCCGAGGCCTTCAGGCCGGCGTATTCGAGGGCCTTGGGGATGGCTTCGATCGGGCCGATGCCCATGATCTCGGGCGGCACGCCCTTGACCGCGAAGGCCACGAACTTGGCCAGGGGTTGCAGGCCGTACTTCAGGCAGGCTTCCTTGGAAGCCAGGATCAGGCAGCCAGCGCCGTCAGACGTCTGCGACGAGTTGCCGGCCGTGACCGAACCCTTGGCAGCGAACACCGGGCGCAGCTTGGCCAGGCCTTCCATCGAGGTGTCGGGGCGAGCGCCTTCGTCACGGTTGATGACCTTCTTGGTGATGGTCACTTCGCCGGTTTCGAGGTTGGGCGTGCGCACTTCGACTTCGATCGGGGTGGTCTCGGCATCGAAGAAGCCCGCTTGCTGTGCAGCGATGGCGCGGCGGTGCGATTCGACGGCGAAAGCGTCCTGCTCTTCGCGGGTCACCTTCCACTGCTCGGCCACCTTCTCGGCGGTCATGCCCATGCCGTAGGCGATGCCGAAGTTTTCATCGACGTTGACCACAGCGGGGTTGAACGAGGGCTTGGCGCCGCCCATGGGGACCATGGACATCGATTCTACGCCACCGGCGATCATGACTTCGGCTTCGCCGACGCGGATGCGGTCAGCGGCCATCGACACGGCGGTGATGCCAGCCGCGCAGAAGCGGTTGACGGTGGCGCCAGCCACGGTCTTGGGCAGGCCCGACAGCAACGCGGCGATCTTGGCCACGTTCATGCCTTGTTCGCCCTCGGGCATCGCGCAGCCGACGATGGCGTCTTCGATGGCCGCCGGGTCCAGCGTGGGCACCTGCTTCAAGGCGTTCTTGATGGTGGCAACCAGCAGGTCGTCAGGACGGGTGTTCTTGAACACGCCACGACCAGATTTGCCGATCGGGGTGCGGGTGGCAGCGACGACGTAAACGTCGCGGAGTTGCTTGGACATGTGTGTGTCTCCGATCGATCAGTTGCGGACAGGCTTGCCGGTGGACAGCATGCCCATGATGCGCTCTTGCGTCTTGGGGTTGTCCAGCAGCGCGCAGAAGTGCTTGCGCTCCAGGGCGTGGAGGTATTCCTCGCTCACCAGGGTGCCGGCATCGACGTCGCCACCGGTCAGCACGTCGGCGATGCACGAGCTGATGTGGTAGTCGTGCTGCGAGATGAAGCCACCGTCGCGCATGTTGATCAGCGACGACTGCAGCGTGGCCTTGACGTTGCGGCCCGCCACGGCGAACAGCTTCTTGGCCGGCGCGCGGTAGCCGGACTCGTACATGGCCTTGGCCTGTGCGATGGCCACGTGCAGGACCTCGTCCTTGTGCGGCACGATGATGTCGCTGTCCAGCAGGTAGCCGAACTTGCGGGTCTCGATGGCGGAGGTGCCGACCTTGGCCATGGCCGCAGCCTGGAAGCCTTCCTTGATGAAGCCCATCAGCTCGGCGCCGACCATGCCCGACACGCCCTTGGACGCTTCAACCTGCTCGGCAGCACGACGCGCCAGGTAAGCCAGGCCACCGCCGCCGGGGATCAGGCCCACGCCAACTTCGACCAGACCAACGTAGCTCTCGATGGCGGCCACGCGCTTGGCAGCGTGCACAGCCAGCTCACAACCACCGCCCAGGGCCAGGCCGTGCATGGCAGCGACGGTCGGCACATTGGCGTAGCGCAGCGACAGCATGAAGTCTTGCAGCTGCTTCTCGAACGGGGCGATGGCCTTGCCGCCGCCTTGCATGAAGGCCGGCATCATGGACTGCAGGTCAGCGCCAGCGGAGAACGGGCCGTCTTGCGACCAGATCACCAGGCCCTTGTAGCTGGCTTCGGCCATTTCCAGGCCCTTGGCCAGGCCGGCCGTGACTTCACCGCTGATGGTGTGCATCTTGGACTTGATCGAGGCGATGACCACCTCGTCGTCCAGCGTCCACAGGCGGATGGCGGCGTCTTCGAACAGCGTCTTGCCAGCGGTGGCGGCGCTCGGAGCGTTCGCGCCCAGCACGTCTTCACGGAAGTACTGGCGCTCGTAGACGGGCAGCTTGCGCAGGGGCACGTACTTGCCAGCCTTGGGCGACCACGAGCCTTCCGGCGTGTGCACGCCATCGCGGCCGTCGAACACCCAGGCGGGCAGCGGCACGCTGGACAGCGCCTTGCCGGCGTCGATGTCGGCTTTCACCCACTCGGCGACCTGCTTCCAGCCGGCTTCCTGCCAGATCTCGAAGGGGCCTTGCTTCATGCCGAAGCCCCAGCGCATGGCGAAGTCGATGTCGCGCGCGGATTCGGCGATCGACTCCAGCGTCACGGCCGAGTAATGGAAAGCGTTGCGCAGGATGGCCCAGACGAACTGGGCTTGCGGGTTGCTCGACTCGCGCAGCAGCTTGACGCGCTCGGCGGCAGGCTTCTTCAGGATGTCGACGACTTCCTTGTCCGCCTTGCCGCCAGCGGGCACATACTCGCCGGTTTCAGCGTTGAACTGCAGGATGGTCTTGCCTTCCTTCTTGAAAAAGCCAGCCTTGGTCTTCTGACCGAAGTGGCCCTTCTCCAGCAGCTTGTCCAGCGCCACGGGGTTGTTGAAGCAGGCGTTGAAGGGGTCGTCCTTGGCGCCGTTTTGCAGGGTCTTGATGACGTGGGCCATCGTGTCCAGGCCCACCACGTCGGCGGTGCGGAAGGTGGCCGACGAAGCGCGGCCCATCTTCTTGCCGGTCAGGTCGTCGACGATGTCGTAGCCCAGGCCCGAACGCTCGACCTCGCGGAAGGTCAGCATCATGCCGGCCACGCCCACGCGGTTGGCGATGAAGTTGGGCGTGTCATAGGCGCGGACCACGCTCTTGCCGACGGCGGTCGTCGAGAAGGCTTCGAGGTTGTCCACCACGTCGGCGGCGGTGTACTCGGTGGGGATCAACTCCAGCAGCGTCATGTAACGCGGCGGGTTGAAGAAGTGGATGCCCAGGAAACGCGAACGCAGCTGTTCGGGCAGCACGTTGGCCATGGCCGTGATGGACAGGCCGGACGTGTTCGTCGCGAGGATGGCATGGTCGTTCACGAAGGGAGCGATCTTCTTGTAGAGATCTTCCTTCCAGTCCAGGCGCTCGGCGATGGCTTCGATGATCAGGTCGCAACCACGCAGCTCTTCGAGGTGCTCTTCGTAGTTGGCTTGCTGGATCAGCGCAGCGTCTTCGACGATGCCCAAAGGTGCCGGCTTCAGCTTCTTCAGGTTCTCAACCGCCTTCGTGACGATGCCGTTCTTGGGGCCTTCTTTGGCCGGCAGGTCGAACAGCACGACCGGCACTTTGCAGTTGACCATGTGCGCCGCGATCTGGGCACCCATCACGCCGGCGCCGAGGACGGCCACCTTGCGGACATTGAATCGACTCATGTTCTCTCCTTGAGGAACTCGTGGAAATGGGGCAATGGAAACAGGGAGGCCGCCATCATGGCGCACCTCCCTTGAACAGCCTGTGAATCAGAACAGGGCTTCGTCCATTTCCATCAGGGGCTTCAGGCCAGCCTTGGCCGTGATCATCGCGGTTTCAACTTCGGGCACCAGCTTGGCGAAGTAGAAACGGGCCGTGGCCAGCTTGGCGGCATAGAACTTGTCGCCAGAGCCTTGTTTCTCCAGGGCGATCTTGGCCATGCGAGCGAACAGGAAGGCGTAGACCATGTGGCCGACCACGCGCAGGTAGTCGACGGCAGCGGCGCCCACCTCGTCGGGGTTCTGCATGCCCTTCATGCCGATTTCCATCGTGAAGGCCTGCACCTTCTGGCCCAGGTCGGCCAGGGGCTTGGTGAACTCCTGCATGGCTTCGTTGTCGGCGTTTTCCTTGACGAAGCGCGCGATCTTCTTGCCGAAGGCGGTCAGCTTGGCGCCGCCGTCACCCAGCACCTTGCGGCCCAACAGGTCCAGCGACTGCACGGTGTTCGTGCCTTCGTAAATCATGTTGATGCGGGCGTCGCGCACGAACTGCTCCATGCCCCACTCGTGGATGAAGCCGTGGCCACCGAAGACCTGCTGGCAGTGGCGGGTGGCTTCCCAGGCGTTGTCGGTGATGAAGGCCTTGACGATCGGGGTCAGCAGCGCCACGGTGTCGGAGGACTCCTTGCGGACGGCCTCGTCGGGGTGGTTGTGCTCCTTGTCGAGTTCGACGGCCACGTAGTACACCAGGGCGCGGGCGCCTTCGGCGTAGGCACGGGCGATCAGCAGCATCTTGCGCACGTCGGGGTGCACGATGATCGGGTCGGCCGGCAGGTCGGCGCGCTTGGTGCCGGACAGGGCACGCATCTGCACGCGGTCCTTGGCGTAGTTCACGGCGTTTTCGTAAGCGACTTGGGTCAGGCCCAGGGACTGGTTGCCCACGCCCAGGCGGGCGCCGTTCATCATCACGAACATGGCAGGCAGACCGCGGTGAGGCTGGCCCACCAGGGTGCCGACGGCACCGTCCAACACCATCTGGCAGGTGGCGTTGCCGTGGATGCCCATCTTGTGCTCCAGGCCACCGCAGTAGATGCCGTTGCGTGCACCCAGCGAACCATCGGCGTTGACCAGGAACTTGGGCACGGCGAACAGCGAGATGCCCTTGGAGCCGGCGGGTGCGTCCGGCAGGCGGGCCAGCACCAGGTGGACGATGTTGTCGGCCATGTCGTGCTCACCGGCCGAGATGAAGATCTTGGCGCCGGTCAGCTTGTAGGTGCCGTCGCCCACGGGCTCGGCCTTGGTGCGCAGCAGGCCCAGGTCGGTGCCGCAGTGCGGCTCGGTCAGGCACATGGTGCCGGTCCACTCGCCGCTGGTCAGCTTGGGCAGGTACATGGCCTTCTGCTCGGGGGAGCCGTGCTCTTCCAGGCAGGCGTGGGCGCCATGGCTCAGGCCGGGGTACATGGTCCAGGCCTGGTTGGCCGAATTCAGCATTTCATAGATGGCCTGGTTGACCAGCTGGGGCATGCCCTGGCCGCCCCACTGCGGATCGGCAGACAGGGCCGACCAGCCGTTTTCGGTGTACTGCTTGTACGCTTCCTTGAAGCCGTCAGGCGTCTTGACTTCGTGGGTTTCCTTGTTCAGCACGCAGCCTTGCACGTCACCGACCAGGTTCAACGGGGCCAGCACCTTGGAGGCGAACTTGCCGCCCTCTTCCAGCACGGCATTGACGGTGTCGGCGTCCAGGTCGGCGTAGGCCGGGATCTGCTTGAGCTCATCGACAGCGCCGAGCAGCTCGTGGATCACGAATTGCATGTCGCGCAGCGGGGGGGTGTAAGAAGGCATCGTGAGGCTCCTCGGTGGAAAAGACTTGTGGATCAACAAGAGGGGTCAAACAGGGGCCGGTGGAGAGGTCGCCCCTCCGGCCGCGGCCGCGCCCATGGGCGCGACCTGTCCAGACGGCATCGTCGCCGAGCCCAGCGTGTAGTGCTGGATCAGGCGCTCGAAGGCCGTGCGGGCCCGGTCCATCGCCCCCACCGACCGCAGGAAACGCGCGTCGTGGTGGAGGGCCAGGATCAGGCCATGGATTTCAAACTGCATCTGCATCGGGTCGGTGTCGGGCCGCAGATGACCCATCTGCATGGCCATGCGGATGGCGCGCACCAGCGAGCCGTGCCACGTCACGACCATGCCCGCCAGGGCATCGCGCACCGGCCCTGGGCGATCATCGAATTCAACCGCACCGCTGATGTAGATGCAACCAGAATCGATTTCCGTGGCGACTTTGGCCACCCAGTTCTCGAACAGGGCGCGCAGGCGCGGCAGGCCCCGAGGCTGGCGGATGGCGGGCAGGAACACTTCTTCTTCGAAGCGCTCGTGGTACTCACGGATGACGGAGATCTGCAGTTCTTCGCGCGAGCCGAAGTGGGCGAACACGCCCGACTTGCTCATGCCCGTGACCTCGGCGAGCGCACCGATCGACAGGCCTTCGATGCCCATTTGCGAGGCCAGGTTCAAGGCCGCGTCAAGGATGGCGGCGCGTGTCTGCTGGCCCTTGTGTGCGCCACGCCCACGCTCGCGCGCCGCTTCGGCGGCAGGCTTGGCGTCTTGGGGCAGCGCATGGGACACGGGGGCACCTCGAATAAAACGAACGGTCGTGCTATTTTGCAGAAATCCAGACGTTTGTGTAGAGGGTGCGCGTAAATTTTTTGCGCTTTTCTGTCGCGATGCCGTCATCTGGACGCGTCAAAGGCGCTTCGTCAGGGATTTCACCGAGATCGTCGGTGCGTCAGGCGCTCGGGCCCACTCTGGCCGCGGCACGCCGGTGTCAGCTTGGCAGCCGAACGGGCGGATTCCGCATCCATTTCACTGCAAACGGTTGAGAAAGTCACACAAGCTGCACTATCCTAGAAACGTGATTGCCCTCGTGGAGGCTGGATGGACGTGCTGCAACTCGATGTGTCGGGGCGCCCGCAAGCTTGGCTCTCTGCCAAGGAGGCTGCGGGGCTCTACGCCAACGACGGCGTCGCATGGACGCTGGGAGACCCGTTTTTGGTGCTGCGCGGCGGCATCCAGCGCAAAACGGGGCTGCAATCCCGCCTGGAGTTGCACCCGATCGTCGCGGTGCACGGGGCGATGCCGAGCCGGGCGTGGCGCCAGGCCCCGGCCATCTCCAACCACAAGCTGTTCGCGCGTGATCGGATGGTCTGCGCCTACTGCGGGCACCGCTTCCACCCGGATGCGCTGACGCGCGAGCACATCGTGCCAACGTCGCGCGGCGGCAGCGACACCTGGATGAACTGCATCACCGCCTGCCGCAACTGCAACGGCCGCAAGGGCAACCGCACACTCAACGAACTGGGCTGGTCGCTCTATTACCTGCCCTATGTGCCAAGCCTGCACGAGGACATGATCCTGCGCGGGCGGCGCATCGTGGCCGACCAGATGGAGTTCCTGCTGGCCAGCGTCCCGGCCCACAGCCGCCTGCGCCAGAAATCAACGCCCGCCTGAGGCCTGACGCGCATCAGGCCTTGCGCACGCCGGGCACGCCGCGCTCGATGACGCAACGCGCCTGGGTGCGGAACTTCGCTTGCGATCGCACCGGGTGCAGGGTGCCGCGGAACTCGCATTGCACCTGCTGCGCAGACACGTCGATCAACACATAACCGCGCTCGTCGCTGCGCATGTGGACGATGTCGGGGTTGCTCGCTTTGATCCAGGCATTGGCCAGCTCGCTCAGGCCTTTGCTGGTGACGGAGCTGGCGACGATCTCGCTGGCCACGATGGGCGAGTTGCGGTCGCGCGGGTCGAGGCGCAGGTTGGCCGCCACATGGCGGTGCACATCGCCGCCCAGCACGACGACATCCTGCACGCGCGGCTGCGCGATGGCTTCCATCAGCCTCGCGCGCGCCGCGGGGAACGCGTCCCAGCCCTCGGCGTAGACCAGGTCGCCCAGCACGGGCAAGTGCAGCAAGCCGGGCGACATCTGCGTGGTCTGCACGATGAACTTCCAGTTCGCCAGGCTGCCTGCCAGTCCCTCGGCGAGCCAGTCTTCCTGCCGCTGGCCCAGCAAGGTGCGGTCCTTCGCCTCGGCGGCATCGCAGCGCCACAGCACCTTGCCGTCCAGCGGCGCATGCAATGGCCCTTTGCAGACGCCGGCATCGCGGTACTGCCGGGTGTCGAGCAACCACAGGTCGGCCAGTTGCCCCCACTGGAAGCGCCCTTGCATGGGCATGCTGGCATCGGCCGGCACCCGGTGGGGTGACACGGGCATGTGCTCGAAGTAGGCCTTGTAGGCGGCCGCACGCACCGCCAGGAAGGCACGGGTGTCGTCGAGGAAGGGGTCGTGGTCGCCGGTGTAGTCGGCCAGCACCTCGTGGTCGTCCCAGACCATCAGCCAGGGGTGCGCCGAGTGCGCCGCACGCAGGTCGGCGTCCAGCTTGTAGACGGCATGGTGGACGCGGTAGTCGGCCAGGCTGCGCCGGCCGAGGTCGTTGGCAAACACGTGGGGGTGCTTGCGCAACTGGGCGTGGCGGGGCGCCTCGGTCGTGTAGATGTAGTCGCCCACGAACACGACCAGGTCCACATCGGCATCGGCGATCTCACGGTGCGCCGTGAAGAAACCGTGCTCGTAGTGCTGGCAGGAGGCCAGCGCCATGCGCAGGCTGCGCACCTTGGCGTCGGGCGCGGGCGCGGTGCGGGTGCGGCCCACCGGGCTGCGCTGGCCACCGGCGCTGAAGCGGTAGAAGTACTCGCGCCCCGGCTGCAGGCCATTGACCGCCACGTGCACGCAGTGCACCACCGCCGGATCGGCCACCGCCACCCCCTGTCGCACCACCTGCGTGAAGCGGGCGTCGAGCGCCACTTCCCACGGCACCGGCACGGCACGCGCCGGCATCCCACCGTCGGGCTGCAGGGGACGCGGCGCCAGGCGCGTCCATAACACGACCGAATCGGGCAGGGGCTCGCCGCTGGCCACACCCAGGGTGAAGATGTCGGCCGACTCGCTCCAGGCGCCGGCGTCTTCGGCGCGGAGGCGCGCGGGCGCGGCGAACACCTGTTGCCAGGCCAAGGCGGCCGCGGCGCGGCTGAGTTGTCGAAAGAGGTCGCGGCGGTGCATGAAGGCGCCGATTATGCGTTGCAGCGGTGCACCGCCCGGCGCACCTGGCGCACCCGCAGCCACACCGTGCCTTCGCGGCAAGGCCATCACGGGGCACAATGGTCTGCACGCATTGCAGGAGACGGCCATGCCGACACGCCCCACCAGCCCCGACCCCAGCGGTGACACCGCCCGCCCCAACGCCTTCGCAGGCCTGGGCGCCGGTCTCGATTTCTTCCAGGACTGGCTGAAAGCCGCCGGCAGCGCCCTGCCCAACCTGCCAGGCCAGGCGGCGGCCCCCGGCCTGAGCAGCTGGGCCATGCCCACGCTGGACCCGGAGGAGCTCGACAAACGCATCCAGGACCTCAAAACGGTGCAGTTCTGGCTGGAGCAGAACTCCCGCATGGTCGCCATGACCATCCAGGGGCTGGAGGTCCAGAAAATGACACTGAGCACGCTCAAGGGCATGAACGTGTCGATGGACAGCCTCCGGGACGCGCTGAAGGCGCGCAACGCGGCGTCCGACATGGCCGCGGCTTTCGCAGCGACAAGCGCTGCGACCCCGACAACGGCCCCTGCAGCATCCTCCACCACCGCCGCGACGGCATCGACGCCCGAGGGTGCCACCTCGGGCAGCGACGACGCCCCAGAAGCAGCCGCCACGGAATCAAGTGGCGATGCCGCCGGCGCCGAACTGATCAACCCGATGCGCTGGTGGGACACCCTCACCCAGCAATTCACCCATCTGGCCTCTCAGGCGTCGCAAACGGCCCAAACGGTCGGCACCTCCATGAGCGACCTGCTCGCACAGACGCAACAAGCCGCCAGCGCGGCAGCCACGGCGCCCACCGGGACGGCCGCGTCGAAGGCCTCCGCCCGCAAGGCCGCCGCGGGCTCCACCACTGCGGCCTCGTCGACCCGCAAAGCCGCCGTCAAGACAGCCGCCAGGGCGGCGCCCAAGCGCGCGGCCAAACCAGCCGCCAAGGGCTGAAGGCGGTATCCGCGATGCTGCGTTTCCTCCACGCCCACGCCACCCACCCTGTGCCCGAACTGGCCCTGGAGTTGGTGTGGGCGCAATTGGCCTCGCAAATGGCGGTACCCAGCGGCACGGCGGCACCCTGGCTGCCCGGTCACGAGGCCGGCAGCGACGCCCCCACGCTGGGCTGGTGCTACCTCAGTGACGCCTTGGCCCATGGCGCACAGGCCATCCTGGACGGGCTGCGCCAGCGCATGCCGCAGGTGGCCTGGGTGGGTGCGGTGGGCGCGGGTGTGCTCGCCACCGGCATCGAGTACCTGGACGAGCCGGCGCTGGTCGTGATGGTCAGCAACCTGCCGCGCGAGGATTTCCGCATCTTCCATGGCCGCCAGCCCCTGCCCGCGGTGGGCCGCGTCCGCCGCACCTCGACGGACGCCAGCGCCCCCGGCCACCCCGGCTGGCGCGCCCATGCCGCGCTGCTCCACGCCGATGCCCGCACCCCCGACCTCCCCGACCTCATCGCCGAGCTGGCATCGCGCACTGACACCGGCTACCTGTTCGGCGGCCTGAGCGCCAGCCAGCATCACCCCCTGCACCTGGCCTTCGCCCCGGCAGATGCCACCGCACCGCACGAGGCGGCGGCGCCCGTGGGCGTGTGGCACGGCGGCCTCTCCGGCGTGGCCTTCAACGACCGCGTGCGGCTGGTGTCGCGCGTGAGCCAAGGCTGCGCGCCTGTGGGCCCACGCCGCGACATCACCGCAGCGGAGCGCAATGTGATCTACGAGCTCGACGGCGAGCCCGCCCTGAGCTGCCTGCTGCGTGACCTGGGCGTGACCGCCAGCGCCAGCGGCCCCAACTGGCAGCGAGAGGCCCTGCCCAAGGTGCGCGCCACCCTGGCCGGCCTCACCGACGCTGCGAGCGACCTGCTCAGGCACGGCCGCCACTTCGGCGCCGACACCCGTGTGCGCCACATCATCGGGCTGGACCCTGGCCGCCAGGGGGTGGCGCTGGCCGACGAGGTGGAGGTGGGCATGCAGATGGCGTTTTGCCAGCGCAACGCCCACACCGCGCGCCAGGACCTGGTGCGCATCTGCGCGGAAATCCGCGAGGAATTCGACCCCCAGGAACAGCCCGGAGCTCGCGCAGCAGGAGCGGTCTACATCAGCTGCGCCGGGCGGGGCGGCGCCCACTTCGGCGGGGCCAACGCCGAAATGGACATCGTGGCCCACGCCTTGGGCGACATCCCCGTCGTGGGCTTTTTCGCGGGCGGCGAAATCGCACGCCACCACCTGTACGGCTACACCGGCGTGCTGACCGTCTTCGGCGCCTGAGACCGCGCCAGACGGGCACCCCCAAAAGGGGGCCCACTCCAGAGGGATTTTCACATCGCGGACGCAGCGCCACACTGCTGGGACGCGGTCAAAGGTGATCGCGCCACCGCCCGCCCCCGCCATGACCACCAGCCACACCCTCGCCCGCCCCGCCAGCCGCAGCGCCCTGCCCCACAACCGCCTCGAGGGGATGCCGCCTCACCGCCCCGGCGACATGCGCGCCACCTTCCATGGCCACGGCGTGCTGACCGTGCGCTCCTCGGCCACGGGCGCGCTCTACCGCTTCGAGGGCCGCGGCGCCTGCCTCGCCATTGACCCACGCGACGCCCTGCTGCTGGGACGGCTCTCCGACGTGCAGGTGGGCTGAAAACGCTACAGTCGGGGCATGCACGCAGGCACAGCCCTCGATCTCACGCTCTCCTCGGCGTCCACACCCCCCGCGGCCCCACCCGACGGCGCGGCACTGGCCGCACGCCAACACGCCGTCGTCGCGGCACTGCGGCGGGTTCTGCCGGCCAGCGCCGTGCTGTGGCACCACGAAGCCGTCGCGCCGTTCGAATGCGATGGCCTCAGCGCCTACCGCCAGCGCCCGCTGGCCGTGGCCCTGCCCGAAACACACGAACAGGTGGGCCAGGTGCTGTCGGCCTGCCATGCGCTCGGCGTACCCGTGGTGGCGCGGGGCGGCGGCACGGGCCTCTCCGGTGGCGCACTGCCCGACGCCGGCGGCGTGACGCTGTCGCTGGCGCGCCTCAACCGCATCCTGCACATCGACCCGCTGGCGCGCACGGCCGTGGTCGAGTGCGGCGTGCGCAACCTCGCCATCAGCGAAGCGGCCGCGGTCCACGGCTTGTACTACGCGCCCGACCCGAGCAGCCAGATCGCCTGCACCATCGGCGGCAACGTGGCCGAGAACGCGGGCGGCGTGCACTGCCTGAAATACGGCCTGACCGTGCACAACGTGCTGCGCGTGCGCGGCTTCACCGTGGAGGGCGAGGCCTTCGAACTCGGCAGCGAGGCCCTCGACGCCCCTGGCCTGGACCTGTTGTCGGCCTTCATCGGCAGCGAAGGCCTGCTGGGCGTGGTCACCGAGGTCACGGTGCGCCTGCTGCCCAGGCCGCAGGTGGCACGCTGCCTGTTGGCCAGCTTCGACGACGTCGGCCGGGCGGGCGATGCGGTGGCCGCCATCATCGCCGCGGGCCTCATCCCCGCAGGGCTGGAGATGATGGACCAGCCCATGACCCGCGCGGTCGAGGACTTCGTGCACGCGGGCTACGACCTGAGTGCTGCCGCCATCCTGCTGGTCGAGAGCGACGGCACACCGGACGAGGTGGAAGAAGAGATCGAACGCTTGACTGCCGTGTTGCAGACCGCTGGCGCCACGCGCATCGAACTCAGCCAGGACGAGGCCCAGCGCCTGCGCTTCTGGAGTGGCCGCAAAAACGCCTTCCCGGCCACCGGCCGCATCAGCCCGGACTACCTCTGCATGGACGCCTCCATCCCGCGCAAGGCGCTGGCCACCATGTTGAAAGCCATCGCGGGCATGGAGGTCGAGTTCGGCCTGCGCTGCTGCAACGTCTTCCACGCGGGTGACGGCAACATGCACCCGCTCATCCTGTTCGATGCGAACGACCCCGAGGAACTGCGCCGCGCCGAAGCGTTCGGCAACGCCATCCTGACCGCGGCCGTCGGCCTGGGTGGCAGCATCACGGGCGAACACGGCGTGGGCGTGGAAAAGCTCGACGCCATGTGCGTGCAGTTCACCGACGCCGAACGTGCGCAGATGCTGACCTTCAAAGCCGCCTTCGACCCCGAGGGCCGCCTCAACCCGGGCAAAGCCATCCCGATGCTGGCGCGCTGTGGCGAGGTGCGCGCAGGCCCGGCACAGGCGATGGGTCAGACGCCAGCTTTGCGCGAGGCACTGGCGACGCTGCCACGCTTCTGATCGCACACCATGGACCGAACGCCTCACGGTCCGTCAGGCTTGTCACTGCAACGGTGACACGCTCGCCGCCTAAGCTGACACCCGTCCAGTGAACAGCGGCGCGCCCCCACAGCGCGCGCGGCGTGAGCTGGCTTGCGTCCTGGCAGCCCTTGGCACGCGCCAGCAGACCCCCCTCGCGTCCCGCGCCGAGGCCGGTCATGAGTCGACGCCCCAAGCAGTACCCGCCGAACACATCGACACCGTCATTGCATTTTGGGAGCCCCCTCATGACCCGCACCCGCATCGCCCTGGCCGCCTGGGCCATCGTCTCCGCCACCGTTGGCTCGCAGGCTTCGGCCAACGTGGTCAACGTGGTTCAGGCCGACTTCGGCGTGATCTCGCCGCTGCCCTACTCGCGCGCCTTCGGCAACACCTTCACCGGCATCGCCGGCACCGCGGGCTACACGACGTCGGCATCCTCCAGCCGAGACGGCGTGACCCTCACCAACACGGGCAGCATCGATGGCAGCGTGGTCACACGCAACCTCGGCCCGCAGTTCCCCGGCGCCACCGCCAATTTCAATTTCTACGACGACTACGTCTTCACTATGCCGGGCGAAGACGGCCACCTGACCGCCTCGGCCGTCAGCGTGAACTTCACGCCGGTCCTGGGCATCGGCAACCTGCAGGCGCGGTTTTATGCCGTGACCGACGCACTGACAACGGGCACGCCGAACACCACGGTCTCGTATGCCTGGATCTCGGTCACGGACTTGAACGGCGCGTCTTTAGGCGTCACGACGTTCAACACCCCGCTGATGCTGACGGCAGGTGTGCAGTACGCGCTGGAGATCCGCGGCTTGGTGTACGGCGCCACCGCGAGCTACGGCGGCAACGTCAACGTCACGCCCGTGCCGGAAGCCGATGGCCTGGCGCTGGCACTGGCCGGGCTGACGGTGGCCAGCTGGCTGGCTTCGCGCCGCCTCAGGACGGCAGCGCCTGCGCCAGCACGCCCTCGTCCAACCAACGTCGCAGGCACTGCGCAGCCGCAAGGGTGAAGTCCTGGTCGGGCCAAGCCGCGGCCCAGGCGTCACACAAGGCGCCCCAAGCACATCCCTCCAACAGTTGCTGAACGGCCCACGCCTCCGACGCCGCCATGCTGCGGAAATGGGGGCGGTCGTCGCGCCGCCACACCAGCAGCCAGCCCGGCTCGGGCAGGCGCTCTGCGTCGGGCACGGTGCGCTCGTCGTCCAGCGCATGCCAGCGCTGCAGCGTGTTGTGGCGCAAGCTCAGGCAACGCACGGTGGCGTGCGGGCGCAGCCGCACCAGGCCCCACGCCTCGGGCGCGAGGTGCTGCAGATCGCGCACGTGCAGCACGGTGTCGTCCGGGCCGTCGAAAGCCTCGCGCAGGGCCCAGTCCAGGCGAGCCAATTCAGCGATGGGCGCGTGCGGGTGCGGCTCCGCGTCACCCCCATCGGCCACCAGGAACGCTGGCCAGGTCTGCCCGTACCAGCGCAGGTTGCGGTGGCTGGAGGGCGACTGCGCGATGTAGGCAAGCGCCAGCGCGTCGAAGACATCACTGCCCAGCAGCCGCGCCGTGTGCCCATAGGTGTCGCGCAGCGTTTCCAGCAGGCGTGCACGGTAGGCGCTGTGGTAGATGCCCAGTCGGGCCAAGGCTGGGCCGACAGCAGCACCCGAAGCCGGCCCGCTGTCAGGCGCCACGGCCCCCACATCGGGCACCATGGTCGGGTCTTCGGCGTCAGGTTGCAGCAGGTAGGCGGTCATGCGCGTTTGCAGCGCGAGCAGCCCGCCGGCTGCGGGTTCAGGGTCGCTCAGATCGCGCAAGAACATCGCCCCGACGGGATCGCGCACGTCGACGCTCATGCGGCCTCCCGGGCAGGCGGGTGAAGCGCCTCGAGTCGCAGGGCCGAGGCCGCGACGCAGCGGGCCGTCTCCAACTCGGCCAGCAAATCGGGCAGCGGCGGGATTCGATCGTCGCGCTCGATCATGGTGGCCACCGGGCCGAACAGGCGGCAGGCTTGGGCATACAGTGCCCACACGGGGTCAGGGACAGGCTGGTCGTGGGTGTCGATGAGCACGTCGCCGTGGTCGGTGTGGCCTGCGAGGTGGATCTGCTGCACGCGGTGCGCGGGCAAGGCCCGGAGGTAGTCCAAGGCATCGAAGCCGTGGTTCACGCTGCTGACGTGGACGTTGTTGACATCGACGAGCAGCAGGCAGTCGGCGCGCTCGGCCACCTCGCTCAGGAATGCCCATTCGCTCATCTGCGAGCTGGCGAACTGGACGTAGCTGGAGACGTTCTCCAGCACCAGGCGTCGGCCGAGGGCTTCTTGCACCTGGCCGATGTTGCGCACGACCACACCGAGCGCCTCTTCCGTGTACGGCAGGGGCAGCAGGTCATGCAGGTGGTGGCCGTGCACGCCCGTCCAGCACAGGTGGTCAGACACCCACAGGGGCTCGATGCGGTCGGCCAGCGTGCGCAACTGCGCGAGGTAAGCGGCATCTGGCCCGCCAACCGAACCGATCGACAAGGCCACGCCATGCAGCGCGATGGGGTACGCCGTGCGGATGGCGTCCAGCACGTGCATGGGCTTGCCGCCCGGCACGAGGTGGTTGTCAGAGATGACCTCCAGCCAGTCCACCGGCTGCGGCGCGGTCAGAAAATCGCTGTAGTGGGCCGTGCGCAGCCCCAGCCCGAAACCAGGCGAGGGCTGCGCCAGGCCACGCGCGTCGGCAGCGACGCCAGGCGTGACCATGGCGGACGTCACTTGGCGTTGATGTCGCCGATGGTGCCGCCCTTGCTCAGGCAGGACTTGGCGTCCATGGCTTTGAAACCGTGGCCCTTGCAGGCGTTTTGGCCCTTGCAGCTGTTTTCGGTGGTTTTGCAATCGCTGTTGCCCTTGCAGCTGTGCACGCCGTAGCAGTGCACCTTGTCGCTGGCAGCGATGGCGCCGCCCGTGCTGCCGGCGGGAGCGTCGGCGGCGAAGGCGGCGCTGCTCAGGGCCATCAGGGCGGCGGCGGCGGCGAGGGAGGCGGTACGTTGGGTCATGGTGGATCTCCGTTGAATTGGAAAAGGGTGGATGAAAGGGGAAAGGGAAAGGGAAGGGGCGGCAGGCGCTGTGCGTTGTGGCCCGCCCCGTGCAGTGGTCGGCGCAGACACCACTTCCTTACAGCCGCGGCGCGATTTCTGCCAAGGCCATGCGCCAGCCCCCTTGTTCCGGGGAGTTTTGAGGGCATGCCAGCGCAAAACCCTCCCACCCCGTCGGACACCCTCGACACAAGCCACGGACTCTGGGGTATAAACGCGCCTGAACTCAAACGACCGTTTGAAATGAACGATCGTTCGACATCCATGCCACCGGCCGACACCCCGACCGGCCCCTTCTCCACCAGACCCCGAGGTGACACATGCCGCAGTACAAGGCGCCCTTGCGCGACGTTCGTTTCCAACTGAACGAAGTCTTCGACTACGAAGGCCACTACAAATCCCTGTCCAATGGCGGCGAGGCCACGCCCGACATGGTTGACGCCATCCTGGAAGGCTGCGCCACGCTGTGCGAAGAAGTGCTCGCACCGCTGTACGCCACCGGCGACGTCGAGGGCTGCAAGATCTCCGACGGCGTGGTGACCACGCCCAAGGGCTACAAGGAAGCCTACGCCGAGTACGTGGCCGGCGGCTGGCAAGGCCTGTCCCACCCCAAGGAGTACGGTGGCCAGGAGCTGCCGATGTCCCTGAACCTGCTGAAGTCGGAAATGATGGGCACGGCCAACTGGCCCTTCACCATGTACCCCGGCCTGAGCCTGGGTTGCATGAACACCGTCTTCCAGTTCGGCAGCACCGAGCAGAAGAACCTGTACATGCCGCCCCTGGTGAGCGGCGAATGGACCGGCACCATGTGCCTGACCGAGCCCCAGTGCGGCACCGACCTGGCGCAGATCCGCACCAAGGCCGAACCGCAGGCTGACGGCACCTTCAAGCTCTACGGCACCAAGATCTACATCTCGTCGGGCGAACACGACCTGGCCGAGAACATCATCCACATCGTGCTGGCCCGCCTGCCCGATGCGCCCAAGGGCACCCGCGGCATCTCGCTGTTCATCGTGCCCAAGTTCATGGTCAACGCCGACCGCAGCCTGGGCGAGCGCAACAGCGTCAAGGCTGGCGCGCTGGAAAACAAAATGGGCATCCGCGCTTCGGCGACCTGCGTGATGAACTTCGACGGCGCCACCGGCTTCATGATCGGCGAGAAGAACAAGGGCCTCGAAGCCATGTTCACCTTCATGAACACGGCCCGCATCGGCACCGCGCTGCAAGGCGTGGCCCACGCCGAGCTGTCCTACCAAGGCGCCCTGCCTTACGCCAAGGAGCGCCGTTCCATGCGCGCGCTGACCGGCAAGAAGGACCCGGAACATCCGAACGACGCCCTGATCTGGCACGGTGACGTGCGCCGCATGCTGCTGACCCAGCGCGCCGTGGCCGAAGGTGGCCGCGCCATGATCTACCACGCCGCCAAGCTGGCCGACCACATGGTCGCTGGTGTGGCCGAGGGCAACAAGGCCAAGTACGACGAATACGACGACCGCCTGGGCTTCTACACCCCCATCCTGAAGGGCTTCCTGACCGAGCTGGGCCTGGAGTGCGCCAACCTGGGCATGCAGGTGTTCGGCGGCCACGGCTACGTCAAGGACTACGGCATGGAGCAGATCGCCCGTGACGCGCGCATCTCGACCCTGTACGAAGGCACGACCGGCATCCAGGCGCTCGACCTGCTGGGCCGCAAGACCCTGCTGCAATCGCGTGGCAAGTGCGTCTTCGCGTTCACCAGCGAGATGATCACCCAGGCCAAGCCGCACCTGCTGGACGGGGGCCCCATCGGCAAGATGGCCCGCGCCTGCTTCAAGCGCGCCCTGCAGTGGAAGTGGGCGACCCTGCAGATCATGCTGCGCGCCAACAAGGACCGCGACGTGGTCAGCACCGCCTGCTACGACTTCCTGATGTACTCCGGCTACGCCATGATGGCCCACTTCTGGCTCAAGCAAGCGCTGGTGGCCAACGAGAAGCTGGCCAAGGGCGGCCAGAACACCAAGGAGTTCTACACCGCCAAGCTGCAAACGGCCGAGTTCTACTTCGAGCGCCTGCTGCCGCGCGCCGACGGTCACAAGAAGGCGATGCTGTCGCCGACCAAGGTCCTCATGCAGATGGACAACGAGCACTTCAGCTTCAACTGATCGCTCCGCGCCCTGGCCCCCGATGAACACCTCGATGGCCCCCCCGGCTGCACGCCGCTACGGCGGCGCGTCGGCCGAGGAGCGATCTGCACAGCGCCGCCAGCGCCTGATGCAGGCCGCCTTCGAGGTGTTCGGGCAGCACGGCTACCGGCAGGCGACGATGCGGCTGATCTGCAAGCGGGCGCGCCTGGCGGACCACCCTGAGGTGATGGACGCCTGAGCCGGCGTGCGTGCCAGCCTGGAGACGATCCGAGTGCGGGGCGCAGAACGCTGGCAGCCCGCACTGGACGCCACCGCGGGCCACAGTTGCACCGAGGCCGTCGGGCTGGTGGAGGCGGTGCTCGGTGGTGCCGTCAGCCTCGTGACGCTGGTCCCGATGTTCGCCTACAGCCCCAAGCTGGCGGCCTTCATGGCCTACAAGGGTCAGTTTCTGCAGCGCGCCAACGACCTCATCGAACGCGCGATCAGCCTGCGCCTGCTGCGCCTGCAGGGGCGACCGGCTGGCCGACATCGTGATCACTCCCACGGAGCCGGCTTCGCCCGCCCAAGCGGTGCACCGAGCGGGGCCACAGGTTTCCTCGATGGCACCGGGTCAGGCGGGCCACGCCAGAGGAGGTGGAGGCCGCAGCCGCCCTGGCCTGCGTGCACGATGACATCGCCCGCATGCCCATGGGCTACCAGACGCTGGTGGGCAGCATGGGTGCCACGCTGTCAGGTGGGCGGAAGCAGCGCATGTTGTTGGCGCGTGCGCTCCACAAGCGGCCGCGCTTCCTGCTGCTGGACGAGTACACCAGCCACCTCGACTTCGCCACCGAGAAGCGCGTGCAAGACGCCATCAACGCACTGGGTTGCGGGCGTTTCATCATCACGCACCGCGAGCATTCCCTGCGCGAGGGCGATGTGGTACGGGTGCTGTGGCAGGGGCAGCTGGTCGCGCCGGAATCGCTGGCCGATGTCAGCGCGCCCAGTGCCGCTTCATGAACTCGGCCTGGCGCGTGAGGGCCTGCACCGAGCTGGGCAGCAGGCTGGCGTGCGCCTGGAACACGTGCCAGCGCTTCATGTAGATCTCGAGCTCGGCCAAGCGGCCGGCAGTGGTGGCGTGCTCCACCAGCCACGTGGCGTTGTCGAACAGCACCTCGTCGTCACCGACCTGGATAAGCGACGGCGGCAGCGCCGACAGATCCTGCGCCATCGGGTTGGCGAACGGGTGGTCGGGCGGCACCTTCATGGCACGTTCGACGTCGTCGGCCCAGGCCATGCGGATCATCGGGTCACGGGCCTGGCGCTCGAAACCGGTGGAGTTCGGCAGCGGGTGCAGGCTCAGCGCGGGCGACATCATCACCAGCGAAGCGGGCCCCGGCATGCCTTGCTTCATCGCGGCAATCGCCGTCATGAAGGTGAGGTTGCCGCCAGCCGAGTCCCCGGCAATGCTGATGCGGTCGGCGCTGTAGCCCTCTTGCAGCAGCTGCTTGTAGCACTGCACGCAGTCTTCCAGCTGTGCCGGAAAGGGCGACTCGGGCGCGAGGCGGTAATGCGGCACCAGCACCTGCGCGCCGGTCATGGCCGACAAAGCCCGGGTGATGCTGCGGTGGGTGCGCGGGCTGCCCGCCACGAAGGCGCCGCCGTGCAAGTACAAGATGGCATGGCGCGGCTGGCCCGTGGACGCCTTGGGCACGACGCGGTCCACCTCGATGTGGGCCACGCGCGCCACGCTCACGCGCGCACGGCCGTCTTGCGGCATGAGCGACGAGCCCATGGCCAGCGACAGGCGCTGCACCGCGAACGGCCACGGCGGGCCCAGGAAAGGCTTCAGCGTGACCTTCAGCGCCGCGCGCATGATGGCCGCCATGATGGACTCCTGCAGCCCCGCGGGCGGATCGTAGCGGCGGATCACGGGCTGCTTCACGGCGGCGGCCGTGGCCTTCTGGACAGCGGACATGGGCGTCTCCTCAGGAAACTGCAAGGCGGAGCGTGAACGCAGCCGGGCTCAGCCCAGCATGCCCTTCTTGGCGAACAGGGTGATCAGCGGCTGGTACCACGAGCCCAGCACACGCACAAGCTTGTCGAGGAACTTGGCATCCAGGCCAACCAGCACGCGGCGCTGGTTGCCCTCCACGGCCCGCAGGATCTGCAGCGCAGCGCTCTCGGCCGTGGTGGCATTGAGCAGCTTGTCGAACTTGGCGCGGGCCTCTTCGGTCTTGCCACCGGTGGCCTTGTGCATGCTCTCGTCCATCTTGGCGGCGCGCGCGATGTTGGTGCGGATGCCACCCGGGTGCACGCAGGTCGCGCTCACGCCGCAGCGCGCCATGTCGAGTTCCTGGCGCAGCGCCTCGGTGAAGCCGCGCACGGCGAACTTGCTGGCGTTGTACGTGCCCTGCGTGGGCACGGACAGCAGACCGAACAGGCTGGAGGTGTTGATGACATGGCCTTCGCCAGCCTTCTTGAGGTGCGGCAGGAAGGCCTGCGTGCCCCAGACCACGCCCCAGAAGTTGATGCCCATGATCCACTCGAAATCTTCGGGCTTGACGGTTTCCACAAAGGCACCCAAGGCCACGCCGGCGTTGTTGAAGATCAGGTTGACCTTGCCGTGGTCGCGGGCGGTCTGGTCGGCCCAGGCGAACATGGCGTCGCGGTCGGCCACGTTGACTTTGGCGGTGGTCACTTTCACGCCCAGCTTGCCGGCCATGGCCGCCGTCTCGCTCAAGCCTTTTTCGTTGACATCGCTCAGCGACAGATGGCAGCCGCGGCGCGCCAATTCGAGGGCCAAGGTGCGGCCCATGCCCGATGCGGCACCCGTGATGGCCGCGACTTTGTTCTTGAAATCTTTCATGTCTTTCCTCGGTAGGCACGCACAACATCGCCAGAACGGCACGGCCCCAAAAATTCGCAAGGATGCGAAAATGTCAGGTTGGACACACCGAGTGCCGATCCACCACACCGTTCCACAGACCGTCTCAGGCTGCAAACACACAATGCGCGCAGATTTTGACAACGGTCAATTTCAAAATGGTATTTGACAATGACCGTTTCCAAAAACCGGGTTAACCCTGAGGCACCATCCAACCCGGGGAGTCCGGGGCGGCGCTATGGCGGGGTCGACTCCGACGAACGCCAGCGCCAGCGCCATCAGCGCCTGATCGAGGCTGGGCTGGCGGTGTTCGGGGAAAAGGGCTATCACCAGTCCACTGTGCGGGACGTCTGCAAACAAGCGCAACTCACGTCACGCTACTTCTACGAGTCCTTCGACAGCATGGAAGCGCTGTTCCGTGCGGTTTACCAAGACACCAACCGCCGCCTGATGCAGGCCACGATCATGTCGCTGGCGTCTTGCGTGCCCGAGCCGGAAAAGCTCGCCGAGGCGGCCCTGCGCACCTTCCTGGAGTTCATCCGCGAAGACCCGCACCGCGCCCGCGTCGCCCTGATCGACGCGCTCAACGTGGGCGAAACCATGAACGTGCTGGCCGACAAGGCCTCGCAAGATTTCGCCCACCTCATCGCCGGCTTCATGCAGCAGATGTTCCCGCACCTCGAAGAAGCCGGCCTGGACTTCAAGATGCTGGGCAACGGGTTGGTGGGCGCCAACACGCGCATCGCCACGCAGTGGGTCGCCGAGCGCTGCAAGACGCCGCTGGAAGACGTGCTGCGCAACGTGCTGACGCTGTTCAAAGCCAGCATCGCCTATGCCCGTGAGCAGGAAGCCGCCATGGCGCTGACGCGCCGGGCCTCGGCGGCCTGAGCCTGCCCTCGCGCAAGCTCAAGCGCCATCTCAGAGGAAGAAGCCCTCGAACAAGGCCACCAACCACTGGATGGGGTTGACCGACAGCACGCGGTTGTGGTCGCCCACCTGGTCGTACTCGATGGCGCGCATCACCGGCTGGGTGTCGTCGATCAGGTTGTTGTAGAAGTCCACGACCGACTTGATGCCCTTTTCCTCGATGCCCGTGCCGGTGAAATCCATGATCGCCAGCGTGTGCGACTTCAGGAACGGCCGCCAGGTGGGCAGGTAAAAGCCCGTGTTGCCGCTCGCCGTGCGCAGCTGGCTCACCCAGTTGTTCAGGTCACGGCGCCACAGGTTGTTCAGCGCGTCGTCCTTGGCGCTGCCGCTCAGCGCGGCGATCTCGGGGTAGAAGCTCGTGTAGGAGAACGCCGAGAAGATGCCGTCTTCCTGGAAGGCCATGAAGCCGAAGCGGTCCTGCGGGAAGACCTTCGACAGCCCGGTGTTCAGGGTCGACAGGTCGGAGACGTCACCCGCATCGGGGAAACGCGAAATCAACTCGGTGGCCACACCATCGGGCCGGTCCACGCCCCACAACGAGCGCACCTTGTTCTGCAGCGGCAGCGAAGGGTACTGCAGCGTCGTGCCACCCTGCGGCGCCGGGAACAGCGGGCCGGAGTCTGCCGCCATCGCGGACTTCACCGGGTTCGTCGCCAACCGCAGCACGCCGTAGTTCGCCGTGGCACCCACACCGCCCGCCGATGAGCCAGACACCAGCAACTGCTCCGGCCGGGGCAGGTTGGCCGCCATCCAGTCACCCAAAGCCTTGGCGTTCTTGTAGCCGCGGTGGTAGTACGTCAGCGGCTTGCTGGGGTCGCTGTCCTGGTAGATCTGGACGCTCGCGCCCGTGTGGACATCACCGGTGCAATAGGGCACGTAGACGAGGTTCCACTCTTGCGTGTAGATCTTGCCCAGCAGCGGCAGGCGGGTGATGAGCGGGGTGGCCTGCCCGAACGCGGCCAGGTTGAGCTGGCTGAAGTAGTTCTCGGGCACGCCGTTGGGGTTGGAGGCCACCTCGGTGAGCTTGCCCTTGCCCAAGCAGCCCTTTTGGTTCCAGCAAGCGCCGCCGCCCTCGAAGTACACGAGCGTCTTGCTGGTTTTGGGCGTGCGGTTGACAAAGACGCGGGCGGGCGTGCCGTTGCCACAGGAAGCGCCGGACGCGGCCGGCAGCGTCACCGGGGTCCACTTGTAGTACTCGACGGCTGCCTGTGCCAGAGCGGGGGCGCCAAAAGCCAGGGACAGGGCCAACAGTGCGGGGCGGCGGGTCAGGTTCGGCATGGACGGGCTCCTTGAAAGTCGACGGCCGCGCGCGCGGGCACCAAGAGGCCGGCCGCGAGGGGACGCTGCGGATGTTGCCAAACGCCTCCCGTTTCACGCATCAAGACATGCCCTGACAGGGAACTCCCGTCGCCCACTTGCGCGTCGGGTCTGTCTGGGTCATGAAACACGACGCGCCACCCGACGCCTGACAAGCTAGGGGGAAGAGGGGCCTACCCCCTAGTCTGAACTTTGACGCTGGCCGAAATCGTCCCTAGCATCGCGCTGCTTTGGCAAGTTGTATATGACAAAAGGTACACGTCGTGCCGCCCTTGCCGGACAAATAGAACCAATCAGGAAGCCCCATGAAACGCCATCCGACGATCGCTCCCTTGCTCGCCACCGCGCTGACGCTCGCAGCCGCGCAAGCCACTCAGGCCCAGACCCTCGACGCCGCTGCCGGCACCACCGCCATCGACAGCGGCGCCACCTTGCAATCGGTGTCGATCGACCCCAACGTCGCCGCCCTGCGCCAGTCCACCAACACCTTCACCCGCATGTTCCGCAACATGCCAGCGTTCGCGCCGCAAACGGACACCGTGCGTGCGGCCATGAAGCAACTGGGCGCCGTCGGCGGCGTGCTGGACGCCAAAGATGTGCTGACAGACCCCATCAAGTCGATCACCGACCCGGCGAACTTCAGCCCGAACAACCCCGACAACCCGAACATGACGGCCGGCATGACCTTCCTGGGTCAGTTCCTGGACCATGACATCACGCTGGACAAGAATTCGCCGCTGAACCAGAACACTTCGCCTGGCCGCACCATCAACTTCCGCACTGCCGCCTTTGACCTCGACTCGGTCTATGGCAACGGCCCGGCCGGCTCGCCCGAGCTCTATCAGACCGTCAACGGCCGCATCAAGTTCAGGGTGGACCGCATCCCCGGCGCCGAAGCTGTGTCGCGCAACGGCGCACCGCGCTACGACCTGCCCCGTGCAGCCGACGGCACCGCGATCATGGCCGAGGGCCGCAACGACGAAAACGCCATCGTCTCGCAGTTCCACGTCGCCATGCTGCGCTTCCACAACGCCGTCACCGACTACTTGGCGGCACAGCCCGGCAACGCCGGCGCCAAGCCTGCGGCTCTGTTCGCTGCTGCCCGCCGTTACGTGACCTGGCATTACCAGTGGATCATCGTCAACGAGTTCCTGCCGCAGACCATCGGCCAGGACCGCGTCACCAACATCCTCGTCAACGGCACGCGTTTCTACAACGCACAAGACCCTGCCAACCAGTACATTGCCGCCGACGGCACCCGCAACATCCTGCTGCCCATCGAGTTCTCGGTGGCGGCCTACCGCTTTGGCCACAGCCAGGTGCGCCCCAGCTACCGCCTGAACTTCGGCCCCACGGGTGGCTCGCCGTTCTTCGCCTTCATCTTCGACGACAGCCTCGACCCGGCCGACCCGGACCCCGCTGACCTGCGCGGCGGCAAGCGCGCCCCGCGCCGCTTCGTCGACTGGCAGACCTTCTTCAACTTCGGGGACGGCAACTTCCGCCCCAACAAGCGCATCGACAGCCACCTGTCCACCCCGCTGATGGTGCTGCCCGGCAGCAAGGCACCTGCGCCCGGTCTGCCTGCCGACGGCCTGCAATCGCTGGCCTCGCGCAACCTGGTGCGCCACGTGAACTTCGGGTTGCCATCGGGCCAGGCCATCGCCAGCCGCATGGGCGTGACCGCACTGACGCCGTCTGAGCTGCCTGAGCTGGCCGGCTATGTCGTCGATGGCGGCGTGCGCATGGACCAGTCCACCCCGCTGTGGTACTACATCCTCAAGGAAGCCGAGGTCAAGGAAGGCGGTCTGCGCATGGGCGATGTCGGCGGCAACATCGTTGGCGAAGTGTTCGTGAGCCTGCTCAAGGCAGACACGACGTCCTACCTCTCTGTGCGGCCCGGCTGGAAGCCCGTGTTGCCCTCGGCCACGCCCGGCACCTTCAAGGTCACCGACCTGCTGAAGTTCGCTGGCGCCGTGCCTCCGCTGTGATGCGTTGACGGGTTCCCAAGCCTCAGCGGGGGCCCACTTGGCCTGTTGGCTCAGCCCTCGGGCTTGTTGGGCGTCACGCGGAAGCGGCACACGTGCCCATTCTTGGCCATGCACTCCTGGTGCTCGATGGCTTTGCCCGTGAAGGCAGACATCAAGGCCAGGTCGAACTCGCACACCTCGGGGTGCTTGATGGCCAGGGCATGGAAAACGCAGTTGTCCGCCTCGATCAGGGGGGCCCCTTCTGCGTCGAGCCCTGCCCGGGCCACATAGCCCAGCTCATCCATGAGCGATGCCAGAACCGTCGATGGCTCGACCTGAGGGGTCAGGGCATGGGCATGTTGCGCCGCCAGCTGCAAGCCGATCTTGCGCCCCAGCGCCGCGAGTTGGGCAGACATGCCCGAGGCGCCGGCCTGCTCGACCAGCGAACTGACCAACAGTTCGGCAAACCACGAGTAATGGCGAGGGAAGCACTCCTGCCCCTTCTCGGTCAGCACGTAGAGCTGCTTGGGACGCCCGCCCGTGGCGCACGTTTCGCCCCGCTTGAGTAGGCGCTCGTTTTCCAGCGCCGCCAGGTGCTGGCGCACGGCGTTGCGGCTGATGCCGAGCTGTTCAGCGATGTCGTCGGCCGTCAGGCCCACCTTGTGTTTGAGCAAGAGGACCAAGAGGTCCTTCTGCCGGGATCCAAGCATTTCGAGCATGGGAGAGCAACGGCGACAAGGTCACACATCCGCGATGGTCAGACGGCCACCGTGGCGCCAAACCGGCACACGGCCCCTGGCGCACGGACGTCACGCAAGGGTGGCGCCATTGTAATGAGGCGCATCAAAACCACTTTCAACACTTTTTAATTGTTTATATGATTTAATGCGACCGCGGTTGTGATGGGCCACACCCAAGCACCCGAGATGCGCCCCAGGGCGCCCCCACTTGAAGCCCTTTTGACTTTTGACCCAGGAGAGAACCCCATGTCCGATTCCAAGCCTTTCTCGCTGATCCAGTCCATCCAGCAGTCCCCGCAAAGCCGCCGCGGCTTCCTGCGTGGCACCTCGGCCGCCACCCTGTCGGCCGGGGCCGTCCTGCTGCTGGCTGGCCAGGAAGCCTCGGCGGCATCCCATGGCGACATGGGCAATGACGCTGGCATCCTCAACGTCGCCCTGGGCCTGGAGCACCAGGGCATCGCCGCTTACACCCTGGGCGCCAAGAGCGGGCTGCTGCAAAAGGGCGTGCTGGACGTGGCCGTGAAGTTCCAGGACGACCACAAGATCCACCGCGACCTGCTGGCCGCCGCCATCACCAAGCTGGGCGGCAAGCCCGTGGCCGAGAAGTCGCTGGACGACTACGCCAAGGCCCTGAACGCCGGCTCGCTCAAGAGCCAGGAAGACGTGCTCAAGCTGGCCCTGTCGCTGGAGTTGGGCGCCACCAACGCCTACCTGAGCGTCATCCCCTCGTTCAAGGACAGCGCCCTGGCCAAGGTCGCCGGTCGCCTGGCCGCCGACGAAACCGCCCACTGGGCCATCCTGAACCAGGTGCTGGGCATGCCTCTGCCCAAGGCCATGCTGTTCGGCGCCTGAGGCATTTGAAAAACCATTCATGAGGTGAGGAGAGCCACATGCGGGAGCGTGCCTGTACAGAGGCCGCTCCCGCCTCTGTGGCTGCTGCCTGCCCAGAAAGCCCTCCATGCTGCCCACCTCGAGACGCACCGCACACCGCGCACGCCTGGCCACGACCTTGACCAGCCTGCTGTGCCTGGTTTCCGCCCATGCCGCCACGTCGGCCAAGCTGCCTGCGGCGCACACAGGCGATGCCGCACGAGGCCAGACGCTCTACACCCAGCAGTGCATGGCCTGCCACGCCGCAGACATCAGTCTGGCCGGCCCCCTTCACCGCGGCGTGTTCGGTCGCAAGTCCGCCAGCGTGCCCGACTACCCCTACAGCCCTGCCCTGCAAAAACTCCGCGTCACCTGGAACGAACGCACCTTGAACACCTGGCTGCAAAGCCCCAACGCCATGGCCCCAGGCAACCGCATGGGCTACGCCGTGCCCGATGCCCAGGACCGCCTGGACCTCATCGCCTACCTCCAGACCCTCACACCTCAGAAGGCCGATGCCCGCTGAGCGCCTTCGGCGTCGCTGCCGACGCCCCTTTGGCATCCCACCGTCCCTCCGCGTGCCCGAGCACTCTGCGAGCCTTCCCACGAACTCACCCTCGAGACACCCACCATGAACGCCCCCGAACTCCTGCCCCTGGTCGACATCCAGTCCCAAATCGACACCCGCCAGTTGCCCATCCAGGCCGTGGGGATCAAGGGGGTGCGCTACCCCGTGCGCCTGCTGTCCACGCACATGCATCCGCAAGGGGCGGCATCGGCAGAGGCGTCGACCCTCACCACCGTGGGCCAATGGACGATGACGGTCGGGCTGGCAGCCACGGTCAAGGGCACGCACATGTCGCGCTTCATCGAGCTGCTGGAAGCCCCCCGAGCGCCGCTGAGCCTGGCCAGCTTTGCCGACATGACCCGCGAGATGCTGCAGCGCCTGGGCGCTCACAGCGGTCGCATCGACCTGCAGTTCCCCTACTTCCTGCGCAAGGCAGCGCCCGTGTCGGGCGTGGAAAGCCTGCTCGACATCGACGTCACCTGGGGCTGCCACATCCCCGCGCAGGGCGCCGATCCTGAGCTGTCCATGAAGCTCACCGTGGCGGCCACCAGCTTGTGTCCCTGCTCCAAGGAAATCTCTGCCTACGGCGCCCACAACCAGCGCTCGCACATCACCTTGTCCGTGCAGCTGCGAGAGGCCATGTCGATCGAATCCCTGGCGGCCATCGCCGAGGACAGTGCCTCCTGCGCCGTGTACGGCCTGCTCAAGCGCGTCGATGAAAAGCACGTCACCGAACGCGCCTACGACAACCCCAAGTTCGTGGAAGACCTGGTGCGCGATGTGGCGCTGGCCCTGGCGGCCGAGCCGCGCGTGAAGGCCTATGAGGTCGAGGTCGAGAACTTCGAGTCCATCCACAACCACTCCGCATTCGCCACCATCCAAGGAAGACACCATGACGATTGATCACGCTGCCTCGCAGTGGCCCGCCCGGGGTCGCCGGGCGCCGTTGCCATCCGGACCATGGCGCATGGGCTTGCTTTTGCCGCTGGGCATGGGCCCTGTGCACGCGCACGCCCACGTCAAATGGTTTTCCAACGTGGTGAACTGCAGCAGCACGCCCCTTTCCCCAGGCAGCGTGCTCACCCATCCCTTGTTTCTCGCACTTTGGCTGGCCGCCGCGCTCACCCTGTGCGCCGTGTTCACGGTCGAGCGGCGCATCCTGCCGCACTTCGAAACACTGCACCAGGCTCACGCCGACTGGAAGCAACGCTTCAGCCGCCACAGCGCATGGCTGCTGCGCATCGGCGTGGCCGTGTACTTCCTGTCCCTCTTCACACACGAGGGCCCGGCCCGCATCGTGCTGACGCCTGAACTGAAAACGTCCGGCACCTGGTTGGGCGCGGTCCAGTTGGCGATCGCTGTGCTGGTGCTGTGGAAGCGCACCGTGCCCCTGGCCATCGCCGGCATGCTGAGCCTGTATGCCCATGGCGTGTGGTCTGCAGGCTGGTTCCACATGCTGGACTACGTCTATTTCCTGGGCGTGGCAGCCTTCCTTTGGCTAGACGCCTGCCATGGCTCGGCCAAGCACTACCTGGCCTTCACGCTGCTGCGGGTCTCGGCAGGTTTCAGCTTCATGTGGGTGAGCATCGAGAAATGGCTGTACCCACAATGGACGTACGACATCCTCCAGCATGAACTGCAGTCTGTGACCATGGGGCTGGACTTGTCCTTTTTCGTCATGTCGGCCGGCATGGTCGAGTTTTGCCTGGCCCTGCTGCTGGTGCTCGGTCGGCTGTCGTCGCAGGTGGCCTCGCTGATCCTGCTGGTGCTGATGGTCTCGGCCATCCCGCTGGTGGGCGTGATCGACGCGATCGGCCACGCGCCCTTGATGATTGTCTTGCTGATTTTCTCGGCCAGCCAGAACCGTATCGGCTACCGCACCGAGGCCGCGCGCCGCGGCGCTGACCTGGGCCATGTGCTGACCTTCGCGCTGGCCGTGCCCGGCCTCATCGGCCTGTACGTGCTGACCCATGCGTTGGCCTACCCATCGAGCGGGGAATGGCAGCGTGGCGGCACACTGCTGGGGCTGGCGCTGCTCACGCCACTGACGTGGCGGCTGGCGCTCACACTGCCCAAACTGTTCCCTGTGAGGCAGCGCGCGGCGTGGTCCGACCTGGGGAGCATCGGCGCACCACAGGTTGGCTGAGGCTGCAAGACCTCATCCCCCTAATCAACCTAGGGATTTCCAAGGCGTTGAGAGCGCGTACATCATGCGCCCTTTCAAAACGCAGAGGAAGCGCCCGTGAACCTGATCGTCACATGGAACAACATCGCCCTGGAGGCCATTCGGGCCCTGGGCAAGCTGCCCTTCACCAGCCGAGACCGCGAGCGCGGTGGCCCACCGCAGGTCGCGCGTTCGCTGAGCGTCGTCTACACCTCGGTGTACGACGCCTGGGCGGCCTATGACGATGTGGCCAAACCCCTGCACAGCGGCACACCCCGTCGCCCGGCGGCTCAGCGCACCGACGCCAACCGGCGCAAGGCAGTGAGCCAGGCAGCCTACCGTGCCTTGGTCGATCAGTTCCCGCCAGCCATCTACCCCGAGCCCTTCCGCACGGCTTACGCCACGTTGCTGAACGACCTGCTGACGGCCGAAGGCGTGGCCCCGGGCGACACCAACACCAACGCCAACAACCCCGTGGGCGTGGCCAACCTGGCGGCCAATGCCGTGCTGGCCTTCCGGCACGCGGACAACGCCAACCAGGCCAACCTGTACGCCGACACCACCAGTCCCGCCTACGCCACGGTGAACCCGCCGATGGCCGCTGCCCTGCCTGCTGTCCATGACAGCACCCCGTTCCCGGGACGCTGGCAGGCGCTGAGCTATCTGACCACGGACCATGAACTCAAGGCGCCCCGCTTCATCGCGCCGCATTGGGGTGGTGTGACGCCCTTCGCCATGGCCAACGGCCAGCAGTTCCGCCCGGTGACGCCCCCGCAGAACCCGCTGTCGCAAGGCTACCTCGACCAGGCCCGCCATGTGATGGAGGTGCAAGTGCGCCTGACGGCCGAGCAGAAAGTGACGGCCGAGTACTGGGCAGACGGCCCGAAGTCGGAGCTGCCACCAGGCCACTGGACCGAGTTCGCCGCCTTCGTGGCCGAGCGCCCGGCCATCGCGGGCCTGCCGCAAAGCGGTGCGCTGGACCTGGGCCAAACGGTGCGCCTGTACTTCGCGCTGGCCAACGCCATCCTGGACGCCAGCATCGCGACCTGGGACGCCAAGCGCCACTTCGACTACGCACGCCCCATCACGGCCATTCGCCACCTGTTCCGCGGCAAACGTGTGCAAGGCTGGGCCGGCCCGGGTCGCGGGGTGCAGGACATCGCGGGTGAAGCTTGGCGCCCCTTCCAGGTGCCGACTTTTCCCACCCCACCGTTCGCCGAGTTCACCTCTGGCCACAGCGCCTTCTCGATGGCCGCGGCCACCGTGCTGCGCCAGTTCACAGGCAGCGACCGCTTCGGCTTGTTCTACGCACAGACCGAGCCCTTGAAAGCCGATCCGGGCGAAGACGTGGGCGGCATCATCCTGTCATGGCCCACGTTCACGGCGGCCGCGCGCGAAGCGGGTGAATCACGGCTTTACGGCGGCATCCACTTCTACGAGGGCAATGTGGTGGGCCTCGACATCGGCGAGAGGTGCGGCCATGCGGCCTTCGCCAAGGCACAGGCCCTTTGGACGGGCGCCTGAGCCAAGGGCGCATGGCCCTGCTGGATCACTGGCGAGGTGCCCAGTGGCGGTGGAAGAAGTGAAGGTCACGACAGCCCTGTGAGTGAATGGACACCGAGGACTGTCCGCCAGAACCATTCGCGGAAGTTTCGGTGCAAGCCAAAACGACAGACACCGGGCTCAGGCGCATCAACCCTGTCGCGCCAGTCGCTCCACCAGGAAATCGACCATGGCCCTCAGCTTGGGCGGCACCACCCGTTGTGGCGGCCACAGGGCCCAGGCCTGCGAGCCGAACGTGCCCTGTGGCGCCCACGCGGGCAAGGCCTCTCGCAAGCGCCCAGCCAACAGGTCATCGGCCACCACAAAGCGCGGCAGCAGCCCCAAGCCCATGTCGGCCAGAAGCAGGTCACGCACCAAATCGCTGCTGTTGACCACGACCGGCCCTGCCACCTTGACCGTGCAGGCTTGCCCCTCGTGCCCCTTGGCGCGTCCAGCAAAGCGCCAGGCCATGGGCTGCCCAGGCTGGCTCACGCCGAAAGGCAGGCAAGGCAGATCGGCCAGCTGCGCAGGGTGAGACAGCCGCTTGCCGCGCAAAAAACGCGGCGTGGCACACAGCACGAAGTCAAAGGCGTGGATGGGCCGCCCAGCCAAAGCAAGGGGAGGCTCATCGGTGAGCCGAAGGGCCAGATCGAGCCCCTCCTCCCACAGGTCGACATGGCGGTTGACCAGCAAGAGCTCAACCTGAATCTCTGGATGCTGGCGATGGAACGCTGGCAGCAGTGGCGCGAGCACATGCTTGCCGTACGACACCGAGGCCGTCATCCGCAGGCGCCCTGAGGGCCGACTCGCCAGCAACGACAGCGAAGCCGCAGCGTCTTCCGCGGCCCGCACCATGGCGGCCGCGTGCTCGTACAAGACCCGCCCGGCCTCGGTGACGGTCATGCGCCGTGTGGTGCGGTGCAAGAGCGTGACACCCAGGTTCCGCTCCAGCCGCTGAATCTGCTTGCTGACGGCCGATTTGCCCAGGCCCAAAGCCATGGCAGCGGCCGTGAAACCATTGGTTTCGACCACCTTCACGAACACCAGCAGATCGGCCATGTGCTGGCCTTGCAGCAAGAGGGTTTCGTCCATTGTTTCTTCCAAGGAAACGGTCAGTTGTTTTCACAGCATATTGTTCATTTCCACCAAAACCAAGACGATGAAGACCGCATCACACAGGAGCCATCCATGCCCCTTCTGACACTTGACATCTGCAGCGCACCCCTGACGCCAGACCAACGCCACCAACTGCAACGAGGCCTGACGCACCTGATGGCCTCACGGCTGGGCAAAGTGGCGCACCTGACCGTGGTGCAGTTGCGGGAGACCTCCGATCGATCGCTGTGGTCGGTGGATGGCCGCCCCATGGCCCATGACGAATGGGGCGCCAGCCTGCACGTGGCCATCACCGAAGGCACCAACACCCTGCCCCAGCACAGCGACTTTCTGGCGGCCGCCCATGAACTGCTGCAAACGGCCATGGGCCGTCCCCCATCGGCACCGCTCTACATCTTGCTGAACAACGTGCCCGCGGCACACTGGGGTTACGGCGGCCGCACGCAAGCCAGCCGACAGGTCGCCGCCGCCTCACCCCACTGAGAACCATCCGCCATGGCTCAAATCAAGATCTACGCCCGACGCAGCCTGCTGCAGCAAGGGCAGCCCCTCATCTCTCAAGCGATTCACGCCGCCGTGGTGTCAGCGCTGCAGTACCCGCCCGACAAACGCTTCCAGCGCTTCTTTCCCATGGACGACAGCGACTTCATCCACCCTGCGGACCGGAGCGAGCGATACACCATCATCGAGGTGTCGATGTTTGAAGGCCGGAGCGACGCCACCAAGCGAAAGCTGATTCAGACCTTGTTTGACAGCCTGAAGCACGTGGCAGGCATCGAGCCACAGGATGTGGAGATCACCTTGTTTGAGACGCCTCGCATCAACTGGGGAATCCGCGGGATGAACGGCGAAGACTTGGCGCTGGGGTATGCGGTGAAGGTTTGAATTTCTCGCTCAGTTCGAGACATTCACAACCACTGTGAAAGTCTCGCTCAATGGGAGAAAAATCGGGTTCTTTTAGCTGAATCGTCTCGAAGCTGGAGAAAACTGACTCAGAGCCAGAGAAATTGCATCTTTACGCTCATCTACGCAGTGTTCAACTTCCACACAGCTACAGGCACGCCGGTTACTGAACGCTTGCCCACTCCGGATACCAGTGGGCTGCAGAAATCAACCTCCCAGCCTCTATACGCTGGCGTAGCTCACGGGATGTATTGCCTTCCCGCATGACGTTGTTGGATTCAGTTAGCAAGCGCAACAAGTTCGCGAACAACGTCTCCGCGTTTGTATCACTAGATCGTGTGGAACTTGGCTCGACACCTGGATTGCAGAAACAATCCGCAATTACCATCGTCAATACTGCAAACACATCCAGTTGAGGCGTGGGGATTCGCAGATATGGATGACCGATCACGTCCTTGTTGCTCTGGTCCACAATGATTTTACCAAGGTCCCATCCCTCCGCCTCGGCAAATACATTTTTGATCACGTCATCTGAGTGACTGATTCCGCGCTGCATATGAAAGAAGGGATGAAAGCCTTTGCGCCTACCCTCTACCGGAGACTCAACGTCAAAATGCAATGCATCAACCAACTCCAGCCTCAACGTTTCATCATCCAACTCCTCAGGACGAAGCAACGTGACATTTGCGCCTGCATGGGTCAAGCAAGGGTGCTCAGCAGTCTCATCGAAATGAAAGTTTCCATCAATGAGAACGTGCATCCGCTTGTTTCTGGACGCAGCCTTCTGTGGTGCATTCAAAATACATATCGGATGCGAGAGTTGGAAAACTCGGCTGTTGGGCGTTACGCGCGAGTGTGGCTTTTCCTGGATGCTCGGAAACTGCAACTGGGCATTGCGACTCTTTACGATCGTCGTAAGTGGACCGATCCATTGCTGCCACAAAAGATTTAGTCTTGCTGCATTGCTCATCACTTGCTCGTCACTTGCTTAGCATTGGATCCAGTGAATCCAAATGATCTTGCGCTATCCGTGTCATGTCGGCCCCGGGCGGAATCCAGTCAGGACTGGGATTAGCCGCTTCCGCAGCCGTAATGGGCTCATCGCCAAGAACGCAGTAGTACGCGTGCGTCCCGACCGGGTCCGACTTGAGTGCCTCAACTCCTATACCCTTGAGCGGCTCTGCGGAGGTGATGTCTCCGTTGCAGGCATCCAGTCGCTGATTGAGCTTATCGCGCAGATAGAAGGGCTGGACGCCTGCGAAAGGCCCTTGGTACTTCGCGTCTTCGATAAGTGCGCGCACCTCGGGGAGCGCCATCGACTCTACGGTTAGGTTGAGCAGAGCAGCTGCCGCAGGCAATGGCAGGATGGGGCCCGGGAACGTGAGAACGTAATTGAAGAGCCAGTAACCGAGGCGGGTCGATTGCACCAGTGCACTGGGCAATCCCTCGTCTCCCTCTGAGTCCTCGCTCAAAGGGGCGGCGAAGAAGAAGAGGTTCTGCGACGTGTAGCCGAGCAAGTCGGCACGCATCTTGGGCTTACCCAGAATCCGCGCGAGCACCGCCGCTGGCCCGTGGGCACTTTCCAATAAGGCAGCGTCCTGCTGTAGCCGTTCGCGGATATAGCGGAAACCGTCATTGACAGCATTCAGCCAGTGGACGAGCGCACCTAGATTTTCGCCTTTAACTTGATGAGGTGGAACCCAGACAGCGCTAGCTCCTTCACGAGCAATACGCTTTAGATCCTTAAGTCGGTTGCTAGCTGTCTGCGTGTACGTTTTCTTGTAACGACACACAGGCACCCCGATTTCTTGAAGTGCTTGTCGGCAAAGTGTCTGCGAAATCGGACTACCTTTAAATCGCGATAGATCAGTGTCTAGCAAGACCATATCGATCGCCTTGCTGGCATGGATATCTCTCAACTTGTCAAGGAACTGCTCCTCAAAGGAGACGCCTGATTCCAGCGGCACGCTCACCAGGCTGACCTCTTCTGGCGTAAACAGCTGATTCGGCGAGCCCTCGGGCGCGAATACGGACTTCAGCCTGGCGATGAAATCCTGCTCGTCTTCGATAATTAGCAAGTTCACTTTCTGCTCCCCTCAAGCGGCAAGGAAACTCGGAACGCCGTTACAAAACCTTGCGGGGTGACATCCAGTAACTTGATCGTGCCGTGCAGTTTTTTCACGACATCTCGCACGACGCTGAGGCCAAGACCCAAGCCAGAACCTAAAGGGTTGTCTTCATCGCTATTGGCGGTTGTCGTATACAGCGGATCCCAGATTCGACTACGGAGATAGTCTGGAATACCTATACCGTTGTCCATGCAAACGAGCACATGACGAGAACCATCGTTGGTCGCATAAATACGCACTCTGCGCTGCTCGGCCGATCGCTTGGGCACGAGCGCCTTCATCGCATTCGAGAGCAAATTCGCCACAATGCCGTGATACGCGGCGATCGGCATGAACGGCGCTTTAAGCCCCTTGTCCACATCTATTTCGACCTCCACCCCGTGAGCCTCCGAAATCGGGGCAAGGGTCTGAACCACGCGGCGGATCTGTGCGCCAGCCTTAAAATCTTGCGGCTCTGGCTGGCGAGCCTTATCCACGAACATCCGCATGTAGTCCATGTAGTGCGCTAAGTTTTTCTCAATCTCTTCCAAGCGTTCTGCCAAACCTCTCAATTTGGGATCCAGATTTTCGAGTTTCTTCAGGACCTCGGACGCATTGGTCAACGACCCGACGGCTTTCTCGAACTCGTGCGTAAGAAAACCCGCCATGACCCCCATCATCGACATCAATTCCAGCGATGTTCGAGAATCACGGTCGTAGGCTTCTGCCGCATCGATGCGTTCACGCGCAAGCTCAAGTTGCTCGACGATGCGATGCCTATGTTCAGGCTCGATTTGTGCGGAATTGCGAATATCCGCGATAGCACTGGCTAGGGCGGTTTTAGCCTCTCTCTTATCCTGAACGTTTTTCTGTTGATCCTCTGCTAATCGATGCTGACGATCGAAATGAGCAATTACCTCTGCACAGAATCGACCCACGTGCCACAGCAAGCGGAAGGCGCCGTTATCTCGCAGTGACTCACGGTGCATGTTGGGCTGCAGCCAGTCGTCGCTCTCGTGCGACTGGGCAGCGGAAAGTTTACGCGTAGAAATGTGGATGCGCCCCACCAGTTGAGTCCCCCGAGGGAGGGCTAGCATCGGGTTCAGCTTGGGGTCAGCCTTTTGCACTGCCGAGATCGGGAAAAACATCGGCGTGAACACCGACTGCCACACTCGCTCGTTAGTTGCCTTGCTAGCATCAATCGACAGCCAGTCGCTAGAAGCGGTATAGGCGTTCATCGGGAACGTGTTGTCAACAATGGCAAAACTCGCATGCTCCCGCAGCCAAGCCTGTGCTACGGTACCATTCACGCCCAGATTGGTAAAAGTTCCCGTGCGCTTTGGAAAGAAGCGCAGATCGATAAACACAGGTGTATGCAGGGCAGTCGCAAGCGGCAAATGCGGAACTTCTTTCAGCTCAGCCTTGAGCTCACGAGCATCCTTCTCCTCGCCCTTCCTAGCTCGCGTTTTGGCTAGCGTGAATGAATGGCTAATGCGTTTTAGCGTGAATTCATCCGAATGAATCGGCTCATCCTTGCCTCGCCAGAAGACCTTATAGCTCACGTCCCCCGCTTCGGTGATCTCCATGCGGACACGACCGACATAGGAGTTCAATATTTGAGTTTGGATATCAGGCGTCAACTCGCTAACGCCCTCGTCGGCATCGCCGCCAAAGACCACAGAAAAGCCCGGATCCATCTCCCGCTTGGAAGTCCGTCGAGCAGTAAAGGGCGGCGGCTCCAACCCAGTGATGGGGTCCGTCAAACGAAGTATGTCGGCCTTGACTTTAGGGATTGAAATTCGTTCTGCTTCGGGGCGAAGCTTCGTGATTTTTAAAGTCGTTCCGAAGTCAACGTCATCTCCCACTAGGCGTAAACTATAGGGGACGCTCGCCGTGTTTATCCGTGAGTTCTTGGCGATTACATCCCAGTCAAATGTCGCGACCAATTCAGTACGCGAAGACAGTTTTTCATCGTAGGCTACGCTGCGCAGTTCGACTACGTGACCAAGAAAGCGAGCGGAGAACCGTCCAACGCCCTTTGAGCCGGCCATGCTGCGCTTGTATAAACGTGAAAAGCGCTGATTCCCCTTGGCCTGCGAACTGACGACCATCCAGTTGCCCAGGAACTGATCTTCTGTCATGCCGTGGCCATCGTCGCGCACGACAACCATGCTATCGCCTAGGGTCAGGTCACATCGGGTACCGTCTGCGTCGTAAGAATTCTTAATCAGCTCAGCCAGCGCGATCTCGGGCTTGCTGACCAATCGCTCACCCAATTCTTCGAATAGGGACGCATCGATCTCGAAAATCGCCGTGCGTCGCTTTACTGCTGATTGCACCACTGGCGCCCCCTATTTTATATGATCTCCGCCAGCACCCCATTGAGCTGTCGGACCTCAACTTTTTTCAGATTGTTTGAATGGCTGACCACGCGTTTGGCAAAGTCATAATTTCGTAATTGTTGGGCAATGTGATCGACATCACGACCTTGATCCTTGCATACCACCCCATACACAGAGCCTGCGGCGATGGCCCCCACTTCGTTGACCAACACCTTCGTCCCCGCCCCCACAAAGCTTGATGAGAATAGCATCTCCGGCACTGGATGGGCCTTGTACCGCCACCACACCTGACGTACCTTGCAAGTGCTGTAAGCCTGCCACCGCTCGGCTTTGACCGTTTGCAGGTAGGAGTGCAATCTGGGAGACATGTTTGGCGCGTCACTTCGGATCAACCAGCATCTCCGCCCGGCCTGCACATAGTCGCGCAAGAACGTATCGTCATCGAGCACCGCCTGGTGATGCGCAAGGTGACGCAGCGTCGTGACACAGGGCGTAACGTCAACGCCCTTTTTTAGCCCGTAATGAAGGCGATCTTCCTCCGTCAATACGAAGATGTCCTGTCCGCCCGGACTCAACCCGCGAAGCGCGAACAGATCACTACTTCGCTCGGCATAGTTCAGCACCGGCAAATCACCACCGGAGGGTTGCGCGACGCTCCGCACTTTACCGCCCTTACCGATTACACCGAATTTCCAGTTAGGGTCCTTGCGGCGCTTGTCGATGATCGTGATCGAGGCCGTTGTGAGAACCGTTGGAAAAATCTCCGAATCAAAGCGGTAGACCGTAGTCGCCCAACGATTTTTCTTAATGTGGGCACGTAACTCCAAGGCACTTGGGCGAGTCACCCACTCGAACGGGACCAACTGAACAATCAACCCATCGTCGGCAGTCTGCTGCAACGCCTTCAGCAAAAAGATTACGAAAGCATTGGCGGTCCGCTTAAGCGCAACCCCGGTCGCCGCTTTCAGCGCGACCAGCACGTCCTCTCGCCACTCGGTGTCCAGACCGTGATACCTGATGTACGGAGGATTGCCGATGCAAAGGTCGTAGCCACCCTTGCTCCACAACATCGCATCCGCGTGCACCAATTGCGCGCAAGACGGGACTGAAGCAGCTCGGACCTTGTGCTCGTCAACTTCGACCCCAGTGTAAGAGTCATAGACGTCCTCTGCTGCCGCAAAGCGGGCATCTCCTGCCCCCAAGTCAAGGACGCTACGGAACTTTTGCTGGTCGCGTCGCTTCGATGCAGCAAGCCGCCACATAAGCTCTACGACATCGATAGGGGTGGCGACTTGACATCGCTGAAAATCTTCCGGCTTCATTCTTGCCTATTTCATCATTGACATCAATGATACGTTGGAGTAGAGCCTTTACAACCCAGTCAGTTGGCGGGCGCATGAGCTTGGGGGGTAACTAATGGATTTCGTCTACAGGCACTCGCACTTAGGATGGTCAATCTAGCGATAGATCTGGACTCCACCAACGACAGCCTAAGGCACCAAGACTGCGACAAATGAGCGCAGTCAAGAACCGAGAGCTTGTTCCTTTAAGTGCTGGACGTCTGATGCACAGGGATCGCGATTGCCCTGCAAAGCATCGGTTAACCAACTGTTGGCACTCTGGACTGGAAGATGAGGCCTCATGAAGTGCGGATCGTCATGCACTTTAATCGGCGCGAGGCGGCTCTGCTCCAGCAACCTCAACAGGGTCAGCGATTCCACTCTCCATAAGCGGCGCGCGTAGTACCGTGGCGATGCCACTGATGAGGTGCTCCACCTGCGGGGACTGGATCTCGCGGATACCTGCCTCAGGGGTTGGGGCCGAAGCGCCCCTTGACGTGGAGGGGCTCCATGGCTGGCTTGAGGCACCCCATCCCGCGCATGGCGAAGCACAGGACGCCGAAACCCATGCAGATCTCGACAAGCATACACAGCCGCCAGACTAGATCTGGGCTCCTCGCGTCAAACTGGCCTTCGCCCGAGTTGCGACTCCAATTCCTGCACCCTCTCCGCCAGCCGCTGCGCCTCCCTCAGCAGCTTCGCAACGGCATACCAGTACGCATAGCCCAGGTCGCCCTCTTCCAGCGCAAGCTCGTGCAGCTTCCTCAGCGCAATCGACAAATCCAATGGTTCGCTCATCACACGCCTCCTGATCGGTACACGGGAGCAGACGCCTCAGCCCTTTGACAAGCACGCCACAGTATGTACACTAATTCACACATGCGCGAGAAGTACTGTCGTGTCGACCACCGCCACTTGCAGGAGCTGCGTACCATGTCAGTCACCAAGACACAGTTTTGGCAGTCTCTCCGCCAACCCTTCTTGACAGGGTTCTGGCAAGGATTCGGTCGGATGCTGGCGCCCGTGCGCTGGCTTCTGCGAAAGCCCTGAGCGCAGGGCTGAGCAACACAGGGTCGGATCGGCTTTGAAACCGATCGCAGTACCGCCGCCTCGCGGATGACCCTGACCACGCCCCATGGCCGTGATGAACGCCGAGAGCCACCAAGGCGCTCGACCCATTCACTTCCCTACCAGGAGCGACAGGTCATGCCCGTCCGAAAGATCCCCCGAAACCACCTGAAGGTCACCGGTGCCTTCGCCACAACCAAGGCCGACCGCTCGGTCGCCTTTGAGTCACTCCTTGAGCGCGAGTACATGCTGCTGTTGGAGTTCGACGACCGCGTCGCATCGATTGAAGAGCAGCCTGTGCGGGTGCCGGTGCCCGGCGTGCCAAAAGGCTACGTGCCTGATGTCCTGGTCCGCCACCACCCCATCGCCCCCGGAGCCGCACCAGAAGTTCTGCTGGTTGAGGTGAAGCACACCTCAGACCTCGCGAAGAACGAGGAGAAGTACAAAGCCAAATTCGAGGCCGCCGAACGGTACGCCGCTGAGCGCAACTGGCGCTTTGTCATCGTCACGGAGAAGGACATCCGCACCCCTCGTCTGTCCAACCTCTTCTACTTGAAGGGTTATCGAAGGAACCCCATCCATGAGCGCCATGCACAGGTGATCAAGGACTGCCTTCGAGCGGGCGGCGACAAAACAATCGGGGAGTTGTTGAACAAGGCCTGCTCGGTATCCGGAGAGGAGCCGCTCGCGCTGACCAGCACTGCGTGGACCCTGATCGCCCACAAGCACATCAAGGTTGATTTGGACGCCCCCCTGAACCTGGCGACCAAGGTTGTCCGAGGAGCCTGCAAATGAAGACGGCACGCACGAACATATTCGTGATGGACCTGCGCAAAGGCGCGGTCATCGAGCAGAACGATCAGCGCTACGTCATCACGCACACGCTGAGCGTGACCCAGATGATGGTCAGGCACGTGACGACAGGCGAGTCCTTGATCATCGATGTCTCAAAGATGGATCCACCAAGACCCGCCACGGCAGCGTCCCAACCTCAACAGGATCGCGACCTGCAGGAAGTCGATGAGGGCGACTGGGCTCAGGCTGAGGTTCTTCGCGACGCGATCGAACAAAGTCTGGTGGCCAACCATGGGTCCGCTTCGTACGAACGCCTCGCCCAGTCTGTGGCGGTTTCACGCGCGAAGTTCTACAAGCTCAGAAAGCAATACTTGGAGAGCGGGCGACTGCTTTCCAGCCTTCTTCATCCAAGGCGAATTGGTGGAAGAGGGAAAAGCCGGCTGCCTGACGCGGTTGCGGCCATCGTCAACGACAGGATCAAGAACTTCCACCTCACCAACCAACAGCCATCTGACGCTGCGCTCATCAAGGAGATTCGGCGGAACTGCAGCAATGCAGGCCTGCCCTTGCCCGCTCGCACCACGGTTCTTCGCCACCTACAGTGGATCGATCAACGTGAACGGATCAGCAAGCGCAGGGGGGCATACGCAGCGACGCTGCGGTTCGACCCGATTGATGGCAGTGTGCCCCGTGCCGACTGGCCTCTGGCTGTGGTTCAGATGGATCACACGCCACTGCCGGTCATCATCGTTGACGAGAAGTACCGCAAACCGATCAACCGAGCCTGGATCACGGTCGCCATCGACTGCTTCAGCCGCGTCGCGCTTGGCACCTATGTCTCTTTGGATGCCCCGTCGACCATGTCTGCGGGCCTGTGCATGGGCAACTGCATCCTGCCCAAAGAGAAGTGGCTGCAAAGCATCGCACCCAACGATGGCATTGAGTGGCCCTACTACGGCACGCCTGAGCGGCTTCACATGGACAACGCCAAAGAGTTCCGAGGCAACATGCTTCAACTGGCAAGCAGGGAGTATCAGTTCGATCTGGAGTTCAGGCCCGTCAAGAAGCCCAACTACGGAGGCCACATCGAGCGCCTGATGGGAACACTCAGCGAGGCCCTCAAAGTCGCCCCGGGGGCAACGTTCGCCAACCCGGATCAACGTGGAGAGTACGACTCGGAGGGCCGCGCGTGCATGACGCTGGCTGAACTTGAGCGATGGCTGGCCCTGACTTTCGCGGCCTACCACCTGGAGCCTCACAGCGCCCTGGGCACATCGCCAAACGAGAAATGGCGACAGGGCATCTTCGGAACGGACAATCGTCCGGGGCGCGGCATCCCGCCAAGATTCGTGGACGACGAGCGCGTTCGCATCGACTTCATGCCTTTTGAAGAACGAACGATCCAGGCCTATGGCGTGTCGATGGACCTCCTCTACTTTCACGACGTCCTGCGCAGCCGGATCGGGCTGACCGTCTCAGGGCGCAACAAAGCGGCACCAACATACCGCTTTCGACGAGACCCGAGAGACATCAGCCACATCTACTTCTTCGATGACGAGACGCGCAAGTACGTCGCCATCCCGTACAAGGACAGCAGCCACCCGCCAGCCAGCATCTGGGAATGGCGGGCGGCGGTCAAGCTTTGCAAGGAGCAAGGCATCTCGACGAAGAACGAGCGCGAGGTCTTCCGCCTCATCAACCTCCAGCGCGAACAAGCCAACGAAAGCGCAGAAAAGACCAAGGCCGCACGTCGCACGCTGCAGAAGCTGGCTGAACACACCAAAGTCCGAGCTCAAAAGCACAAGGAATTACCACAAGCCTTTGACGCACAGGTGCCCGCAGACGCGACTCAGGCCGCAGCGCCACACGAGGATGGCTACGCTGCCAAGCGGGAACTCATCCTCCCCTTCACCGATGACTAAGGGGGAAACATGCACGATCATCTTTCCCCATCGGTCGTTCCGCTCCTGTCTGAGCCCGACGACATCCGCATCGAGCACATCCAGAAAGGCGCCTGGCTAGGGCTCGAAGACGCGATGGCTGCGCTGAAGCGGATGGATGCGATGCTTCATCATCCAACCGTGCCTCGGATGCCGAACCTGCTGCTGGTCGGCCCATCGTTCAGCGGCAAGACGTCCATCCTCCACAAGTTTGTGTCAAATCACTTGCCAAACCAGGCCCCCGAAAGGGAGGCCACGGTCTGCCCGGTGGTCATGGTGGAGGCCCCTCCGAAGCCAGACATCAGCGACTTCTACAGCCGAATCCTGGATGCCATGTTCGCCCACGTGAGGCACACGGCCTCACCCCACCAGAAGTACTTTCAGATCAAACAGCTGTTTCGAGAGCTGTCGGTGAAGATGCTCATCATCGATGAAATCCATCACCTGGTCGCGGGCAGCATGGCCCGGCAGCGGGAGTTCCGCAACGCCATCAAGAGCCTCGGCAATGAGACCCAAGTGTCGATCGTTGCTGCGGGCATCGAAGATGCGTACAACGCCATGAACCTGGATCCTCAAATGGCCAGCCGATTCCCACCGCTGGCCTTGACATCTCGGTGGGAAGGCATGAAGGCCCAACGCTTGCTGCGCAGCATCGAACGGCAGCTTCCTCTGGCAGAAGCGTCCTGGCTGTGCGATGAGGACATGACCTCCAGACTGACGGCCATGGCGGAGGGCTCTCTCGGCAACATCTGCGACCTGTGCAAAACGGCGGCCATCGAAGCCATCAAAAGTGGCAAGAAGCAGATCACGCGCAAGCAGATCGACGCCCTGGACTGGATACCTCCATCCGCCCGGCGCAAGCACCGCCCGATCCTGTGAGACAACACCATGCGGGGCCTCACGCGAACGCTTTGGCCCATCCGATACAAGCCCCTGCCGGACGAGCTGTTGTCGTCGTGGTTGATGCGGCTGGCTCACGGTCATGGGCAGAAGGTTCAGACCTTCTGCAACCTGATCTTTGGCAACCAGCGGCAAGTCTGGAACAGGGACATCGATCGGCTGGGCCCAGCTTGGTTGGTCGAGGAGTTGGCTGCATCAACGGGCACCCACCTGGACCGCGCGAGGCTCACGACGTTGCGGGGGTTCGAGGGAACCCTGTTCAGGGCATTCAAGACATCAGGCCATTTGCCCTGGATCCAGACGCTGCAGATGTACCACCGCAAGCGGGAGGGCTTTGGCATGCAGTTTTGCCCCCTGTGCCTTGCTGAAAGCAATCCACCCTACTTTCGCCGCAGTTGGCGGATCAGTTTCAAAACCGTCTGCACCAAGCATCAAGTTGCGATGCTGGATCGATGCCCTGCCTGCCAACACGCGCTCGCATTCCACCGCATCGAGATGGGCAAGGCAGAGCACGATCGCCTGCCGTCCATGCGCCACTGCCATGCCTGCGGATTCGACCTGGGGGCTGCGATCGGTGTGCCGCCCAAATCCTTTCAGTGCCCCGATGCCCTGAGATGGTTGTGCGAGGTCATCCAACGACTCGATTCAGCGACAGATGACGAAATCGATGTCGATCCCGATTTGCTGTCGGTCTATCGCTACCTGGCCTCGATGATGTTCAGCAAGCGCGGCGCCGGCTTGAACGCACTCACCGCCGCAGAGATCGGTGCAGACGCCATTGCTTTCACACACGAACGGCGCTTGTCGCTGGAAGGCTCGGACTTGGCGACCAGGCACCAGATCCTGCTGCAAACCGCTTGGCTGATGCAGGACCCGGCCTCGCGCATCGAGGCCGCATGGCAGGCCAAGGCCGTCAGGTACAACCACCTGATCAAGGACTTCGAAGACATGCCTGAGTGGTATCGGACGTCTGTGATCGGCCAGATTGAGCGGCGCCCATACACCCACCGCAAGCCCAGGCGTCATCCGAGCAAGGCGTCAAGCCCAGGCTGATCAGGTTACTGGCCAATGCTTGACTCGCCTGCCGGTGTCAGCGCAGACGATGTGCTGCTCATCCGGCAATTGCTGCAGCGCGACCTTCAGGCTGGGTCTGAAGCGAACGTCAGGCAACAAGACGGGCGAGCTGATGCGGTCCATGCGGAAGGTGCGCAAGGCGTCCTTCTGAACATCGCGAGCAAGGATGTACCAGACCGGCGGCTCAACCAACAGGCCGTGCGGTTCGATCTCGCGATCCGTGCACCGTCTCTGCGCATCGGTGTAGCGAAAGCCCAGGCCGTTGCCGCCCGTGAACGCGGCTTCGAACAAGGTCAGCAACTCAGGCGGAGCGGCACCGGCCGACTGCGCCAATGTGGCGCTGGCCGGTTTGCCGACGAAGACCCGCCGCAGGAGTGCGCGCAGGGGCACTGCCCGCGCGTTCGGCAGGCTGGCCAACAGCTTGTGCAAGGCGGTCGTGGCGGCATCGCTCCAGGGCAGCACGCTCGCTTCACGCGCCAGCCTGGCGGCCATCCAAAGCGCCATCACCTCCGACAGCGACAGGTGAACGGCGGTCAGGCCACGCTCACCCTCCAACCTCACGCCGCCACCGGGGCCAGCCTGCCCGGAGATGGGCAGGCCTCGCTCTCGCAATGCAGCGAGGTCGCGCATCAGGGTTCGCTCGCTGACGCCCAGCTCATCGGCCAGGTGACGCACCGACACGCCGGCCTCACCTCGCAAGCGGTCGGCCAGGTCCATCAAGCGCATCGCACGGGTCATGTCTGGTGTCAGTTTCTGTCAGGGATGGGAGGAGATTCTGCCTGTGGCGCCACGTTGCGCCCGACATCAACCCCCACTCATTCACACCAAAGGAGTTCACCATGACACAAGACACCCTCATCGAACGCGACGTGATCGCCACCGTTGAATCGCTGACCCAGGCCTTCCAGCAGTGCGACCTGCAGGCTGTACTCGGCCATTACGACACGGACGCGACGGTGGCGTTCCAGCCTGGCATGACCGCCCGGGGCCACGGGGCCATTGCGGAGGGCTTTCGCATGGCTTTTGAGATCAAGCCGCGCTTCACCTACAGCGGACACGAGGTGTTGATCTCAGGCGATGTCGCTTTGCACATCGCACCTTGGACCATGGTCGCCACGGCTCCTGATGGCCAGGCGATCGAGGAAAATGGGTTATCGGTTGCTGTCCTGAAGCGAGCGGCTTCGGGCGCCTGGAAGCTGCTTGTTGATCACCCGCATGGTGAGCAGTTGATCGCGCACGCCTGATCCGACCGTCCTCAGATGGCGTTGCTCAGGTGCAGCCAGGCGTCGGGCAAGTGATCCAAGGCCCAGGACTCCAGCGCCTTGTCCCACCCCATCAGGATGGCCACGCCCGCCAGGGCCAGCAGCAGGGCAAAGCCCTTCTTGACTTTGTCCATGCTGCCGAGCGCCCGGTCGCGCCAGCGTTCGAAGCCTGAGCGCGAGGCGTAAGCCACAGCCACCAAAGGCAAGGCTGCCCCGAGGCCGAACACCCCCAGGATGATCGCTCCCGGCAGGGCCCCGCCTTCGCTGACGACCAAGGCCAGGGCCGAGGCCAGCAAGGGGCCGGAGCACGGGCTCCAGACCAGGCCCAGCACCCCACCAAGCAGGAAGGCGCCCTTCAAGGAGCCCGCGTCCAGACCGGCGCTGGCGTTCTGAGCCGACGTGGCCAGGGGCATGGCCCATTGGGAGAAGCGCTCGCTCCACGACGGGATCCAGAACACACCGGCCAGCAGGATCAGCATGAGCGCGCCAAACACCCGAACGTGGTCGGCGTCCAGGCCGATCGCAGGACCCAGGGTGCCCACCAGCAAGCCGATGAGCGCAAACGCCATGGCCATGCCCAGCCCCATCGCCACAGGCGCAAGCCGGTTGCGTTGAACAGCACCCCCGGCCACCAGTGGCAGCAAGGGCAACACACAGGGCGACAAGGTGGTCAGGCTGCCAGCAGCCAGGCTCAAGCCCAGCTGTGGCAAGGACAGGGCGATGGACATGGCGGTCAGGCTCCAGGCGTGGATCAACTCGTTGAGGTCAAAGGGCCGACTTGAGCGCGCGCTGAAGCGAGCCGGCCTCCGTGTCGCCAGCGAGCAAGGCTGTTTGCTTGTCACCCTTGTAGACGATGACCGTGGACTGGCTGCGCACGTTCAGAGCCTTGCGCAGCGCCTTTTCCTTGTCGTAGTCGACCACGTACAGCGTGACATCTTTGAGCTCGGGGGCATCTTTCATGCTGAGGAACGCACGCTCCTGCGCTCGACAAGTGCCACACCATGTGGCGTGGAAGTGCAGCGCCACAGGCTTGCCAGCGCTCTGCGCGCTCTTGAGCGCTTCAGCGCTGTAGGGCGTGATGTTCAGCGCAAAGGCCTGGGAGGCGACCAAGGTCAGGGCGGAGATCAACAGGGTCTTGAGCATGGTGAGGTCCTTTCGGGTTGACACGGAGGAAGTGGGTTGAGACGTCAGTCGTTGCAGGGGCGGGAAACCTGACAGGTGGGGCTGACAGGGGGGGCTGACAGGGGGCAGATCTCTGTCAGGCCGACCAGGCCACCGCCGAAGCCAGCGCCTGGGCGGCTGACTTCGCCACGCCAGGGTCACGGGCCAGGGTGGCCACCATGCCGCCCACCAGGGGGCGCAACTCGCCTTGCCAGCCATCCACCGACAAGGGCAGCACCGCTTGCCCCCTGCGCGGCATCAGGAAGGCAACCACGTTCTGGCCTTGCCAGCGCAGCACCAGGTGTGCGGCCTCGCAATCGAGCAGTTGACACATGCCCCCCTGAACCACGGGTGGCAGCGCAGCAAGTTGGCGTGCGCCCAGGCGCGCCAGCAGGGCTTGAGCTTCTGCCGGGGCTCGGGGGTCGGGCGGCAGAAGGTGTGTCGGGTCTTCCTGAAAATGCCGAGTGACCACTTCGGCCCAATGTGAGGCATCGGGGGCTGCGCCTTGGTGACGCCACCAGAGGCTCCCGCCCAGGACGCCGGTGGTGCCCAAGGCCACCGACGCGGCAGTGGCCATGAAGCGGCGCTTGGAGGGCTGGGCAGGGCTGCCATTGGCTGCATCGGGCAGCGGCAACACGACCGGCCGCAAGCCGGGCGTTGGCGTACGTTCGACCGCACTGGCGATGTGCGACTGCTGTTTGAGCTGCCCCTGGAGCAAGGTTTGGCAAGCCGTGCATTGGGCCAGGTGGGTCTTCACATCATCAGGCAGGCGGTTCGGATCGGTGAGCACCGATCGGCGGGTTTGAGCGCAGTTCATGGGGCTCTCCTCTTGAGCGGCAAGACCACCGCGACGCGCGCCTGTTCGGGCGCCTTGGCGGCCTCGCCCAGGGCCTTGCGGGCCCTCAGCAATCGGTTGGCGATGGCGGTTTCGCTGGTGCCCAGCATGCGGGCCATCTCGTCGGTGGCGTAACCAAAGTAGGCCTGCAGCACCAGCACCTCGCGGTAGACGTCTGGCAGCCTGGCCAGACAGCGTTCGACGTCGAGTTGGTCTTCGACCGCATCGGGCCAGCAGGCCAGCTCGTCATCGCGCAAGGGCGCATCGGTGTCGTCCAGGCTCAAGGAAACCGATCTGGCCTGGGCGCTGTCGAGTTCGCGGAAGTACTCGCGGCGCAGGGTCGTGATCAGCCACGCTCGGGTGGATTGGGCCTCGCGCAAGGCAGCGAAGCCGCGCCAGCTGCGCAACAGCGTCTCTTGCACCAGGTCTTCGGCGCGATGCGGGTCTCGACACAGCCAGCGCGCGTAGCGGTACAGGTCGTCGGCGTGGGCCTGCACGAGGGAGGAGAAGTCGCGGTGATCCCCTGCGACCGACAGCGGAGGCGGCGGGTGGCTCATGAGGGGGCCTTGCGGTTCAGCCAGTGATCGATCGACAGCCGGCCTGCGCCGGTGCAGGCCAGCACCACGCACCACCATCCCCACAGGACATGGTCCTTGAGCCCGGCGTCGCTGATGTCGGGGTAGCTGACGGCCGCCACCGCGTTGAGCACAAACAGGCCCGCAGCAGAGAATCGACTGAACAAACCGATCAGCAACAGGACAGGCAAGGCCAGTTCGCCTCCGGTGCCAAGCCAGGCGGCCAGCTCGTGGGGCAGCACAGGGACAGCGTATTCGTGTTCGAAAAGCATCAGGGTGCTGTCCCAGCTTTGGACCTTGAGCCAGCCTGATCGCAAGAACACATCGGCCAGCATCAGGCGCAAGGCCACGGCCAGCGCGTCCATGGCCCAAGGGGTCCACAAGGTTTGCCAGTGGGCGTGCTGACGCCAGAGGGTCTGGATGGTGCGGGGCATGGGTGTCTTCTGGGTGGATGTGTCCGCTCAACGCGGGGACTTGGAGTGCTGCAAGGGACACAGCAGGCCGTGTGACAGGCAGAGGTGAACGACGGTGTCGGGGCGCCAGGTCGGGTGGCTGGCAAGCACCTGCTGGGTGGCCGATTCGATGCTGGCGTCGGCGTTCAAGGCCTGAAGCCAGGCGAGCCCTTGGGCCTGCACCGGCAACAGCCGACCGCCTTGCTGGAGCAGGGCCACAGCGGTATCGTCGACCAGGGGCGCGTCTGTCGCCGAGCACGTCGGCGAGCATGTCGGTGCGGAGGCATCGGTCGGCAACCATTCGGCCTGCAGGTGCGCGGCCAGCCGGGTGAGCAAGGCTGTGCGATCGGTGGTCAGAGGCCAGAACCGCCACGGCTGCCGCAGGCGGGTGTGCGCAGCCATCCAGTCTGGCTGCGCCAGGTCACGCGCGGCGTCGGGCCAGGTCCAGGCGGGTTCGCTGTCCTGGCTGCGGACTTGGTCCAGCGCCCATTCCAGGCGAGCGAGCCACACCAGGTCGTCGGCGTCGGAGCGTTGGCTCGGTGCCGTGCAACCGGGCTCCGGGCGCTCCCGCTTGAGGTGCTCCGACAAAAGCTGAGGCAGCCATCCGCCATAGCCAGACAGGTCGCCGCAAGCCGGGGGCACCCGATGCAGGCCCTCAACCACCAGGCTGGCAAACCGCTGCGGCCCCAAGGCCTGGCGCACCGCCGGGTAGCTCAGGCTCAGCGCCGAGATGACGTTGGCGCGGATGTTGTTGATGTAGACGGCACCTGCCGCCTCAACGTGCCGCACACCGCCTTGCCAGGACGCCCATGGGGACGTGAGGCCGGGCTTGAGCAAGGCCTGCATCCAGGCTCGCTGGTCTCTGCCCCAGTCACTGGGCGGGCTGGCATCGATGGGGCGTGTGTTCATGCGGCGCGCTCCGGCACGTAGCCCGCCGCGGCACCTCTGCGAGACAGGGTCATCAGGGCCCGCTCCGCCAGGTCCAGCAAGGTCTGCAGGGGTGGCAGGTCCTGGTCCCACTCCACGATGGTGGGCCTGGGGCCCACGGCGTCGATTGCCCTTTCGTAGAGGGACCAGACGGCCTCGGGCACGGTGTTGGCGTGGGTGTCGATCCAGGCGCCATCGACCTCGGTGGGGCCGCCCAGGTGCCATTGCGAGATGCTGGCGAAAGGCAGCTTGCTCAGCAAGGCCCAGGCATCGGGCCCATGGTTGAGCTGGTTGACGTGCAGGTTGTTGAGGTCGACCAGCAGGGTGCAGCCGGTTCGTTGGGTCAGCTCGGTCAAGAAGCCGGATTCGTCGAAGTCCGCCGCTGGTGGCATCAGGTAGGCCGAGATGTTCTCGACCGCGATGCTTCGCTGCAAGGCGTCTTGCGTGCGCTGCACGTTGGCGGCCACCGTGTGCAAGGCATCGCGCGAGAAAGGCATGGGGAGCAAGTCGGGCACGCAGGTGCCGTCGATGCGATTCCAGGCCAGGTGTTCGGACACCAGCAGGGGCTGGTAACGCTTCACCTGCTCGGCGACCTGTTGCAGGTGGTGGGCGTCCAGGCCGTCGGTCGAGCCCAGCGAGAGACCCACCCCATGCAGCGAGAACGCATGGCGCTCGCGCAGGGTGTTCAGGCGAGCGTGGGCCACCGAAGGCAGGGCGAAGAGGTTTTCGGTGTGAAGCTCCAGCAGGCAGGGTGGCCCCTGATGGGCCAGCCAGTCAGGCAGGTGCGCGAACCGCAAACCGCATCCGTGCAGTGGCGTCGCCACCGCATTGGCGTGCGTACCCTGTTCTTCGGTGGCCATGTGCATCAGCCTTGTCAGACCTCTCAGCCCTTCTTGGCCGACTTGACGAGCTTGCCGCCCACGATCTTGTCGCAGGTGCCGGTGGGCACGTAGACCCACTCTTCGGCGTCGCCGTCCTTGGTGGCCTGGGCGGCGCACGCGTGCTTGCTGGTGCCGCAGTCGTTCTTGCCGGCCTTGGCGACGCCAGCGCACTTTTCCATGCCTTCCTTGGCGGCGTGGGCCGGCAGGGTGGCGCTGGCAGCGGCGGCGCAAAGCAGCGCCAGAGCGGACGACTTGAGCAGGGTGCGTGCATCGGTCATGTGGGTTTCCTCGAGATGACGCCGGAACAGCCCGGCACCTGATCAGACCGGGCGAGCCTGCGATTTCTCTCGCGTGGTTTGAAAAGTCTTGGTGAAGCCCTTGGTTCATGGGGTGGGGCGAGAGGTTTCACCGTGGCGAGCGGTCTGAGCGCTTGTCGGGGGCGAGACCCGGCACACACTGAGGAAACTTCACATGAAAGCACCCGGCCTGATCGCTTTGAGCACCCTGTTGGCCCTGGCTGCGGGCCTGAGCCACGCGCAAGGCAAAACGCGAGAAGCGGTCAAGGCTGAGCTGGCCGAAGCCGTTCGCATGGGCGACATCCCGCTTCTGGACAATGGCTTGACCCCGCGCGATCTGAACCCATCGGCCTACCCGGCACGGCCGGCGCCGGTTGGCAAGACCCGAGAGCAGGTCATGACCGAACTGGCAGAAGCCAAGCGCATGGGTGACTACCCCGTATTTGAGAATGGCCAAACGCCGAGGGAGGTGAATCCCTCGGCCTACCCGGCTCGCGCCACACCTGCGGGCAAAACGCGAGCGGAGGTGCAATCAGAATTGGCCAAAGCGATCCGCGTGGGTGATACGCCCTTGCTGGAAAACGGCATGACCCCTCGCGAGGTGAATCCGCATCTGTACCCCGCTCGCTGACGACGGGGCGCAGATACCATTGTCATCTTTGGAAAACACTCCCTGGCGGCATACCCCTGCGACGCATGAGCAGGTACGCCGCCGGGATCACGAACATCGACAGCAGCGGCGCCGTGATCATCCCCCCGACCATGGGCGCGGCGATGCGCTGCATGACCTCGGAGCCCGTGCCTGCCCCCCACATGATCGGCAGCAAACCCGCCAGAATCACTGCCACCGTCATGGCCTTGGGGCGCACGCGCAGCACGGCACCGTCACGGATGGCGTCCAGCAGGTCATCGACACTGACCTGGCCCTTGTCGATGCGCTCACCCCAAGCCTGCTTGAGGTAGAGCAGCATGATCACGCCGAACTCGGCGGACACGCCAGCCAATGCAATGAACCCGACTGCCCCGGCCACCGACAGGTTGTAACCCAACAGGTAGAGCAACCAGATGCCCCCCACCAGGGCAAAGGGCAGCGTGGCCATGATCAGCAAGGCTTCGTCAAACGCGCCGAATGTCAGGTACAGCAACACGAAGATGATCAGCAGCGTGAACGGCACCACCACCTTGAGCTTGGCCGTGGCCCGCTCCAGGAACTCGAACTGGCCTGACCAGGACACCGAGTAGCCAGGCGGCAGTTTGACCTTGGCCGCGACAGCCTTTTGCATGTCCTGCACCGCTGATCGCAGATCCCGCCCCCGGATGTCCACATACACCCAGCCTGACAGGCGGGCGTTCTCGCTGCGCAGCATGGGCGGGCCATCGGTCACGCGGATGTCGGCCACATCGGACAAGACCAGGCGCTGTCCACGCTCGTTGACGATAGGCAAAGTGCGTAATTTCTCCAGCGAATCGCGTGTCTCGCGTGGGTAGCGCAGGTTGATCGGGAAGCGCTGCAAACCTTCCACCGTCTCGCCGATGTTCTCGCCGCCCACTGCCGAGCTGATGACCGACTGCACATCGGCGATGTTCATGCCAAAGCGCGCGGCGGCATCGCGGCGGATGTTGACGTCCACATACCGGCCACCTGTCAGGCGTTCGGCCAAGGCGCTGCTGACACCGGGCACATCCTTGAGCGCCCGCTCGATCTCACCCGTGAGTCGGTCGATGGTGGCCAGGTCGGTGCCCGCCACCTTCACGCCCACGGGGCTCTTGATGCCGGTGGCCAGCATGTCGATGCGGTTGCGGATGGGGGGCACCCAAATGTTGGCCAGGCCGGGCACTTTGACAATGCGGTCCAGCTCTTCAACCAGCCTGTCTTGCGTCATGCCCGGGCGCCATTGGTCTTTGGGTTTGAACTGGATGGTGGTCTCGAACATCTCCATGGGCGCCGGGTCGGTCGCGGTTTCGGCGCGGCCTGCCTTGCCATAGACACCGGCCACCTCGGGCACGGTTTTGATCAAACGGTCGGTTTGCTGAAGCAGCTCGGCGGCCTTGCCTGCGGACAAGCCCGGCAGGGCCGTGGGCATGTAGAGCAGGTCGCCCTCGTCCAGCTTGGGCATGAACTCACCGCCAATGTGCTGCAAGGGCCACAAGCTGAGCAACAGCAACACGGTGGCCACCGCCAGCGTGCGCTTGGGGCCTTGCAAGACCGCATTGAGCAGCGGGCGGTAGATGGCAATCAGGAATCGGTTGAGCGGGTTGCTCTGCTCGCTGGGGATGCGGCCACGGATCAGGTAGCCCATCAGCACGGGGATCAGCGTGACCGACAAGCCCGCTGCCGCCGCCATGGCGTAGGTTTTGGTGAAGGCCAGCGGCGAGAACAGCCGCCCCTCTTGCGCCTCCAACGTGAACACCGGCACAAAGGACAGCGTGATGATCAACAGCGAGAAAAACAGCGCGGGCCCGACCTCGGCCGCCGAATCGCCGATGATCTTCCAGCGCTCGGCACCTTCCAGCGATTGATCGGGGTGGGCTTGCTCCCAGTGTTCCAGGTGCTTGTGTGCGTTCTCGATCATCACCACGGCTGCGTCCACCATGGCACCAATGGCAATGGCGATGCCGCCCAGCGACATGATGTTGGCGTTCACCCCTTGGTGGTGCATGACGATGAAAGCCGCCAGGATGCCCAGTGGCAGCGAGATGATGGCCACCAGGGCCGAGCGCAGGTGAAACAAAAAGACAAAGCACACCACGGCCACCACGGCGAACTCTTCGAGCAGCTTGTGTGACAGGTTCTCCACCGCGCGCTCGATGAGGGTGGATCGGTCGTACACCGGCACGATCTCCACCCCTTTGGGCAAGCTGGCTTGCAGGGTCTTGAGCTTGGCCTTCACAGCAGCAATCGTCTCCAATGCGTTCTTGCCTGAGCGCATCACGATCACGCCGCCAGCGGCCTCCCCCTCACCGTCCAACTCGCCAATGCCCCGGCGCATCTCGGGTCCCATCTGGATGCGGGCCACATCCCCCAGGCGCACTGACACGCCTGCGTCGGTGGTAACCAAGGGCACTTGTCGGAAATCGTCCAGCGATTGCAGGTAGCCCGAGGCACGCACCATGTACTCGGCCTCGCCCAACTCCAGCACTGAACCGCCCGCTTCCTGGTTGGCCTTCTGGATGGCCTCAACCACCTGGGTGTGCGGGATGCCGTAGGTGGCCAGTTTGTCGGGGTCCAGCACCACTTGGTACTGGCGCACCATGCCGCCCACCGAGGCCACTTCCGCCACATTGGGCACGGTCTTGAGTTCGTACTTTAGGAACCAGTCCTGCAAGGCGCGCAACTGGCCCGCATCCTGTGTGCCCCCACGGTCCACCAGGGCGTATTGGTAAATCCAGCCCACGCCTGTGGCATCGGGCCCCAGCGACGCCTTGGCGCTGGCAGGCAAACGCGACTGAACCTGGTTCAGGTACTCCAGCACACGCGAGCGGGCCCAGTACAGATCGGTGCCGTCCTCGAACAGCACGTAGACATAAGAGTCGCCGAAGAAGGAGTACCCCCGCACCGTCTTGGCGCCAGGCACCGACAGCATGGTCGTGGTCAGCGGGTAGGTGACCTGGTTCTCCACAATGCGCGGCGCCTGGCCTGGGTAGGTCGTGCGGATGATGACTTGCACATCAGACAGGTCGGGCAAGGCGTCCAGCGGCGTTCTCGCAACCGAATACACCCCCCATGCACTGAGCATCAAGGTGGCCAGCAGCACCAGGAAGCGATTGGTGATGGACCAACGGATCAGGCGGGCGATCATGGCTTGCTCCCTTGCTTGGCCGGGCCATGGGTGTGATGGGGCGCTTCGGGTGCCAGGTGCGACAGTCGGGTCAACTGCGGCATGCCGTCGGCATCCATGTAGAACTCAAAGCTCACCGGGTCACCCACCTCCAGATGGCGGGGCAGCCCGCCCTTGAGCGGCACCTTGAAATCCATCGTCATAGAGCCCCACTTGAGTGAGGCAATCGGCCCGTGCGACAAGGTGATGGCCTCGCCTGTCAGGGCTTCTACCTTGGCCTGACCTTCGTGTCTGGGTGCAGCCTTGTCCACCGTCGTCGCAGGCGTGCCATTCAAGCGGGCTTCGACACCCTTGAGGCTGGCTTCCGAATCGATCAGGAACTGCGAAGACACCACCACACGCTGGCCCACATCCAGGCCGCGCTTGACCTCGGTTTGCCCATCGCTCTCGATGCCCGTCTCGATCTCGACCGGGCGGAACCGCCCTTTGTCTTCTGCCAGCATCACCACGGTGCGTTTGCCCGTCTGGATGACGGCCTCTGTGGGGATCAACAAGGACTTGTCGGCACGCATGTCCATGAACTGCATGGTCACGCTCATGCCAGGCACGAGGCGCATGCCTGGGTTGTTCAATTGAACGCGGGCCTTGAGGGTGCGGGTGCCAGGGTTGACCTCTGGCACCAGAGCCTGAACCGTGCCTTCAAAGGAAGTGCCAGGCACAGCCGGGCTGCGCGCCTGTACCTTGGTGCCTGGGCGCAGTTGTGCGACCTGACTCTCCGGCACTTCGGCGTTGGCCCAAACCGTGGACACGCCGTTGATGCGCAACAAGGTGGCCCCTGGCATGACGGACATGCCTTCGCGCACCATCAACTCACTGAGCACGCCGTTGATGGGTGCCGCCAAAGTGATGCGCGGCTGGGTCTTGCCGGTTTGCTCGACGCGCTTGATCTGATCCTCGCTCATGCCCACCTGACGCATGCGCTGGCGAGCGCCATCCACCAAGCTGCCCAGGTCGGCACCCCGCATGCGGCGAACAGACAAGAACTCTTCTTGCGCGGCCACCCAATCAGGCACATAGAGATCGGCCAGGGGCTGACCTTGTTTGACCGCATCCAGCGTGGCGCGCACATGCAGCCGCTCCACAAACCCGGCGGCCCGTGCTTGCATGACAACCTGGTCGCGTTCGTTGTAAGCGATGCTGCCCACGGCAGAGACCTGGGGCGACAGCACCCCTTCTGTGACCTCTGCAGTGCGTACACCCAGGTTCTGCTGGATGCGCGGGCTGACGGTGACCTTGCCCTGGTCACCATCGCTGTCTGCGTAGACGGGCACCAGCATCATGTCCATGAAAGGCGACTTCGCGGGCTTGTCGAACTTGTTGCCCGGCACCATGGGGTCGTGGTAGTACAAGACCTTCTTGCCGGTGACCGGGTCCATGTCGCCAGCCTTGAGGCCATCGGCGATGTGTCGCCGGGTGGCGTCTTCACCCTCGGCCACGCTTTGCGGCAGGGCTTGGGTGGCGTTTGCTTCTGTGGCAGGCTGAGCGGGGCGCAGTTCAGCATCGGCATTCATGCCCATGCCTCTTTGCATGCCCAATGCGTACAGGCCATATGCAGCGGCACTCAGTGCTGTGGCGGCAATCATGGCGATCACCAGATTTTTGAGTTTCATGTGAGGCTCCGTGTCAGTGGTCAAGAACGGGTATGGCCGCGTCGTGTTCCACCGGGATCAGGTAGTTGAGCTGCGCCCAGATGCGAGCGGTGTCCATGTCGAGTCGCAGCCGGTCCATTTGGGTGTCCAAGGCCATGCGGCGAGCCTCCAGCACGGAGGCCAGCGTGCCGCTGCCGCCTCGGTAGGCGGTCAAGGCGGCCTGTGTTCGCTCGGCAGCCAGCGGGATCAAGGCGCTGTCGTAGCGGCGCAGGCGATCCCGGCTGCTCTGCCAGGTTTGGAGCATCACCGTGACCTGGGCAAGGTGCTCCCGTGTGGCCTCTTCGCGCTGGGCGCGCATTTGCTCCACGGTGGCCAACCTGGCAGCCAGGTCCCGGTCCTGACGGCTCTTTTGATCCCATTGCAAGGGAACGGAGACATTGACAGAGGCCATCTTGGAATAGCCGGGCCCACGTTGACTGAGCATCAGCTCCACACCCCAGTCGGCTTGCTTGTTGGCTCGGGCCAGGTCCGCATCGGCCTGAGCCATCTCTTCCTGCCTGACCATGAAGGTGATGTCGGGGTGCGAGGTCAGCGTGCTTTCCAGATCGCTCAGGTGCAAGGGAACATGGCTGGTGTCGGGTGCATCACCCAGGGGCGTGTCGGCTGCACGACCTGTCCACCGGCGCAGCGCGGTCTGTGCTGTGCTCACTTCACGCGTGGCCTGGTCGATGCGGTCATCCACCTGAGCAAGCGCTGCGCGTGCAGCGAGTACATCGGTTTGCGATCCTCTGCCCACTCGATAGGCGACCTCAGTCGCCTCCACTTGCAGGCGGATTTCATCGCGCTGGGCCTTGACCAGGGCCAGCATGCGTTCCTGGTAGTAGAGATCCAGCCAGGCCATGGCCGTGTCACGTTGCAATTGAGCCAGCGCCTGGGCCCGGCTGGCCTCGCTGGCCTGGGCTTCCCGCTCAAAGCGCATGGACCGTGCAAGGCGTTTGTCTTGACGGGTGAACTCCTGCATGAGGCCCACCGAGCGCATGGTCATGAAATCGCGGGTGACACTGAAGCGATCAGGCCCGTTGATGGGCAGGTTGTTGATGCCCAGTTTGAGGATGGGATCAGGTTGCTGTGCGGCCGAAACCGCCATGTCGCGGGCAGCCGCCGTGGCGTGGTTCTGGGCCACCAGTTGTTGTGAGCGCGCCTGGGAAAGCCTGAGAGCCTGTTCAAACGTCAGGACATCCCCGGCATGGGCGTGGAAGGATGCGTGGCTGAGGGCCACCAGAACGGCGACACCTTGGAAGCACGTGCGAATGCGCATGAGCATGCTCATGCAGATGGGATGGCCGAGATCGACCAGTTGCATGCTCCTGCGTGACAGGAGCGAAAAATGGGGAAACATGACACCTCCGAATGAAGCCCATGGCGTAGGCGTGCGCGGGACAGGGCAGGCAAGGCAGAACGCCACGCGCCTGCATTGGCCAGCAACCTGCGCGACCAGGCGCTGAAGCGGCCGTCAGGCCTTTCAGCGCCGCGTCACTCGGCGTGTCAAATTCGGAAGCAGCAGTGCAGTATGGACAGCGGTGGTGGCGCCGCATGAAGGCGGCTGTCCGCAGTCGGCGCCAGGCCATCCGGCCTTGTGGCGTCCACCGTCAGGGCGACGGTGTACAGCGCGATCAACAGCGCCGCAGGCACGGTAGGCACCTGGGTGTGATCGCTTTGCTGAGTGGGGTGGCAATGCTCGGCGCACAGGCCAGGGTTGGCTTGGTCCAGATGCTTGCCCAAGCCTTCGCCCATCTGCTCACAATCCACCATGGCGCCCATCGCTGTGATGGCGTCGGCGGGGGCATTGCCGGAGAAGACGTTGCTGGGGCAGGCGTAGGCCGCCACGCTCATCTGCGCGAACAGGATCACGCCGACCATCAGTCGGCAAATCCAATGCTTGAGCGCGCGGAGCATGGTCATGCGGCCACCAGCCCTGCGGGTCGAGGGGCGTGATCCACCAGGGCCGCGATGATGGGGCAGTGATCACCCTTGGCCGACTTCTGGCAACAAGTGACCAAGCCTTCTAGGGCAACGGCCATGGCTTCCAGTTGGGTGGCTCGCTGGCGGATGTCCAGCACACGTTGCTGGGTGATCTCCCGCACGCGAACCTGATCGGTCTCGGCGCTCAAAGACACCAGCGAGGCCACGTCATCGAGGGAGAAGCCCAACTCTTGTGCGCGCTTGATGAAACGCAGGCGCCGCACGTCACCCTCGTCGTACTGCCGAAAGCCATTGCCCTCACGGGCAGGCTCACGCAACAGCCCGCGCCGCTGGTAAAAGCGCACCGCTTCCACCCCGACCCCTGCGGTGTCGGCAAGCTTGCGAACGGTGAAGGCGTGGGTGGGCATGTGGAACGGCTTTACAGAAAGTCTGTACTTTGGAACAAAGTTTAATCAAGTCAGATGCCGCTCGTCAAATTGGCTTTTTCGCCTCGGGTGCGGATCATGTCGAGCGGAACAGCTTGTTGTACTCAAATGGCCGGGTCACTGTTGCGGTGATCGTGGCTGCCTTTGGGTGCAGCGGGTTGATGAGGGCAGCAAACTCCTCTGGCACGATCACCGATGGCACCAGCAAGATCGGGGAGCGAAGGGATGTCAGCCAGGCTGAGCCGATCTTGACGCTGGCGCCGCCCGCGGGGATGGCCGACCAGGCAGGAGGCAGAGAGGCAAGTGCCACCACCTCGTGCAACGCCCACACGTCGTCGGGCACCTCGATCTCCACCAAAAAACGATTGAGCGGCAAGCCAGCATCATCAATGTGCGCCGCCGTCTCTAACACAGCAATGGCGATGGTCGGGGCGCTGTAAACAACGGGCTGCTTCTCGTCGTTCCAACGTCCCGGTGAAGCCGCAGCCCCGCCACCGCTGAGGTCAGTTGCAGCGTATTTGCGCGTCTCTGCCGCGATGCGCCACAACTTCACAGGTAGGCACCGCTTCGCATGGCACCCAGCAGTTGGGCCACGATCTCCACGCCGGTGGGCGTATCCAGATAGTCAGCGGGTTTGCGTCCGCCCAGGGCGGGTTGGGGGCGCTCAATCCATTGGCCCAGCCATTTCACTGTGTCAAAACCATTTGCATCGGCTGCTGTGCTGTCTTCAACGATGTCCTGGGCGATACCCAGCAACTTGATCATGCCGATGGCTGCCAGGCCTGCGCGGCCATCGACCACCGCCCCAGCCGCAGACTTGCGTGCCGCCGTTGCGGGTGGGATGCGCAACATCGCGAACACCCTGGAAGAGGGCAATTCCATGCGCTTGGACAGATCCGTGATGAAAGTGCCCGCCACGCCATGGCGCTCCATCTCCACCATCTGCACAGGGGTGGCCTCATGCACTTGCTTGAGGTAGGCATCCACGCCCTGGCTGCGTTTGTAGCCAAGCAACACACCACCGCCAGCAGTAACAGGAGCGGATGTCTTGACGGGGCGAAACTCTCCTGAAGGCTGGCGAGCACGGCTGGTCGGGCTGAGTCCTGTGGCCGCAATGGCTTTGACGCCTTTGCCAGAGGTGCGCTTGGCCGCAGCAGGGTGTTTGTTGGTTACAGGCGCCATGGTCATCCCCAAGGACAATATCTCAATTGATATGAAGTCTAATCTCAATTGGGCGAAATTGCCAGTAACAGCGGCTGCAGCCCTTGCGATCTGAGCCGCCTGTCAACGCGTACGTCGCCTGGCAGAAGCCTTGGCTACGCCGGTTCTGCGCAAGCGAGCGGAGCTGGCCGAGGCGATCCACATGGGTGATACACCCCTGCTGGAAACCAGCATGACCCCACGCGAGATGAATCCGCATTTGTATCCCGCTCGCCGAAAAGGGGCGAGGGCTTGGCCTGGCTGAGCAGCACCCTGTAGATGAGCGCAAGGCCCCCTCAAGTTGGAGCAAAAGCGTCATGCGCACGATCTTGTTCCAGTGTCAGCAGGCACTTCGTTTTGCTCTAGCATGACAGCCAGCCGGGAGGCGCCGCATGAATTGCACGCCTCACCGAGCCCCATACAAAACAGGTGAGTTCTCATGTCATTGACGACCTTCGGGAAGCGCGAGCTGCCCCTGAACGTGTCTGTCTTTCCAAAAGGCAGTGCACGATGGCACCTAGACTGGTTTGGTCCGGTCTCCTTCCCCGACCGAGGGGGGCTGAACACGTCACCGTCGATTCGGGTTCAACTCTCCCGGATCGACGAAGCGCATGAGTCGCTGCACCCACAACCGCGCCGATTGATCAAGCACGTTCACGTGACCGTGCGAACGATGATGATCCTCGGCCTCGGCGACATCTGGTCGAATGGCTTCCTGGTTTGTCGCAACCAGCAAGAGCGGGTCACGTTTGAAAACGTGCCCATATCGTCCAAGACCGTGCGCTTGGTGAAAACAGGCACCAGCCTCAGCCCAGGCAACTTCCTGCTGCCCGCTGACGAGCATCCCTGGCACATGCAGCACACGCATTCCTACTGCGCGGAAGTGACCATGGCGGATGGCAGGCACCTGGTGATCCCGTGCCCGGTGCTGCTCAGGTTCTACTTCGGCTCCTCTTCTGCCCTGCTCGCCAAGCTGTTCCGCCCTGACCTCAAACGGACAGACCTTGGAATGGGCTGGAGCAAATCACCCGACGGACGCGCCGTTTTTCTGCGCCTCGGAGCCGCCATGCCGGGCCCAAGCGCCGAGGACATTGCACGCATCCTGCTGAACAAGCCCGCCTGGGCCGCAGCCAACTTGGTTCGCCAAAGCTGCCTGGAGGCATCGGTTCGCAACGAAACGGCCTACTTCAGATCAACCTTCCCATTTGAGGGTTCGACCACGCTGGAAGTCCAAGGTGTCTGGGTCAGCCGCGAAGGGCACGCCAACAGAACATTCGTGGTCCACGAGATCCAAAGCTGCACGGCGCCCTTCCCTTTCCAGACATTGCGGTACCGCTTGCTTGCCACCGGTTCACGAACCAGTCAGCGGGAAGCCCCACGCAAGTCTGCATTGCAGTCTCACGCGAAAACCCCGACCACCTCTGAGCAAGTGCTTCGCACGTCGCAGGGCCCCAGAGCGCCCGAGCTTCATGAACGCGACGCGTCCCACAACCTGTCACCAGCCACCGCGTTCATCCAAGCTCGCCGAAAGTTCAAGGACCTGGAGCACAAGACGGTGTACGCGTGGAAAGAGACCCCTCTGGTTCCACCCACCTTTCGCAAGGCCAAAACCAAAGACGCCAACGACGCATTCACCCTGGCGGATCAAGGCAGCGCAGCCAGGGTTCGCGGGCTGACACTGGCTGAGTCAAGGACCATCAGCTACTTTCACCCGCCCCCGCCCTTTCTGAGCCCGTATCTTCAGGAGCTGAAGCAGCTGACGCACCTGAACACCCAAGTCGTCACCATCGACGCGGTTGATGGGTGGACGGTTCCCATGCCTCCACGCAAACCCGGCGCGAAGAAGATCTTGCGGGCGTGCGTGATCTCGGTGGAGTGCCGCCACCTCTTCGCCACGGTCGTCATTCCTGATTGCAGCCCCACGTCTGCGCTGGTGTACGCCGACCTCATCGTCAGAGACGATGACGAGCTTCAGCAGCTGCTTGAGCGGGTGCCGACGGACCTGCGCAAGCAGTTGCTCCTGGGGGCTCAAATGGTGGTGGCGGGCAGCGGCATGAGCTCCTCCAGCTCCGGCCCCGACCAGGCCGCCTCCTCGCCGGTCCTCACCGCCACCTTGAACCGTCACTTTCTGTGACGCACACGAGGTCAGCGAACGTCCCACCCCGTCAGAGAGATCGGGGGCGCCGTTCGCCTCCAATGCAGGAACTTCAGGACCTCGCACCGCGCCCCGTCGGCACCGCACAGCGTGATCAGGTGATCGGCAAGCCTGGCGCGACACCACGAGGCCGGAGGGGGTTGCCCTTGGAGCGCGGTCAAGCGCTCCTGCAGGTAGCTTCTCCACAGGACCTGCGCCGCCAGACGAGGGTCCGTGTGTGGGCTGCGGCCGCCGGCACGCGCTCGAACCCAGCAAAACTCTCCGTTCTCGTCTTGCGTGGCCATCAGCACACCCACCCAAGGCGGAGTGCGCGCACTGACCTCACCCCATTGGTGCCCCGTGACGATCGTGAGCCGGTCAAAGAACCGCCCGTGGTGCTCGATCTGCCGCCCCAGATGGGCCAGCGAATCGCGATCGCTTTTGATTGCGAACCCGTGTGTTTCGTCGCCTGTGAACAAGGCCATGTCGGCACGACATGCGCCATCGCAGATGACCATTTGCTGCTCCAAATGGTATTTCCCCGCAGCACTTGATTGCTGGATTTTATTTTTCAGGTGATATTGGATGAGTGAATCGTCGAAAAACATGAATGAGCCCTCCTCGGAATCAATATCCAACAATTCAGAGGAAGTTCAAGCCCACTCAAACAAAAGCAAGATCCCGCCTTGGGATATTCTTTCGAAGTGGTTTCAGCGGGCAACCAAAATCACAGGCCTGCTCGGTGCCTGGCTGGTTTTTTCATATTTCTTGATGACTGGCTACGCCCCGATCGACAACTTGGCGGGTGTAGGGGCGATTGCGGTGTTCATTGCCTACATCGCAGTCTTGTTGGCGTTCAGCTTCACGGTGCTATGGGGCATGCCATCTTTCGTGCTGAATCAGTGGGTGGAAGCCAAAAATCGGGACGACCTCGTAGGCGGCCTGCTCCAGGAGAACGGCACAGCCACCTCCCCCGCCCCGTCCTTGCAGAAGGTGCTGCTTTTCAGCGCAGGAACCATCATTGCTCCGGGTTTGATATTCTGGCTTTGTGCCTTCAAGCCATTTCTCGGTGAAGTCTTTTACATTCTGCTTGCCGCCGGGATAGCATTTTTCGCGCTCGCCTGGTATGCATTCGTTTTCCCAAAGGGGTCATCAGACTCACCCTGGCTGTTGAACAACAAGGGGAACAGGGCGCGAGCAGGCAAACGAACCGCCCTTTTCCTTGCTCTGTCTGCTGCATCACTCCCCGCAGCTCTTCCGATCATAAAAATCCTGGAAAACGCCAGCATTCTTGAAAAAGCCAGCGATCAAGCGCAAATCGCTGCTGTATTCGGCTCTCTGGTGATCGTGTGCATCGGAAACTCGTTGGCTTGGGCGATTTCACTGAGCCCAAAAGCGACGGACACAGTCAAGCATGTCGCCACGGCATTCACGGCTGCATCGTCCATCGCCCTTTTGGCGCTGCTGGTCGGCGCCACCTCCGGCCTCACCCGCATGGTCATGAGCGCCAGCTCCATGAGGTTGGACAACACGACCATTCACATCGAAGGTTCGTTCTGCGGCGTCTTGGCCCGTGTCGTGGCGCCCAAGGAGGCGACGCCCACGCGCTGCATGGTCACGCACGCGCAAGTGTCTTCACGCTTGGGTGACCGCTGGTGGGTGGAGTGCCGTCGAAGAACAGAAAACGCCACCGGCGACAGCAAGCCTGGCGGCTACAGCTTGCCGGCATCCCAGGTCATCACGTGGACTCGGGGCCTTGCGGCTGAGTCGGCTGCGTCCTCACCATCTGCGCCCCAGGACGCCAACGCATACGCCGAATACACGGCATCGCAGGTCTGCGATGCGCTGATCAAGCGCTGACGCGGCGGCAGGTCACTTGCCTGGGGCGTCGAACAGCGCCTGAACAGGCACGCCAACGCTGTCTGCCAGCGCGTGAATCATGGTCAGCGTCGGGTTGGCCTTGCCGGTTTCGATCCGGCTCATGTACGTGCGAAACAGGCCGCAGCGGTCGGCCAAGTCCTCCTGCGTCATGCCTTTGGCTTGACGCAGTTCCCTGATCCTTTGACCGAAAGCCTGTTGAGGAGAGTGCCGCACAGCGCGACTCTCCAAGTTGTACACTCATTCGTACACACACTAATTCGCACATTCGGGGTTGTGCAACGCCCTGCTGTGCCACATGGGAGGTTGAAATGAGTGACCAGGAAGGGCTGCATGAGCGCCCGGCGATGGCTGCGAGGGCATCGCGCTGGTCGCGCGAGCTGTAGCCCTCCGACAGGGCCGCCCTCAGGAAGTCGGCTGAGTTGGCTGCGGCCCGTGCCTTCGCGCAGACCTGAGATGCGGCGTAAACGGTGCCAGTCCCCGAGTCGCGGGAATAGACGATGACGATGCGGTCAACGTCTCGCTTGAACTGCGCGCCTGCGTCGTAGTCGTGCCAGGCGTCGGTGATCGAGTCCTTGAAGGGGGTGTCTGAGACACGAGCCTTCAAGGTGAGCTTGACTTGCATGGCAACCTTGAAGGTGCTGCCGTCGTCGCGCTCCACCGTGCAGATGAGGTCGTCGGTGTTAAAGCCGTGGATCCGGCCCTGAAACCTCATCTCCGTGATCTGGCTGTGCGCAAGGAAGCGCGAGTCGTCACCGCTCAGCAGGGCGAGCAAGTAGCTCGCCTGCACGCGCGACTCGAAGTGTCCTCCCTCCCCGGAGGTGGACACCGGGCTCGAGAGCCTTTTGGGGCCTTTTTTACTTGCCATCCTGCAGCAGCGCATTATCTCGCAAGCCGCAGCCACCCCAGGCAGTTATCCGGGCACTTTAGGATCCAGCCGGGTATCAACCTTCGGGTTCGCTACTGGCGTTCAGCAGTCACTGACGGCAGGCGCCGTCGCATGGCCGGGTCCGGACGGCGGCGCCACTCTATCTTGCGGAACGATTGACCGGCTCCAGCCTTGAGCAGGCCTTGATGATCAGCGGCGGCTTCGCAGCGGTTGCGGTCAGTGAGATGCGCGCAGAGAAGGTCAGCTCTCGGCCAGAAGCAGACATTCGTTTTGCTATTTATATTCTATTGAGCCTAAATCCGGAGAATGGAGAATCAAATCTGCAAGGCTTGCCA
>Ga0310345_10000107_pt1 | contig 173620 bp, 165 predicted proteins | sample HC15DNA20500_MG_FD_204667 | JGI IMG/M metagenome (GOLD analysis project Ga0310345, IMG submission 204667) | Marine microbial communities from station ALOHA, North Pacific Subtropical Gyre - HC15-DNA-20-500_MG | ecosystem: Environmental > Aquatic > Marine > Oceanic | place: Pacific Ocean... | reverse complement strand
CGCCCGTTCACCCCAGACCAACGGCCAATCAGGCAACCCGCCGGGCCTTATCCAGTACGATAGACACACCCGAGACGTCTCAAGTACCCAGTGACCACAATCTCACGCGTTTTGCTGAGGCCTCTCAAAAGAAAGCGAACCGAAATCTTTTAAAGATTTCGCCCCCTTACACCTAATAAACGTTCCGCCGCCCGCCGCTCAGGCCAGCGCCAGCGCCCGCCGAAGCGCCCGCTCCTGCTTGCGCCCGCGCACCGGCACGGCAACTACGAGCTGCCCGGCCGTGTCGCGCGCAAAGAACGTGCGGTTGTTCAGCCGGATCTCGGCAAACTCCGACATCCGGTAACGCCCGGTCAGGAACACCTGCCCCCGCAATTCCCGGTCATAGGTCCGGATCTCGTCGCGCCGCGTGTCGATCTCGACCCGCGCCATCTCCTGCTTCGCGCTCAGCGCCGACAACAGAACCGCCCCCGTCCCGATCATCCCCAGCGACGCGCCCAGCTTGACCAACATCACCGCGTGGTCCGGCGCCGGGAACATCCAGATCCCCAGCCCCGCCAGCATCAGCGCTATCGCCGCGCCCGCCATCGCCATCCGCCCGGCCAGCACGCCCGGCCCCTCGGCCATCTCCACCGGCTGGCGCTGCATGGTGCGGCGTTCATGGGCCTGGAACTGGGTCATGGTATCGGGCAAGGCGGTCATCGCGGCGGGTCCTTCGGGCTGTTGCACTCTTGCCCGCACCCTGCCCGCCAATCCCGCCAGCATTTGGGCGGCGCGTGGGCAAAATCCCGGCAGGCCGCTCCCCGCTTGCCAAGCCCGCCGATCCGTCGTATAGGCCGCATTCCTTTCGCATCACGCATGAACCGCGCAGTCTCTCGTGGACGGGCCGCGAAAGGATGAAAAGGCCCGCCTTTGAAATGCGCCCAGATAGAAGTGGAGCTCACATGCCGCTGTACGAGCATGTATTCATCTCGCGCCAGGACCTGTCCAATACCCAGGCCGAGGGTCTCGTCGAACATTTCAGCACCGTCCTCGCGGACAATGGCGGCAAGGTCGTCGAAAGCGAGTACTGGGGCGTCAAGACGATGGCCTACAAGATCAACAAGAACCGCAAGGGCCACTACGCCTATCTCCGGACCGATGCGCCTGCACCGGCCATCCACGAGATGGAGCGCCTGATGCGCCTGCATGACGACGTCATGCGCGTTCTGACCATCAAGGTGGACGAGCACGAAGAGGGCCCGTCGATCCAGATGCAGAAGAAAGAAGAACGTGGCGACCGCCGCGAGCGCCGTTGATCACAGCTTGAAGAAAGGACACTAACCCATGGCCGCAAAACCGTTTTTCCGCCGCCGCAAGGTCTGCCCCTTCTCGGGCGACAACGCACCCAGGATCGACTACAAGGACACCCGTCTCCTGCAGCGCTACATTTCCGAGCGCGGCAAGATCGTGCCCTCGCGCATCACCGCCGTCTCGGCGAAGAAGCAGCGTGAACTGGCCCGCGCCATCAAGCGCGCCCGCTTCCTCGCGCTTCTGCCCTACGCCGTGAAGTAAGGAGGAATACCAATGCAAGTCATCCTTCTCGAACGTGTCGCAAAGCTTGGCCAGATGGGCGAAGTCGTCGACGTGAAACCGGGCTTCGCCCGCAACTACCTTCTGCCCCAGAAAAAGGCGCTGACGGCTTCGCAGGCCAACATCGCCCAGTTCGAGGACCAGAAGGCCCAGTTCGAAGCCCGCAACCTCGAAACCCGCAAGGAAGCCGAGAAACTGGCCGAAACCCTCGACGGCAAACAGTTCGTCGTGATTCGCCAGGCCTCCGATTCCGGCGCGCTCTACGGCTCCGTCACCACCCGTGACGCCGCCGACGCCGTCTGCGACGAAGGCTTCTCGATCGACCGCAAACAGGTCTCCATGGGCGGCCCGATCAAGGAGCTCGGCCTGCACGAGGTCATGATCACCCTGCACCCCGAGGTCGAGGTCACGATCAAGGTCAACGTCGCCCGCTCGCCCGAAGAGGCCGATCTTCAGGCCTCCGGCAAGACCATCCAGGAAGTCGCCGCCGAGGAAGAGGAAGCCGCCGATTACGAGATCGCGGAACTCTTCGACGATATCGGCTCCGCCGCCTCCGACGATGAAGACCTCGCCGACGCGGTCGAAGACGTGCTTCCCGAGGAAGACGAAGAAGGCGACGACGAGGACAAGTAAGCCTCTCGCCTTTCCGAAAGATCAAAGGCCGCGCCTGTCAGGCGCGGCCTTTTTCTGTGGGTCGACGCTTCCCCCTGCGCGAAACAAGGGCGCAACCGCGCATCGTCCGCTGGTCCGGCGCCGCACCCGCCGATCCCCGCCCCGGCCCCCGAGCCGGGGCCTCTGGCCCCCGCCCGAATACGCCCACCCCTCTCAACCTCGCGGAACAAAGGCCAAACCCGCTGCGCGGGCTCCCCGACAGCCGCAACGCAAAGGCCCCGTCACCCCAACTGCTTCACCGCCCGCCCGGCCCAATCGGGCTTCGGCTCCAGAACCCCCTCCGCCAACCTCTCGCGAACCGCCTCCGGAAACGGCGCCACGCCCCCTTCCCGCGTATCGAAATGCAGCAACATGCACTCGAACGTCGCGCATTCCATCCCGCCCACCATCATCCAGTGCCCGACATGCAGCCGCTTCGCATCCACCCCCAGCACCGCCGACTCGATCGACAGCTCCGCCGGCGCCCGCACCTCATCCAGATACCGCAGATGCGTCTCCAGCGTGTAATGCGCACAGCCCGTCTTCTCGAAATAGGCCGTTCCCACCCCGAAATGATCCTGCAGCGCCCATGACGCATTGCTGAACGGCACAAGGTAATAGGCCTCGTTCAGGTGCCCATAGGCATCGAGCCACGCCTCCTGCAACGGCTCATCATGCAGCTTCAGTCGTGTCATGCCGCCCTCAGCCCGGTTTGGAAAAGACGACCAGCTTGGTCATCGCCGGAATAAGACTGTCGGCCAGCTCCACCTCGAAGCCGAGCTTGGTGCCCGCCTCCGTCAACCAACCCACCGACAAAGACCGCGCATCCGGCGTGAACGCCATATGCTGCAACTGCCACAGCGCCGCCAGCGCCGGCCCCCGCCGGTCTTCCTCGACCATGAAATCATGCACCAACAGCTTGCCGCCCGGCGCCAGCGCGTCATACGCGCTCTGCAACAGCGCGCTCACGGCATCCCCCGGCACCCCGCTCATCAGGTAGGACATGAGGATCGCATCTTGATGGCCCGGCCATTGCACCTCGACCGCGTTGCCCGGAATATACCGCACCCGGTCGACAAGCCCGGCCTCGGAAATGAACCGCCAGCCGATCTCCGACACGTTCGGGAAATCGATGATCGTCGCGTGCAGATCCTCATAGGCCTCGCACAGGCTGATCGTCATCGCCCCCGTGCCGCCGCCCACGTCCAGCAGCGTGCGCGCGGCGCTCAGGTCCACCTTCCGCGCCAGCGTCCGCCCCGGCCCGAGCGAGCCCGCGTGCTGGCTCTCCGAATAGACCGAGGCCTGCTCCTCATCCGCCATCCAGTGCTTGTAGGACGAAATCGCATCCTCGCTCAGATCGCCCTTCATCACGGCGTTCAGCTGCAACAGGAACGGATACATCTGCTGGTCGATCTGGTAGCGCAGGTAATCCCCGAAATCGTATTTCGACTGTTTCGACAGGAAATTCTGCGCCGCCGGCGAATTGCCGATCGTCTCGTCATCCCCGATCACCAGCAGTCCGACACTGGCCAGCGCAGTGGTCAGCATCACCACCCGGTTGATCGGAATATCCACCGCCTCCGCCAGCGCCGCGGCCGGTTTCGGCCCGTCCGCAAGCTGGGAAAAGATATCGGCGTGCAGCCCGGCAAACAGCGCCTTGGACGCCATGAAGCTGAAGGCGATCGCCGACAGGTCCTCCGCGGTCTCGATGGCTTTGGCATTGGTCGGCGGCGTGGTCTCGTCGAGCATTCTATCCCCTTCCGGCATTTTCCATGAGCGGGATCAGTAGATACTGACCGGCCACTCCGGACAACGCGCAGCACGGGAACCAGAGCGGAACATCCCGGCCGATCCGGGCAATTGCACGGTTTTCAGGCAGTTCATGCGCGCGCCCCCCCGTTTCGCCGCCCCCGCCGCCCCCCCGGCGAGGCAGCCCGCAAGGGCTGACGAGCACCGCCGCCCACCGAAATCCGCACCGACGCGATACCGACAAAATACCGACGTTATACCGACATCGGATTTCGGCCCCGTCCCAACAGAAAAGGCCGCCCCTCGGGACGGCCCTTTCCTCTTACGGACACTGCAAGACGGCTTACTCGTCTTCCAGCGCCTTAACCGATTTTTCAAGCTCGTCCTTGGTGACTTCCTTCTCCGTCACATCGGCCAGCTCGACAATGTAATCGATCACCTTGTCCTCGAAGATCGGCGCCCGAAGCTGCTGCCGCATCTGCGGGTTTTGCTGAACGAATTCAAAGAACTGCCGCTCCTGACCGGGGTATTGCCGCGCCTGCTCCATGACGGCCTGCGTCATCTCGGCATCGGTCACCTCGACCTCGGCCTTCTGGCCGATATCGGCCAGCAGCAGGCCCAGCCGCACCCGGCGCTCGGCCAGCTTGGTGTGCTCCTCGGTGGCCTCCACCTCGGGGTGGTCATGGCCCTGAACATCCGGGTTCTCGTCATGCCAAAGCTGGTGCGCGATCTGCTTGGCCTCGGCCTCCACCATGCTCGGCGGCAGCTCGAAATCGACCTTTTTATCCAGCTCGTCCAACAGCTTGCGCTTCATGACGGCGCGCGAGGCCCCGGCATATTCCTGCTCCAGCCGCTCCTTGATCTGCTCCTTCAGCGCATCAAGGCTGTCCGAGCCGTATTTCTGCGCCAGATCGTCGTCGATCTCCGCCGCGGCCGGCGCTTTCACCGCCTTCACGGTGCAGGTGAACTCCGCTTCCTTCCCGGCCAGATGCTCGGCCTGATATTCCTCGGGGAAGGTCACGGTGACAACCTTTTCCTCGTCCTGCTTGACGCCGACAAGCTGCTCCTCGAACCCCGGAATGAAGCTGTTCGAGCCCAGCACCAGCGGGTAATCCTCGGCGCTGCCGCCCTCGAACGCCTCGCCATCCACGCGGCCCACGAAGTCGATCACGACCTGATCGCCATCCTTCGCCTTGGTGCCCTTCTTGCGGTCCTCGAAATTCTGCGCGTTCTCGGCCAGGCTCTTGAGCGCATCGTCCACGGCACCGTCATCGGGCTTCACCACCATGCGCTCGATCTTGACCGACTTGAAGTCGATCTCCGGAACGTCGGGCAGCGCCTCGTAGGACATCTCGACCTCGACGTCGTCGCCCTCTTTCCAGTTCTCGTTGAGCATCTTCACCGCCGGCTCGGCGGCGGGGCGCTCGCCCTTTTCCTCGAAATGGCTCGACATCGCGCCGTCCACGGCTTCCTGCATCGCCTCGCCCAGCACCCGCTGGCCGAAGTTCTTCTTCAGCAGCGGCAGCGGCACCTTGCCCTTGCGAAAGCCTTTCATCTCGACGTCGGGCTGGGCCTCCTTGAGCTTCTCCATGACCTTGTCATCAAGCTCCTGAGCCGTCAGCACCATCTTGTAGGCGCGCTTGAGCCCCTCGTTCTGGGTTTCCGTGACCTGCATGTTCGTCCTTCCATTGCATCCAAGGGCCGCAGAGGCGTCCGCGGCGGTCAAAATCACGCGCCCTTCTAGGGTTGGCAGGCCATGTGTGCAAGCGGGTTCTGCCCGCCCGGGGCCACGATTTCGCTTCCCTTCCCGGCCCGCCTGCCCCACCCTTCACACATCTCCTACCGGCAAGACGAGGCGCCCTTGCTCACCGACACCGACCGCACCTTCCTGCGCATCGCCTATGACGAGGCGCTGGCGGGCTATAACGAGGGCGGCTGCCCCATCGGCAGCGCATTGGCCCGCGGCGACACGCTCATCGCCCAAGGCCGCAACCAGCGCGTCCAGCAGGGCGACCCGATCGCCCACGGGGAAATGGACTGCCTGCGCAAGGCCGGGCGCCAGCGAACCTACCGCGACATGACCCTCTATACCTCGCTCAGCCCCTGCATGATGTGCACCGGCACCATCCTCCAGTTCGGCATCCCCCGCGTGGTGATCGGCGAAAACCAGACCTTCGAGGGCAACATCCCCTTCCTGCGCGAGCGCGGGGTCGAGGTGCACCTCCTGCAGGATCCCGACTGCATCGCCCTGATGACCCGCTTCATCCGCGAGAAACCGGCCCTCTGGAACGAGGATATCGCCGAAGACTAGGCCGCCCGGCGCGGGTCCATTGCAAGGCTGCAACGGTTCAACACTTATTGATTGATCTTCGGACCCGATCCTGTAGTTCATACGTTTGTCCGTTCCAGATAACGACGCGGGCCGTCCCTGCCACGGCCCGAAGAACCAAAGGAGCCCCCTGCCATGCTCACACGGCGTCATTTCATCATCACGACCGCCGCCATGTTTTCCGGCCCGGCCCTCGCCCCCTCCATGGCCAATGCCGCCGCCGGCGACTGGGACATGTGGGATGCCCAGGTCACACCACCGGGCTACGATCCGGCCACCACAAACCCCTGGGGGCTCGAGCCGCGCTTCCTGCCCGTCCGGGTCGAGACCAAGCCGGGGCTCAAGCCCGGCGACATCCATGTCGACAGCGTCGCCCGCTTCCTCTACCACATCGAACCCGGCGGCACGGCCATGCGCTACGGCGTCGCCATCGCCCGCGGCAAGCTCTACGTGCCCGGCATCTACTCGATCAAGCGCAAGGCCAAGTGGCCGAGCTGGACGCCCACCCAAGCCATGATCAAGCGCGACCCGGAACTTTATGCCGAACATGCCGGCGGGGTCGAGCCGGGCCCCACCAACCCGCTCGGCTCCCGCGCGCTCTACCTCTATCGCGGCAATCGCGACAGCTACCTGCGCATCCACGGCACGCCCGAACCCCGCACCATCGGCGGCCGGGCCAGCTCGGGCTGCATCCGCATGGTCATGGCCCATATCAACGAGCTCTACCCGCATGTGGAACTGGGCTCGACCGCCTATCTTTACCCGACCAGCGGCGTGCTCTGAGCCCGCCGCGCACCGGCGCACCAGACAAAAAGGCCTTCCGCCGGCATGGCGGAAGGCCTTTTTCATGGCAGCTTTCACGGGGTCTGAACGCAAGCCCTCCGGCTCAGGTACAGATCTTGCCCCCGGTATTCGCCCGAAGCGGCACCATCAGCGTCTCGACCGGACCTTCATACAGGTACCAGTAACACCCGTCCGAGCGCAGCTGAACCGTCTGCAGGTTCTGGTCCGGCGCCGCAAGCGCCGCCACTTCCGGCGGTACGGTCTCGAGATAGCCGTCCGGGCTGGTGCTCACCCCCGAAACAGTGTCGTCACAGGCTCCAAGAGCCAGAAAAGCCAACGGCAGCATGGCGGTTATTGGCCGCATCCATTCCCTCCCGGTCGTCATGAGGTTAAGGCGGAATTGCCCGGAATCTGCCTTGCACATCGCCGGTTGGACAGCAACGCCAATCCGCAGCCCCGCGCAAATCGGCCCCGCAGTGACGCAAGCGCGCCATGATTGCGGGTCGGTTATCAGGCTGTTGGGGAGGACAACCATAGCCTCGGACACGCGCACGCTCATCCGCAATCATGTACCCGAAGGCGGCAGCGCACCAAACCGGCGCTCCAAGCCGCCGAAGGCGGTAGAGCAACTATATGGTGCGGGTGAAGGGACTCGAACCCCCACGCCAAAGGCGCCAGAACCTAAATCTGGTGCGTCTACCAATTCCGCCACACCCGCATCGAGGCCGTGGAATAGCAAAGCCCACGGGCCGATGCGAGCGAAAAAAATCCCGCCCCGCCGCGCCGCCCTCCAAAGAAAGGACGCGACATTAACGCAATCTTGCCATATTGTAGTGGAAAAATTGAGGCAGTAAGACAGCAGGATACGAACATGAAACCGGCATTCGCTCGGCAGGATACGTTTGACCTCTCTCCATCCGTCGATCAGAGCGAGACGGGCCTTCCCGGTAGCGCGTTCATCATGACGCTCGACGGTGAACTGCGTGTCTCCGAGCTTCGGCCGGGCACCCGCGTCATCACCCGCGATACCGGCATGGCGGTCCTTCGATCGGTCCGCCGCCGCCGGATCACCGGCCGCGCGGTGCGGATCAAGGCCAGCTCCCTTGGCCACAACCGCCCCGATCGTGACGCGACCCTGCCCGCCGGCCAGCCGGTTCTCGTGCGCGACTGGCGGGCCAAGGCCCTGTTCGGTGCGCAACAGGCGCTCGTGCCCGCCGCCCGCCTCGTCGATGGCGAGTTCGTGACCCTGCATGATAACGCCACGATGACCGTTTACGACCTCACGTTCGACACACCCCACGTGCTCTATGTCGACGGTCTCGAAGTGGCGAGCTTCATGGGTAAAAACGCACTGCCGGTAACGAACCGTTAACCACTCGAACAAAACCCTCCAAACCAAGTGAAAACCCCGGGCTCTCCCCGGGGTTTTTGCCTATTCAAGACCCAACCCCCTGAAAACATTCGGCAACTCCTCCGGCAAATCCTCCGCGATCAGCCCCGGTCCGAAGGCCCGCGCGCATTCCACGTGAAGCCACGCCGCCGTCTCCGCCGCCTGCATCGGTGCGAAACCCCTTGCCAGCAGCCCGGTGATGAACCCCGCCAGCACATCCCCCGCACCCGCCGTCGCCAGCCACGGCGCGGCGCGCTCATACTGCGCCGAATTTACCGAACACCGCCCGTCCGGCGCCGCGATAACCGTGTCCGGCCCCTTGAACAGCACCACGCAGCCCGCTCTTGCCGCCGCCTCCCGCGTCGCATCCACCTTGGAATAGGCCGGGCCCTTCGTGGGCGCCTCGTCAAGCCGCTCCGCAATATCCGGAAACAGCCGCGCAAACTCGCCCCCATGGGGCGTCAGAACGCATCGCTCATGCAACATCCCGAAGAACCTCTCCGGCGCCCCGGCAATGGCCGTCAGCGCATCCGCATCCAGAACACACCCCCCGTCCCGGGCCCGACCCGGGACCTCGCCGCCAGAATCCCCCAACGCCACCGGCACCAACGCCTCCGCCCGCTCGACACCCAGCCCCGGCCCAAGGCACAGCGCAGTCACCCGCCTGTCCTCCAGCACCTCGGCCAGCCCGTCCGCATCCGCCACCCGCCGCAGCATCAGCGCCGTGATCTGGCAGGCCACCTCCTGCTGCGCAGAGGGCGGCACCCCCAGCGTCACCAGCCCCGCCCCGATCCGCAGCGCGCCCCGCGCCGCCAGCCTCGCCGCCCCGGTCCGCCCGGAGCCACCGGTGAGGACAAGGGCGTGGCCATGATCGAACTTGTGCCCATGCGCCCCTTTCGCCATGCGCCATGTCGGCCCCTCCAAAAGCCGCGCGACGGCCCCCTCCGCGCCCCCGCGCAGCCCGAGATCCTTCACGACCACCTTGCCACACAGGCCCGGTCCGCCCCCATAGCGCCCCTCCCGAACAAGGTAATGCCCCGGCTTCGCCCGATGAAACGTCACCGTCAGATCAACGGGGAACGCGCCAAGATTGCCGCCGGAATCCGCGCATAGCCCACTTGGCGCATCCACGGCCACGTATTTGGCCCGCTCAGCGGCCGCCGTGTCCAGCACCTTTGGCACAAAGCCATGCCACGTCCGGTCCGTATCGTCCGGCATGAGGCGTGAAAGCCCGGTCCCAAAAAGGGCATCGACCACAAGTTCATTGGCTTGGTCATCCAACAGATCCTCGATCGCCCCGTCATTCCACGCCTTCACCTCCCCCATCTCGCGCCACCGCTCGTAATTCACCTTCGCATCCGGCGGCAGCTTCCCCGCATCCCCATACAGGAACACCTCAACCTCCCACCCCCACTCCTTCAACAACCGCGCCACAACAAACCCGTCGCCGCCATTATTCCCCGGCCCGCACAGCACCACCGCCCGGTTCGGCGCCTTCGCCAGCTCCGGCCATTCAGCAAATACCGCCTCGACGACACCCCGCCCGGCGCGCTCCATCAGCTCCAGCCCGGTCACTTCCCCCGACTCGATGGCCGCCCGTTCCACGGCCCGCATCTGCGCGGCGGTCAGCAATTCCGTCAATTCCGCTCTCCCTCGATTCATTTCCGCCCAGTTCAAGGGCGGTTTGCCTAAATTTTGGGCAACACCCAATTCGACCCGGCCACACGCCCCCGCGCTCACCCTATACGATTGTGCGCGCCGGGGAGAAATGATCGAAATCCCCGAACACAGTCGCAAGGAGGTCGGGCGCATGAAAAAGATCGAAGCGATCATCAAGCCGTTCAAGCTTGATGAGGTCAAGGAGGCGCTGCAGGAGATTGGCGTTCAGGGGCTCTCGGTGATCGAGGTCAAGGGCTTCGGCCGGCAGAAGGGCCATACCGAGCTCTACCGCGGTGCCGAATATGTCGTGGATTTCCTGCCCAAGGTGAAGATCGACGTCGTGCTCGACGACGATCAGGTCGACAGCGCCATCGAGGCGATCGTCGAGGCCGCCAAGACCGACAAGATCGGCGACGGCAAGATTTTCGTCTCGCCCATCGAACAGGCCATCCGCATCCGCACCGGCGAATCCGGCTCGGACGCGCTTTAACCAACACCCAGCAACATCAACAAACCAAGGGGATCTGTAACCATGAGCGCAAGCGATCTGCTCAAACTGATCAAGGACGAGGATGTCGAATATGTCGACATCCGCTTCACCGACCCGCGCGGCAAGCTGCAGCACGTCACAGTGATGAGCGACCAGGTCGACGAGGACTTCCTCGAGGAAGGCTTCATGTTCGACGGCTCGTCCATCGCCGGCTGGAAGTCGATCGAAGCCTCGGACATGAAACTCATGCCCGACACCGACTCCGCCTATATCGACCCGTTCTATGCCGAGAAAACCGTCTGCGTGCATTGCTCGGTGGTCGAACCCGACACCGGCGAACCCTACGAGCGTGACCCCCGCGGCACCGCCGAGAAGGCCGAGGCCTACCTGAAATCGTCGGGCATCGGCGACAGCGCCTTCTTCGGCCCGGAGGCCGAGTTCTTCCTGTTCGACGACGTCCGCTTCTCGAACTCGATCAACAAGGTCGGCTACGAGGTCGACGCGCTCGACGCGTCCTGGAACACCGACACCGAGTACGAGATGGGCAACATGGGCCACCGTCCGGGCGTCAAGGGCGGCTATTTCCCGGTGAACCCCACCGACGATGCGCAGGACATCCGCTCGGAAATGCTCTCGACCATGAAGCGCCTCGGAATGAAGGTCGACAAGCACCACCACGAGGTGGCCTCGTGCCAGCACGAGCTCGGCCTGATCTTCGGCACGCTCACCAAGCAGGGCGACGAGCTGCAGAAATACAAATACGTCATCCACAACGTGGCCCAGGCCTACGGCAAGACGGCCACCTTCATGCCCAAGCCCATCGCGGGCGACAACGGCACCGGGATGCACGTCAACATGTCGATCTGGAAAGACGGCAAGCCGCTCTTCGCCGGCGACAAGTATGCCGACCTGAGCCAGGAAGCGCTTTGGTTCATCGGCGGCATCCTCAAGCACGCCAAGACGCTCAACGCCTTCACCAACCCGTCGACCAACAGCTACAAGCGTCTGATCCCGGGCTTCGAGGCCCCTGTGCTGCGTGCCTTCTCGGCCCGCAACCGCTCGGGCTGCGTGCGTATCCCGTGGACGGAAAGCCCCAACGCCAAGCGCGTCGAGGCCCGCTTCCCCGATCCCTCGGCCAACCCCTACCTGTGCTTCTCGGCACTGCTGATGGCCGGCCTTGACGGCATCAAGAACAAGATCGACCCGGGCGAGGCGATGGACAAGAACCTCTACGACCTGCCCGCCGAGGAGCTCGAAGGCATCCCCACCGTCTGTGGCAGCCTGCGCGAAGCGATCGACGCGCTGAGCGCCGATCACGCCTTCCTGCTGGCCGGCGACGTCTTCACCAAGGACCAGATCGACGGCTATATCGCGCTGAAGATGGAAGAGATCGAGATGTACGAGCACACGCCGCACCCGGTCGAATTCCAGATGTACTACAGCTGCTGAGCCGGTTTTCACCACTCACCGGAAAGGCGCCCCTCGGGGCGCCTTTTCTCTTTGTGGTGAACGGCTTGCCCCCCGTAATTCATGCGCGCGCCCGAGGACGGCTCATCAATGGCCGGGCGAAATGCCCAATTAGTTCCACATTTGCAACAAACTGACTCCGCCTTTCGCGGCCAGTGTGGATGCCAGCGACAACAAGAAATGCATGAACGGGCTGATCATGACGACAGGCAACACATGGGCAACCGCGGGGCTGGCATTCTGCCAATCCCGTCCGCTCGACATCACGGACATCGCCAACGACGTCGTTGGCAGCTTCGAGGCGCTGGGGCACCGGGTGCTCGGCTCGCATATCCTTTCCGGGAGCCGGGCCCTCGTCACCACCGAGCAGCTCGAGCTCTACCTCACCCTTCAGGATGACGTGACGCTCGCGGCCCTGCCCGCCCCCTCGCCCGCCTATCTTGCCGTGGCCGTGGCCAGCAAGGACGACCGGCGCACATCGACCTTCTCCCGCGATTCGGCCCTCGCCCGCATCCTGCAGAAGCTCTTCACGGAACTGACCCCCGATTTCGTCAAGTGGATCGACACCGATGTCGTTCTGCCCGCCGCCGATTTCGCCCGCGCCACCGGCCTTGCCCCGGCGGCCCCGGTCCAGCCCCGCAAGATCACGCCCCGCCGCGTGACCTGCGCCCGGTCGCTGCCGGATATCGAGGAAACCAACAACCTCCTCCAGCAGCGGATCACCAGTCAGGATCCGGCGATCTTCGATCACGCCGCCGCCCCCGACCGGCTGCGCAAGGTCTTCACCGAGAACTGGGTCGACCCCGACATTCTCGCCACCGAGGCCGCGGCCGAGAAGATCGCGCGCGAACAGGCCGATATCGAACGCTCCGCCCCGCTGCGGCTCTCCGCTTGGCTGCTCTCCTTCGCCGTGGCGCTCTTCGCGCTGCCGCTGGGGATCATGCTGCTGGTGCTGAACTGCGCCAAGGGCGAGAACCTCCGCCTCGCCTCGCAGACCGCGGCGCTGACCGGCACCTTCATCGGCTTCCAGACCCTCGGCACCACGGCCCATGCCATGTCGGTGCTGCAGGGTTTCATCGGCTGATATCCGCGCATCAACACGCTTTATAGGGCCGTCGCGCCGGGTTAGACTTCCTTCGACATTTCACTCGGAGGCGTAACTATGACCCGGTTCACGACGGCCCTCGCCCTGCTCGGCAGCCTTGCTGTCTTTTCAGGACAATCCGCAACCGCCGCCACGTGCGGCAACACCTCCGCCGGCTTTGAGGCGTGGAAAGCCGCCTTCGCCGACGAGGCCCGGCGCGCCGGCGTCGGCCAGCGCGGGCTTCAGGCGCTCGCCGCCACCCGCTATGCCAGCCGCACCATCGCCGCCGACCGCAACCAGAAAAGCTTCGGCTACACGCTCGAGAAGTTCATGCAGGTGCGCGGCTCGGCCACGATCGTCTCGCAGGGCCGCCAGCGCAAGGCGCGCAACGCCGCCTTCTACGACGCGCTCGAACGCTCCTACGGCGTGCCCGCCGGGGTGCTGATCGCCATCCACGGCATGGAAACCGGCTTCGGCAACTTCATGGGCGACGCCCAGGTCGTCTCGGCCATCACCACCCTCGCCTATGACTGCCGCCGCTCGGCCTTCTTCGTCCCCCACGCCATCGGCGCGCTCAAGCTGGTCGACAACGGCTCCATCACCGCCCAGACCAAGGGCGCCATGCATGGCGAGCTCGGCCATACCCAGTTCCTGCCCGGAAACGCGCTGGCCTACGGCGTCGATGCCGACCGCAACGGCCGCGTCGATTTCTACAGCCAGGCCGACGCGCTGGCCTCCACCGCCAACTTCCTCCGCCAGAAGGGCTGGCGCCCCGGCCTGGGCTACCAGCCGGGCGAGCCCAATTTCCGCGCCATCGAGGCATGGAACGCCGCCGGGGTCTACCAGAAGGCCATCGCCCTCATGGCCGCCCGGATCGACGGGGGCTGACCGGGAAAAAACCGCGGCCGCACAGGGGGTTGCCGGGTGCGGCTGCTGCGAAAATTTCTCAAGGACAACAAGAAAGAGCCACAATCTGTCCCAACTCCAAACCGATTTGCATGCTTAAGATTGTCTTAACGGGGCAAAAAAGGCTTTGAAGCAATGGAAGTTCAGACCTTCGGTTCAATCGTCGCGATGGAATTCGGCCGTCGGCCGAGCATCAATTTCGCGGATATCGTCGAGGAATTCGACATCGCGTTCCAGATGGTCGATTCGCGCAGCCGCGCGCTGACATGGGATTGCGACGACATCGCGATCATCGACCGCGACGACGTGCGCGTGGCCCTTGGCTGGCTGCCGGCAAAGCACGAAGACGAAACGTGGCATCTCGTCATCGCGGTGGGCACCGCCTCCGCCGCCACCGACGCGGTCCGGATCGACCCGAATTCCTTCCGCTACCTCGCCGACCGGATCGTCGAGCGGACGCAGGAATTCCTGCCGTCCACCGCCGTCCTGCATGGCGACGCCCGCCAGCCGGTCAATGCCCGGTTGATCGACACCACCTTCGATCTGCTGCGGATGAACACGCAGGAGATGCATGGCGACGCCGGCTCCCCTCGCCGTGACCGCTTCGACCGCGCCCCCGATCCCGACAGCTATGCCGACATGGCCGACACCATGACGCCGCCGTGGATGGGCGGGGCACAGGCGGAAGATTCCGGGGCGAAGTCCAGCGGGTTCACCAACGATCTCGGCCAGATGCTCCTGACCCGCGCGGCCCCCACCAAGCCGCTGCGGCTGACGATCCACACGCTGGCCCTGTCGCTCTGCCTCTACGTGCCGCCGCTCGGGGCCGCGATGTTCGCCTACACGATGCTGCGCGATATCTTCCCGGTGGCCGCTCAGGCCGTCTGACCGGGCTTGCGCAGCACGTAGGTGTGAATCGAGAAAACACAGGCCTGCGTCTCGGGCAGGCGCAGGACGCATTGCCGCTCTGAGCGCAGGAACGGATAGCCCGCCGCATCCCCCGATGCGCCGGACTCGTCCCGCCTTTCCGGCTGAAAGAGGTCCGCATCGGCATAGCTCAGCACGTTGAACCGCCACAGCGGCCGCCCCACCCTGACCCCGTCGAACAGCCGCTGCACCCGGCGCGCGATGCCCGCGTCATAGGCCGGCACCGGCACGTGAATCTCCGTCAACGGCCGCCCGATCTTCTCCGCCAGCCGCCAACTCGCCGGAAAGCACAGCACGGCCGCCGTCAGCACATGCTCCTCGCCCTGCTTCTCCAGCAGGCACAGGTCCTCCTGCACCAGCCGTCCCAGCGTCCCCATCGGATCGCCCCGGTCCACCGTCACCGTCACCCCGTCGGGCCGAAGCACCTGCGTCGCCGACACCTCGTAGGCCGGCGCATACGCCGCCAGCCACTCCAGCACATGCGCCAGCAACTCCGCCGCCGCCGCCTGCCCCGCCTCGGTCACCGCCAGCACCTCGTCCCGCCGCTCTTTAAGCAGCCGCTCCCGCTCCGCCATCTGCGCGGCAAAGGCCTCATCCACCAGCAGCCACTCCGCCACGTCCAGCGGCGCCACCCCCGGCAGGGGCTTGGGCGCGGTCACGTCATGGGGCGTGCGGGTCTGCAGAATCTCACTCATGCCGAAACCCTACCCAGCCCCACGGCGCCCTGCATCCGCAAAACGAAAGAAAGCGGCACAGCCTCGCTGCACCGCTTCAAGTTTGCACTTCTCTGAACCGCCTTGGGGAGCACTGATCCGTCCGGCTGCCCTCAACCCTGCCGGAACAGTTTGTCCATAAAATGGCACGATTGCTCCCGAGATCCGGAAAATCCGGTCCATCCTCACCCGTCAGGCCGACCCGGCCGGAACAAGCGCGAAGCCCGCCGCGCATCGCCCACAGGCCAGAATGACCGCCGTTCTGCAATGCCGACACTAAATCCGCGACGCGGTAAAAGCCCGCTTCGAGCCTTCAGCTTCCACTCTCACAAAGCGCCTTCGCGGAATCACAGGCTTTAGCCCGCCGGCGGGGCGGAATGACCGCATCGCCCCCACAACTGACATTCACAAACCCGGTACCCCGCACATCTCACCCGAAACAGGCGCCGAAGCATCTCCCCTCCCACCTCAACTCACCGCCGATACCGCGAGACCATCGCGTAATCCTTCCGCGGCCCCGTCACCCGCCACCGGCTCTCCCACTCCGGCCAATCGCCAAAATCATAGGTCACGTCATACACATCCGGCGCGCAGTGATGCCGGTCGCCCGGCGCCGCCTCCCCCGGATCGAACCGGTGAAACGCCCGCCCGTCATCGAAAAACACCGCGATCCTCCCGTCCCCCTCCTCCCGCCACAGATACCGCCGCTCTCCCCGGATCGGCGCCTGCCCCTCCAGCCGCAACTCCCCCTCCTCGGCATAGACCAGCCCCACGCCATCCCGCGCGAACCGCGCCACCCCCTCGAACAGCGCATCCGGCCCCGCGGCATTGTCGATCCGCCGCTCGACCCGCCAAACCCCCTCGAAATCCTTCAGCCCAAGGTCCATGTCCCCTCCCGCCTTGCCGCCCGGCACGCATAAGTCTAAACCCCCCGCGACACCCCATTCAAACCGGAAACCCGCTCAGCATGATTCCCCGCTATTCCCGCCCCGACATGGTCCAGATCTGGGACCCCGCCACCAAGTTCCGCATCTGGTACGAGATCGAGGCCCATGCCTGTGACGCGATGGCCGATCTGGGCGTCATCCCGCGCGAGAATGCCGAGGCCGTCTGGAAAGCCAACGACGTGGAATTCGACGTCGCCCGCATCGACGAGATCGAGGCCGTCACCAAGCATGACGTCATCGCCTTCCTCACCCACCTCGCCGAACACGTGGGCTCTGACGAGGCCCGCTTCGTCCATCAGGGCATGACCTCCTCGGACGTGCTGGATACCTGCTTCAACATCCAGCTCACCCGCGCCGCCGACATCCTCATCGCCGACATGGAAGGCCTGCTCGCCGCCCTCAAGCGCCGCGCGTTCGAGCACAAGATGACCCTCCGCGTCGGCCGCTCCCACGGCATCCATGCCGAGCCCACCACCATGGGCCTCACCTTCGCCCGCTTCTACGCCGAGATGGCGCGCAACCTCACCCGCCTGCGCACCGCCCGCGACGAGGTCGCCACCGGCGCCATCTCCGGCGCGGTCGGCACCTTCGCCAATATCGACCCGCGCGTCGAGGAGCATGTCTGCGCCAAGCTCGGCCTCACGCCCGAGCCCATCTCGACGCAAGTGATCCCCCGCGACCGCCACGCCGCCTTCTTCGCCACCTTGGGCGTCATCGCCTCCTCGGTCGAGAATGTCGCGATCGAGATCCGCCATATGCAGCGCACCGAGGTGCTGGAAGGCGCCGAGTTCTTCTCGATGGGCCAGAAAGGCTCCTCGGCCATGCCGCACAAGAAAAACCCCGTGCTGACCGAAAACCTCACCGGCCTCGCCCGCCTCGTGCGCATGTCGGTGATCCCGGCGATGGAGAACGTGGCCCTCTGGCACGAGCGTGACATCTCGCACTCCTCGGTCGAGCGCATGATCGGCCCGGACGCCACCATCACCCTCGACTTTGCCCTCGCCCGCCTGACCGGCGTGGTCGACAAGATGATCATCTTCCCGGAAAACATGCTCGAGAACATGAACAAGTTTCCCGGCCTCGTCATGTCCCAGCGCGTCCTCTTGGCTCTGACCCAAGCCGGCGTCAGCCGCGAGGACGCCTATGCCATGGTCCAGCGCAACGCGCTCAAGGTCTGGGAACACCGCACCGACTTCAAGGAAGAGCTTCTCGCCGACGAGGAGGTCTGCGCCGCCCTCAGCCGCGAGCAGATCGAGGAAAAATTCGACATGGACTACCACACCAAGCATGTCGATACGATCTTCCGCCGCGTCTTCGGCGAAAGCTGACCTCACAACCCCGTGATCGGCCCGGGTATTTTGCAACTGTTTGGCAAGCGGCTGCGTATCTCCGGGCAAATCCGATCACAGGGAGCTGCCATGCTACGCGCCATCCTTCTCGCCGCCCTTCTGGTTCCGGGCATTGCCTTCGCCAAGGACCGGTTCGACGACGACCCGCCGAAACCCACCCCGACCACGCAGGATTGCACCAACGGTCAGGTCTGGGACAGCCGCACCCAAAGCTGCGTGAACCCGCAAAGCGGCGCGCTGGATGACGACACGCTCTACGGCGCGGTGCGCGAATTCGCCTATACGGGCCAGCTCGAGAACGCGCAGGCCGCGCTCTCGGCCATGTCCGACCAGTCCGACGACCGCGTGCTCACCTATTGGGGCTTCACCCACCGCAAGCTGGGCGACATGAAGAAGGGCATGAGTTTCTACAAGGCCGCGCTGGCCAAGAACCCCGGCAACATCGCCGCCCGCTCCTACATGGGACAGGCCTTCGTCGAGACCGGCGACCTCGTCGCCGCCAGACGCCAACTGCTCGAAATCGCGGCACATGGCGGCAGCGGCACATGGTCCGAAACCTCGCTGAGGCAGGCGATCATGACCGGCGTCACCTACAGCTATTGACGGCTCGCAAAATGTGACCCCACGGCAAGCCGATGTGTGGTATACTCCACTCGTCCCAACAGGAAAGGTACGCCATGAAAGTGAAAACCATTCTGACCGCAGCCGCCCTCACCCTCGCATCGGCCGTCTCGGCCTATGCCGGCTGCGCCTACCACGAAAAGCAGGCCATGAACTGCGCCGAGGGCACCACGTACGATGCGGAATCGAACGCCTGCGTGCCCACGACAAGCTGATCTCGGCCCATATCCGAACTGAAACGGGCGGCCTCGGGCCGCCTGTTTTGCCTTAGAGCTTTCTTCACCTTCCCCGCCTAGTGTCGCGCCGTCACCAGTCCGGGAATCGGTATGTCCTCCACCGACCTTGCGCGCCTTGCTCCGCCCTCCGGCGCCGGCTCCGCCGCCGCGCGGCTGACCCGTCGGCAGAAAGCTGCCATCATCGTGCGGTACCTGCTCAATGAAGGGGCAGACGTGCCGCTCACCGACCTGCCCGAGGGGTTGCAGGCCGAACTCACCACCCAGATGGGCACGATGCGCTATGTCGACCGGGCGACGCTCACCGACGTGGTCGCCGAATTCTCCGAGGAGCTGGAGGCGATGGGCCTCACCTTCCCGCGTGGCGTGGCCGGCGCCCTCTCCGCTCTCGACGGCCGGATCAGCGCCCAGACCGCCGCACGCCTCCGGAAAGAGGCCGGCGTGCGCCAGTTCGGCGACCCGTGGCAACAGGTCTGCAACGCCGACGCCCAGCACCTCCTGAACATCCTGCAATCCGAAAGCACCGAGGTGGCCGCCATCCTGCTGTCGAAGCTCGACGTCACTCGCGCGGCGGACCTGCTCGGCCAACTGCCCGGCCCGGTGGCCCGACGCATCACCTACGCCGTCTCCCAGACCGAGGCCGCGACGCCCGACGCCGTCGACCGGATCGGCCTCTCGCTCGCGGCCCAACTGCACGAGGTGCCGCCCACCGCCTTCGACAGCGGACCGGTGGAACGGGTCGGCGCCATCCTGAACTACTCGCAGGCCGCCACCCGTGACGACGTGCTCACCGGGCTTGAGGAGACGGATATCGACTTCGCCCGCCTCGTGCGCAAGGCGATCTTTACCTTCGCCAACATCCCCGACCGGATCAATCCGCGCGACGTGCCCGCCATCACCCGCGACATGCCCCGGCAGGATCTGGCCCCCGCGCTGGCCGCCGCGCTGAACTCCGGCGACGAGGATCTCGTTCTGGCGGCGAACTTCCTCCTCGACAGCCTCTCCAAACGCATGGGCGACGCGCTCCGCGACGAGATCGCGGAACAGGGCAACGTCTCCCCCAAGGATGGCGAGGCGGCGATGACCGCCGTCATCAACACCATCCGCACGCTCGAAGCCTCGGGCGAGATCAAACTGCTGGTCCCCGAAGACGACCCGTAGGGTGGGTGAAACCCACCCCCGCCCCGCCTCGCAGGGTGGGTGACAACCCACCATCCCACATACGACAAAACGCAACGCCCGGTGCGTTAACACCCTTGCGCGCAAGGGGGGTCGGCAAAAAACACCGACCAAATACCGACGTTATACCGACGCGATACCGACACGCGGATTCGGCCCCGAACCCCTGTTAACGCGGGCCCGTGCCGCCCTTCCTCACCGGAAACAGGAAACACTTGTCCCGTCGCACCATCAACCACATCACCTTGCCCGCCGCGGGCAGGAACACGTTCGGCACGGTCACCCGAAAGACCGAGCCGTCATGGTCCATCGCGAACTCCACAAGGCTCTCCGACCCCATGAACCGCGCCCGCTTGACCACCCCCCGCGCCGGCGTGCCGTATTCGATCGTCGGGTCCGGCCCGCGCCCGCTCCGGTCGAAGTCGATCTTGACGTGCTGCGGGCGGATGACGATCTCCACCTCGTTGCCCTCATGCACGCCGGGCGCAAGAAACTGGCCGAACGGGGTTTCCACCAGAGAGCCTTGAACTTTGCCCCGTATCACGTTGATATCGCTGAAAAACGCCACCGCATCCCGGTCGGCCGGGGCGTTGTAGATATTGTAGGGCGCCCCCTCCTGCACGATCCGCCCGTCGCGCATCAGCGCGATGTTGTCGGCCATGCGCATCGCCTCTTCCGGCTCATGCGTCACCAGCAGAACGGCCGTATCCTGCTCCCGCAGGATCTCCAGCGTCTCGTCCCGGATGCCATCCCGCAGCCGGTTGTCGAGCCCCGAAAACGGCTCGTCCATCAGCATGATCGACGGCCTCGGCGCCAGCGCGCGGGCCAGCGCCACCCGCTGCTGCTCGCCCCCCGACAGCTCGTGCGGATAGGCGCTTTCATAGGCCGCCAGCCCCACCCGTTCCAGCAGCTCGCTCACCCGCCGCGCCATCGCCGCCTTGTCCCTCGACAGCCCGAACGCCACGTTCTCCCCCACCCTAAGATGCGGAAAAAGCGCGAAATCCTGGAACATCAGCCCGATATTCCGCCGCTCCGGCGGCACCCGGAAGACCGTGTCGCAGACCAGCTTGCCATCCACGTGAATCTCGCCCGCATCCTGCATCTCGACCCCGGCGATCATCCGCAGCGTCGTCGACTTGCCACAGCCCGAGGGCCCGAGCAGACAGGTCACCTGCCCCGGCTCCACATGCAGCGACACGTCATCCACCACCACGCGCCCGCCATAGCGCCGCATCAGGTGCCTGACCTCGAGTCTGGGTGCGGTTTCGTTCACCGTGCGCCCTCCAGCGCCTTCTCCAGCTCCGGCCGGAACCGCTGCTCGTAATCGCTGCCCACCAAGGGCCCGATGAACTTGTAAAGCACCGTGCCATCGCCCCCGATGATGAAAGTTTCCGGCGGCGCGGTCACGCCCCAGTCGATCGCCGTGCGCCCGTTCGGATCGAAAGCAATGCCGAGGAACGGGTTGCCGTCATCGTCGAGATACGTGTTCGCCTGGCCCGCCTGGTCCTTGAAATTGATCCCGTAAAGCTGGATTCCCTCCTCGGCCAGCCTGTGCAGCGTCGGATGCTCGGCCCGGCAGGGCGGGCACCAGCTGGCCCAGAAATTCACCACCGTCACTTGACCCTCGCGCAGGTCGGCATCGGTGAAATTCGTCCGGCCCTCCAGCCGGCCCTCGGGCACCGGCGGCGCTTCCCGCCCGATGAAGGTCGAGGGCAGATCGTCCGGGTTCTCCCGCTGCATCCCGAAATAGAACAGCGCCGCCAGCGCGGCGAAGATCACCGGCGGCGCGATCATCAGGGGTGACACCTTAGCCATTCTTTCCGACTTTCTTTTCAACAGCTTCCAGCTCGGCCTTCACCTTGCGCCCGCGACGCAGGCTGAGCAGGACGAGCACGACGATCAGCACCAGCGAAACCGCATAGGCCGACAGCACCGTTTCCGCGTATTTCCCGAGATCCGGCATCATCCCATCCGCTCCCTCGCCAGCAGCGCCCGCATCCGGCGGGCGCGGATCTCGGTACGCGTCCGCAACAGCACCAGCGCCACGAACAGCAGCACGAACCCGGCAATGGCCACCAGCAGCGGATAATAGAACACGTCCGCCACGTTCTCCTCCTTGTCGAGGCTGAGCGAGGCACCCTGGTGCAGGCCCTGGTTCCAGAAGTTCACGGCATACCGGCTGAGCAGCGCGAAGACCGAACCCACCAGACACAGGATCGAGGTGAGGTCGGCTGCCGTATCATCGTTCTCGATGGCCTCCCACAGGGCGATATAGCCGAGGTAAAACAGGAACAGGATCAGGAAGGACGTCAGCCGCGGATCCCACGCCCACCACGTGCCCCACATCGGCTGGCCCCAGATCGCCCCTGTCAGCAGCGCGATCACCGTCATCACCATCCCCACCGGCGCCGCCGCCCGCGCCGCCAGCGCGCTCACATGGTGCCGCCGCACGATCCAGATCAGCGAAGTGACCAGCATCATCAGCCACGCGTTGATCGCCATCAGGGCGCTGGGGACGTGGATATAGATGATCTTGACGGTCGAGCCCTGCCGGTAATCGTCGGGCGTGAAGAAGAACCCCCAGACCAGCCCCGTCACAAGGCACAGCACGGCCAGCACCGACACCGCGGGCAGCACCCTGTCGGTGGTCTCGATGAACGTCTTCGGGTTGGCATATGCCCAGAGCCTGTTGAGAGTCATCCCTGATTCCCGCCGCCTACCTCAGATTGACCTTCAATACCGCAGCCGACGCGAAAGGCAAAAGCGCGATGGTGCCGCAGGTGATCCCCGCCAGCATCAGCAACGGGGTCGTATAGTCGAGCCCGTCGATACCCCGCCGCGCCATCTCCGCCCCGAAAATCAACGTCGGCACGTAAAGCGGCAGCACCAGCAACGACAGCAAAAGCCCGCCCCGCTTGAGCCCAACCGTCAGCGCCGCGCCAAAGGTGCCGATCACCGACAGCGCCGGCGTGCCCAGCAGAAGCGACAGCAGGAGTGGCCCGTAACCCTTTGAAGGAAGGCTCAAAAGCATCCCGAAAACCGGCGTCGCCAGCACCAGCGGCAGGCCCGTGGTCAACCAATGCGCCAGCGCCTTGACGCTGACCACGGCCTCCATCGGCAAGGGCGCCGTCGCCAGCAGGTCGAGGCTGCCATCCTCCCAGTCGAGCGCAAAGATCCGGTCGAGTGACAGCAGGCAGGCCAACAAGGCCCCCAGCCACAGGATGCCCGGCGCGATCGTCGCCAGAAGCTCGCTCTGCGGGCCGACACCGAAGGGCACCAGCGTGACCACGATCAGGAAGAAGGCCAGCCCGAGGCCAAAGCCCCCGCCCGCCCGCATGGCAAGGCGCAAATCGCGGGTCAGCAGCGCGATCACAGGAACGCCTCGTCGAAATCATCCACCACGCTGGCACGAGCGCGGTACGGGGCCAGTTCGAGCGTCTCGGCCCCCTCCAGCCCCAGATCGATATGCGTGGCCAGAAGCGCCGATCCGCCCCCCGCCAGATGCGCGCCCACGACCCGCGCGAACATCGCCACCGCGTCCCGGTCGAGCGACACGGTCGGCTCGTCCAGCACCCAGACCGGCCTGCCGGTCACAAGCAGCCGCGCCAACCCCAGCCGACGCTTTTGACCGGCCGAAAGCATGCCCGCCGCGCGTTCGGCAAGCGGGCCCAGATCGAACGCGTCCAGAGCCGGGGAAATATCCGCCTTTCCAAAGACCTGCGCCCAGAAGTTCAGGTTTTCCACAACGCTCAGCGTGGCCTTGATCCCGTCGGCATGGCCGGCATAGACAAGGCTCTCCGGCTCTGCCTGAACCGTGCCGCTGACCGGCGGCTGAAGCCCGGCCACGGTCCGCAGCAACGTGGTCTTGCCGATACCGTTCGGCCCCCGCAGCACCAATGCCCTGCCCGGCGCGAGTGTGAAACTCACCCCCTCCAGCACCCGCACGCCGCCGCGCGCGATCGACAGATCATTGACCTCAAGGCTCATGGCCACCCCTTAGCGCAAAGGCTTCGGGCGGGAAAGACGGAGTTCCGCAGCCGCCACGCACAGCAAGGGCGGGCGTCAGGGCAAGCGCCTCATACCGGCAACACCGCCACGGCGACCCGGCGGCCTTCGGACAGCAATACGTTGTAGGTGCGGCACGCGGCGGGCGAATTCATCGCCTCGACGCCCAGCCCGGCCGCCTCGAGCGGCTGTCGCAGACCTGACGGGATATGCCCGGTTTCGGCGCCCGTGCCAACGAAGATCACGTCAATGTCGTCCTTCAGCGCCAGAAGCGGCCCGGTATCCTCGTACCCGCCCCAGCTTCTCGCGCCATGGGGCGTCACCAGCACGCCACCCTCGAAGGCTTGTCCGCCGATGCGGAAGAACCCCGGCCCGTAGCCCTCGATCGGGGTCGCGCCGTCGAAACTCATCTCGTTCAGTTGCATGTCAGGCCCCATTGTTCCAGACGGGCAACCCGCTGACAACCGCCAGCGCGATCACCCCGTAGGCGGCCCAGCGGTAAAGCCGTTCGTGCTTCGGGTCAAACAGCGACTGGCCCAGCATCGTCGTCGCCGCATAGGGCACCGACAGGATTGTGGCCATCAGCACGATATAGAGGGTCACGTCACCCTTCACGAACAGGGTCGTCAGAATCACCACGTCAAGCGCGGCAAGGAAAAGGATCGTGTTCGCCCGCACCGATTGCGCCACCGCCTGCCCCGCGAGGTAGAACAGAATCACCACCGGCCCGGTCAGGCCGGTCATGCCGCCGATCAGCCCCGCGACCGCCCCGATCATGAACAGCATCGGTTTCGAGACGACGCCCGAAAACCGCCAGCCCGCCACGAGCGCCGCCAGCATGCCGCCGGCCACGAAGGTGACGACCCAGCGCACCGTCGTCTTGTCGAGCACGTCCAAGAGCCACAGACCCACCGGCACGGTCAGCAGCGCTGCCACCACCAATCGGCCCACCTCGCCCCGGCTGCCCTGCCGCCACGCGCGCGGCAAAACCACGGCATTGGAGGCGATGCCGGTCAGGGCGATGATCGCCACGACGAGCTTGGGCTCGAGGAAGATATTGGCAACCGGCACGAAGATCAGCGCCGTGCCGAAGCCCGAGAACCCCCGCACGATGCCGGCGACACCGATGGCGCAGATCAGCCAGACCAGCCCCGGCGTCGCCAGGGCGTGGTTCAGCGCCTCAGGCATTCACATCCGCGAACTGCGTGCCGGCGCCCTTGTCGGGCTTCGACCAGTCGCGCTTGACCCCCAGCCATAGCAGGATGGTACTTGCCACGAAGATCGAGGAATAGGTGCCCACGATCACGCCCCAAATCATCGCGAAGACAAAGCCGCGGATCACGTCGCCACCCAGAATGAAGAGAGCGAGCAGCGCCAGAAGCGTGGTGACCGAGGTCATCATCGTCCGGCTCAGGGTTTCGTTGATCGAGATGTTGAGCACTTCCTTCAACGGCTTCTTCTTGTACTTCCGCAGGTTCTCTCGCACCCGGTCGAAGACGACCACGGTGTCGTTGAGCGAGTAACCGACGATGGTCAGAAGCGCCGCGATGATGGCCAGATCGAACTGTATCTGCAATTCCGAGAATATGCCGATGGTCAGCACCACGTCATGCACAAGCGCGGCCACCGCCCCCAGCGCGAACTGCCATTCGAACCTGAGCCAGATATAGACAAGCACCGCGCCAATCGCCAGCAGCACGGCGATCACCGCCGTCTGGATCAACTCGTTCGACACTTTCGGTCCGACACTTTCGACCGAGGTGAACTCGATATCCGGCACGACCTCCTGCAACGCCGCCTCGACCGCCGCGATCGTGTCGGCCGAAACGCTCTCCTGATCGTCCTGCGCCTGGATGCGGATCATGGCGACGTTCTCGTCCGGTCCGAAGGTCGGGTCGAACACCTCGGTGATGGTGATGTCGCCCAGCTCCAGCTGCTGGATGGCGTCGCGGTATTGGCCGATATCAATCGGCTGCTCGCTTTGCGTGCGGATAGTGGTGCCGCCGCGGAAGTCGATGCCGAAATTCAGGCCCTGCATGCCGAACGATCCCAGCGCCAGCAGGATCAGCACCGCCGAAATCCCCAGCGACATTTTCCACCGGCGGAAGAAATCCCAGTTGGTTTCCTTCGGCACCAGCCGAAGGGCCCGGCCCTGAAGGACGGTCTTGGGCCGCTTGCGTTCGAACCACATGACGACCATCAGCCGGGTCACGAAGATTGCTGTGAAGACCGACGTCACGATGCCGAGGCCGAGCGTGATGGCAAAGCCCCTGACCGGCCCGCTGCCCATGGCAAACAGGATCACGGCCGTCATGAAGGTGGTGATGTTGGCATCGGTAATCGCGCTGAGCGCCCGCTCATAGCCAAGCTGGATGGCCCGCGCCGGGCCCTTTGCCGTCAGCATTTCCTCGCGTATGCGCTCGAAGACCAGCACGTTGGCATCGACCGCCATGCCGATGGTCAGCACGATCCCGGCGATCCCCGGCAGGGTCAGCGTCGCGCCGATGGCACTCAGCAATCCGAAGATCAGGCCGACATTGATGATCAGCGCGATATTGGCAAACAGGCCCACGATGCCATAGCTCAGGAACATGTAGACCAGCACCAGCCCGAAAGCGGCGATACAGGCGATCTTGCCAGCCTCGATGCTGTCGGCGCCGAGCTCGGGGCCGATGGTGCGTTCTTCGAGAAACTCCAGCCCCGCGGGCAGCGCCCCGGCCCTCAGCAGAACGGCGAGGTTGGTGCTTTCCTCGACGGTGAAATCACCGGTGATGATCCCCGACCCGCCCGCGATATGGGCCTGGATGACCGGGGCGCTGATCACCTCCTCGTCAAGGACGATGGCGAAGGGGTTGCCGATATTGGCCGCGGTGTAGTCGCCGAATTTGCGCGCGCCGGACGGGTTGAACCGGAACGAGACCGCCGGGCGGCCGTTCTGGTCGAAATCGGGCTGGGCGTCGACCAGCTCCTCGCCCGTCACGACGGGGGCGCTTTCGAGTATGTAATACAGGCCCTCCTGATCGAGCGAGGGCAGGATCTCGTTGCCCGCGCCGGGGCTTTCTTCGGCGTTGGAGGTGCGGCTGACGACCGGCTGGAAGGTGAGCTGGGCGGTGGTGCCGATGATTTCCTTGAGCTCGGCGGCACTGCCGATGCCGGGCACCTGGATCAGGATGCGGTCGGAGCCCTGCCGCTGGATGGTGGGCTCGCGGGTGCCGACCTCGTCGATGCGGCGGCGGACGATCTCGAGCGCCTGCCGGACGGTGCGCTCATCGGTCGCGCGCTGTTCGGCTTCGCTGAGGCGCACGACGATCTCGTCACCGTCGGTGCTGACGTCGATGTCGCTGGCGCTGGCCCCGGTGAGGCTGGTGACCGGGCGGGCCAGCTCGCGGACGACGGATGCGGCGTATTGCACCTCGTCCGGGTTTTCGACGAGGCGAACGCGAAGCTCCGTGTTTTCAATGGGTTGCAGGCGGATCGGACCGACGCGGTCACGCTCGTCGCGCAGCACGTCGCGGATCTCGGGCCACATCGCCTCGATCCGGGATTCGTAGACATCGTCGACCTGAACCTCGGCCAGTAGGTGCGCGCCGCCGCGGAGGTCGAGGCCGAGATTGACGAGGCTGGAGGGCATCCAGTCGGGCCACTGGCTGGCCTGTTCGGCCAGTTCCGGCGTCGCCTCGGCCCCGCGCTCGATGGCGGCGACGGCGTCGTTGTGGGACTCGACCCGGGGGTAGAACGCGTTGGGCAGCGCCATGAAGAGGCCGAGGGCCACGACGGCCCAGATGACAACGCGCTTCCACAGGTCGATCTGTACCATTATTCAGCCTTTACAACAGGATAGAGGGCGAAGCTCAGCTTCAGGATTCGGCCGGTTCGGTCTTCGACAGAACCTGTGCCACGGTCGATTTGACGACCCGCACCTTGACGCCCTGGGCGATCTCGACCTCGATCTCGTCCTCGTCCTTGACCTTGGCGACCTTGCCGATCAGCCCGCCTTGGGTGACCACCTGGTCTCCACGGCGAAGAGCGGCCACCATCGCCTTGTGTTCCTTGAGTTTTTTCTGCTGGGGCCGGATCAGCAGGAACCACATGATGGCGAAGATCAGGATGAGGGGGACGAACTGGCCAAGGGCTTCCATTGCGCGCTTTCCTTGTAGGTTGAAGGCGGCCTTGGCCGCGTAAATTTTGCGCGAACCTAAGTCCGGGGGCCGGTATTTGCAAGGCGGGAAACGGGTGTCGGTATCGCGTCGGTATAACGTCGGTATTTTGTCGGTGTTGGTGTCGGGGGGTGAGGGTTCCTGGAAGGCCCGGGGTGGGGGCCGGGGCGGAGTTTTCGTGGCCACGTGCCGGCCATCGTGCCGGGAACATTTGGAGGAGGGAGGCCCCGGATCAGGTCCGGGGCGGGTGATGTCAGGAGGATGTGTGGCGAGGCGAAAAGCCTGCCCTACACCTCGGCGAAATTCTGGTGCATAAGCTCACGCACGACTCAACCAAGCCAAAGGAACCAGTCCGATGCACGACATCCGAGCGATCCGTGAAAATCCAGCAGCCTTCGATGCCGCCATGGCCCGGCGCGGGGTGTCGGATGCGTCGTCGGAGATCCTGAAGGCCGATGAAGAGCGGCGTGCGCGGATTCAGGCGGCCGAGACCGCGCAGGCGGAGCAGAACCGGGCGAGCAAGGAGGTCGGCGCCGCCAAGGCGAAGGGCGACGAGGCCGAGTTCGAGCGGCTGCGGGCGCTGGTGGGCGAGAAGAAGGCCGAGGTCGCCGCGATGCAGGCCGAGGCCAAGGAGCTGGACGCTGCGCTTACCGATCTGCTGATGGGGCTGCCCAACCTGCCGATGGAGGATGTGCCCGACGGCGAGGATGAGGCAGACAATGTCGAAATTCATCGCTGGGGCGAGCCGAAGGCGTTCGATTTCCAGCCGAAGGAGCATTACGACCTAGCGGGCGTGAAGCCTGGGATGGATTTCGAGACGGCGGCGAAGCTTTCCGGCTCGCGCTTCGTGGTGCTGTCGGGGGGCGTGGCGCGCATTCACCGGGCGCTGGCGCAGTTCATGCTGGATGTGCACACCGAGGAGAACGGCCTGTCGGAGACGTGGACGCCGGTGCTGGTGCGCGACGAGATGATGTATGGCACGGGGCAGTTGCCGAAATTCGGCGAGGACAGCTACAAGACCACGAATGGCTGGTGGCTGGTGCCCACGGCGGAGGTGACGCTGACCAATATCGTCAACGGGCTGACGGTGGAGGAAACCACCCTGCCCCGGCGGTACGTGGCGCATACGCAGTGCTTCCGGTCGGAAGCCGGAAGCGCGGGCAAGGATACGGCCGGCATGCTGCGGCAGCACCAGTTCGAGAAGGTCGAGATGGTGAGCGTGACGCATCCCGACAAGAGCCGCGAGGAGCTGGACCGGATGACGGGCTGTGCGCAGGGGATACTGGAGCGGCTGGGGCTGGCCTATCGGACGATCGTGCTCTGCACCGGCGATATGGGGTTCGGGGCGCGGCGGACGCATGATATCGAGGTGTGGCTGCCGGGGCAGAACCTGTATCGCGAGATTTCCTCCTGTTCGGTCTGCGGCGACTTTCAGGCGCGGCGGATGAACGCACGGTTCAAGCCGTCGGATGGCGGCAAGCCGCAATTCCTGCATACGCTGAACGGCTCGGGGCTGGCGGTGGGGCGGTGCCTGATCGCAGTGCTGGAGAACGGGCAGCAGGAGGATGGCTCGGTCGAGCTGCCGGAGGCGTTGCACCCCTATTTGCGCGGCAAGACGCGTCTGGGGGCGGATGGGACGCTGGTGTAGGGCTGACAAGAAACCCCGGTGGCTGGGGAGACCACCGGGGCAGTAGAAGGGACAGTCAGGAATAGGTTTGCGAGCGGTTTATTCGGCCAGAACGCCGCTTTCCATGGCCGCGGCCAGTTCTTCCTCGCTCACGTCGCCGGAGGCGTCAGTGTCGATCTCGACGAACTGGTCTTCGGTCAGCTCGGGGAAGGCTGCGGTCATCTCGTCCATCGAGTAGGAGCCGTTGCCGTCGGCATCTTCCACCGCGGTTTCGGCATGGGCCTGAACCGCGGACACCGCCACGATGGCGGCAAGGCACAGAGCACGGGTGATCATTTCAGGGGTCTCCAGGGCGGCATTCGCCGCCGAATCGAAGGCAACAGCGCCTTCGCCATGAATTTGCCATAACGCCCTATCTTCGCAACGGAAATCTTGGGCCTGCCGAACCGGCATAGGCGCCATTTGGCCGATGGCGGCGGAGGCGTCAGCCGGCGGCGGCCATGCCGGGCACGGAGGCCTTCGGGAAGGGCACCAAGCGCTCGGCGTCTTCGTCCCAGAGCTTGAGGCGGAAGGAGCGGATGGCTTCCGGCCAGCGGATCACGTCATGGCTTTTCAGCTCGTCGGGGAGGTTGTTCTGGCACTTGCGGAGCATGAAGGACGGGATCGACGGGTTGAAATGGTGCAGATCGTGATAGGCGATGTTGCCGGTGCCGATATCCCACCAGTGGCCGAGGTCGAGCGAGCTGGAGCCCACGAGCGTGGCCTTGCGGAAATCGAGGTCCGGCTTGCGGTCCCAGTAGGTCTCCTCGAAATTGTGCTGGAGGTAGACGAGGAACACGCCGATGACGCCGGCGATGACGGCGCTGATGCCGAGGACGATCAGGCCGGGCAGACCGAAGGCCACGTAGACCAGCGCGATATAGGCGGCGAGCATCAGGTTGTGCGCGATCACGCCCCCGGCCCCGACCTTGCCTGTGTTGCGGGGCCAGCGATAGGCGATGAAATAGGTGTAGATGCCGCCCAGCGAGAGCATGATCGCCGGGTTGCGGTAGAGGCGATACCAGAGGCGGGTGAGGAAGCCCGCCGCCTGCCATTCCCGCAGGGTCATGGTGTAGACCTCGGTCGTCTCGCGGTGTTCGAGATTGCCGAGATAGGCGTGGTGCAGGTTGTGGTTGTACTGCATGACGCGGAACGGGGTGAGGGAAAAGATCGACAGGACGTAGCCCGCCGCGTCGTTCATCCACTTGGTCTCGAACAGGGAATGGTGGCCGCAATCATGCTGGAGCACGTAGAGCCGGACGGAGGCGAAGGCGAGGATCACCACCATCGGGACCGAGATCCAGAGGGTGGCGGCGTTGGTGGCGGCGAGGGTCAGGGCGGCAAAGTAGGCCGCGAGGGAGGCGAAGAAGCTGAGCGCGCCCATCGCGTCGCTCTTGATCGCGTATTGGCGCGTGTACTCGCGGATATCTGTCATCTTCTTTGTCCCGAGTCTTCGAAAATTTACAGGATCGCAATTCGTTACACTGATCACATAACTGTTATTTGGCACAGATTAGTGACTTGGCAAGGGGCGTGAAACGGGAAATCAAAAGGGGCGGTTGAAGCGGCGGGATATCGCCCCAGTTCTTGGCCCATGTCCCGCATGCTTGCCATACTTGTTCTGACCGCCGCCATTGCCTTTGCCGCCTCGCCGCTGATGGTGCCGGGGTTCAACGGGTTCGAGCCGGGGCAGTTCCCGGTGCCGCAGGAGGACCCGCCGGCGCAACCCGCGGGGTGGGCCTTCTCGATCTGGTTGCTGATCTATGCGTGGTTGATCGCCGGCGCCGGGTTCGGGCTTTTGATGCGGGCCGATGACGGGCGGTGGGCGCCGCATCGGGGGCCGTTGTTCGTGAGTTTGGCCGTAGGAGCGGCGTGGTTGCCGGTGGCGCAGGTGTCGCCGGTGGCGGCGACGGTGATGATCTGGGTGATGCTGGGCACGGCGCTGGCGGCGCTGATGCAGGCGGGGCGGAGCGACCGGTTGTGGCTGCAGGCGCCGGTGGCGGTCTATGCCGGGTGGCTGACGGCGGCGGCCTGCGTGGCGCTGGCGCTGGTGCTGGCGGGGTATGGCGTGGTGAGCGCGCAGGTGGCGGCGCTGGGGGCACTGGTTCTGGCGCTGGTGCTGGCGGCGGCGGTGTTGGCGATGCGGCCGGGGACGCCGGAATACGGGCTGGCGGTGATCTGGGCGCTGCTGGGCGTGGCGGTGGCCAATGCGGCGCCGGTGAATGCGCCGGTGCTGGGGCTGGCCGTGGCAGGGATTGCCGGGATCGGCGTGATGTGTTGGCGGACGGCCTGAGCCGCCCGCGTCACTTGTCTTTCAGGTGTTTGCGCAGGCGCGAGGGCGTGGATTTCTTCTTGCCCTTGTAGGGGTTCTTGTCGGCCTGTGAGCGCATGTGCAGGCGGATGGGGGTGCCGGGCATGTCGAAATCATCGCGCAGCCCATTGACGAGGTAGCGTGAGTAGCTTTCGGGCAGTTTTTCCGGCAGCGAGCACATGACGACGAAACCGGGCGGCCGGGTTTTGGCCTGTGTCATGTAGCGCAGCTTGATGCGGCGGCCGCCGGGCGCGGGTGGCGGGTGCGCTTCGAGCATGCCGGTGAGCCAGCGGTTGAGCCGGGCGGTGGAAACGCGGCGGTTCCAGACATCATGGGCCTTTTCGACGGCGGTACGGAGGCGGTCGAGCCCCTGCCCCGTCTTGGCCGACACGGTGACGAGCGGCGCGCCGCGGAGTTGCGGCAGGAGGCGGTCGAAGGCCTCGCGCAGGTCGCGGAGCTTCTCCTGCTTCTCGGTCTCGATATCCCACTTGTTGACGGCGACGACCACGGCACGCCCTTCGCGTTCGGCGAGGTCGGCGATGCGGAGGTCCTGTTGCTCGAAGGGAATGGCCGCATCCAGAAGGACGACGACCACCTCGGCGAACTTGACGGCGCGGAGACCGTCGGACACCGAGAGCTTTTCGAGCTTGTCTTGCACGCGGGCCTTCTTGCGCATGCCGGCGGTGTCGAAGATGCGGACCGGCAGCCCTTCCCAGTCGAGCTTGAGCGAGATGGCATCGCGGGTGATGCCGGCCTCGGGGCCGGTGAGCAGGCGATCTTCGCCCAGTATCTTGTTGATAAGGGTGGATTTTCCGGCGTTGGGCCGGCCCACCACGGCGACCTGAAGGGGACGGTCGGAGGTGGGGCGGCGGACGCCGTCCTCTTCCGCCTCGGCCTCGTCTAGGGTGATGTCGGTGTCGGGCGCTTCGGCCGCGGCGCGCTTGGCGAATTCGTCGGCCAACGGCATGAGGTGGGTGTAAATGTCGTTCATCCCCTCGCCATGCTCGGCCGAGAGGCGCACGGGTTCGCCGAGGCCCAGCGAATAGGCCTCGATCACGCCGGCGTCGGCGGCGGAGCCCTCGGACTTGTTGGCGGCGAGGATGACGTGATCGCAGCGCTTGCGCAGGATGTCCGCGAAAAGCTCATCCGTCGGCGTGACGCCGGTGCGGGCGTCGATCAGGAAGAGGCAGACATCGGCCATGTCGACCGCGCGCTCGGTCAACTTGCGCATCCGGCCCTCGAGCGAGGCGTCGGTGACTTCTTCCAGACCGGCGGTGTCGATCACGGTGAAGCGCAGGTCGCCCAGCCGCCCCTCGCCCTCGCGCAGGTCGCGGGTGACGCCGGGCTGGTTGTCGACCAGCGCGAGGCGTTTGCCGACAAAGCGGTTGAACAGCGTGGACTTGCCCACGTTGGGGCGGCCCACGATGGCGAGGGAGAACGTCATTTACTCAGGCTCCAAAGCGGATCAAGCCGCCCTGTTAACGCATTCCGCGATCAACGGAAAGCCAGCAATTGCCCGTTGGTCGAGACGACGTAGAGGGTTCTGCCCGCGACGACGGGTTCTGTCGTGGCGCCGCCCGGCAGTTCGACCGACCCCAGCGACTGACCGTTCTGCGGGTTGAAGAAGCGCATCAGCCCGTCATTAGAGGCGATGATCAGCCGCCCGCCGGCGATGATCGGGCCATGATGGGCATAGATTTCGTTCTGGCGCTTGGGCTTGGAATTGGTGAAGAAGGGCAGTTTGCGGGCCCAGAGGCGGCTGCCGTCACGGGCCGAGAGGCGCAGAAGCTCGTTGCGGTCGGAGACCATGAAGATCGAATCGCCTGCCGGCCAGACCGGGTTGAGCGGGCCGTCGGGCGCCGTCCAGATGCGTTCGCCGTTGCCGATATCGAGCGCGACGGTGCGCCCCGCATGGCTACCGACATAGACGGTGTTTCCCTCGATCACCGGGTCGGTGGTGATGTCGGTGACGCTGCCGGTGCCGAAGCCGAGGCGGCGCCCGGCCACCTGGGCATCCCAGCGGCGCAGGCCGCCCTTGCGAAAGGCGCCCTGAACCTGGCCCGAGCCGAAGGCGAAGATGGCGTATTTGCTGGAGACCGCGGGCGCCGGTGCGCCCAGCACGTTGTTCCGGTCTTGCGTGCCGGTCATCTGCCACTTGATGCGGCCGTTATTGGCGTCTAGCGCCCAGCCGACCTCGTCGCCGGAGACGAGGTAGACCAGCCCGTCATAGACGGTGGGGCTGCCGGTGCCGGTGGTGCGCAGGTCCTGCTGCCAGACCTCGGCGCCTGTGGCCGCGTCAAGCGCGGTCAGCAGGCCGAAGCCCGACGAGACATAGACCTTGCCCGCCCCGTAGGCGAGGCCGCCGCCGCTGGCGTCGGTGCCGGAATCGTTGGGCGGGGTGAGGTCGCGGGTCCACAGAAGCTGGCCCGAGGTGGAGACGGCGCTGACACGGGCCTCCGAATCGAGGGTGAAAACCCGGCCGCCGGCGACCACCGGGTCGGCGTTGATGCGGTTGCGCTTGCCGTCGCCGGCGCCGATATCGACCGACCAGATCAGCCGGGGCGTGGCGCCGAGCGCGGGGTGCGCGGTACGGGTGGCGGGGCTGGCGATGCTTTGGGTCCAGTCGGCATTGGCGCGGGTGGCCGGCAGGCTGAGCGGCGGGGCGGCCGCCGGCGCCTGGTTCGAGGCCAGCGTGGTTTCGACGTTGCCCTCGGACAGCACGGCGTGGATATTCTCCCGCTCGCCGGTCAGGATGACCTCTTTCTTTTCGCAGGCCGCCAGCAGGACGATGCCCGCCAGCCCAAGAGAAATCGCAGTTCGTTTCAACGCTTTCGCCCCCGTCTTTGGTGCGTGCCGCCGGGTCGGGCCCGGCTAATATACATCAAGACCGCGTTATGCGGCCGGCTCCTCACCCAGAGCCACAATCACTTGGCCGGCGCGCTGGCGCAAGCCTGCCGTTGCCTCGGCATCTTCGACGATCCGCTGAAGCCGTTCAAGGGCGGCGTCGCGGTTGCCCTGTTCGAGGTCGATGAGGGCCAGTTGTTCCTCGGCCAGAAGGCGGACGAGACCGCCGGCCTGGGCCAGCCCGTCGAGCCGCATCCGGCGATCCTCGGCGCTGAGGCCGGAGTCTTGAATGGTGACGGCCTTGAGCGTGGCGAGCTGGCGGTAGACCTGCGGCACGCCCTGGCTGTCGGCCATGGTCAGGAGACGTTCGGCCGCGGCCTCGGGGGTTTCGGAGCCCTGTTCGGCCGCGGTGAGCAGCGCCAGCACGGCGCGGCCGCCGTCGGAGGGGGCGTCGATGGCGGCGAGCGCCTCGGCCCGCTCGGCGCGTTCGGGTTCGTTGAGGGCGGCGAGGATGGCATCGCCGAAGGCCTGCGCCTGTTGCCGGTTCTGGGCCTTCTGCCATTCATACCAGCCCGCGCCGCCGACAAGCAGCACGACGGCAAGTATGGCGATCCAGCCGTAACGGCGGACGTAACGGTAGAACCGGTCGCGGCGGACCTCTTCGGAAACCTCGTCGATGAAACTGTCGCTGTCGCTCACGCTGCCTCGCGCCTGTTGTGTGTCTGGGCCGGTCGCCCCCTCTTACAGTGTGCGCAGGGCGCTGCCAAGAGGCGCGCGATGTTGCGGGATGCGCGCGGAATTGTACGTCTTGAACGTCGTGGGCAAAATCCGTAAACTGAACTGGTTGGTTCAGGACCGGAAACCGTTGCAGTATGGGGTTGCGACCCCGTGTGAGGGTCAATCAGGGTCCGGTTACGCAGAAAGTTGATATATGCGACTGTTTCCTATCCTGGCTGCCCTGCTGGTGATCGCGGCCATCTATGCGTTCCTGTTCGAGCGCGATCGGGTGCTTGCGCTGTTGCCGGAGCCGGCGGCGGAAGAGGCCGCGCAGGCCGCGGACGAGGCCGCGGAGGCGGCGACCGACGAGGCCGGCGCACCGGACCCGGCGGAGGGCATGAGCGTGGTGGCGGTGCATTCCAAGGCGCGGCCGATCGACCGGGCGGTGGTGGTGCGCGGCCAGACCGAGGCGGACCGGCAGGTGGAGCTGCGGGCCGAGACCTCGGGGCAAGTGGTGTCGGAGCCGCTGCGCAAGGGGAGTTTCGTAGAAGAAGGTGACCTGCTGTGCGAGCTTGATCCCGGCACGCGGGAGTCGGTGCTGGCCGAGGCGGAGGCGCGGCTGGCGGAGGCGAAGGCGCGGGTGCCGGAGGCGCAGGCCAAGCAGCCCGAGGCCGAGGCCCGGGTGGAAGAGGCCGAGGCACGGGTGACGGAGGCGGAATCGCGGCTGGCGGAGGCGGAGATCAATGCCAACGCGGCAAGCCGGCTGAGCGAGGATGGCTATGCGCCGCAGACGCGGGTGGCCGCGACGGAAGCCGCCGTGCGCGGGGCCGAGGCCGGGATCGTGAGCGCGCGGGCCGGGCTGCGGGCGGCGGAATCGGGGCTGGATACGGTCGCGGCGAATATCGAGGCCGCGAAGGCCGGCGTGCAGAGCGCGGAGGCCGCCGTGGCCTCGGCCAAGCGGGAGATCCGGCAGTTGCGGATCACCGCGCCCTTCTCGGGCCTGCTTGAGAGCGACAGTGCGGAGCGCGGCAGCCTGCTGCAGCCCGGCAGCCTGTGCGCGACGGTGATCCGGCTCGATCCGATGATGCTGGTGGGGTTTGTTCCGGAGACGGCGGTGAGCCGGGTGGAGATGGGGGCGACGGCGACGGCCGAGCTGGCCTCTGGCGAGGAGGTCGAGGGCGAGGTGGTCTTCATCTCGCGTGCCGCCGACGAGACGACGCGGACCTTCCGGGTCGATATCCGGGTGCCCAACCCCGAGTTGGCCCTGCGCGACGGGCAGACCGCCGAGATCGAGATTGCCGCCGAGGGCACGACGGCGCATTTGCTGCCCACCTCGGCGATGACGCTGAATGACGAGGGCACGCTGGGCGTGCGGACGGTGGACGCGGACCGGAACGTGGCCTTCGTGCCGGTGAGCCTGCTGCGGGATACGCCCAACGGCGCGTGGCTGGGCGGGCTGCCGGACGAGGCCGACGTGATCGTCATCGGGCAGGAATACGTGACCGAGGGCGTCAAGGTTGCGCCGGTTTTCCGAGAGGTCGGACAATGACGGGCATGGTCGATTGGGCCGCGTCGCGGGCGCGGATGGTCGTGGCGTTCATCGTGCTGTCGATCCTTGCCGGGTCGATGGCCTATGTGGGCCTGCCCAAGGAGGGCGAGCCGGATATCGAGATCCCGGCGCTCTTCGTGTCGGTGCAGTTTCCGGGCATCTCCGCCGAGGACAGCGAGAAGCTTCTGGTCAAGGTGATGGAGACCGAGCTGTCCGATCTGGACGGGCTGAAGACCATGACCGGCACCGCGGCGGAGAATTATGCCGGGGTGGCGCTGGAATTCGAGTTCGGCTGGGACAAGACCAAGATCATGGCCGATGTGCGCGACGCGATGAACGCGGCGGAGGCCGAGTTTCCGGACGGCGCGGAGAAATACACGATTTCCGAGATCAACTTCTCGGAATTCCCGATCATCATCGTGAACCTGTCGGGCGACGTGCCCGAACGGACGATGGCGCGGCTGGCCAAGGATTTGCAGGACCGGCTGGAGGGGCTGGAGCCGGTGCTGGAGGCCGGGATCGCGGGCAACCGCGACGAGATGGTCGAGGTGGTGATCGACCCGCTGCGGCTGGAGGCCTACAACGTCACCGCGCTTGAGCTGATCAACGTGGTGCAGAACAACAACCAGCTTATCGCGGCGGGCGAGGTCGACACCTCGGAAGGGGCGTTCTCGGTCAAGATCCCCTCGTCCTTCGACGAGACGCGGGACATCTATGACCTGCCGGTGAAGACCAATGGCGACCGGGTGGTGACGCTGGGCGATCTGGCGACGATCAACCTGACCTTCGAGGACCGGATGGGCACCGCGCGGTTCAACGGCGAGAACACCGTGGCGTTGCAGGTGGTCAAGCGGAAGGGGTTCAACATCATCGACACCGCCGCGCTGATCCGCGAGACGGTGACGGCGGCAGAAGAGACATGGCCCGACCAGTTGCGGGCGGCGGTGCAGGTGGGCACGTCGAACGACCAGTCGCGGATCATCGAATCGATGGTCAGCCAGCTCGAGGGTTCGGTGCTGACGGCCATCGCGCTGGTGATGATCGTGACGCTGGCGGCGCTGGGTATCCGCCCTGCCCTGCTGGTCGGGTTCGCCATTCCGACCTCGTTCCTTCTGTGCTTCGCGCTGCTGGCGGTGATGGGGGTTGCGGTGTCGAACATCGTGATGTTCGGGCTGATCCTTGCGGTGGGGATGCTGGTGGATGGCGCCATCGTCGTGGTGGAATATGCCGACAAGCGCATCGCCGAGGGCGAAGGGCCGATGCATGCCTACGTGGCCGCCGCCAAGCGAATGTTCTGGCCTGTGGTCAGCTCGACCGCGACGACGCTGTGCGCCTTCCTGCCGATGCTGTTCTGGCCTGGCGTGCCGGGGCAGTTCATGGGGATGCTGCCGGTGACGCTGATCTTCGTGCTGTCGGCCTCTCTGCTGGTGGCGCTGATCTACCTGCCGGTGATGGGCGGGGTGACGGGCCGGATCGAGCGGTGGTTCGACAACCGCATCCGGCAGATCGCGCACGGCTTCTGGCTGTGGCATATCCTGCTGTTCCCGATCGCGGCCGTGGCCGTGGCGGCGGCCGGGGCGCTGGCGCCGGTGCTGCTGGAGATGGTGAACGCGCAGTTCGGGCAGATGGATGGCGGTGATATACTTGGCTCTGTCGTGCCGACGCTGGCGACGGTGTTCGTTCTGCTGCTGGGCGTGGTGGCGCTGGCCGCGGCCGGGGTGTCGGGGGTGGTGGCCATCCTGCTGGGCCTGATGGCGGTGTTCCGGCGGGTGAAATACGGGCTGCGCTGGGTGGGCGGCAAGGTGATGCCCGGGCGCGAGGGCAAGGTGAAGGCGGGCTATCGGCGGACGGTGTTCGGCTGGCTCATCCACCTGATCGCGGGCAACCCGGTGGCGCCGCTGCTGGCCTTCTGTGCGATCTTCGTCTTCGTGGGCTCGGTGCTGCTCTATTACATGAACAACAACAACGGCACCGAGTTCTTCGTGGAATCCGAGCCGGAGAACGCCATCGCCTATGTCAAGGCGCGCGGCAACCTGTCGATCGAACAGAAGAGCGAACTGGTCGAGGAGGCCGAGCAGGTGGTTCTGGCCCACCCCAACGTGCTGAGCGCCTTTGCCTTTGCCGGGGAAAGCGGGCTCAACAACAACACCGGGGGGGCGCAACCGCCGCTCGACACGATCGGACAGGTTCAATTCGAGATCGTCAAGTGGGAGGACCGGCCGACCACGACCGAGACGTGGTTCACGGTGCCGTTCATCGGCTACGAGGTGCAGCGCACGGTGCTGGACCCGGCCGCCGATGGCGACCTGACGATCGAGCAGCTGACCGCCTCGCTGCGCGAGATACCGGGTATCCAGTTCGAGATCCTGTCGCTGGAACAGGGCCCGGCCTCGGCCAAGCCTGTGCATCTGCGGATCAAGGGCGACGACTGGGAGACGCTGAAAGCGTTCACCGAAGAGGCGCGGGCGAAGTTCGACGAGACCCGCGGGCTGAGGCTGGTGGAGGACACGCTGCCCCTGCCCGGCATCGACTGGCAGATCGACGTGGATGTCGAGAAGGCGGGCCGGTACGGCGCGGATGTGGCGACCGTGGGCGCCATGGTGCAGCTTGTGACGCGGGGTATCCTGCTCGACACGATGCGGGTGCCCTCGTCGGACGAGGAGATCGATATCCGGGTGCGACTGCCCGAGGAGGACCGGGTGCTGTCGACACTCGACACGCTCAAGGTGCGGACCGAGGACGGGCTGGTGCCGCTGTCGAATTTCATCTCCCGACAGCCGGTGCAGAAGCTGGCGCAGATCGACCGGGTGGACCAGACGCGGTTTTTCGACGTGAAGGCGGCGGTGGAGGAAGGGCTGACCAAGACCGTGACCGACGAGAGCGGCGACAGCCAGATCGTGCCGGTCAACGCCAACGAGCGGATCGGTGTGCTGACCGAGTGGCTGGAAAGCGGCGTACTGCCCGCCGGGATCGAGTATGAATGGACCGGCGACCAGGAGGACCAGGCGGAATCGGGCGCCTTCCTGCAGCAGGCGTTTCTGGGGGCGCTGGGGCTGATGTTCATCATCCTGCTGGCGCAGTTCAACAGCGTCTACAACGCGGTGCTGGTGCTGCTGGCGGTGGTGCTGTCGACCACGGGCGTTCTGATCGGGATGCTGGTGATGAACCAGCCGTTTTCGATCATCATGACGGGCACGGGGATCGTGGCGCTGGCCGGGATCGTGGTGAACAACAATATCGTGCTGATCGACACCTATCAGGAGTTCAGCCGCTACATGCCGCGGATCGAGGCGATAACGCGGACGGCGGAGGCGCGCATCCGGCCGGTGCTGCTGACCACGATCACCACCATGGCGGGGCTGGCGCCGATGATGTTCGGGCTGAGCCTCGATTTCGTGGGCGGCGGGTACACGGTGAACAGCCCCACGGCGCTGTGGTGGAAGCAGTTGGCCACGGCGGTGGTGTTCGGGCTGGGGATCGCGACGGTGTTGACGCTGATCTTCACGCCGTCCATGCTGGCGCTGAGAGTGTGGACGACGACCTATGTGACGTGGTTCGCGCGGCTGATGGCGAAGCTGTCGCTGGGCCGGACGAGCCGGGCGGCGCAGGACTGGGTTCTCAACCGCGAGGCGCGGCGGCATCGGGCGCCGGAGATCATCTGGGAGGATGAGCGCGACAACCGGGGCGGATTCGAGGGCGATACGGGCGATGATGGCCCCAGCCTCGACGCGTTCCGGCGGGTTCTGGGCGCGCGGGGCAGCAAGCCGCTGAAGGCCGCCGAGTAGGACGAATCACTTGGCTCAGGGGGACGTCGTCTTGGCCGGCGCCCCGTTTTTGCCCGATTTCGCAGCACCTTTCCATCCGCCACGGGGACAGTTCCCAGGGCTTTCGCGGAATTGTTCCCGAACCTCGGACAATTGCAGAATTACTTGGCTCAACGGTCAGGGAATGTGGCAAGACTGTGGCGGGTTAACAAGTGTTTAAAGCACGAGGAAGGGTGAACCATGAAACGCATCATGATGACATTGGGGGCCGCGACGACGATGTACCTGTCGACCGCCGCGGTGGTGTCGGCGCAAAGCTGGAGCGACTATCTGTGCAGCCGTTACGGGATTTATTGCGGCGGCTCGGGCGGTCACAACAACACGACCCCGGCGCCGGAAATCGACGTGTCGAGCGGCGCGCTGGCGCTGGCGGCCGTGGGCGCGATGCTGCTTCTGGCGTGGGAAATCAAGCGCCGCCGCAGCGCCTGATCAGATCAGGCCCCAATCCCCGCGCCATGCCGCGACCGCGGCAATGAGCGCATTGGCAACGGCATGGGCGGCAATGGCATCAGCCAGCCGCCCGCGCCGCATGACCAGCAGCGCGAAGATGACGCCGGCCACACCGGCCTCGAGATAGCGGCCATGCAGCGCCGCGAAGGCGGCGGTGGGCACGGCAATGGCAAGCGCCTTGCCCGGCCAGCCGCCGATATCGAGCCGCGATTGCAGGTATCCCCGGAAGAACAGCTCTTCGATCACCGGCACGAACAGCACGGTGCCGACGATGCGGGCCGCGGCCCAGAGCAGGAAGGACCAGAGCGGCAGCGCCATAAGCGCGTCTGACGGGGCTTCCGCCGCAGGCGCAATGGCGAGCCAGCCGATGCCGATGGCCACGCCCGCCAGCACCGACACCATGTCAGGCCATTGCGCGTAGCGTATCAGCACCGCCCTGCCCCACCAGAGCGCGCCGAACATCATCGCCGCCTGTACCGGGTAGGCGAGTTCGGGGGCGGTCCAGAAGGTCTGGGCGATGACGCCGGAGACCATGAAGACAATGAAGGGGATGAGCTTGACCGCCGTGTCGTCCTGCGACAGCGGGGTCGTGGGGGCGGTGGCGGCGGTGTCCTTGCGGAGCCACGATATGCGGCTGGCCGCGACCAGCACGCCGAAGGCCAGCAGCATGAAGAAGAGCCAGCCCGCGAAGCTGTGGAAGCCGTTTTGCGCCAGCGTGGGCGACACGCGGTCGCCGATCAGGATCAACAGGGTGATGCGGAGGATGTTGAGCATCCAGCTGAGCGCCAAAGCGACGGGCAGGACGACGCCCCAGAACCGGCCCATGCGCAGCGTGTCGCGGAAGAGCCAGGCGTAGATGCCCATGAAGGCGGTGATCAGGGCGAAGCCTTCGATGCCGGAGCAGGAATCGGCCACGGAGACGAGGAAATCGGGCGTGCCGATGACCTGAAAGGGCGGTGCCATGACCATGTCGTCGGCGGCCAGCGACATGAGCAGGACGACGCCCTGAAAGGTGGTTTCGGTCAGGATGTCCCAGTACCAGAGCGGCCCCAGCAATGCGGCAATGTCGGGCAGCAGGAAGGCCAGCACGGCGATGGCCAGAAGCGTGCCGGTGCGGCCCTGAAGCCAGCGCTGCCAGTCGCGGGGGGCGGCGAGCCAGAAGAGACCTGCCAGCATGGCGGTGAGCGCGCCGGCGGTCAGGACGGGAAAGACGTAGCCGAAAAGGTCATTGAGATCCCGAGGGGCGATGACGAAGAGCGGCACGAAGACCGCGGCGAAGGCGGCGGCGTGGAGCAGGACCCAAGCCGTGCCGCCGTCGCGGCCGCGCGCCATGCGGGCGAAGCCGTGCCGGGCCGAGGGCGCCGCCCAGAGGTAGACGCCGATCAGCGCGGCGAGGCACATGGCGCGCACCACGGCCCCGCGCAGCCCGCGGCAGGCGGTTTCGATCGGCGTCAGGCGGCATTCGACCGAGGCCAGCACCTGAAAGGCCAGCATGATCAGCACCATCTCGACGGCGAATAGGCCGCAAATCCAGATTGCCCGTTTCGGCATGTTTCTTCCGTCCGCTCGGTATTCTCCGCCTCAGGCGGTAGGGGGGAATCCTGTTGAAATCGTGGCGGGTGTCGGGTGATTTCGGTTCAAAGGAAAGGAGGCAGAGGCTTTCAGTCCGATCATGCCCGCGCGCGGCTCACTTTCCCTCGGCCTTCGCTCGTGTTTCGGCATCGAGCCCGGCCCACCAGTCGGCGTAGCTGGTGTTTTTCGGATGGCGGCGGCCTTCGTCGGGGGCGCCGTCATCCCACCAAACCGGGCCGCTTTCCCCCAGCCGGTGCTTGGCGGCATCGACATCGGCGCGGGCCGCGCGCTCGGCCTCGGGCGTGTCGGCCATCTGTACGGCCCGGCGGGCCTGCATCAGCGCCTTGACCGCCGCGCGGCGGGTGCTGTCGTCAAGGGAAGGATCGGTGCAGCGCCAGAGGCGGCCACGGGTGACGAAATAGCGGCCGTCGGGGGTGGTGAGGCGTTCCTTTCGGGGCATTGAACCTCACTCCGCCGCGAGGTCGCGCTCGCTGGCCTGCCGGCGCCAGAGCCCGGCATAGCGGCCGTCGCGGACCAGCAATTCGGTGTGGCTGCCCTCCTCGACGATCCGGCCGTCTTCGAGCACGACGATGTGGTCGGCATCGGCCACGGTGGAGAGGCGGTGCGCGATGGTGATGACGGTGCGCCCCTGCCCAGCGCGGCGGAGCGCCTCCTGAATGCCCTGTTCGGTCTCGGTGTCGAGCGCGCTGGTGGCCTCGTCAAGCAGCAGGATGGGCGGGTTCTTGAGCAGCGTGCGGGCGATGCCGACGCGCTGTTTCTCGCCGCCCGAGAGCTTCAGCCCGCGTTCGCCGACGGTGGTGTCGTAGCCTTCGGGCAGGCTGATGATGAAGTCGTGGATCTGGGCGGATTTCGCCGCCGCCTCGACCTCGTCGCGGGTGGCGCCCTCGCGGCCATAGGCGATGTTGTAGCCGATGGTGTCGTTGAACAGCACGGTATCCTGCGGGACGACGCCGATGGCGTCGTGCAGGCTGTCTTGCGTTACGTCGCGCACGTCCTGCCCGTCGATCTTCAGGGCGCCGCCGGACACGTCGTAGAAGCGGAAGAGCAGCCGGCCGATGGTGGATTTGCCGGAGCCCGAGGGGCCGACGATGGCGACGGTCTGGCCGGCGGGGACGGTGAGGCTGACACCCTTGAGGATCGGGCGGTCAGGCTCGTAGCCGAAGGTGACGGCGTCAAGCTTCACGGTTCCGCCGGTGACTTCGAGGGGCTTGGCGCCGGGCTTGTCGCGCACGTCCGGATCCTGTTCGAGGAGGCCGAACATTTCGCCCATGTCGACAAGGGCCTGGCGAATTTCTCGGTAGACCGTGCCGAGGAAGTTGAGCGGCATGGTGATCTGGATCATGTAGGAATTGACCATGACGAAATCGCCAACTGTCATCGCGCCCGATTGAACGCCGGTGGCGGCCATGACCATGACGATGACCAGCCCGCCGGTGATCAGCACCGCCTGGCCGACATTGAGGAAGGCCAGCGAATAGGAGGTCTGGATCGCCGCTTCCTGATAGCCTTCCATGGCCTTGTCGTAGCGGTCGGCCTCGCGCTGTTCGGCGCCGAAATACTTGACGGTCTCGAAGTTGAGCAGGCTGTCGATGGCCTTCTGGTTGGCGTCGGTGTCCTGATCGTTCATGCGCTTGCGCTGTTTCACGCGCCATTCGGTGACCTTGAAGGTGAAGAGCACGAAGAGGCCGATGACGCCGGCGACGACGACGAGGTACCAGATGTCGAACAGGGTCCAGAGGACAATGCCGATCATCAGAAGTTCGAGGACCAGCGGGCCGATCGAGAAGACGAGGAAGCGGAGCAGGAATTCGACGCCCTTCACCCCGCGTTCGATGATGCGGGAGAGGCCGCCTGTTTTGCGGGTGATGTGGTAGCGCAGCGACATGGCGTGGATGTGCCGGAAGGTGCGCAGCGCGAGTTTGCGCAGGGCTCGCTGGGCGACGCGGGCGAAGAGGACATCGCGGAGCTGCTGGAAGCCGGTGTTCATCAGCCGGGCAAGCCCGTAGGCGACGGTAAGGCCGATCGCGCCGATGGCCAGCATCCACGCCCCGGTCTGGCTTTCGCCGGCGAGCGAGTCGACCGCGCCCTTGTAGAGGATCGGGGTGCCGACGGCGACGAGCTTGGCACAGACCAGCGCCGCGAGGGCAAGGGTCACGCGCCATTTGACCCACGCCTCGCCCTTGGGCCAGAGGTAGGGGGCGACCTCGCGGATCGTCTTCCAGCCGTTCTTGGGCGGTTCGGTGGTGGTCAGGGTTCTGCGGCGGCGCATTCGGTCACTTCTTCGGGGCGTTGGTCACAGATAGGCCGGGCATGGCGCGGAGGCCAGTGCGAATGCGCGCACAGGGGGGTGTTCGGGATCTGCCGGTGGGTCTTGCCTGCCGGGTGGGTGTTCAGTTGGGCACCGTGAAGACCTGACCGGGGTAGATCAGGTCGGGGTCGCGGATGCGGTCGCGGTTGGCCTGAAAGATGCGCACGTAGAGGACCCCTTCGCCGTACTTGTCTCGGGAGATGGCCCAGAGCGTGTTGCCCGGCTGCACGGTGATGGCCTGGATCTTGCGGTTGGTGTCGCGCGTGCCGAGCAGTTCCTGATCCTCGCGTTTGAAGGGGGTTTCGACGCGGGAGAGGACATTGCCGTCTTCGTCGACCTCGTCGATGCGCAGGGTGTAGACGCCGGTGTCGACCTCGGGCAGTTCCGAGCGCCAGTTGCCGTCCTCAGAAATGCGCGAGGTGGTGATGGGGGTGTTGTCGAGGTAGACCCGGACGAAACCGTCACCCGTGGCGCGGCCGGTCAGTTCGACCTCGCCCGCATCGTTATAGGTGATGGCGTCGAGCGCGACGGTGGACATGACCTCGGGCGCGGTGTCGTCGGGGCTGGGCGGCTGGATGACGCTGACGCCGGTGGCATCGGAGCGCAGGACGGCTTGCGATGCGGGCTCGGGATCGGCGGGGGCGGCCGGTTCGGGGGCCGAGGTACCGATATCGGCCCCGGCCAGTTCGGCGGGTGCGGCGGGTTCGTCTGCCGGGGTGTCCTGATCCTGTATGGCTTCCGCGCCGGTGGCGGCGGTCACGTTTTCCGGATCGGAGGTGTCGGCCTCGGCGGGCGGGTCGGTTTCGGCGGTGACGTCGGGCTCGGCGGGGGCGGAGGTTTCCGGGTCGGCATCGGTGGTTTCGGAGGCAGCCACGCCGGTCGTGGCCGTGCCTGCCGGTTCAGGCTCGGTGGGTTCTGTGGTTTCAACGTCGAGGGCCGCGGTTTCGACCGGCCCGGACGTGCCGGTCGCGCGCTTCTCCGTGCCGGTGGCCGGCTCGGCCTCGACCGCTGAGGGGGAGCCGTCGGCCTGTCGTTCCGCGGCGGTCTGGCCCTCGGGAGCGGTATCGGCGCCGGCAATCTCGACCGGGGCTGCGCTCGAACCGGTGTCATCACCGGGCGCACTCGCGGACGCGGAGGTGGAAGCGTCTGCCTGCCGATCCGCCGCGGTCTGGTCTTGGGCACCGGTATCGGCGCTGGCGACCTCGACCGGAGTGTCGGTTGAGCCGGTGTCATCGCCGGGGGCACCCGTGGAGGCGGCGGCGGTGGTGTCTGCCTGCCGGTCTGAAGCGGATTGGTCTTCGCCGCTGGTATCGGCGCTGGCGATCTCGACCGGGGCGCCGGTGGTGCCGGAGGATGTGCCGGTCTGATCGGTGGACTCGATGCCCGCAATTTCGACGGGGCTTTCAGCGCCCGTCTCGCCCGACGCACCAGTCATCGTTTGCCCCGCCCCGGACGTGCCTTGGGCGGGGTCTTGTGAGGCGCCCTGCGTGACCGTGTCGGCCTCGGCGACGGCCGTGGCGGGCGTGGGGGCGATGATGATCTCGTCGAGCGATACGATATCCTCACCGGTGTCGGGAGACTGCATGGAGAGGGACAGGATGCGGGGGTCGGCGCTGCTGTCGACGTCGATGAACTCGACGAAATCGCCGTTGGCGTCGGGGGTGACGGTGGTCAGCACCTCGTCATCCATGAGGATGGACACATCCCAGCCCGCCTTGCCCGTCCCGGCGACGAGCATCTGGCCGTCGGGGGTGAGGCGGAAGAGGCTGATGGCGGGGGCCTCGGGCGTGTCCTGTGCCTCGGCGGCGCCGGGTTCGCCGGACGAAGACGCCGGATCGGACGCGGCGGTCTGGGTTCCGGTTTCGGTGGACTCGTCAGGCTGTGAGGCCGGGGCGGTCTCGGGGCTGGGTTCTTCGCCGGGAGCGGCGGTGGCAAGCGCTTCGGGGCTGTCGGTTTCGGGCTGGCCGGTGTCCGCGGTATCGCTCGCCGGCAGGGTTTCCGGGGCGGTGCCGGTTTCGGGCGCGGTCTGCTGCTCGCTTTGGACCATCGCCGCCGGCTCTTCCCCGGGGCGCTCGGGGCCCGGGGCGAAGACGCCCGCCAGGTAGAGCCCGCCCACCACGAGACCGGCGACCGCCGCCATCGCGATGCCAACGGATTGACCGCTCGCCAGTCCAGCCACTTTGCTCATGCAGTTCCTTCCGCCCGAGGTCGTGCGCCGCACGGTTGCCGGACATTATCAACACCGCTATCTAGGGTCAAAACAACCCTTTTGCAAATTGTGGTGAATAGATGACGGTGCGCTCGGTCTGTGTCTTTTGCGGCTCACGTGCAGGGGCGCGACCCGAGTACGAGGCCGAGGCGACGGCTCTGGGGCGGTGGATCGCCGAGGAAGGCTGGCGGCTGGTCTACGGGGCGGGCGACGTGGGCCTGATGGGCGCGGTCGCGCGGGCGGCGCAGGCGGCGGGAGGCGACACGTTCGGCGTGATCCCCGAGCATCTGGTGCGCTGGGAGGTGGGGAAGACCGACCTGACCCGCTATGTCGTGACCGAGACCATGCACGAGCGCAAGAAGGTCATGTTCATGAATTGCGACGCGATCGTGGTGCTGCCGGGTGGCGCGGGGTCGCTCGACGAGTTCTTCGAGGTGCTGACATGGCGGCAGCTTGGCCTGCATGAGAAGCCGGTGATACTGCTCAATACGCAAGGCTACTGGACGCCGCTGACCAAGCTGATCGACCATGTCATCGCGGAAGGCTTTGCCGACGGGTCGATCCGGGGGTTCATCACCGTCTGTGACGATCTTCAGACGCTGGGCGGGACCCTGCGCGCCGCCCTGTCCTGACGCCACATGGCGGTGGTGTAGATCGCCAGCGCCGTCCAGATCAGCCCGAACGCGATGGCGTGCCAGATGCTGAAGAGTTCGCGGAAGATGAGCGTGGCGCAGAGGAATTGCAGGCTGGGGTTGATGTATTGCAGAACGCCCACCGTGGCGAGCGTCAACCGGCGGGCGGCATAGCTGAAGAGGATGAGCGGCAGGCCGGTGAGCGGGCCCGAGAGCATCAGCAGGAGCGTGGTGGAGGTGTCGGCGGCGAAATGGCCGGTGCCGGCGGTGTGGGCGAGCCAGAGGATGCCGAGCGCTATGGGAGAGAGCAGCAGAACTTCGGCGGTGACCGAGACGACGGGGCCGACGCTGAGCCATTTCTTGGCGACGCCGTAGAGAGCGAAGGTGATGGCGATGACAAGCGGGATCCAGGGCGCGGCACCCAAGCCGACGGCGAGTACCACCACAGCCAGCCCGGCAAGCGCCACGGCAACGGTCTGGGCCCGGCCGAGGCGTTCGCGGAAGAAGAGCGCGCCCATCAGGACCGAGGCCAGCGGGAAGGTGTAATAGCCGAGCGAGGCCTCGATGGCGTGTTCGATCTGGATGGAGGTGATGAAGATCAGCCAGTTGCTGGAGATCATCAGTGCCGCGAAGGCGAGAATGACGAGGTCGCGCCGGTGCGAGACGGCTTGGCGGAGAACGTGCAGGCGGCCCTGAAACGTGAGGACGCCGGCGAAGAACACCAGCGACCAGAGCGAGCGGTGGGCCAGCACCTCGAAAGGGGGCACATGGGTCAGCAGTTTGTAGAAAAGAGGGGCAAGCCCCCAGATCGTGCAGGCGGACACCATGGCCGCGATGCCCTTGCCGCTGTCTGTCATGTCGCCCCTCGCCTTGCCTGCCCGCGCCGCCTTGCTGACGCAGGACGGCGCGGAAGACAAGCGGGTTTAGCGGCGCGGCATCAGGCTGCCGGGTCGAGCTCGTCCTTCAGGAGCTTCTCGACCTTGTCGAGCGGGTGGTTGGTCAGGTCCTTAGGCATGTCGGCGACAACGCGCGAGGCCACTTCCTTGTGCATCTTGTCGCGCAGCTCGCCCAGAACACGCGGCGGGGCGATCAGCACGATACGCTCGAAGGCGTTCTTGTGGGCGTACTTGTAAAGCATATCGGCCAGTTCGTCCGCGAAACGGTCCTTGGCAAGTTGGTGCCAGTCGGCCTCCTGCATGGAAGAGAGCTGCTGGACGCCTGTATCCTGCATCCGGCCGGGCTTGTCGCTGCCCTGATCGGAATCGGAGGGGTTTTCCTGTTCCTCGATGCGGATGACGTTGAGGTCGGGATTTTTCTCGTCAAGGTCGTTGCGCAGGAAAAGGGCCTTTTCACCGTCGGCGATCAGCACCCATGTGCCGTGGGTCAGCGTGCTCATGTCATTCGTCTCCTCTGTCCGAACCGTGGTCGCGCTCGTCGGCGCCGGTCACGCGGGTGGCACCGGCGGGTTTTTCCTTGGCGCGCTTTTCTTCGTCGCGGGTGCCGATCTTGCGGGTCAGCGTGCCGCCTTCGCGGCCTGCCTGATCGGGCTTCTCGGTGGATTTGTCGACGAACTTGTCGCTGTCGCGGCTGCCGTCCTTGGATCTCTTGCGTTCAGCCATCCTGACGCCTCCTTATCGTTGGTGCTCGGGGGTAAAACGCATGGGGTCACGTGCGGGTTCCGGGGGCGACGCGGGGGCAAGCCGATGCCCGCGGGCCGGAACGAGAAAGGCCCCGCCAGACGGCAGGGCCTTTCCGGAAACGTTGAGACGGTGCGGCTTACATGCGGCCGGCCACGTTTTCCCAGTTCACGAGATTGTCGAGGAAGTTCTGCAGGTAGGCCGGGCGCTTGTTGCGGAAGTCGATGTAGTAGGAATGCTCCCACACGTCGCAGCCCAGAAGCGCGGTCTGGTTGAAGCAGAGCGGGTTGACGCCGTTCTCGGTCTTGGTGACCTTGAGGCTGCCATCGGTGTCCTTGACCAGCCATGCCCAGCCCGAGCCGAACTGGCCGGCGCCGGCGGCGGCGAATTCTTCCTTGAACTTGTCCACCGAGCCGAAGCTTTCGTTGAGGGCCTTTTCAAGCTCGCCCGGCATGCCGGTGCCGCCCGGCGCCATCATTTCCCAGAACTGGTTGTGGTTCCAGTATTGCGAGGCGTTGTTGAAGATGCCCGACTGGGCCACGGCGTTGGGGTCGTAGGTGCCCTTGATGATCTCTTCGGCGGATTTGCCTTCCCATTCGGTCCCGGAAATCGCCTTGTTGCCGTTGTCGACATAGGCCTTGTGGTGAATGTCGTGGTGATATTCCAGCGTTTCCTTGGACATGCCGCTATCGGCCAGCGCGTCGTGAGCGTAAGGAAGATCGGGAAGTTCAAAAGCCATATCGGACCTCTTCTGCTTATTGCGTTAAACCTGTGGCATTACATGTGATCGGGGGGGCAGTAACGTCAAGGCGTATCTTGCGAAAACGGCGGAGGGCGGCCGCCGATAGCGCCCGCCCCCTTGTTTACTGGCGTTATGGAGTGTCCGCAGTGCTGCCGGTCAGGCGAAGAAGCCGACCTCGCCGCCCGGTTCGGCCGCGTCGCAGAGCAGGCCGTAGACATATTCGGCGACCGAGCGGAAGCAGACGATGCGGATGGATTGCGCGTCGGTCATCCAGATCGCGGCGGCGACCTGTGCCATACGGGTACGGCGGATCTTGCCGGGTTCGAAGGCGCCGGGGGACATGTCGACCGGGCAGAGCTTGGCGATCACTTCGCGCACCCCTGCCCCGCTGATCTCGAACATGGCGCGGGCGTCGGAGACGTTGGCGGCGAGGTAATGCGCGCCCTTGAGAGCGGTGTCGATTTTCGACAGGGCTTCGGCGGTGCTGTCATAGGGAACCATCACCAGCAGCTCGTCGGGCGACATCCAGGCGGCGGCGCTGTCACCGGAGGTGGTGATTTCGCGCTGGCCGGGCATGGCGGCGCCGGCGGCGTCCTTTACCGCTTTCTTGAGCTTGGCCGAACCCTGATCGCCGCGCAGGGTGATCATGCCCTGCAGGCCCGCCTCTTTCACCGTGACGGTGCCTTCGAAGGATGCGCCTTTGAGCGCGCTGACTGCGTCAGACATTCTGCTTCTCCCCGTCCTTGTCGTAGAAGATGGGATCGACGATTTTCGCCTTCATGACGGTGCCGTCGAGTTTCGGGAACTCGATCACCTCGCCCATGCGGTCGGGGCCGTCGAGCACGAGGCCCATGGCGATGCCACGGCCCAAAGTGGGCGAGTGGTAGGTCGAGGTGACGCGCCCTTGGGTCTTGCGCTGGCCGTTGGCGTTGGTGCCCTCGAGCGTGGCATAGGCGCCATCGGGGAGGACACCGCCATCGGTGGTCTCGAGCCCCACCAGTTTCCACCGCTTGGGGTCGGCCATGTGCTTGCGTTCCTGCGCGCGTTTGCCGAGGTAGTCCTCTTTCTTCTTCGAGATCGCCCAGCCGAGGCCCAGATCCTGCGGAATCACGGTGCCGTCGGTTTCGTCGCCGATCATGATGAAGCCCTTCTCGGCGCGCATGACGTGCATCGCCTCGGTGCCGTAGGGCATGACGCCGAACTCGGCGCCGGCCTCCATAAGGGCGTCCCAGACGGCGCGGCCGTGGGAGGCGGGGATCGCCAGTTCGAAGGACAGCTCGCCCGCGAAGGAAATGCGGAAGCAGCGCACAGGCACGCCCGCGACGGTGATGTCCTTCCAGCCCATGAAGGTCAGGGCCTCGGCGCTGACGTCATCGTCGGTGAGCTTTTCCAGCACCTTGCGGGAGTTCGGGCCGGCCACCCCGATCTGGGCGTATTGCTCGGTCACGTTGGCGACGTAGACTTTCCAGTCCCACCATTCGGTCTGGAGCCATTCCTCCATGTGGCCATGGATGGATTCAGCCCCGCCGGTGGTGGTGTGGCAGAGGAAGGTGTCGTCATCGATGCGGGCGACGACACCGTCATCCATGAGGAAGCCGTTCTCGTTGCACATCAGGCCGTAGCGGCAGCGGCCCGGTTTCAGCGTGCTCATCATGTTGGTGTAGAGCATGTCGAGGAAGCGGCCCGCATCCGGCCCTTTGACGATCAACTTTCCGAGCGTCGAGGCGTCGAGGAGACCTAGGCTGTCGCGGACCTGTTTGATCTCGCGGTTGACGGCGTCGTGGCGGGTTTCGCCCGGCTTGGGGTAGCTGTAGGCGCGGCGCCATTGACCCACCGGCTCGAAATCGGCGTGGTTGTCGGCGTGCCATTCATACATCGGGGTCTTGCGCAGGGGCTGGAAGAGGTCCCCCTTGGCCTCGCCCGCGATGGCCGACATGGAGATCGGCGTGTAGGGCGGGCGGAAGGTGGTGGTACCGGTCTGCGGAATGGGCTGGCCGAGGGAGTCGGACAAGATCGCGAGGCCGTTGATGTTGCTCAGTTTCCCTTGGTCGGTGGCCATGCCGAGCGTGGTGTAGCGCTTGGCGTGTTCGACGCTCTCGAACCCTTCGCGGGCGGCGAGCTGGATGTCGCTGACCTTCACGTCGTTCTGGTAGTCGAGCCAGGATTTCATGCGAAGCTGGATCTTGGCGCCTTGCGGCATGAGCCAGACCGGCTGAAGCGGGGCCTCGCCAATGGTAGCGGCCTTCGGGGCTTCAGTGGTGGTTGGTTCGTGGCCGAGCGCCTTGGCCGCGGCCTTGCCGGCGGCGTCGGCGTCGGTCAGCACGCCGGCGAGGGACAACTCGCCATTGGCCGCGCCTGCGGCGATCACGAAGGGTTCCCCGGCCTCGCCGGTCGGGGCCTTATCCACATCCGGGCGGAAGCAGGCCTGTGCCTCGTCCCAGCGCAGCTTGCCACCGCAATGGGACCAGAGGTGGACAACCGGCGACCAGCCGCCCGACATGGCGACGGCGTCGCACTTGATCTCTTCCAGCACGGCACCCTCGCCCGCCTGGGCACAGATTTCGACGGCTTCGACGCGCTTGCCGCCCTTGACCTTGGCGATGGCCTTGCCGTTTTCGACGCGGATGCCCATGGTGCGGGCCTTCTGGGCCAGCGCGCTGCCGCCCTCGGCGCGGGCGTCGAGGATGACGGGCACGTCGAGACCGAGGTTTTTAAGGGTGATCGCGGTGCGGTAGGCATCGTCATTATTGGTGACGACGACGGTGCGGTCGCCAACGGAGACGCCGTAATCGACCGCGTAGTCGCGCACGGCGGAGGCCAGCATGACGCCGGGGATATCGTTGCCGGCGAAGCTGAGCGGGCGTTCGAGGGCGCCGGTGGCGGTGACGATCTGGCCTGCGCGGATGCGCCAGAGGCGGTGGCGGGGGCCGGGTGTGCCGGGTTTGTGGTCGGTCACGCGCTCGTAGCCCAGCAGGTAGCCGTGGTCATAGACCCCTGCCCCCATCATACGGGTGCGCAGGGTCACGTTTTCCATACCCCGGAGCGTGGCGAGCGTTTCGTCCACGAACTTATCCACAGGCTGACCGTCGACCTCGCCGCCATCGACGGGGGAGCGACCGCCCCAGTGGGCGGTCTGTTCCATGAGCAGGACGCGGGCGCCGGTATCGGCCGCGGCTTTCGCCGCCTGAAGGCCCGCGACGCCGCCGCCAATCACGGCGACGTCGACGAAGGCGTAGAAGTGTTCGTACGTGTCGTTGTCGCCACCCTTGGGCGCGCGGCCAAGGCCGGCGGACTGGCGGATGAAGGGTTCGTAGACATGTTTCCAGAACGGGCGGGGATGCATGAACATCTTGTAGTAGAAGCCCGCCGGCAAGAAGCGCGAGAAGAGCTTGGAGTTGATCTCGCCCACGTCGAATTCAAGGCTGGGCCAATGGTTCTGGCTTTCGACGGTGAGGCCGTCGAAAAGCTCGGTCGTCGTGGCGCGCTGATTGGGTTCGAAATCGGCACCCTTGCCCATGTTGAAGAGCGCGTTGGGCTCTTCGACGCCGGAGGCGACGATGCCGCGGGGGCGGTGGTACTTGAAGGACCGGCCCACGAGCATCTGGTCATTGGCCAGCAGCGCCGAGGCGAGCGTGTCGCCCGCGACGCCGCGCAACTGCTTGCCGTTGAAGGTAAAGTTCAGCGTTTGGCTCTTGTCCAGAAGCCGCCCGCCTGTGGCAAGGCGCGTGCTCATGCGAATTCTCTCCAGCTCCAGCCCGGCCGCTTGGCCGAGATCCTGTCCTTGATGTCTTGCGGCGGCTCGGTGGTCTGGGCGGGATAGGTGCCGTAGACCTCGAGCGTGACGGTGTCGCGGGCGGCGTGGAACCACTTGCCGCAGCCATGGGCGTGGCGCCACCGCTCGAAATGAACGCCCTTGGGGTTCACCTTCGAGAAGAGGTAGCCGTGGAACTCGTCATCCGACGAGCCCGGACCGAAGCGTTTCAGGTGTGCCTCGCCGCCGCCGGCGAATTCGGTCTCCTCGCCTTTGACGCCGCAATAGGGGCATTCAAGGATCAGCATGCGCGTCTCCACCGTTTTTGGGTTGTGTTGTGGGGGATGGGGTGTGCGGTGCGCACAGGAAGGGCGGGCGCCGTGGTGCGGCCCCCGCCCGGAAACTTGGCCGTCAGGTTGTCAGTCGAGCGTCGTGCCGGTGCCGGTTGCGCCATCGGCGGCAGCGGGCGCGCTGGCCTCGCCTTCGGTGCCCGTGGGGGCGTAGCTGAACGCGCTGAAGAGCACGAGCGCGCCGAGAATCGCGAGCACCACGACGAGCACTGTAAGCCGACCGCCGCCCGTTGCGACGTCATTGCCGCTGCGGGTGAAGTCGGGCATGTTGCTCGATCTTTGCCATTCGTAGGACATTTGCATTTCTCCTGTTTCGGTAACAGGAAGGATGCCTGTGCGGGATGGGGCGCGAAAGAATGAGCGGAAATCCCCGACGGTTCCGTGCGAAGGCCCGCGTATCGGGGGGGGTTAGGTAGGCCGGATTCCGCTGTCCGACGGAGGTTGCCGGACAAGGGGAAGCCGCGCCCGGCAAGGCGCGGCCTCGTTACCGTAATGTCGGCAAACGTGCCCTCAGTTGGCGGCGTCGTCGGTTGCGCCTTCGACGTCGTCGGCAGCCTCTTCGGCTGCGCCAGCCGTATCGTCAGCCGCATCTTCCACGGCGACGGCCGCGTCGTCTGCTGCATCTTCGACGTCGCCGGCCGCGTTATCGACGGCGCCTTCGCTGCCTTCGACATTAACGTCGACGTCACCGCCGGTCGTGCTGGTTTCGAAGCCGCCGTATACGGCCCAGAACAGTACGCCGACCGCCACGATGAGGCCGCCGACCAGCAGGGCGATGCCGGCGCCAGAGCTGCGCTGCTGTTCGGTGCGCTCGATATAGGTGTGGTCGCGGTCGTGTTCGGTGTTACGGGTGTGATCGTTCTGGTTCGACATGGGTCGGTTCCTTTCGGACATGTTTCTTCCAGATCAACGAGGCTAGGGCTGGCGCGGTTCCCACGGGCCGGCGCGAGTGTTGCATATGCGCCATTTTCCGCCCAGCGAAGACAAGCCATGGCAAAGGCGGGCACCGTCGGGCGCCCGCCTGTGTGACCGGTAAGGTCGTTCGGGTTACTGGCCGTCCGCTTCCATGACGGATTGCGGAACGGCTGCGCCCTCTTCGCCGTCGGCCGGGGTGCTGACGGCGGGTTCGGTGCCTGTTGCGGTCTGTTCGTCCGGGCCGAAGCCGGTGAGGACGGTAAGGAACAGGGCACCACCGGCGATAAGCACGACGAGGGCCCAGATCTGCCAGCCGCTGCCGCGGTCTTCTTCGAGCTGGTACCGCGGCATGCGCTGGTAGCGCTGGATGTTCGGGTCGTAGTCGAGTTCACTGGGCATGGGACGATCTCCTCTCCTTGGTGAGATAGAGATAGGAACGCGTCACATGCACGGGGAGTACGGGCCGCGTTCGGCAGGCGCGACGGGCCATTTGGCGCCATTTCGGGGGTTTGAGATGGGCCGGTTCCCGCCAAAGCCCGGGATGGGTCGATGCTGTGGCCGCAGATTTGCACACAGCACGCCATTTCCGCCGCACGTTGTGCGTCAGCTACCGGCGAAGGCGCCGGCTGGGAGCTGGGGCCCCGTAGTTGCATCAGTGCGCAACCCCCGCCGCGACGGATTCGTCGATGAAGCGGCCCTCGCGGAAGCGGTCGAGGGAGAATTCGTCGGTCAGCGGCGAATAGCCCGTCGCCATCAGCTCGGCAAAGCCCCAGCCCGAGCCGGGCGTGGCCTTGAACCCGCCGGTGCCCCAGCCACAGTTGATGAAGCAGTTCTGGAGAGGGGTTTTCGACAGAATGGGAGAGCGGTCACCGGTCATGTCGACGATGCCGCCCCATTGCCGCAGCATCTTGAGTCGCTGGATCATGGGGAAGGTCTCGCAAAGCGCGCGGACGGTTTCCTCGATATGGTGGAAGCTGCCGCGCTGGGTGTAGTTGTTGTAATTGTCGGCCCCCCCGCCGATGACCATCTCGCCCTTGTCCGACTGGCTCATGTAGCCATGCACGGTGTTGGCCATGACGACCACGTCCATGCAGGGCTTGATCGGTTCGGAGACGAGCGCCTGAAGCGCCACGGATTCGATCGGCAGGCGGAAGCCGGCCATGTCGGCGAGGTGGCCGGAATGGCCGGCGACGACGATACCCAGCTTGTCACAGTCGATATCGCCGCGATTGGTGCTGACGCCCTTTACCTTGCCGTTTTCCGAGCGGATGCCGGTGACCTCGCATTTCTGGATGACATCCATGCCCATGGCCGAGCAGGCCCGGGCGAAGCCCCAGGCCACGGCATCGTGCCGGGCGGTGCCGCCGCGCGCCTGCCACAGCCCGCCCAGCACCGGGTAGCGCGGGCCTTCGAGGTTGATGATCGGCACGATCTCCTGCACCCGCTTGGGCGAGATGAACTCGGTCTGCACACCCTGCAGCGCGTTGGCCTGCGCCGTACGCTTGTAGCCGCGCACCTCGTGCTCGGTCTGGGCGAGCATGATGACGCCGCGGGGGCTGAACATGACGTTGTAGTTCAGGTCCTGGCTGAGGGTTTCGTAGAGGCTGCGGGATTTCTCGTACATGGCGGCCGAGGAATCCTGCAGGTAGTTCGAGCGGATGATGGTGGTGTTGCGGCCGGTATTGCCGCCGCCGAGCCAGCCCTTTTCGAGGATGGCGACATTCTTGATGCCGTGGTTCTTGCCAAGGTAATAGGCGGTGGCAAGGCCGTGCCCGCCGGCGCCGATGATGATGGCGTCGTACCGCTTGCGCGGCTCGGGCGAGTGCCAAGCCTTTTCCCACCCCATGTGATAGCGCAGGGCTTCTTTGGCGATGGCGAAGGCGGAATAACGTTTCATGCGCGCTCTCAGATCAGGTGGAATCGCAGCCGGTCTGCATGCTGGTGGTAATGCGATATCTGCGACGTCTGGAGGATATCCGGCGCGGCATAAGATATGCGATTCGCGACATGGGCGTTCACGACGGCGGGAGGTGGCCTTGGCGGCGGGCGGGCTTCGGCGGGATACCCTTTCGCCCACCTGCGACCATCTGCGTGCGCTTGCCTCTTTTGCTTGGGCGCCGCCCCGGATACATGGGGGCAAGTTACGGAGGCCTCATGCTCTTCTGGATCATCGTCATTGCCCTCGCCCTCGTTTGCGGCGCGATCCTCGGGGTCGCGGTGCTGCGGGGCCGTTCCGGGGAAGAGCCGCCCGCGGCCTATGACCTGCGGGTCTATCGCGACCAGCTGAAGGAGGTCGATCGCGACCTCGCGCGGGGGGTGATCGGCGAGGAGGATGCCGAGCGGCTGCGGGCCGAGGTGTCGCGCCGGATTCTGGCCGCCGATGCCAAGCTGCGCGACGGCGGGGAGAGCGGTGGCCAGCCGAAATGGGCCGGCTGGGCGGTGACGGGGCTGGCCTTGGCCGGTTTGGGCGGCGGGGCCCTGCTGCTTTATTCGGAGCTTGGCGCGCCGGGCTATGGGGACGTGCCGCTGAAGGGCCGGATCGCGGCGTCGGATGCGGCCCGGGCCGACCGCCAGACACAGGCCGAGGCAGAGGCACAGGTGCCGGAGGCGGACATGCCGTCGGACGTGTCGGAGGAGTTCCTCGCCCTCATGGAGAAGCTGCGCGAGACGGTCGAACAGCGGCCGGAGGATCAGCGCGGCCTGCAGCTTCTGGTGCGCAACGAGGCGGCGCTGGGTAACCTGCGCGCGGCCTATACGGCGCAGCGGCAGTTGATCGAGGTGAAGGGCGATCAGGCGACGGCGGCGGATTATGCCTTGCTGACCGACCTGATGGTGTCGGCCGCCGGGGGCTACATTTCGCAGGAGGCTGAGGCGTCGATCCGGGCGGCGCTGGAACGCGAACCGAGGGAGCCGCGGGCGCGGTATTACCTCGGGCTTTACTACATGCAGGTGGACCGGCCCGACGCGGCGTTCCGCACGTGGCGGGCGCTGCTGGAGGACAGCCGCCCCGGCGCGCCCTGGGTGCCGCTTATCCGGAGCCGGATGGAGGAAGTGGCGTGGCGTGCGGGGGTCGAGTACCAGCTGCCGGCGATGGAAGAGGCCCCCGGCCCCAGCGCCGCTGATGTCGAGGCGGCGGGCGAGATGAGTGACGAGGACCGGGGCGAGATGATCCGCGGGATGGTCACGCGCCTGTCGGAGCGGCTGGCGAGCGAAGGCGGCACCGCAGAGGAATGGGCGCGTCTGATCGGCGCTTACGGTGTGCTTGGCGAGACGGAGCAGGCCCGGGCGATCTGGCAGGAGGCGCAGCAGGTCTTCGAGGGGCGCGAGGCGGAGATGGAGATCCTGCGTGGCGCCGCACGCGAGGCAGGAGTGCTGGAATGATCTGCGAGACCATCGAGGAATTCGCCGCCGCCCTGCCCCCGATGCGGCCGATCCTCGGGCTGGACCTTGGCGAGAAGACCATAGGCGTCGCGGCGTCGGACGGAATTCTGTCCTCGGCCAACGCGGTGGAGACGATCAGGCGGAAGAAGTTCGGGCTGGATGCCGCGCGGCTTCTGGAGATTGCCGGGGCGCGGGAGGCCGGCGGGATCATCCTTGGCCTGCCGCGCAACATGGATGGCTCGGAAGGGCCGCGCTGCCAGTCGACCCGTGCCTTTGCCCGCAACCTCGAGCGACTCACCGAGCTGCCCATCGGGTTCTGGGACGAGCGCCTGTCGACGGTTGCGGCCGAAAGGGCACTGATCGAGGCAGATCTGACACGAAAACGTCGGAAAGAGGTTATCGACGCGGTCGCGGCCTCATATATCCTGCAGGGAGCACTGGACCGATTGAGGCATGTGAGGGCAGGCAATTGAACGACAACGCTCCCGTCTGGAAGCGCGACGAGATCGAGAGTCCCTGCGTGCGGGTCTGTGTGGTGCATCCGGAGGCCCGGATCTGCACGGGCTGTTTCCGCACGGTGGACGAAATCGCCCGCTGGTCGAAGATGGCCCCCGAGGAGCGGCGCGAGATCATGGCCGCCCTGCCCGACCGGGCGCCCATGCTGCGCAAGCGCCGCGGCGGACGGGCGGCCAGGCTGGCGCGCGGCTGAATTATCCCGAAAGTTGGTTTGGGGGCGCTGCCCCCGACGTTGAAATCCTTGCGGCTTTCAACGCCTCCCCCGGAGTATTTCCGGAAGGGTGAAACATGGGGCGTGCCCCGCTTCTTCTTGGTCAAAATACCTCCGGGGGTTTGGGGGCAGCGCCCCCAAGCGTCATGGCAATTCGAGCCAGTCGCGGTTGCCCTCGGGAAGCTCCGGGCGGAAATAGGCGATCATGCGGCCATCGGGCGGGGCAATGGCGCCCTCCTGCCACGGCGCGACGCCGTGCAGGGCGAGGCGGTGGACGAGGTAGGCCTCGCCCGGTTTCGCGGGCAGCGTGATGCGGCGGCAGGTGGCAAAGACCTCGCGGCGGGTGGCCTTGTAGATGTCGGTCAGGTCGGCGTCGGCCCAATCGGGTTCGGGGATGTCCTTCAGCGCCTCGGTGAAGGCGTCGCGCATGAGGTGGTGGCTGCCTTCCCAGACGGTCATCGGTGCCGCGCCGGCACTGCATTCGGTGAGCGGCAGGCCGAGGATGTAGGCGTGGCGTTCCTTGAGCATGCGGCGCCGGTCGGGGCCGGTGGCAAGCAAGCCGTCGACATGGGCGGCGTCGCGGTTCAGGCGATAGCGGAAGGCCGCGTCGCTTTCGCCTTCGCGGGGGCGGGGGTAGCCGGGATGGACCACCGAAACCTGCGCGCGGTGGAGCGGCAGCCTACCGTAGAGGGATTGGGCGGCCTCGTAGGCCTCGCCGGTCAGCGGCCCGCCGCCCGCGTCGCCCGAGATATCGTTGGGCAGCGTGTCGACGCCGACGAACCACGTGCCTTCGCAGGTGAGCCATTTCGCCTGTTCGTCCGCGTCCTTCACCCGCTCGCGCGCCACCTGACGGGCCGAGGCGGCCCAGTCGCGCACCGCCGGCTCTGCGGGAAACTTGACCCAGCCCTTGTCGAGCAGTTGCGCTACCATCCGAGCGACTTGCGCAGCATGTTGAGCGCGACCAGCAGCAGGAACACCGCGAAGATGCGCTTGAGCGGCTTGGGGTCCATCGCGTGGGCCAGTTTCACGCCCCAGGGCGCGGTGATGAGGGTCATGGCAATCACCACGACGAAGGCCACGAGATTGACCGCGCCGAAGGTGAGCGGCGGGCGGTTTTCGGGGGCGATGGTGAGGAAGAGGAAGCCGAGGACGGATGGCACGGCGATGGTCACGCCGAAGCCCGCAGCGGTGGCCACGGCGCGGTGGATGGGCACGCCGTAGAGGCTCATCAGCGGAACGCCGAAGCTGCCGCCGCCGATGCCCATCAGCACCGACAGGAAGCCGAGGATCGGCGAGAGCAGGCCACGGGTGACGCCGCGGGGCATGGCCGGGCCGAGGCGCCAGTCCGAGCGGCCGAGCCCGAGATAGAGGCCGATGACGATGCCCAGCACGCCGAAGACCCCCTGCAGCACGGTGGACCGCAGGGAGGCCGCGACCAGCACCCCGGCGATGGCGCCCACCACGATGCCGGGCATCCACGTCTTGAGGATGTGCCAATCGACCGCGCCCTTCTTGTTGTGGCTCAGGACCGAGCGCACCGAGGTCACGATGATCGTGGCCAGCGACGTGGCGAGGCAGATCTGCATGAGCTGGGGGCCGTCATAGCCAAGCGTCTGGAACGCGTAGAAGAACGCCGGCACCAGCACGATGCCGCCGCCCACACCCAGAAGCCCGGCCAGCACGCCGGCAAAGCCGCCGATCACCAGCAGAAGCGCCAGCATCTGGAGAAGCAGCATGGTGTCGGGCATGGGGGAGTATCCTTCGGTGAGGGCGGATCGCGGGCGCCATGTTGAGCGGAAATTCGCCCCGGCAGCAAGCCGAAAACCCGGCATTGCCTTTTGCAAAAACGGCTCATAGATTTTCGGCGCGCGACAGGCGGCCGGGTTCTGTGCCGCGACCTGAAAGGATATCCCATGTTACGAACCGGGTTGGTGCTCGGCCTGCTGGCGCTGGTCGGGCCTGCGGCGATCGATATGTATCTGCCGGCGATGCCGCGGATTGCCGCGGAGTTCGGCACGTCCGAGACGGCGGTGCAGATGACGCTGACGGGGTATTTCATCGCCTTCGGCGTGGCCCAGCTTGTCTATGGACCACTGGCCGATCAGGCCGGGCGGCGTTTGCCGATCTTCCTTGGATTGGGGATTTTCATTGTCGGCGCGCTGGGGTCGGCGCTGGCCGGAACGGTCGAGGCGCTGGTGGCATGGCGCGCGCTTCAGGGGCTGGGCGGGGCCGCGCTGATGGTGGTGCCGCGGGCGATTATCCGCGACCAGTATACCGGGGTCGAGGCGACGAAGCTGATGGCGATGATCATGCTGGTGATCGCGATTTCGCCGATGCTGGCGCCGCTGGCAGGCAGCGGGATCATGGCGCTGTCCGGTTGGCGGGCGGTGTTCTTCGTGCTGGCGGGGCTGGGCGTGCTGTCGGCAGTGCTGACGCTGATGGCGCAGCCCGAGACGCTGCCCAAAGACCATCGGGTGAGGATCTCGGTGCGTTCCATGGTTCAGGGCAGCCGGGTTTTGCTGTTCGATCCGGGCTTCATGGGGGTGACGCTGATCGGCGGGTTCGGGATGGCGAGTTTCTTCGTTTTCCTCGCCTCGGCGCCTTTCGTCTATGTGGAGCAGTTCGGGCTGTCGCCGCCCGGGTTTTCCGTGGCCTTTGCGCTCAACGCCATCGGCTTCTTCACCGCATCGCAAATGGCCTCGTGGCTGGGGGCGAAGATGGGAATGCGGCGGCTGATCCGGCGGGGGGTAACGGGCTTCACGCTGTTCACGCTGGCGCTGGTCTGTGTGGCCGCGACGGTGGGAACGACCCTGCCGCTGGTGGTGGCAGGGCTGTTCTGTGCCAATGCCTGTCTGGGCGTGGTGATCCCCACCTCGATGGTTCTGGCGCTGGATGATCACGGCGATATTGCCGGGCTCGCCTCGTCGCTGGGCGGCACGTTGCAGATGCTGGCGGGCGGTCTGATGATCGTGGCGGCGGGGCCGTTCTTTGACGGGACGGCACTGCCGATGCTGGCGGCGATTGCGCTCTGCGGTGTGATCGCGACGGCGCTGACGGTGCTGATGCTGCCGCGGGAGCAGTATGCCTGAGGGGGTCCTACCCCGCCACCGGTTCGCCGGTGACCTGTGCGAGCGCCTCTTCCACGAGCGCGTAATCGGCACCGGGGCGCGTGGCGCCTTCCGAGAGGACCCGGCGCCACGCGCGGGCGCCGGGGCGGCCGGTGAAGAGGCCCAGCATGTGGCGGGTGATCTGGTGGAGCTTGCCGCCCGTGGCGAGGTGGCGCTCGATATAGGGCTGCATGGCGCGAACGGCCTCTTCGGGCGTCCGGTCGGGGGTATCTTCGCCGAAGATCAGCCGAGCGGCAGGACCGAGAATATCGGTCGGATTGTGGTAGGCGGCCCGGCCGAGCATCACGCCGTCCATCCCGGCATCGAGAAAGGCCTTGGCCTCGTCCAGAGTGGAGATGCCGCCGTTGACCGACAGGTGAAGCGCGGGGAAGAGGCCCTTCATGCGCTGGACGAGAGGGTAGTCGAGCGGGGGAATGTCGCGGTTTTCCTTGGGCGACAGGCCCTGCAGCCAGGCCTTGCGGGCGTGGATGGTGAAGCGGGCCACGCCTGCGGCGGCGACGCGGGAGAGAAACTCGGGGAGCACCTCTTCAGGCTCCTGATCGTCGACGCCGATGCGACATTTGACAGTGACCTCGACATCGGTGGCCGCGATCATGGCGGCACAGCATTCGGCGACCAGCCCCGGCTCCTTCATCAGGACGGCCCCGAACGTGCCGGATTGCACCCGGTCGGACGGGCAGCCGACATTGAGGTTGATCTCGTCATAGCCCGCCTCGGCGCCCATCCGGGCCGCTTCGGCCAGCTCACCCGGATCGGAGCCGCCGAGTTGCAGGGCGACGGGGTGTTCCTCGGGCGAGAAGTCGAGCAGATGCAACGCCCCGCCGCGGACCAGCGCGGGGGCGGTGACCATCTCGGTATAGAGCAGCGCGCGCGCCGATAGCTGTCGGTGCAGGTAACGGCAGTGCCGGTCCGTCCAGTCCATCATGGGTGCCACGGACAGGCGAGAGGCGTACTTTACATCTGACGTCATATGCTTGAGCACCAATTCGATCGACATTCCCCTGACGGGAGTACTTGTTGAATCAGAGGTTTTCCCCTCTGTTTCTCGGGGTTTTCAGGTTTCCTGCTACCGAGTAGCAACATCTGCCGAGCGCGTCACCTCCGAACGGGAGCAAATTCGTCGCAGGTCCGTACAGGCCCCTGACAAGGCACGCAAGGCAGCTTCGGAAAGACGAAGGACCAGAGTGAAGCGCCTGAACGCTGCAACGACAGGTCGAAACGGTCGGCCACTAGGCCAAAGACGCCGCTAGTTCTGGCTCTTCGCCTGACAGCGGATCGTTCGGCGCGCGGGATTCAAGGTCGGCGACCACCATTGCGCGGGCGCGGCTCACGCGGCTTTTGACCGTTCCGGTTTCCACCCCGAAAAGCTCGGCCGCCCGTTCATAGCTTTCGCCGAGCATTACGACGACGATCAGGATTTCCCGGTAGTGCCGCGGCAGGCGTCCCACCGCCTGCATCAGCTCTCCACCCCTGACGCACCACTCCTGGGTGGAGGGGACGGAGAGCGTCGTGGAGACGCAGTCCGTCTCACCGGTCGTCGAGCGTTTCGATTTCGCTATGCCGTTCAGGAAGGTGTTGCGCATGATCGTCATCAGCCATGCGCGCAGGTTGGTGCCGGGCCGGAAACTGTCGATCTTGTCGATCGCCTTTACCAGCGTGTCTTGGACGAGGTCATCGACATCCTCGTGCCGCCGGGTCAGCGCCCAGGCGTAGGACCGCAGGGCCGGTATGAGATCGACAATATCGGTTTCTCTGCACACGCCAGCCCTGTCCTTCCCATTCTCAGGACTCAATGCGACGCAACCTGGCAATGTTCCCCCCGCTCGGTGCGTCAGCGGCGAACCGCTGAACATACCTTACGAGACGGGCCGCCCCCGGGATCAGGCATCCTCCGGCTCGGCCATCCGGCGATGCATCCGGGCGAGAACCGTGTCGGGCAGCAGGCCGGAGAAGGTGGCCTGCACCTTGTTCATGAACCCGGTCACGACACCGCTCTGACCCCGTATCATGGCGTCGTACCCCTTGCGGGCCACCATGGCGGGATCGTCCTTGTCGTCATCCTTGCCCACCGGCGTATCCTCCATGTGGGCGCGGTCGAAGAACTCCGTCTCGGTCGGGCCCGGCATCAGGCAGGTGACGGAAACCTCGGTGTCCTTCAACTCGTTGCGCAGGGCGTAGCTGAGGCTGTCGAGATACGCCTTGGTGGCGTTGTAGACCGCCTGGTAGCTTCCGGGCATGAAGCCGGCGATCGAGCCGGTCACGAGAATGCGCCCCCTGCCCTGCCGCTTCAGCAGCCGGCCCGCCTTGTGGAGCAGGAGCGTGGTGCCGGTCACGTTCAGGTCGATCACCCGGCGGATCTCGGCGAAATCCTGATCGAGAAAGGCCTCGCCCAGCCCCACCCCGGCATTGGCCATGAGGTAATCGACCTGCCGGTCCTCGAGACGGGTGACAAGATCGTTCACCCCTGTTTCGGTGGCCAGATCGGCCTGCAGCGTCTCGACCTGAACCTTGTCGCGCAATTCGGCGGCAACCTCGTCCAGAGCGGCCTCGTTGGCGCAGAGGACCAGGTCATGCCCCTCCTGCGCGCAGATGCGGGCCAGTTCCCGGCCGATGCCGGTCGAGGCGCCGGTGATCACGGCAAGTCTGGTCTGGTCTGTCATCGCGTGTTCCTCAGGTTCCGGGCGTCAGGACCACCTTGGTCCAGTCGTCCTGGTTGGAATGGAAATTCTGGTAGCCCCGCGGCGCCTCTTCGAGCGGCAGACGGTGGGAGATGAGGAAGGTCGTGTCGATCTCGCCCTCCTGGATCCGCTTCAGAAGGTCGTGGGTGTATTTCTGGACATGGGTCTGGCCGGTGCGCCATTGCAGGCCCTTTTCCATGAACGCGCCGGTGGGAAACTTGTCGAGAAAGCCGCCATAGACCCCCGGCATCGAGACTCGCCCGCCCTTGCGGACGGCCATGATGGCCTCGCGCAGCACGTGGCCACGGTCGGCGCCGAAGCCGATCTTCTGCTTGACCGTGTCCATCACGTTGTCGGGGTAGAAGCCGTGGCTTTCCATCCCGACCGCGTCGATCACCGCGTCGGGGCCGATGCCGCCGGTCATCTCGCGCAGGGCTTCCAGCACGTGGGTCTGGTTGTAATCGATCACCTTCGCCCCGAGCCTGCGCGCGAGGTCGAGGCGATTGGGGTAGTGGTCGATCGCGATGACCTGATGGGCCCCCATGAGCAGCGCGCTCTGCACCGCGAAGAGGCCCACCGGCCCGCAGCCCCAGACGGCGACGGTGTCGCCCTCCTCGATGTCGCAGTTTTCCGCGGCCATCCAGCCGGTGGGCAGGATATCGGAGAGAAACAGCACCTCTTCGTCCGAGGGGCCATCCGGGATCACGATGGGGCCGATATCGGAATAGGGCACGCGCACGTATTCCGCCTGTCCGCCCGGGTAGCCGCCGGTCAGGTGCGAATAGCCGAAGAGCCCTGAAAGCGCCTCGCCGTAGAGCGGCTCGGTCAAGTCCTGTTTCTCGGCGGGGTTGGAGTTGTCGCAGGCCGAGTATTGCTGCTTCATGCAGTGGAAGCATTTGCCGCAGGAAATGGTGAAGGGCACGACCACACGCTGGTCTTTTTTCAGCGTGCTGTCGGGGCCGGTTTCGACCACGCGGCCCATGAATTCGTGGCCTAGGATGTCGCCCTGCATCACGCCGGGGATCACCCCGTCATAGAGGTGCAGGTCGGAGCCGCAAATGGCCGTAGCCGTCACTTCGATCACCGCGTCGCGGGGATTGACGATTTGCGGATCGGGCACGGTGTCGACGCGCACGTCGTGGGTTCCGTGAAAGGTCAGCGCTCGCATATTGCTCTCCTCAATCTGACTTGCGGTTCCGGGAGGTCGTAACCTCACCGGTTTCCATCAGCATTTTCAATCGTTTGAGTTCATGCCGCCCCTGAACGCGCGGCTCCGTCCAGAACAGCTTGGCGATGGCCTGCCCGAGCCGCCCGGCGGGCGGAACGTAGGCGATGACGGCCTCCACTTCGGTGCCACGGTCGGCGGGGGCGTCGCGGAACATCACCTTGCCCTCGGTGTCGATGTCCGAGCCTTCGACCGAGCGCCAGGCAATCTCCTCGTTCTCGCGGTCCGAGACGATACGTGTGCGCACCGTCACGCTGCCCCCCGCGGGAGCCGCGATCGTCCAGATGGTGAGATCGCCCTCGGTCTTTACGGCCTCGACGTTGGACATGAAACTGGCGAGGTTGGAAAAGTCACGCCAGAAGCTATAGACTTCCGCCCTTGGTCGGTTGATCGTCACGCTGCGGCCCGAGACCGCGTAATCCCCGTAGCGGCTTTGCCGGCTGGTGCGACCGGGCGCGCTGTCGGGTGGCCCGACCGGCCGCGGTTGTTGCGACCGATACCAGAATGCCGCCGCTCCGGCCGCGAGGATGCCAGCGCCCACAAGCAACGCCAGTTTCGCGCCACGGTCATGGTCCATCTCATACCTGCTCATTGAATACCTCCGTTCATGTCCGTAAAGCCGTCCGCTTGCGATGCTCCCGAGGCCCGTAGACACCGGGCACCGCGCCGCGATTGACCGCGATCCGCTGCCTCTCGACACTGCGCGTACCGCCGGCCGGGCCCGGTCTTGCCACCCGGCCCGGCCGCGGGAGCCGCAGCGTCACGCAGCCCGGTTCAGCCGTGATTCCGCGACCTTGTTGAGCTTCTCGTCGGCGGCCTTCTCCTCTTCGAGCGTCTTCTTGAGGATCTCGGCGCATTCCGAACGCCCCAGCTCGCCGGACCACGCGATCAGCGTGCCGTAGCGGGTCATCTCGTAATGCTCCACGGCCTGAGCGGCGGCTGCCAGTGCGGCGTCGAGCACGTCCTGGTCGGCGATCTCGCCGGCGACCTCGTTGGCTTCCTTGATGATCCCGTCGATGGCAGGGCAAGTCGTGCCTTTCGGGCTCTCACCGATAAGGCCGAACACCTTCTCCAGACGTTCCACGTGGCCGTGGGTTTCTTCCAGATGCCCTTCGAACCCGCTTTTCAGTTGGGGATTGCTCGCCTTCTCGATCATGTCGGGCAGAGATTTCTCGATCTGCTTTTCGGCGTAGTAGATGTCCTGCAGCATGTGCAGGTAAAGTTGCTCGAAGGTTTCGATGTCTTTCGAAAACAGTGCCATTGTCGACTCCTTTGTTGAGTGATGTGAGTCCCTGAACAGACCCGGACGAACAATGTTCCCGATCCTTCGCGGCACGGAACATCCGACCGGGCTGACCGTTCTGTCAGCAATGCGGACCGCGACAGCACGGGCCGCCATTCCACCTCGGCAATGAAAAGGAAACGACATGTTCAGATTTCTCCTCGGCGCGGCGATCGGTTTGTTCGCCTACCGGGCATGGACGCATCGCCGCCCTGCTCCTCGGCAATATGTGCGCGACGCCGGGCCATCCCAGATGCGCAACCCGCCCCGCCGCTGGGACATGGTGGATGAGGCGGTCGACGAGTCCTTTCCCGCCAGCGACCCGCCGGGCACCTATTGATAGGCTGTCGGTTTGATAGGCTGTCGGTCCGGCACGTCCCCTCTGGCGGAACCGTGGCGGTATGGCGCTGGCCAAGCAGCGATCTGCCCGACATTGACAAGGTATGCGCCAGTGCGGGCCAAGAGCGCGCAATATGCGCTCACCCGATATGCCGACCAGATCCGATTGTTTGAATGCCGCGTGCGGGCCTGCAATACATAGGGAATCAGAGGACAGAACGCCGGATATGCCAATGCCCTATGAAAACCTGACCGTAAGGCCGGCCGACGCCGTCGATCAGACCCTCTGAGCCAGGCCCCTCACCCATCCATAGACCACCCCACAACCAGACGGGAGACGACCATGACGCAAGCCGAGGTCCAGCTCACGGACAACGGACTCTATGCACCGCTCAGCGGCGGTGAGACATATTTCAATTATCACTGGCTGCGCGATGCGGACCCGACGACGATCGACCCGCAGACGCGGGAGCGGGTTTTCGACGTGACCTCGCTGGAGGCCGCGCCGCGCGCGCGGACCGCCCGCGTTACCGGTGGCGCGCTCGAGATCGACTGGGCGAACGAGGATCACGTCACGCGCCTGCCGATGAACCGGCTGGAGGCTTTCGTGGCCAATGGCCGCCGCCCCGATCCGGCGGACCTGCCCCGGCAGCTTTGGTATGCCGGGCATGATGCGCAGTTCCGGCGGATTTCTCAGGCCGAGATCGAGGGGACCGATGAGGGCCGGGCGCGGCTGGCGCGGGCGCTGATCGAGGAAGGGGTGGCCCTGGTCACCGGAATGGAGAACAGCGACGAGAGCCTGACGCGGTTGGTCAATTGCCTCGGCCCCGTGACCCCTACGGGTGAAGGGCATTACTTCGAGGTCCGGCTGGAGATCGAACCCACCAACCTTGCCTTTACCGCCGGGCCGCTGGAGATGCATACCGACCTTCCCGGTGAGGAGATGGCCCCGGGCGTGCAATTCCTGCATTGCCGGGCGAACACGGTCGAAGGCGGTTACAGCCTGTTCCTTGACGGGGCCGCCGTGGCCGGGGCGTTGCGGGAGGAAGACCCGGAGGCGTTCGACCTGCTGGCCACGCATGCCATTCCGTTCTTCTACCGCCATGACGGCTGGGATTACCGGGCGTGGCAGAAGGTGATCGAGCTGGATGCGCGCGGCAATGTCTCGGGTGTCACGATTTCCCAGCATCTGCAGGAGGATATGGACCTGCCGCAGGAAGTGCTCGATGCCTATTACCCGGCCTTCTGCAAGTTCATCCGGATGATGCAGGATCCGCGCTTCGTGTGCCGGTTCCGGCTGAATGCCGGGGAATGCATCGTGTTCGACAACCACCGGATCGTTCATGGCCGGGAAGGGTTTTCGGCCGACAGCGGCGAACGGCATCTGCGTGGATGCTATACCGATCGCGGCGCAACGTGGAGCACCTATCGCACGCTGGCGGCCAAGGGGTATGACGGGCAGCCGGTGGCGACCGCGGCGGAATAGCCGCTTCGGGCCCCGCGGGTTGAAGGGGGTTCAGCCCGCGGCGGCCACTTCGGCGGTTTCCTGCAACAGCTCGGGATACCATTTTTCGAGCGTGGGCAGAAACGCCTCGCGGATGCGGCCGACCTGGGCCGGGGTCAGGTCATCCCGCCAGACGCCGGCCTGCCCTTTCGCGAAGAAGGCCTGCATTCCGGCGGGGCGCTCGAAGAAGCCGTGCGCCTCTTCCTGCTTCTTCATCGCCTCGAAGGTGGTGGCCTTGATCGCCTTGGCCAGCTTGGCGGCATCCGGCTTCACGCTGAGGAAATCGAGCAGGCCGCGCATGACCTTTGCGGGCTTGTCGAGCATATCCTCGTAGCGGACCACGTGGCGCGGCAGGCCGGGCGCGCCTGTCCATGTTTCGATATGGGTGTCCCAGCGGCCCATCGCGTCGCGGATGCCGGTCTCGGTGCCCATCATGGTCTCGGGGTTCATCATCCGGTCGATGGCGGTATCGATATCGGCGCTCTGATGGCGGGCGAAGGAGGGGGCGAGGTCGAATGGGTTGCGCATGATGTAGACCGCGCCGGCCGTCACGTCGGGCGGAATCAGGTGGTGGCCCATGTATTGCACCGCCTGGCAGTGGGTCTTGACGAAATGTGAGCCGGGCTTGGACCCCGCGATGAGGCGCAGGGCCTTGTCGCGAACGCGCAGCCATTCGCCCACGTTATCGGTCGAGAACGGGGCACCATTGGCCGCGTCAAAGAAATCCTGCCGAATATCGGCCGTGGTGAAGCGGCGCAGGTTGTTGATGTCGGGCGCCTGCCCCGGCGGCATGAAGTAATGCGCCAGAAGGCTGCGCATCCAGGTGTTGCCGGATTTCGGATAAGAGGCCAGCCAGATGATGCGCCGCAGGTTACTCATCGAGATATCCGTATTTTTTCATGACCTTGCGGTGATCTTTCTTCACCTTCTCCACGATTTCGGGCGCGAGGTCGGTTTCCCACTGTCCGCTTTGGCCCTTGGAGAAGAACCGCTCATTCTTGGGCGAGCTTTCGACGAAACCGCCCTCCCGTTCCTGTTTCGAGAGTTCATCGAAGCTGGAGAAGCGGATGGCCTTTTTCAGGCGCTCGGGGTCGTTCGGGATGCCGACGAGGTCGAGCACCTTGCCGAAGCTCGTCTCGGGGTCGGCGAGCATGTCCTCGTAGCGCAAGACGCAGACCGGATAGGGTGACTTGTCGGTCCAGTTCTCGACATGTTCGGACCAGCCTCCGAGGAATTGAGTCACGGTCGAGCCGTCGGCCGAGTTGGAATGGTCGGGGCGCGAGATTGCCTCGGCCGTTTCAGCGTGCCCGAGACCATAGTGCCGGGCGAAAGAAACCAACATGTCCAATGGGTTACGGATGATGTAGATCGCCGAGCGGGTGAACTTCTCGGGGATCAGGGTCACGCCGAAAGCTTCGGCTCGGATGTTATGGGTCTTGACGAAATTCACGTCGGCCTTGTTGGCGACGATGCCGCCCAGCACCTTGTCGCGCAATTTCAGCGTCAGTTGATAGTCGCTGATGTCGATCTGGCGACCGGCGACCATGTGGTACATCCGTGGAATGGAATCGCCCATGCCGAAGCGGTGGACCTGGTTGATCGGTACCGGCTTGTCGGCGTTCATCAGGTAGTTGGCCAGGAAAATCCGGGTCCAAGTGTTGCCGGATTTCGGATAGGAAGCCAGCCATATGATGCTCTTGGGCGCGCTCATTCGAGGTATCCGTATTTCTTCATCATCTTCCGGTGCTGCTTACGTATCTTCTTGGCCAGTGCGGGTGCAAGCTCGGTCTGCCATTGCCCGCTGGTGCCGGAGGTGAAGAAGCTATCGGAAAAATCTGAGGCTTCCTTGAAACCGCCCGACTTTTCCTGATTTGCCACCTCGTCGAAACTCGAGAAATGTATCGCCTTTTCCATCCGCTGTGGGTCGACCGGCAAACCGGCATGGCGCAGCATTTTTTCGAAGCTGTCCTCAGGTGACGTCAGCATGTCCTCGTAACGGACCACCAATACCGGAAAAGCGCTTGCCGAGGACCAACTCATTACATGGTCGGACCACGAGCCGAGGAATTCGGTCACGAAGGTCTCTGTTGACTTGGTCACATAATCACTACGGCTCATGCGGTCGATGGCCTCCGCGTGATCGACGCCAAAATGCCGGGCAAAGGACAGGGTCACATCGAGCGGGTTCCGCACGATGTAAATCGCAGAGCGTGTAATCTGAGGCGAAACGAGGTCAATGCCGAATGCCGGGGCGTGGGCGTTATGCGTCTTGATGAAGTTGTGCGACGCACCGTTGGAGGCAATCGCAGACAGAAGTCGCGGCCGAAGCGACAGTATTTGGCGCTTATTATGTGGGTCAACCGGCCTTCCAGCGATTTTGCTGTACATGGGGACGGCACTGTCGCCGAAACCAAACCGGTCGGCATGGTTGATGGAAAGCGCCTTATCCTCGTTGGCAAAGTAATTAGCAAGGAATATTCGCGTCCATGTATTGCCCGATTTCGGGTAAGACGCCAGCCAGACGATACTCTTGTTCATGCTGCCCCGCCTGTAAGGCCTGGAATCCGGGAAAATTTCGGCGCCGAAAAACGACGCAAGGCGGGGGGATTATTCATCCCCCCGCCCGCTAGGACGAACCTTTCAGCTTCTTAGAAGCTCAGGTTGATCGCGGTACCCAGCAGGGTGCCCTCGACTTCGGTGCCCACGGTGGCGTTCACGTCACGGGTTTCGTGCACGACGTAGATGTCCCAATCGACGCCCGGTCCAAGCGTCCGGCTTGCGCCGATCTTGTAGGCTTCGCGATCGGTTTTGAACCCGCTGTTGACGCCACCGGCAATGATGTCGGTTTCCGACTGGTAGGTCAGAGCCTCGAAGGCCCAGGGACCAGCGGCGTCGTAGGTGACACCGAAGCTCCAGCCTTCGGAATCGCCGAGGCCGATGCCGGTTGCTGCGCCGGTTGCGTTGACGCCGACGAGGGTTTCGTCGTTGTCGTTCTCGGTCCAGCTACCACCGACGGTGATGTTGCTGAAGCCGACCTGGAAGCCGACGCCCCAGGTTTCGAAGTCCGAAGCACCTGCGAAGGGGCTCGGCGTCTCACCCGTACCCCAGCGAGCAGCCAGGGTGATGTCGGTCGACCCGAACGAGTTCGAGTAGTTCACACCGATGTCGAAGATGTCCGACAGAACGGCGTTCTTGTTGACGCTGTAGCTCGAAGCCGCGTTGACGGCGCCTTGGGCGGCGTAGGACACACCAACCGTCAGGCCGTTGAAGTCCGGCGTGTAGTAGGTGATGCGCGAAACGTCGTTGTTGCCGCCAACCTCGGTGTAGGACGAGATACCAGCTTGACGGAACGGCAGGACCACAGCGTTGACCGGAACACCAGCTGCTGCGGAAAGCCCTGCGTCGACACCGGTGAACGGAATGAACGCCGAGGTCGAGGGCGAGTTGATGTACATCGAGGTCACGCTCGGGGCGCCGACCATCGATTTGTAACCAGCCGAGTTTTCAGCACCCAGGTCGAGGCGGCCGAAGGTGTCGCTGCTGATCGACATGTAGGTTTCGTCGATCCGTGCGCCAACGTTTTCGCCTTCGAGCTGGATGTTGATGCCGAAGGTCAGGCCGTTGTCGAGAGTCACGTTCGGGGTGAAGATGATCTCAGAGGTCTGGTGCAGGGAGAGGCCGTCGCCTTCCCAGTCCTGACCACCGACGCCGAAGTTGGCGAGGTTGGTCGAGATGTCACCGAACGCAACGTGCTGGTTCATGTAGCCGCCCCAGTCCAGGTTCCATTCCTGGGCTGCTGCCGGCGCAGCGGCGATGCCGAGAGCGATCGCGCTGGTGCAGAGAAGTTGCTTTTTCAAGGTTGTCCCTCCTAGTAAGCAGGAAAGTTTCAAGTTCCACCGCACCAGTACTTGGAAACGGCTTGATGATGGAATGGTCCAAATACCCCTCAGGTGTCAACGCGAGCCCCCCCGGCGGCGCGGTTGTTGCCAGCGTTGTGACGTAATAATCACACACTTCCGGCAGGCCCGGCACGGAAAGGCCCTTTTTTCCTTATAATATCCGGCTTTTCGTCGCGCGCAGCCGTCATGTGCAGGACTGGCCGGGTGTGCAGGCGGCCGGGATGTCGGAGGCCAAATCGGGGCGATTTCGGGGCCGAGTCGAGCGGGCGCGGAATCGGTCTCATGCGCCGGGTGTTCCCTTTTCGCCCCTCTCCTCTCCCATCCGTTCGATGGCGGCGGGAAGGGCCTCGGCGCGGGCCAGCGCGGCGCCGGTTGCGATCAGCATCGGTGGCAGGATGAGCCATTCGAGGGTCCAGGAGATGCCCGAGCGCTCCTGTTCGTGGTCGAGCGCGAGGTGAAGACCGGGCAGTTGCACGGCGGTGTAGCGGGCCAGCGTGACGAGGAGTTCGGCGCTGACCGGGTTCACCTTGTGGGCCATCGCCGAGGACGATCCTCCGCCCTTGAGTTTTACGGCATCAACGCCCTGCTGGGCCATCAAAGCTATGTCGTGGCCCATCTTGCCGAGGCTGCCGGTGACCATGGAGAGCCAGCCGCCCAGTTCGGCGAGCGGGCTGCGGTCGGTGTGCCAGGCGGTGTCGGGATTGCCGAGATCGAGCGCCGCGGCCATGTGGCGGGCGATGGCATCGCCGTGACCGTGCAGCGAGGTGCGGGTGCCGACCGGGCCGCCCAGTTGCAGGCGCAGAAGGCGGGGGCGGAGGTCGGCAAGCCGTTGGCGGTGATCGGCCAGGGGCCGGCGCCAGAGGGCGATGCGGTCGGCGACGGTGACAGGCAGCGCCGCCTGCATCCGGGTGCGGGCCATGAGCGGCGCCGCGCCGAACGCGTCGTCGAGCCGCGCGAGGGCAGCGTCGACCCGGTCGAGCCGGGTTTCGAAATCCAAGAGGATGTCGCGCAGGGTGAGGATCAGGGCGGTGTCCATCACATCCTGCGAAGTGAGGCCCTTGTGGACCGCATCGCGCAGGTTTTCGGGCACGGCCGCCCGAAGCTGGCGCGAGAGCGAGGGGACCGGCATGCCGTCCTCTGCGGCCTCGCGGGCGATTTGCCGGGTGTCGATCGGCGCTGCCTCGATGGCTTTTGCGGCGGCCTCGGCGATCTCGGGCGTCACCTGCCCCACGGCGCCCAGCGCCCGGGCATAGCTGGCTTCCACGCGCAGCATGTCCTGCAGTCGGCGTGCTTCGCCAAGGCGCGCGGACGTCGTCGCATCACCCGCGACGGCCTCGAGCCACCCGCCGGGTTCGGCCCCGGTCACGCGGCCCTCAGGCCGAGGATGGCGCGGGCCTCGGAGGGCGTGGCCACGGGGCGGTCGTACTTGCCGCAGAGGTCTGCAGCGCGACGGACCAGCGCGGCGTTTGAAGGTGCCAGCGTCTCGCGGTCGAGGCGCACGTTGTCCTCCAGCCCGGTGCGGGTATGGCCGCCCGCAGCGATGGCCCATTCGTTGACGAGGATCTGGTTCGGCCCGATCCCGGCGGCGCACCACTGGGCTTGCGGAGCGCGGCTCTTGACCGTTTCGACGTAGAAATCAAAGACCTGCCTGTCCGCGGGCATCGCGTTCTTCACGCCCATGACGAACTGTACATAGAGCGGGCCGTACAGCTTGCCCTCACCATGCAGGCGGATCGCCTGAAGGATATGGCTGAGATCGAAAGCCTCTATTTCCGGCACGACCTCGTAGGTCCGCATCTCTCCGGCCAGCCAGTCGACGAGGTCGGGCGGGTTTTCGTAGACACGGGTGGGGAAGTTGTTGGAGCCGACCGAGAGCGAGGCCATGTCGGGGCGCAGCGGCAGCATACCGCCCCGCGCCTGCCCCGCGCCAGATCGGCCGCCTGTGGAAAGCTGGACGATCATGCCGGGGCAGTGCTTCTCGATCCCCTCCTTCAGAAGGGCAAAGCGCTCGGGATCGGAGGTGGGGGTGCCGTCCTCCATGCGCACGTGGCAATGGGCGATGGCGGCGCCCGCCTCGAAGGCCTCGTGCGTCGACTCGACCTGTTCCGTGACCGTTATGGGCACGGCCGGGTTGTCGGATTTCTGCGGCACCGAGCCGGTGATCGCCACGCAGATGATGCACGGGTTGGTCATCGTGGTCTCCCCCTTGCCTGTTCCGAAGATTTACGGCCAATGCGATCGCCCGGCAAGCGACCTGCGCCCGCCGCGCGAGACGCGCGCGCCGTCAGAGGCCGTTTTCCTCGAGTACCTTCTTGGCAACGCGGAAGCATTCGAGCGATTGCGGCACGCCGCAATAGATGCCGACCACGTGGATGATGGCGCGGATCTCCTCCTTGGTGACGCCGTTGTTGAGCGCCCCGCGACAGTGGATTTCCCATTCGTGCATCTTGCCCAGCGCGCCGATCATGGCGAGGTTCATCATCGAGCGGGTCTTGGGCTCGATCACGTCGTCGCCCCAGCCGAAGCCCCAGCACCATGCGGTCATCGCCTCCTGAAACGGTCGGGTGAAATCATCGGCCGCTGCGAGGTTTTTCTCGACGTATTCGGCGCCCAGTGTCGCCTTGCGCTGTTCGAGGCCTTTCAGGAAGAGGTCTTCGTCGAATGTGCTCATGTCAGTTTCCTCCGTCACACATCAATGGGCCGCAGGACGTAGAGGTCGTCAGCGGCGGTCAGGATCTTGTCGTGGTCGTAAAGCACGGCGCGCCAATCGTCCGGGATGCCCTCATAGCCGTAGATACGACCGGCGAGCTGGCCCGTCACGGCGCCGACCGTGTCGGCATCGCCCCCCAGATTGACTGCGGCAAGCAACACGTCGCGGAAGCTGTCACCCTGCGTCAGTGCCCAGAAGGCGGCATGGAGCGTGTGGACGACATAGCCGCTCGCCACGTCCGGCGGCGCTTCGGGACGCGGCAGCAGAGAGGTATCGCCGGTGACCATGAAGCGTGCCATGCTGGCCGCGGCCTTCATGCAGGTGGGGCTGGCATGGGTCAGACGGCTTTGCATCTGGGCGACGGCCATGGCGCTGTCGACCTCGGCACCATAGGCAAGCACGACGGGCGCCAGCCGCATGATGCCGCCATTGCCGGATTTCGCCTCGTCCGTTGAGCCGCAATAGGGATTGCGCGTCTTCTCGAAGAGGTCGAGCGCCTCGGCCGTCTGAATACCGATGTCGAAGCAAACGCCGGTGGAGGAGAGATAGCCGTTGCGGCGCCAGTTGACGAAGCGCTTCATGGCATCTTCGGGGTCCCAGCCATTGGCGGAGCGGAGCATCTGGGCGAGGCACATGGCCATCGAGGTGTCGTCGGTCCACTGACCGGCTTTCAGGTCAAACGGGCCGCCGCCGGTGATGGTGGTGACGGGCTCGAACGTGCCGCGGTCGCGAAATTCCAGCGTGGTGCCGAGCGCGTCGCCCACGGCGAGACCGATCAGCATGCCGCGTGCCTGATCCTGTGTGAAGGGCTTACGGGTCTGCATCACGGGCGCGGCAATTTCTCGGAGAACCGGCCCGAGCGGGCGCGGTCATGGGCGCCCTGCTCCTCCTCCGCATCGCCGGTGTCGAGCGCCTCCAGCCGGAGACCGTCATGGGTGTAGACCGGCCAGCCGGCGCGTGTCAGGCCGCGCAGTCGGGCGGCCATGGCGCGTTTCTTGCTGACCTGATGGGGCTGGAAGCGGTCGTAGTCGCGGGGCGTGTGGTTTCTGCCAAGGATCAGATCGCCGGCGTTAACCGCGGCCTGCAAGAGGCTCTGGCCGCTGCCGGTGCGGATGATGACGCCGTTGAATCCAGCGTCCTCGCCCTCGGGCTGGGCGTCGGGCCAGATATCGGCAGCGGCGATATCGGCGGCTTCGCCTATGGCATCGGGGCAGAGTTTGCAGCGGGTCTGGATGCGCCAGCCGGCCTCGTCGCCCCAGAGCTCGTCATAGGTCCGCTCGAAGGCCCGGCCATCCATGGTTTCCACGCGGGCCCGGCCGGGGTTGCCGAAGCCCCGGTAACGAAAGAGCGAGACCTCCTCTTCCGCCACGCCAAGCTCGTCGAGCAGCAACCACGATTTTCCAAGGTCGGAGGCACCGCCGCACACCATGACCAGCACGGCGACAAGCAACTCGTCAAGACGCGGGTCGGCCTTGGCGCGGGCGCGCACGGCACCGGCGTCGCAGGGTTTGGCGATGATGGCGAAGGGTTCGGCGCGGGCAAGCGCGGCTTCCAGCCCGGCGAGCGTGTCTGAGGGGCCATAGCGGGAGCCGGCGCGAAGGGCCACCTCTTTCGGCGTCTCGCTCATGACCCAGCGGGAGCGGACGGGGTGCGCCGGGTCGGCGGCGCAGTGCAGGATGAACTTTGCCTTGCCGCTTTGGAGCAGGTGCATGCCCAAGGCAGTCAGGACCCCGCCCGTCGCCGCGCGGAAGCGGATTTCCGGATCGCCCGCCCAGGCCTCGCCCATGTGGGCGTAGCGGCCCCAGACCTCGTCATGCTCGGGCCCTCCGGCAGAGGCCTCGGCGACGACACCGGGACAGGCGGCGAGGATATCGGCATCGGCCTGCGGGGTTTCCTCGACCAGCGGCGCCGGGCGCAACCGCCCTTCTTCCGTCATCGTCATCTTCCAGCGGCCGGGGCCCAGCGCCTCGCACAGCCCGCAGCCGATGCAGAGGCCATGCTCAACGACCTCGCGCACGGAAGCGGGCTGTCGCCGGTCAGTCGCCAATGAGCATCTCGCGGATCGACGCCTCGATTTGCCCGCCGCACCAGGCGTTACCGAAGCGGGTGTCAGTATCGTCGCGCATTTGCGCCAGCGCTTCGGTCGACATGATCCGATCAGCCAGCGCGGCAATGCGCGGAGCGTTTGCCTCGACCAGATCGGACAGTTCCGGCAGCTTGGCCGTCATGGTGAACCACAGGGTCGCCGTGACCAGATCGGCCAAGCCCGGTTCGGGCGTGCCGAGAATGTGGCCCTTGTCGGCCTGCAACCCGTGGGCGCGGCCCGTCGCCTCGAATATCTGCGCCCAGCGCGGCAGGCGATCCTCGGTGAAGCTCTCCCACTCCTCGGCGGTCCACATCGAGCGGCCGCCGAAGCGCGTGACCTCGTCAAGCACGTCATTGGCGTCGGCTATGATCTTGTGGGTCAGCGCGGCGGGTTCCGGATCGTTCGGCAACAGGCCGAGCGAATTGCCGAGATAGGCAAGCGCGGCGGGCATCTGGGCCATGGCCACATCGTTGGCATGATCGACGAGAAGCGGCGGCGCCATGAACGGCAGGGGCTGATCCTTGACGTCCCGGCTCATGACATCGGTGATGGCATCGACATCGGGCTCGTCCCATGTCTTGCCGGCATGGGCCAGCACCGCGCGGATGAACTGCCCGCGGAAGGGGAGAGGCCAGTAGTAGAGCGTGTAATCAGCCATGATGTGCCTTTCACCAAAGTTACCGGTCACAACGACGAAACCCCAGGGATTCCGCGTTTCGCCGCGTCCTCGTCGCCTCTTGGTAAACCGCGTGCCCCCTCAGAGCGCAACCGGAAATCCGCGGCGCGGGGCTGCCGGGGCTTTTCGGCGCGGACCCGAAGCTGCATAAACGGGTAAGGCACAGGCTTCGAAGGGGACCATGATGGATAGAAACTGGCAGGCATTGCTGGAGGCCACGAGGGCCCTGCATCGGGATCTCCCGGAACTGGCTGCCTTCTGCGACTTTCCTGACCCGGTGAGGCCACAGGCTTGCGTGGCAAAGCATGATCCGCTTTGCGATGCGATGTTGGAACAGACCGGTCTTTGCCCCCTGCCCGGCCTGCATCCCTTTTACGCCAGTGTCATGGCCGCCGCCCGCGGCGCGCAGTGGCGCGACACCTATCGCGACACGGCGTTCGGTGAGACGCTGCATGCCAGTTTCGGCAGCTTCGAGGTGGTGGGCCGGGATACGGTGCTCGGCGCCGAGGGCATGCGCAGCTTCCTCGTCTACCAGGCGCCGGGGTTTCATTATCCGCTTCATCACCACCCGGCGGAGGAGATTTATCTGGTACTGGCCGGCGCGGGGGAGTTTCACCTTCAGGGCGCGCCGTCGCGGCGGCTGGGCCCGGGTGAGACGGCGCACCATCCGGTGAACGCGCCGCATGCGCTGACCACGCATGAAGAGCCGCTCGTCGCCTACGTGGTCTGGAAAGGCGACATTCAGAAAAAGCCCGTCTGGACCGAGACCGGCACGCCGCGCTGATCTGCGCCACCCCGGTTGAGCGGCAGGATTCGGGGTGCGGAATCCGTTTTTGCGCAGGCACCTTAAAGAGAAAGTTTTATTCCTTAAGTGAAAATTTTTCTATTCCCATGCCAAATTATCTGGCAACATGCCTATTACTAATGCAGAGTTAAAACGTCTTTGGGCTATAATTGGTGCGGCGAACAGCACGAAAAGAAAACCAAAACTGGTCCGGATGAACTGGGGGCCGGACAATCAGACCCCCGTAACCACGAACCAATGTCTGAACGGGAGGAGACGTCAATGGATACCGATATCGGTGCTTTGACGGTGATATTCACCGAATTTTATTACTGGGTCACTGTACCGCTCATGTTCCTGATCCATGTCGGGTTTTGCATGTACGAAGTCGGTGCCTCACGGCACAAGAACCACGTTCACACGCTGATGAAGAACACCATGCTGATCCCGCTGGTGACGATTACGTTCTTCTTCTTCGGCTGGTGGATCTACTTTGCTTTCCCCAACGGGCCAGGCATCACCGGCGGACTTACGCAATCGGACAACGCCGTTCCGTGGGGTGAGCTGATGGGCACGCACCTTGGCGGACCGGGCGTGAACGACCCGCAGGCGCAGGGCTACGGCGCGGATCTCGGCAACGGCTACTGGTCGCGGCTCAACGGCGTGTTCTGGGCGGCGTTCCTGCTGTTCAGCTGGACCGCGGCCTCCATCGTTTCGGGCGCCACGATCGAACGGATCCGGCCCTCGGCCTTCTGGATCCTCGCGGTCGTGATCGGCTCGTTCACATGGATCATTGACGCGGCTTGGGGCTGGCACCCGGACGGGTGGATGGTCACGCAGCTGGGCTATCACGATGCTTATGCCTCAGGCGTGATCCATGCCATCGCGGGCGGCTTCGCGCTTGGCGTGATCTGCGTGCTGGGGCCACGGATCGGAAAATTCGCCCCGGACGGCACCCCGCGCAACATCAACCCGCATAACAAGTGGCTGGTCACGATCGGGCTTTTCCTCATCTACTGCGGCTTCTGGGGCTTCTACGTGGCCTGCAACGTGCCGATTATCGCCTCGGGCGATATCGGAGCGGCCGAGGGCAGCTTTACCGCGACCACGATCTACCTGACGCCCACCACCCTGTCGGCCATCGTCTTCAACTTCCTGATGTCGCTATCGGGGGGGATGCTCATGGGCTACGTCGTCTCGCGCGGGGAAGCGTTCTGGACTTATTCCGCGGGGCTTGCAGGCATCATCACGGCCTCGGCCGGCAATGACCTCTACCACCCGATCGAAGCGATGCTGATCGGTGCGGTCGGCGCCTATTGCGCCTACAAGCTGCATTTCTGGGTCGAACGGACGTTCAAGATCGACGATCCGGTCGGCGCGGTGGCGGTGCACGGCTACGCGGGCTTCATCGGCCTCGTGATCGCCGGCTTCGTGCTGTGGGGCCACCCGGCCACGGCGGGGTATCACGCCGAGACGGCCCATATCACGCCTTGGGGGCAGTTTGCCGGAGCCTGCATCATGTTCATCGTGCTGGGCTTCATCCCGGCCTGGATCGTGTCGAAGATCCTGCAGGGGATGGGCATGCTGCGTGTGCCGCCCGCCGTGGAACTTGTGGGCCTCGACATGAGCGAGGAACTGCGAGAGGAGGCCGACGCCATCGCGGTGTCGGAAGCCGATATCGAAGAGGCCAAGCGCCTCGGACTGCTGACCTGAGGAGGACGAAACCATGTCAACCACGATCGTCGAAACCTGGTCCGGCGCGGACCTGACGCAACTGGGCCCGATCTATCCGGGCGTCGGATGGGAGGTGACACTCTTCGTTCTGGGCGTGGCCTTCTGGCTGCTGTTCCACATCCTTCAAGCGCGGATCGAGAAGAAGGAATTCGAAGTCGACGAAGCCGCCGCGCGCAGCAAGGAGCGGCTTGCAAGGGTATTCGAAGAAGAGGCGCGCGAATAGGCGCACCGCCACGATCCGCACAAAAAACCGGCGCCGGCCCCTTGGGCCGGCGCTTTTGGTTCAAACGGTTGCTGCGGGTGCAACCCCCCGAATAACAGGCAAATTCGGAGCAGATCAGCCCGTTTAGCAGGGCCGTTGCCAACATTATCAGCGCACTTGCCCTCTATTTCAGCAACATTGGAATTCCGTACTGGCTTAGCATTGGTGCAGCGCTCACAGGGTTAATGAACCAATTGTGAGCCAAAAGGGCCGGCAAGCAAGCCCACCAACGGTACGGAGGTACGAACCACATGGAAGAGCAACTCGCGGAACTCGCGGCCAAGGTCGCCGCGATTGAATCGAAGGGGAATCTGACGAACACGATGTTCGCGGAAACCTATTATTACCTGACCATCCCGCTGATGATCATCATTCACGCGGGCTTTCTGGCCTATGAAATGGGCGCCTCGCGCGCCAAGAACGCCCTGTCTTCGGGGGTGAAGAACATCCTCGCCTTCGCCTTCGTGATCCCGGCGTTCTATTTCTTCGGATGGTGGGTCTACTGGGCGTTCCCCACGGGATTTACCCTTTCGGCCGGGCCGAACGGCATATCGGGCGCGGAATATGCCAACGGCTTCGCGCTCGCATGGGGCGACGCGGCCGCCTATATGGGCCCTAACACGGAGGACCAGATCGACGGGGTCTTCTGGGGCGCGTTCACACTGTTCGCAGCGACCACGGCCTCGATCTTCTCGGGGGCGGTCATCGAGCGCATCCAGACGGTCGGCTTCGTGATCCTGGCTATCGTGCTGGGCGGGTTCAGCTGGACGCTGGCGGCCGCCTGGGGCTGGCATTCCGACGGCTGGCTGATCCAGCAATGGGGCGTGCATGACTTCGGCGCGGCGGGGCTTGTCCACGCGGTCGCGGCCTTCTTTGCCCTTGGCGTGCTGATCAACCTCGGCCCGCGCATCGGCAAGTTCAACGAGGATGGCACGGCCAATCATCTCGCCGGGCACAACATGCCCTTCACGGCGACTGGGCTCATGCTGATCGTCGTGGGTTTCTGGGGCTTCCTGATGGGCTGTCTCGTCGTCGGTGGCGAAAGCTGGTCGTGGGGCGGCAACTTCACCACCATCTATGGGACACCCACCAATCTCGGCGCGCTCAGCTTCAACATCCTGATGGGTGTCGCGGGCGGGATCATCGGGGCATGGTCGCTGACGCGCGATCCGTTCTGGATGATGTCGGGCGCGCTGGCCGGCCTGATCTCGGTGGCTTCGGGGGTCGACATCTACTTCCCGGCGCTCACCTTCATCATCGCCATGGTGGCCGGCCTGATGCTGAAACCGGCGGCAACCTTCATCGAAAGCTTCGGCATCGACGACGCTGTGGGCGCGGTCACCGTGCACGGCGTGATGGGCGTGTTCGGCATGCTCGTCTTGGGCATCTTCGCCAGCGGCTACCCTGCCCTTCTGGGCGAAGGCGTGCCGACGGTGAGCTTCATCGGCCAGCTTGTGGGCACGGTCGTTTTCGTCGCGATCGGGTTCATCTCGGGCTACGTATGCTCGCTGATCCTTAAAATGGTGGGCATGCTGCGCGTGCCGGAAGCCGCTGAAATCGCCGGTCTCGACACCGTCAAGGTGCCGGCCCAAGCCTATCCCGAGGGCATCATGGCATCGCCCCCGGCATCCAAGTAACAGGAGGATTGAAACATGGGATTTCCCTTTGACACACCGACATGGGATGGCGTTTCCGGCGCGATCTTCATGGGGCTCGGAAGCTCTGCCCCGGCTGTCTTCTCGTTCATCGCGATCGTCATGGCCATACTGGCCCTGATCTTCGGTCAGAAGACGGAGGCTGGGAAGTATCGCAGCCACAAGTAAAGTTGTGCCATAGCTGAAAATGAGACGCCCCGCCGGCCATCATCCGGCGGGGCGCCTTCTTAGAGCGGAGCAGATGCGGCAGCGGTCACGCCACCCGCGCCAGCCCCGCCCCGCTCTTTCCCGAAACGAACGCCTCGTGCAGGCATTTCACCGCATCGTCGGCCGCATCGCGGGGAACGACGAATTGCACATCGACATTCCGCGGCGTCTGCTGGGCGGCGACAACATCGATGCCGGCCTCGTGCAGTGCCTGAAGGCCTTGGCCCAGCACCCGCTCGCCCGTGAGGTCGCGGCCGATCACCGCCACCAGCGAGACCGAGCGCGCCGTGACTTCGGCCTGCGGGTAGACCTCTTCGATGTCGCGGATCACGCGTTTGACCGTCTTGAGCGATGCCTGAACATAATGCGTGATGTTGTTGGCGTTCGAGGTTTTCGACACGATCCACACGTCGTGACGTTTGAGCGCCTCGAGTGCGGTCGCGTCGTAACCTTTGACGCCCACCATATCCTGTTCGAAGAGTTCGAGCGCCACGACCCCGAGGCCGGTGACGATTTCGACACCGGGGTGTTCGGCCTTCTCCTCGTCGATCAGAGTGCCCGGATCGCCCGGCTCGAACGCGTTGGTCACGCGCAGGGTGATGCCGGCGCGACGCAGGATCTTGGCGGCGTTGGGGTGGATCGCCTCCATGCCCATATTCGCCAGTTGATCGGCCACATCGTAGTTGGTGTGGCCCAGCTTGCGCGCGTTCTCGACACCCACGAGACCCGGATCGGCGGAGGACAGGTGGAATTCCTTGTGGATGATCGCCTCGTCCGCGCCGGTATGGGCGGCGATGTTCGAGAAGGTCACCTCGGAATAGCCCCGGTCATATTCGCGCATCAGGCCTTCGGTGCATTGCGCATAGCCGGTGACGATGGGCAGTTCGCGGGTCAGGTCGATATCGTCAAGCCCGGCCGCGATCCGCTCTTCCAGCGTATGTTCGGCCTCGTCGCGCCAGCCGCTGAGGTCGACGAAACGGGCATCGACACCGTTGCGCTGCAGCAGCAGCGCGGTGACGAAGGCCGAGTGCGCCTCGCCCAGACCTGAGAGGAGCTCGCGGATCACCAGCATGTGGCTCGACAGGCGGAAATGCCCGAAGGAACACAGGCGCTGAAGATCGAAGAGGCACGAGCGCGCGCCCTCGACCCGTTCGCGGACGAATTCGTCGGCCATGTTCTGGTCGCCGGGGTGGCTGAGCACCTTGCGGTGCGCTTCGCACATGGCGTCGCCGACCGAGGAAAGGGCATCAAGCCAGCCGTGGTCGTTGTCGTCATTGGCAAAAAGGCCATAGACGCCCGGACGGCCCGATTTCTTGTGCTCGAGAAGAAGATCGGTGATGCCGCCAAAGGCCGAGACGACGAAGATGCGGTGGTAGAGATCGGATCCTTCGCGCTCCCCGATCAGCAGCGTGTCGAGCAACTCGTCCACGCGGCTCATCGAGGTGCCGCCGATCTTCTCGACGGTATGCTTGGGAAAACTCATGATACTGTTCCTTTCGCCGGTCAGTCCGCCAACTCTTCGGCGGCGGCGTAGGAGCCGTCTTCGCGGTGTACCTCGTTACCGGTCACCGGCGGGTTGAACACACAAGCCATGACCAACTCTTCTTCGGCCCGCAGGACATGTCGGTCATGCTTGTCGAGCGCGTACATCACGCCCGGCTTGATCTCGTGTGTTTCCCCGGTGGCGAGGTCGGTGATCGACCCCTTGCCGGACATGCAGTACACGCTCTCGAAGTGGTTCTTGTACTCGAACGTATGTTCGGAACCGGTGTTGAGGAACGTGATGTGAAACGAGAAGCCCATCTTGTCATCGGCCAGGAGCATCCTGACCGACGACCAATCGGCGTCACTGACGACGCGGTCTTTGTGGTTCTCGACGATATCGTTGAAATCTCTGACAATCATCGTGTTACTCCGCTGCCATCTTGGTTGAGGCCGAGGCGTCGCGTGCCGCCTCGAGCAGGATGTCGAGCCCCTTGCGGAAGGTGTCTTCCGACGTGGTGAGGGGGGCCAGAACCTTGACAACTTCGTCGTCGGCACCCGAGGTCTCGATGACGAGGCCCTTCTCGAAGGCGCGGGCACAGATGTCGCCCGCCAGATCGCCCGAGCCCACGTCGACACCCTGCATCAGGCCACGGCCCTTGAGGCGCGCGCCGGGGATGATGTCGGCGATGGCTTGCAGGCCTTCGGTCAGGATCTTGCTCTTGCCCTGAACCTCTTTCGCGAAGTCATCGGTTTTCCAGAACTTCTCGAGAGCCACCCGGCCCGTCACGAAGGCATGCGTATTGCCGCGGAAGGTGCCGTTGTGCTCGGCCGGCTTCCAGATGTCGTGCTCGGGTTTGATCAGCAGCGCGGCGAATGGCAGGCCGAAGCCCGACAGCGATTTCGCCTGGGTGATCATATCGGGGTCAATTCCGGCTTCCTCGAAGGCGAAGTAGGTACCGGTACGGCCACAGCCCGACTGGATGTCGTCCACGATCAGCATGGCGCCGTATTTCCGGGCAAGGCGTTCGACGCCCTGCATCCACTCCTTGGACGCGGCGGTGAGGCCGCCCTCGCCCTGAACCGGTTCGAAGATGAACGCGGCGGGCGCGTCGATGCCGGAGGAGGAATTGTCGAGCATCATTTCGGCTTGTGCGAGCGTGTCGGCATCATCGCCGAGCGCGCCCTCGAACGGGAAATGAGTGACGTCGCCCAATGCACCGCCACCGGCGCCGCCGCGCTTGCCGGCGTTGCCGGTCAGCGAAAGCGCCCCCATGGTCATGCCGTGGAAGCCGTTGGTGAAGGCCACGATGTTGCGGCGGCCGGTGACCTTGCGGGCAAGCTTCATCGCCGCCTCGACGGCGTTGGTGCCGGTCGGGCCGGTCATCATGATCTTGTGGTCCATTCCCCGCGGCTTGAGGATGATCTCCTCGAATGCTTCGAGAAAGCGGGCCTTCTCGGTCGTGTACATGTCGAGCCCGTGCGCGATGCCGTCGCCCGAGATGTGCTCGATCAGGGCGGCTTTCATGTCCGGGTCGTTGTGACCGTAGTTGAGAGAGGAACACCCGGCGAGGAAATCGATGTAGGTGTTGCCCTCGGCGTCGGTCAGTTCGGAGCCTTGGGCCTTGGTGAATACCGTGTCGAAGCTGCGGCAGTAGCTGCGCGCCTCGGATTCGCGGCGTTCGAATACAGATTTGTCGGCTGACGTGTCAGTCGGCATGGCGTGTCCTTTGGTTTGATGGATTTGAAGCGGAAGGCCGCAGCCCCTTCAGGCTACCTTCTTCAGTTCTTCCGCGAGGTCGATGGTGACCATGTACTCGGTGTTGTGTTTTCCACGGAAGTGCAGAGCCTCACCGAAATAGGCCTGCGAGGAAAGCCGCGCGTCCTGCTGTTTCGCGAATTTGCGGAACAGCTTCCACGAGGCAGCGTTCGAGCGCGTGATGGTGGTTTGAATGCGCTCGACATCCTTGCAAATATCGCGCTGCAGAAGACCCTTGAGCATCAGCGTGCCAAGGCCCATCCCGCGCGCTTCAGAAGAAACGGCAACCTGCCAGACAAAGAGCGTCGACGGATCGTTCGGCATGACATAGGCCGAAACCCAGCCTGCGGGCTTGCCGCCGAGCTCAGCCAGAACGCACGTATCGCGGAAGTGATCGCACTGGATCAGGTTGCAATACATCGAGTTCTCGTCGAGCGGCTTGCAGGCCCTGATCAGCGACCAGATATCCGCGCCGTCCTCGGGCACGGGTTTTCGCAACGAGGGTGTCGCCTTGTCGATCAGTTCGAGCGTGTGTCGCATCGGTCTGCTGTCTCCTCAGTTTTGCTTTGAATACTAAAGTAGTTTTCCCTACCTCAAACTTCAAGGTGCAAAGCAAACTAATGCGAAATGTCGCGCGCGGACGGAAAAACAGCGTATTTCGCCTTTATAAACATTGCCTTTACTTTATTCAGCAAAGCATTTTCGTGGATTGCCGAAAAAAAATTATTATGTGACTGTAAAGTAAAACCCCGCGGAGTCGTCCATGGAACGTATTGATACCTGCCTTATCGCGCTGCGCAGAATCCTTCGCGCGACCGACACCTATGCCCGTGACCTCGCACAGTCGGCCGGCCTGACGGCGGTGCAGTTCCGGGTGTTGCAGCTGATCGCAGAGCGCGGGCGCTGTACGGCCACCGAAATCTCGCACCGGATGATCGTGTCTCAGGCCACGGTTACCGCATTGGTGGACAAGCTTGTTAAAAAGGGGCTGGTGGTACGCGAAAAGTCGAATACCGACCGGCGCCAGACCAATATCATCCTGACGGAAGAGGGCCGCGCGACAGTCGATAACGCGCCCGACGCGCTTCAGCAGCAGTTCGTCGCCCGGTTCGAGGCGATGGAGGATTGGGAGCAGTCGATGATCGTGGCCTCGCTCGAGCGGGTCGCGACGATGCTGAACGCCGCCAACCTTGACGCCTCGCCGGTGCTCGATTCCCGCGAATTCCGCAACGGGGTCTGAGGGTCAGCGCGCTTTCGCATTCTCGACCCGGTCGACCGCCTGTCGATACCAGATGTCTGCCGCTTTCAGGAAATGCGGCCTCGTGAAGGGATGGAGAATGTCCCGGCGCAGGATCGTGTCGGCATAGGCGGTGGCGCCGCGCGGGTCGCCCAAGGCGCGATAAGCCGCCTTGGCCCCCAGATAGGGCGCCATGACCGTGCCTGATCCGGAAAACCCCATGGCGTAGTGCAGGCCCCGCTCCTCGCCGACATGGGGCATGTGGTTGAAGCTGAAGCCGGTATTGCCCCACCAGGCGTGGCTGATCTTCGCATCGGAAAGCTCGGGCCAGACGCTGAGCATGGTGTCGCGCAGGCGTTTGGCAGCCTGCTGCATTGGCACATTGCGCATCGAGGCCCGCCCGCCCCAGAGCACGCGCTTGCCGTCAGGCGACAGGCGGAAATAGCTGTGCCGGGCGCGGGTTTCGACCATCATCCGTCGGCCCGGAGCGAGGTGGCCCAGCAGGTTGGCTGGCAGCTCCTCGGTCGCGATCAGGTAGGAGGGCAGCGGAAAGACCCGTGCAACGTGCCAGCGGAAGAGCGGCGTCGTGTAGCCATTGGTGCAAAGGATCACCTTTTCCGCCCGGACCGTGCCCTTGGGCGTGGTGACCGTGAAGCGGTTCCCGGCCCGTTCCAGCGCCGTGACCTCTGCCTTGCCCGTCAGCGTGATGCCCCGGCGCGTGACAGCCTCGCGCAGGCCCTGGTGGTATTTGGCCGGGTGCAGGCCGCAATGTTCGGGAAAGAGGAGTCCGCCGAAATAGCGTGGGGTTTCGATCTGCTGGCCGAGAGCGTCGCGGGCCACGACCGACACGTCGACTTCGCTTTTTTCGGCAACGTGACGGGCGAGCGTCTTTTGGTTCTCGAAATGCTGCTTGGTCCAAGCCAGTTGGATGCGGCCGGTCTGCTGCAGGTCACAATCGATCGCTTCGCGGTCAATCAGGCCCTTGGCCCAGTCGAGCGCAGGTTTGGCCTCGGCGAAGAGTGCATCGGCCACCTGCGGGCCGAACTTGTCGGCCAGCGCTTTCCAGCCCAGCCGGGGGTGCGCGCCGAACATGCCGCCATTGCGGGTCGAGGCGCCCTGCCCCGGCTCGTCCTTGTCGACCACGACGACCGACGCCCCGCAATCATGTGCCGCGATGGCGGCCGAGAGGCCGGCATAGCCCGCGCCGATCACCAGCACGTCGCAATCCTGCGGCAGCAGGTCATCGGCCGGGTCGTTCTTCAGAACGTCCCACCAATACGGGGTGCCGGGTTCGGATTCGTCGCTCCACTGCATGGGGTCTTCCCTTTCTGCCCGCGCCGACTATCGTGCGAGCAAAGCGGCTTGTCCATGACGCAACTGCGACAAAGTGAGGGGGAAATGCGGACCGGTCCGCCCGGCGGACGGGCGCGCACAAATCGTACGCGCCCTGCCCTATGCTAGTTGGTGATGATCTCGGGGCCCATGAAGGTGTTGGGCAACACCGTCGAAATCCATGGGATGTAGGTGATCATGATCAGGAAAACGAAGAGCACCGCGAGGAATGGCAGCGCCGCCCGAACCACGCTCATCATCGGCATCCCCGCCACGCCCGAGGTCACGAAGAGGTTGAGCCCGACCGGCGGCGTGATCATCCCGATCTCCATGTTCACCACCATGATGATGCCAAGGTGAATGGGGTCGATGCCCAGTTCCATGGCGATGGGAAACACCAGCGGCGCGACGATCACCAGAAGGCCCGAAGGCTCCATGAACTGACCGCCGATCAGCAGGATGACGTTGACCACGATCAGGAACATGACCGGCCCGAAGCCCGCGTCGAGCATGGCGCCCGCGATCTGCTGCGGGATCTGCTCGTCGGTCAGCACGTGCTTGAGGATGAGCGCGTTGGCGATGACGAAAAGCAGCGTCACCGTCAGCTTGCCAGCCTCGAAGAGCGTGTTCTTGGTGTCGGGGTGGAAGAAGGCCGTGACGATGGCATAGGGCTTGCGCATCAGGCTCAGGTTGCCGCCCCGCTCCGTGCCCACCGCCAATGGCCCCATGTCCTTGTAGACGAAGCAGGCGATGAAGAAGGCGTAGACCGCTGCGACGGCCGCGGCCTCGGTCGGGGTGAAGATACCGCCATAGATGCCGCCCAAGATGATGACGATCAGGAACAGGCCCCAAGCGGCGTCACGGCCGGAGGCGAAGATTTCGCCCCAGCCCTGCCATTCTCCCTTGGGCATGTTCCGTACGCGGGCGACCACGTAGATGGCGGTCATGAGCATGAAACCGGCCAGCAGCCCCGGGATGACACCGGCGAGGAACATCCGGCCCACCGAAACCTCGACCGCGGCGGCATAGACCACCATCACGATCGAGGGCGGAATGAGGATGCCCAGCGTCCCGGCGTTACAGATGACACCGGCTGCGAAATCGCGCGTGTAGCCCACCTGCCGCATACCGGCGATCACGATCGTGCCGATGGCCACCACGGTCGCGGGCGAGGAGCCCGACAGCGCGGCGAAAAGCATGCAGGCGAAGACCCCGGCGATGGCAAGCCCGCCATGCAGATGGCCGACGCAGGCGATGGAAAACCGGATGATCCTTTGGGCCACGCCACCCGTTGTCATGAACGACGAGGCGAGGATGAAGAACGGGATCGCAAGGAGGGTGTAGTGCCCCTCGAAGGCGCTGAAGAGCGTCTGCGCGACAGAGGCCATCGAGCTGTTCGAGAACCACAGGAGGAACAGGATCGAGCTGAGGCCCAGGGAGACGGCAATCGGAACGCCCACAAGCAGCAGACCGACCACCATGACAAAGAGCAGAAGAACTTCCATCAGTCTTGCCCCTCCCGCTGAGCGCGAACCTGGTCGAGTTCATCCTCGACCTCGTGGCTCGCGACGATCCGGTCGACCTTGCCACGCCAGATCTGCACGGCGACCTGCGCGAAACGGAACGTCAGAAGCGCCATGGAGAGGGGCAGCACCGCGTAAGGTATTGCCTTCGGCATCTTCTCGTATTCCTCGCCGAGATTGATCCAGTCCTCGAGGAAGCGCAGGATGCCGGGCATGGGAATATCCTGCACCTCGTACCAGCCCTGACCGCGGAAATCGGTCTCGAAACCGGTCGGGAACCAGCGGCCGGTGGTGGGCGGGAGCTCTGCATAGACCGACCAGTAATCCCACGCCCCCTTGAGCAGCAGCAGGGAGAAGGCGAGGCAGCACGCGATCGAAAAGAGCGCCATGGCCTTGCGCACCGGAGGCGACACGATGTTGACGATCGCGTCGACGCCGAGATGGCTTTGCTTCTTCACGGCGTAGGATGCGCCCAGAAGCACGAGCCAGCCGAACATGAACACGGTCAGTTCAAGCGCCCAGAGAATGTTCGAATTGAATACATAGCGGGCGATCACGTTGGAAAACGTCACCACCGTCATTGCGCCGAGAAGGGCGGCGATTACCGTCTCCTCGATCGTGTCCACGAAGCTGTGTTCGTGTTCCATCTGTCCCCTCCTCCCGCAAGTCCCTTGCGAAAAGGGCGGGCCCGGTCGTTTCAGGCCCGCCCCGGAAGGTGCGTGATATCACGCACCCACAGTCTTACATGCTGGCGTTGATTTCCTGCGCCGCATCGATGTTTTCCTGGCCCACGTCGTCGGTGAACTGATCCCAGACCGGCTTCATCGTCTCGACCCACTTGGCCCGCTGGTCGGCGTCAAGCTCACGCACGGTGCCGCCGGCGTCGATGATCGCCTGCTTGGCCTCCTCGTTCACCTTGGTGGACTCCTTGTTCCGGGTATCGGTGACCTCGGAGACGATGGTCAGGAACTGGTCGCGCACCTCGGGCTCGAGGCTGTCGAGCCAGTCGACGGAGGTCACGACAAGGTAGTCGATGATGCCGTGATCGGTGTTGGTCACGCCGTCCTGCACCTCGAAGAACTTCTTGCCGTAGATGTTGGACCACGTGTTCTCCTGCCCGTCGACAACGCCTTGCTGCAGCGCGCCGTAAACCTCGGAGAAGGCCATTTTCTGCGGGCTCGCACCCAGTGCTTCCATCTGTGCGACAAGCACGTCGGAGGATTGCACGCGGAACTTCAGACCCTCGGCATCGGACGGCTCGAGCAGCGGCACGTTGGCCGACATCTGCTTCATGCCGTTATGCCAGTAGGCCAGCCCCTGCAGGCCGCGGCGCTGCATGCTGTCCAGAAGATCCTGACCTGCATCGGACGCTTGGAATTCCTCGACGGCGTTGATGTCCTTGAACATGAACGGCAGGTCGAAGATGCGGAATTGCTTGGTGAATTTCTCGAATTTCGACAGCGAGGGCGCGGCCAGTTGGACGTCGCCCTGAAGCATGGCTTCGAGCACCTTGTTGTCGTCATAGAGCGTGGAGTTCGGGAAGACCTCCATGCACATGGTGCCGTCCATCTCTTCGTTGACGCGCTGCTCGAGCAGCGACGCGGCGATCCCCTTGGGGTGCTTGTCGGTGTTGGTGACGTGGCTGAACTTGACGACGATCTCGCCATCGTCGCAGGCGGCGCTTACGGCCGTGGCCGAAACGGACAGCGCCAGCGCGGATGCGGCAGCAGTCAGGAACTTCATGATGTGGTCTCCTCCCAATATGAGACATTGCAAAACACCCCCTTGGCCGGGGCTGTGTCTCAGTGTTGGTCGGGAGGCGAGGCGCGCTCAAGGATTAGTTTGAGCCTGAATTATGGCCTAGATAAAACATTTAAATTCAATATCTTAAACTATACCCACCAACCGTCGCAAGCCTGAACGCCACTTGACTGTGCGGAAATCCGCACAGGCGCCCAGCAGCGTTGTGCGGATTTCCGCACAAAATTTGGAGGCCGTCAGAAAAGGATTCCTTTCCCTCGGAATCGATACTGAACAGCCTTCGAAGCAGGTGTAAGCCAACGCTTTCACACCGTCCGGAAGGTCAGTCGCGCCGGTAATCCTCGGGCCGTATCCCGTAGCGGGCGAGCTTGTCATACAAGGTCTTGCGCGGCAGCTTGAGCGCCTTGGCGGCTTCCGACGCGCGGCCGTTCTGCCGCCCCAGCGCAGCGATAAGGAGCGACCGCTCAACCCGCGCCATCTGTTCGGTGAGCCCGAGTTCGGCGGCGGCCGCGGCTTCCTCGGGCATGCCCAGCACGAAGCGCATCGCCGCCGACATCAGCGAACGGGCGTTGCCGGGCCAGTCCTGCGCCATCAGGCGGGCCATGTGATCGGTCGTGACCTCGGGCACCGGGATGCCTGCCTGTTCCGCCGCCTGTGCCACGTAATGCGAGAAGAGCACCGGGATGTCCTCGGGCCGTTCCGCCAGCGACGGGATGCGCACCGGAGTGACGTCGAGGCGGTAATAGAGTTCGGCGTTCATCCGGCCTTCGTCGACCTCGGCGGCAAGATCGGCCGTGGTTCCGGCGATGAGGCGCACATTGCTGCCGCCTTCGAGCTTTTCGGCAAGCGTGTACTGGGTTGCGGCGGGAAGGGTGGACACATCATCGAGGAACAATGTGCCCCCCGACGCCACGCTGAACGCCTGATCGAGAGCGGCCCCGTCCATGCCCGAAGACGAGCGTTTGACGAACGGACCGCGCGCGACGGGCGACAGCAGATGGATGACCTCGGCCACCTTCGACACACCCGCGCCCGGTGGCCCTGTCACCAGCACCTCGACCCCCATCGGGGCGACCGCCCGCACGCGTGCGCGCAGGTCATCGGCAAGCGCCGACGTCCCGAAGAGCATCCGCGCCGCGGGATCGCCGGTCTGCAGCTGCGCCTTGAGCCGGCGGTTTTCCAGCACCAGCCGCCGCGTGGAGAGCGCCCGCTCGAGAACCGGGATCAGGTCATCGGGCGCGCAGGGTTTTTCGAGGAAGTCGAACGCCCCCTGCCCCATCGCCTCGACCGCCATGGGGATGTCGCCCTCGCCGGTAAGCAGGATCACCGGCAGGTCGGCATCGATGCCGGTGGTGTATTTCAGCAGATGAAACCCGTCGCGGCCCGGCATGCGAATGTCGGAAAGGATCACGCCCGGAAAATCCTCGGTGATATGGTCCTTGGCTTCGATGAACGAGCCCGCCGGCCGCGCCGTCAGGTCGGCCAGTTCCAGCGATTGCACCAGCGCCTCTCGCACGGCGATGTCATCATCGACAACGAGAACGTCCACGCTCATGCCGCCGCCTCTTGCTGCCAGGGTTCGAGTTCGACGGTCATGATCGCTCCGCCATCCGCCGCGTTGGTTCCGCGGATATTGCCGCCGAAGCTCTGGACAAGGCCGTAGGAGATCGACAGGCCAAGCCCCATCCCGTCACCGCTGCCCACGGCCTTTGTCGAGTAGAAGGGTTCGAACATCTTGTCCGGATCGCTGATGCCGGGGCCAATGTCTCGCACGGTCACGCTCAGAGGCGGGCCGGCATGGATGCCGATGCTGATACGCTTGTCAGTCTGAGCGGACATGGCGTCGGCCGCGTTGTTGATGAGGTTGACGAAAACCTGCACCAGCCGCACCTCGCCCCCAAGCGCATGGACCGCGTGGGAGGGTGGCCGCCAGTCGAGCGTCACCCCCTCCTTCAGGAGGCGGGCTTCGGTCAGTTCAGCCGCCGTGTCGATCACTTGTACCAGATCGACCTTGCCCATGGGTTCGCTTTCGTTGCGGGCAAAGGCACGCAGGTTTTTGATGATGCGCGCCGCTCTTGCCGCAAGCTGCGAGATACGGTCGAGATTTTCCCCCGCCGCGTCGGTGCGGCCCTTTGCAAGGAACGACCCCCCGTTATCCGCGAATTGCTGGATTGCCATGAGCGGCTGGTTCAACTCGTGGCTGATGCCTGCGCTCATCTGCCCCAGAGCGGATAGCTTGCCGGCCTGCACAAGCTCGTCCTGCGCGCGCTTGAGAGCGGCTTCGGCCTCTTCCCGTTCCTGCACTTCGTGGCGCAGCGCGATATTGGCTTCGGAAAGCTCGGCGGTCCGTTCGGCCACGCGGGTCTCCAGCTGGGCATTGGCGCGGGCCAGCGTGCGGCGCCGTTCGCCAAGCAGCAAAAGCACTGCGCCGAAGGCAAGGCAGATCACGGTAAACACCGAGGTCTGAAGCCAGGCGATGCGGCGCGCGGGAGAGGTGTCCATAAGAGCGTGCCCTGTCATGCCGATCACCGGCTCGTCCCGGGCGAGGTGAAGCGCGGCGCGCGGCAGGTACTCGCCCCAGTCCATGCGCCAGATCTCGTAGTTGCCGCGACGGACGGCGCTGAACTCCGGCGCCGGGTCGATCGGGGGGGCCGGCGCCGCCCCGTCCTCGCGCGGCTGCCAGCCAAGGATCTCAGACCGGTTCGACAGGAAGATGCGCCCCTCAGGATCCGTGAAGAACACCGGAGGCTGACCGCCGATCCAGTCCCATTCGACTTCCATCATGTCGACAAGGGCGATGACGCTGCCGTTGACCCCTCCCGGCCCGAATGCGGGCGCGGCAAAGGCGTAGACGCGGCGGCCATCGGGGCCAAGTCGCCCATAGAACGTGCCGAGCGCGCCCCGCATGGCGCGGCGGAAGTAACGGCTGTCGGCAGGGCGCAGGGTGACGTCGCCGGCCCTTGCAAGGACCGTGCCGGCAGTGTCGGTGTAGAAAAGCGCAAGCGCCCCGCTCTTGTCCGCCGCATCCTGCAGAACCCGGTCGGCCCGTGCCACGCCGTCCTCGGCCGTCAGGTCATCGAAGACCGGGTGCTCTGCCATCAGCACCGCCAGTTCGCGAAAGCGGCGGAGTTCGCCCGTGAACCTGTCGGAGGCGAGGGCGAGGTCGGCACGGCCCTGCTTTTCGAGCTGCGCCAGCGCCTGAACATGCGCGTATTGCCAGATAGCCGCCGCACAGGCGGCAACCGCCCCCAGAAACAGGGCGACCACGATCAGCCTGGTGCGCAGCATCTTCGTCATTGAGATGTTCTAGCAAGGGTTTGACGGGCTTGACCAGTCACCCGACGCGCGAGGTCGTGTCAGACGCCGACGGCCAGCACCGCTTCGGACAACGGCTCCGCGCCGAAGCGAACCGGGTCCGTGACCGGCAGGCCGGTGTCATGGGCAGTCGAAGTGATCGCCTCGCGCGCCGCGGCCTCATCGAGGTCGCGGGTGTTGAGCGCGATGCCGACCACCTTCGCCGGGGTGAGTGCCCCCGCCGCCCCCGCGACCGCCTCGTTAAGCGCGATGACATCCTTCAAGGGCGGCACCGGCACGGCATCTCCGGCGGTGTCGAGCACGTCCATGCCCGCCCGGTGACAGAGGATCAGGGCATTGGCACAGCTGCCACGCATCAGCGGCAGGGTCGCCGTGCTGCCCGGATGGAGGAGCGAGCCCTGCCCTTCGATGATGAGTATGTCATGCTTGCCGTTCTCCAGCACCATCCGTTCGACAGCGCCGGCCGCGTGATCGACCCGGAAAGCGTCGAGCGGAATGCCCTTGCCGGTGATCGCGACACCGCTCTGACCCGTGGCGAGGAAAGCAGCGTCATGCCCGGCATCGCAGAGCGATGACCAGATTTCGAGCCCGGAGGTCTTCTTGCCCACGGCCATGTCGGTGCCCACCATCAGCGCGCGGACGTTGTCAAGCTTCGCCGCGCGCGCCATGGCGATGGGCGGCATGGCGTCGGTCGGTGTACGGATATCCCAGATCCACTGTCCGGGCTTCAAATGGTCGCAAAGCGTATCGTTCAGCCGGTCATGCAGGCCGTTGACGACGGACAGGCCCGCGCCGATGGCCTGTTCGAGCATCGCCATCCATTCCGGCGGCACCCGCCCGCCCGAGGGCGTGGTGCCCAGTACCAGCACCTCGGCACCGAGGGTTATGGCCTCGTCCAGCGTGGCAACGACGGGAATGTCGCGGTCGATCTTGCACAGGTCGCGCAGGCTTTTGCCCACCGCGTGGCTGTCGATCACGCAGGTTACCGGATTGCGGCCGTAACGGATAATCCCCTCGGCCATCTTGGCGTTGACGAGGCCCATGTTGGCCTCGGCGTAGATGGCGATCTTCTGGTGCGGCTCAAGCATCGGGAAGGTCTCCTCCGTGCCCGGGCCGGTCTGCGGGCAGCGTGACGCCATCGACGAGCGGCGCACCCTCGGCCGGGTCGGGGTCAAGATTGAGATGGCTGTCGAGGTCGATATAGTCGAAAAGCGCCCCGATCGAGGCCCCGGCCGCGATGGAGACCGCGCTTTCGCCCATGCAGCCGATCATCGTCTTGAGACCGAACGCGCGGGCGGTGGCGACGATCCGCAACGCCTCGGTGACGCCGCCGCACTTCATCAGCTTCAGGTTCACGCCGTCGACCCTGTCGGCGAAACCTGGAATGTCGCCCGACATCCGGCAGCTTTCATCGACGAAGACCGGCAAGGGGCGATCCTCGAAAAGGTGGATCAACTGATCTTCAGCCCCGCGCACCAGCGGTTGCTCGACATACTCGGCCCGCCGCTCGGCCAGCCATGCCATCATGTGGCGCGCGTCTTCCAGCGACCAGCCACCATTGGCATCGACGCGCAGCACGACGTCGGCCGCGCCCACGCTTTCGACCACGGCCGCATACATTGCCTTGTCGGCCTCGATCCCCTCGGGGGAGCCGAGCTTGATCTTGAGGGCCTTCGCCCCCTTGTCGAGCAGCAGCGGCACCCGTTCACGCACCACGTCCGGCGGGTTGATCCCGACCGTCAGAGAGGTCGGCACGCCCCGCCGCGTCAAGCCTAGGAGGCGATAGAGCGGCATGCCCGCCTGTTTCGCCTTGAGATCCCACAGGGCCATGTCGAGACCCGCCAAAGCGCAGGGGGCGACACCCTCCTTTAGCGCCCGGTCCCACGTATCGTGAATGGCCTGTGTGTCGATCCCGCCATCCACCACGCCGCGCAGCATCGCCTCGGCCTCGTCGGTGGTCGCCGCGCCTTCCGTGGCGCCGGGGGCAACCTCGCCCCAGCCGGTGTGCCCGCCCTCGGTGATCGAGATGAACAGGTTCTCGGCCCCTGCGATCACGCCCCGGCTGATCGCCAGCGGAAAGCGTTTCTTGAGATAGACCTTGCGGAACGTGATCTCGGCCATGTCAGTCTCCTTCGATACCGTTGAGGAAAGCGGTCAGGTTAGAGCCAAGCGCGTCGGAGACATACCCCCCTTCCTGAACGATGACGAGCGGCCGCCCGGTGCCGGCAATGGCGGCGGCGATGCGGGTGAAACCTGCCGTGGTCACGGCGAACCCCTGAAACGGGTCGTCGACATGTGCATCTAGACCCAGAGCTACCACGATGACATCGGCGCCGAAATCGGTGATCCGTTCGAGCGCCCTGTCGAGCGTCTTCAGGTAGGTTTCGTCATCCGTGCCGCGTGCAAGCGGCAGGTTGAAATTGGCGCCCAGCCCCGCGCCCTCGCCCCGTTCATGGGCATGGCCCCAGAAGAACGGGTAGAAGCGCGCCGGGTCAGCATGGATTGACACGGTCAACACGTCGCCGCGATTATAGAACATGCCCTGTGTGCCATTGCCGTGATGCACGTCGACATCGAGGATCGCGGGGCGCAGGCCCTTTGACAGCAACCTTTGCGCGGCGATGCCCGAGTTGTTGAAGAAACAGAACCCCCCCGCAAGATCGGCGAAGGCGTGGTGCCCCGGCGGGCGCGACAGCGCGTAGACGGCGCGCATGCCTTCGGCGATCGCATCGGCCCCGCTGACGGCGGTCTGGGCAGACCAGTAGGCGGCCTTCCACGTGTATTCCGCGATCGGACAGGCTGTGTCGGCCTGGTGATACCCCGCCTGTCCGACCGCCGAGTCCGGATAGCTGTCGGTGCGGTTCATCGGGTGGACGTTTGGAATGACCTCGTCGGAGGCCCCCTCGATCCGCTGCCAGCGGGCGTGGATGTTGCGCAGGAATGTCAGGTACTCGGCGGTGTGCACGGCGGCGATCGGACCGAGCCCGGCATCGGCCGGCGTCTCGAAGACGCAGCCCGCCGCCTCGGCCCCGGCTTTCAGGATGTCGACGCGCCTGGGCACCTCTGGGTTGGGTTTGCGCGTGCCGTTGGCCATGAAGTTCTTCGGATCATGCGCGCGCTGGCGGTCGTCGAGTATGGCTTTCATTGAAGGTCTCCCAGCAGGTCGTCGAAGGCCTCTGCCCTCAACAGGCAGGTCCGGTCACGCCCGGCCATATCAAAGCCGAGCCGGTCGTAAAATGCCCGGGCAGCGGTATTCTCTGCATAAACGGTGAGTTTCAGAAAACGGGCCTGCCATGTCTCACGGGCAAACCCCGCCACGGCGCGCAACAGCGACCGGCCCAGCCCCTGCCCGCGCGCCGTCTCGCTGACCCACAGATCGGAGACATAGCCCCCCGCCGCGCCCAGAGTGGTGGAGAATATCGGCGAGACAAGCGCCGCTCCGACAACGGCACCGCGATGGCGGGCGAGAAGACCGTGACACACCGGCCAATCGCCCAGACAGGCGCGGGCAAGGACGTCCTCGGTCGCGCGGTGGGTGTCGCCCATATGCGCCGACAGCGCCTCGAGGGACCGGGCGAGGTCCGCCATGTCCTCCGGTCCCGCCGGAGTGACCTGCAAGGCGTCAGAAGGCGACATGGTCCGCTCCTTTCAGGCCGAGCATTTCGCGGGCCTCGTCCGGCGTGGCCACGACGCGGCCAAGACCCTCGACGATGCGGCGAACCTTTTCGACCTGCTCGGCATTCGAGACCGCCAGTCGCCCCTTCTCGATGTAAAGGCTGTCCTCCAGCCCCACGCGGACATGCCCGCCCATACCCGCCGCCATTGCCGCCATGGCCATTTGCGCCCGGCCAGCGGCCAGCACGGAAAAGCGATAATCCGCGCCGAAATAGTCGTCTGCCAGCCGTACCATGTGGGTCAGCGTTTCGGGCGCAGCGGCCATGCCGCCGAGCACACCGAAAACGAACTGGATGAAGATCGGAGGTTTGACCAGTCCGCGCTCGACGAAGTGGCGCAGCATGACGAGATGCCCCATGTCGTAGCATTCGAATTCGAACCGCGCGCCGCGCTTCTTCCCCAGCTCGTGCAGGACGTGGGCGATGTCGCGCGGCGTGTTCTTGAAGATCAGGTCGTCGGTCGCCTCGAGAAAGGGCTTTTCCCAGTCGAACCGCCAGTCCCGATCCCTCGCGGCCAGCGGATAAAGGGCGAAATTCATCGACCCCATGTTGAGCGAGCACATCTCCGGCTCCGCTGCCTTGGCGCCTTCCAGCCTGTCCTCGAGCGACATGATCGCGCTGCCCCCGGTCGTGATGTTGATCACCGCATCGCAACGGTCGCGAATTCCGGGCAGGAAATTCATGAAATGTGCAGCCTTTGCGGAGGGACGGCCGTTATCCGGGTCACGGGCATGCAGATGCAGGATTGCCGCGCCGGCCCCGGCGGCATCGACGGCCTGATCCTCGATATCCCCGGCCTTGAACGGCAAGTGCGGCGAAAGGCTCGGCGTGTGGATCGAACCGGTGACGGCGCAGGAGATGATGATCTTCGACATGGCGCCTACCCGGTCTGATTGGGGGCCAGCCCCCAAACCCCCGGGATATTTTCAGCCAGAAGAAGCATGGGCGGGCGTACCACGCTTCTTCTGGCTGAAAATATCCCCGCCGGAGGCATCTGACGGCGCAACAAGGCGCATCCGGTCGAACAGGAGGGCATGATCACAGCCCTGCGTCTTCGCAGAACCGGTCGAGCGCGCGGGTGAGCTTCTCGATGATCTCCTCCACCTGCTGCGTGGTGGTAATCATCGGCGGAGCGACGATGAAATGATCGCCCGAGTAGCCGCCACGGGTTCGGCGCGAATAGATGATGAGCCCCTCGTCATAGGCCGCCTCGACCAGCCGGTCATGGGCGTTCAGGTCCTTCGGAAGCGGCGCCATGGTAGACCGGTCGGCAACAAGTTCGAAGGCCTGCAGCATACCCATGCCGCGCACATCGCCGATGATCGGGTAGCGGTTCATCAGCGCGCGCAGGCGGTGGCCAAGTTGTGTACCCACATCAAGCGCATTCGCCATCATGTCCTGCCGTTCGATTTCCTCGATCACCGCGAGACCGGCGGCACAGGCCAAGGGGTTGCCGGCATAGGTGAAGCCATGGATGAAGCCGCCATGCCCCAGCACCGCCTCGACGATCCTCTCCTGTGCAATGACCGCGCCGAGCGGCATGTACCCCGCCCCGAACCCCTTGGAGAGCGCCGCGATATCCGGAACCGTGCCCCAGTTGTCGGCGGCGAAGAAGGTGCCGGTACGCCCCCCGCCCGAGATCACCTCGTCATGGATCAGGAGCACATTGTAGCGGTCGCAGATCTCACGAATGCGCTGCATGTAGCCCTCGGGCGGCATCAGGCAGCCTGTCGAGGCGCCGCCGATCGGCTCGACAATGAAGGCCAGCACGGTTTCCGGACCTTCCTGCAGGATGCGCTCTTCCAGCATGTCGGCATAGTGGCGCCCGGTGTCCGGGTCGGTCGGGTCGAGCCCGTCGAGATAGGCGCGCGGCGCCGGGATTTTGGGCATCTGCCGCATCATCGGGTCGAAGGGCGCAGTCATGGGCGCGTAGCCGGTCAGCGCCAGCGCGCCGAGCGTGCAGCCGTGATAGGCCGGGTAGCGCGAGATCACTTTCCAGCGCTGCGGCTCGCCCACCGCAAGCTTGTACTGGCGCGCGAGCTTGATGGCACTTTCCACCGCCTCGGAGCCGCCGGAGACGAAAAACACCCGCTCCATCCCCTCGGGGGCCAGTCCCGCTACCTTGGCCGCCAGTGCCTCGCCCGGTTCCGTCTCGAAATGAAGGCGATAGCCGAAGGTGGCGATCTCCATCTGCTTGCGCATCGCGTCAAGCACGTTGGGGTTGGAATGGCCGATATTGCAGACCATCGCGCCAGAGGAGCCGTCGAGATATCGCTTGCCGTCCACGTCCCAGATATAGACACCCTCGGCCTGCCTGAGCCGCGGACGGCGTTGGCGGGTCTGATAGAAAAGGTGGCTTTTGCCTTGCCCGTCCATGTTGCCTCTCACGCCACCCAGAACGCCTTTTCGAGATCGTCGAACTCGCTCGCCGGACCTTCGAACTTGTTGCGGCCCAGTTCAAGCACGTAGACGTAGTCGGCGATCTTCAGGGCGTGTCGGATCTCCTGATCGACCAGGAGAATGGTCAGCTTGTCGATCTTCGACAGGTCGGTCAGCATCTCGTAGACCTCCTCTGCCAGCATTTTCGAGAGGCCTGCCGTGGGTTCATCAACCAAGAGCATCTTGGGCTCGGACATCAGCGTGCGACCGATCTCGACCATTCGCTGTTGCCCGCCCGAGAGTTCGCCCGTGACCTGTTTGCGCTTGTCGCGCAGGGCCGGAAAGCGGTCGTAATTCGCCTCGACTTTCTGGCGCACCTGCTTGCGGTCACGCCGGAAGGTCCACGCGCCGAGTTCGAGATTCTCCTCGACGGTCATGTCCTTGAACACGCCGGGCTGTTGCGGGATGTAAGCCAGCCCCTTGAGGATCTTCTCATGCGGCGGGATGCCAAGGACCGACTCGCCATCGAGCAGGATCTCACCCTTGTTCGGCGCGAGAAATCCGAAGGCCGCCTTGAGCGCGGTCGACTTGCCGACGCCGTTGGCGCCGAGGATCGTGGTAATCTGTCCCTGCCGTGCCTTGATATCTAGGTCGGAGAGAATATTGAGATCCCGGTAGTAACCCACCGAGAGGTTTTTCATCTCGAGAACGGTTGCCGGTTCGGTCATGCCGTCTCCTCCTCGCCTTCCTCGGCGCCCAGATAGGCCTCGATCACGGCCGGGTCGTTCTTGACGTCCTCGGGCGGGCCGTCGGCGATGAGGTCGCCGAAATTCAGCACCAGAAGGCGCTGGGAGAGGGAGAAGATGGAATCCATCTGGTGGCTGATAATGATGATCGCCTTTCCCTCGTCGTTGACCCGCTGGATATAGGCGTAGATCACCTCCATCAGCCGTGGATGAACCCCGGCGAAGGGCTCGTCGAGGATGATGACATCGGGGTTGAGCATCAGCAGGCGGCCCAGTTCCAGCAGCTTCTGCTGGCCGCCCGAGAGAGCCTGTGCGTATTCGTTGCGCAGGTGGTCGATGGTCAAGAACTCCAGCACCCCCATCGCCTTGTCGCGCAGCTCCGCCTGCCCGTGGGTGTTGCCCATGGCCAGCGCCGGCACGTATAGGTTCTCGAGCACCGTCATCCGCCGGAACGAGCGCGTGACCTGGAAGGTGCGGCCAAGCCCGGCACGGGCCACCTCGAAGGGCTGCAACTGGTCGATACGCTTTTCGCCGAGGTAGACCGTTCCGCTGGTGGGCTTGATCGCCCCGTCAAGGATGTTTGTCATCGTCGTCTTGCCCGCCCCGTTGGGGCCGATCAGGCCGATCAGTTCGGGCCCGTTGATCTCGAAGTTCACGCCTTTCAGGACGTGGTTCCCGCCAAAGCGCTTCTGCAGGTTGGTGACTTTGAGATGTATCACTCCGGTGCCTCCGTTCTGTGCGGTCCGCCGCCGGGGCCGGTGACGGTCGAGGCGCGCTTGGCGACGGTTTCCTCGGCCACGCCCTCGCGCCGGAAATAGCCGATGATGGGGGCTATCAGGCCGTTGCGGAAGAAGCGCAGTGTGATCATCAGCAGCAGCCCGAAGAAAACCAGCCGCCAGATCGTCATGTCGACCTCGACCCCACCGATGACGAAGCTGTTGCGCAGCAGTTCCAGCAGCACCTGCAGGATGATCGCTCCGATGGCCGCGGCGACGAAGTTCTCGATGCCGCCGATCACGGCCATGGCGACGACAAGGCTCATCTGCAGCAGGAACAGCATGTTGGGCGTGATGATCTGCACGTAATGCCCCTGAACCGCCCCCGCCGCCGCCGCCATGGCGCAGGTGATGGTGAAGACCAGCACCTTGTAGCGCGTCGTGTTCACGCCCAGCGCGGCGGCCGCATCCTGATCCTCGCGCAGGGCGCGCACGAAGAGGCCGAACTTCGACCGGGCCAGCCAGCCGAGGATGGCGAGGCAGGCCAGAAGCAGCGCGAGCATCGTGTAGTAGGGTGGCAACTTGTCCGTGGGTTCGAAATAGGTGCCGAAGAGGTTGACGCCATTGGGGTAGAGCGGCGGCAATTCCAGCCCCGCCTGCCCCCTCGTAATGTCGATCTCGGCGGAAATCGTCGCCTTGAGGATTTCCGAGAAGCCCAGAGTGAAGAGCGCGAGATAGGCCGCCCGCAGGCGCAAGACCAGCATACCCACGAGGAAGCCCGCGACCGCCCCCATCAGCGTGCCCAGCACGATGCCCAGCAGAACCGGCATCGGCTGCACGTCAACCGTGCCGCCCCAGGCATCGAGCGCCTGCCGCAGGCAATCCTGGGTGAGCGTCGTCGAGGTCACCCCGATCGGGTTCACCACCACCAGCCACTGTCCGAAGAACGGCATCTCGGCACAAAGCTGCGTCGGTTCGGGCGATAGGTAGAGGTAGTGACAGAAGAGCCCCGTCGTGTAGGCTCCGATCGCCATGAACCCCATATGCCCGAAGGAGAACTGACCGGCATAGCCCGAGAGCATCGACCAACTCGCCGCGAGGATCGCGTAGAAGAAGCCGGTGATCAGGATATGCATGATGTAGTCGTAATCCGCCGCCCCGTAGGTCAGCGGGAAGATCAACAGCAGGATCAGGAAGATGCCGCCGGCGATATTGGGTATCTGCTTTCTCATGGCCCCTTCCCCTAACCCTTTCCGTGCATGCCGCCGGCGAAACGGCGGCCAAACATGCCGGTGGGCCGCAGGAGCAGCGTGAGGGTCAGCACGATCATCCCGTAGGCCGGGATATAGCTGGCCGCCTTCTGCGCATCCGGCACGCAGCCGGTGCCCGCGGCCTCGACCAGCCCGACCATGATGCCGCCGATGAACGCGCCGGGCAGAGAGCCGAGGCCACCAAGCACGACAATCACGAAGGAGCGCATCGCCGGGATGGCTCCGACTTGAGGCAGCCAGGAGAACGCCTGTACCAGAAGCGCGCCAGCCAACGCGGCGATCATGCCCCCAAGGGCGAAGGCCAGCATGTTCATCGTGTTGGGATTGATCCCGGTGATGGCGGCGGCTTCGCGATCCTGGCTGACGGCGCGGAGAGCCTTGCCCGTCCATGTGCGGTGCATCAGGAACAGCAGCGCCAGCAGAACGAGGATACAGGTAATGGCCGCCGTGAAGCGCGGGCTGGAGATGGTGACCTGTTCGAACAGTGTCATGCTGCCCCGGCTGGTCTTGATCCAGATCGGGTCGGCTTCGGCCGGGAAGCGCCAGCGTGGGAACTCGAGAAAGCGCTGCGCCTTTACCGGGTTGGCGCCGACAAGGGCTTGTACGAAATACTGCAACGTGAAGGCGAGGCCGAAGGTGACGAGGATGCCGTATTCGATCGGCCGGTCGATCTTGCCATGATACATCGGCGTCAGCATCAGCCGCTCGAACACCGCGCCCAAGAGGAAGGCCACGAGGCAGGCGCCGAGTACACCAATGAGCGGGTTGACCCCGGGCAACCACACCTCGGTGATGAAATAGACCAACATCCCGCCGATCATGTAGAACTCTCCATGGGCGAAGCTCACGACGCCGAGGATCGAGAAGATCAGCGACAGGCCAAGCGCCATGAACCCGTAAATGATGCCGATGATCAGGCCGTTGACGAACTGGCTGGCAACGAACCCGCCGGAGACGACGCAGATGTTGTCGGGGTCGGCAAAGCTGAATGTCACCGCGATGATCAGCACGGTCAGCAGCGCCAGCGATGTTGTCAGGTAGACCGACGTACGAGGGGTTGCGGCCCATACAGCGGCAAGCCCCACGGGACCGAGCGACGCGCCCGCCATCGTGCCGATGAAGGCGGCGTTCGACGTGTCGAGATCGCGTGCGAGATAGCGGCGCTTGATAAGGATGCTTCCGGCCACGCCCCAAAAGATCATCCAGGCCAGAACGCCCCAGAACAGCAACGGAAATTCCACGATGTCCCCCGTGTCACGCCGGGTTCGCCCCGGCTGTAGTCGGTTATTGGTGTGCCCGGGCGCCGCTCGCGGCACCCGGGCGGATCAGCGGATCACTGGTTCACGAAAACCGGCTCCGCCGTCTTGTAGGCATCGGGATAGACAATGGCCGCTCCCGTAGAATCCTGCCCTTCTTCCTGATACTGGATCATGGTCAGGGCCGGGTCGGGCCACTGGTGCCACCACTCGTCGCCCTTGTCGTCCTCGGACGGATCCTTCTGGGTGCCATAAGGGAAGTAGATCTTGCCCAGCGTGCCGTCGTGCTCGATCGATTCCAGCGCTGTCACGATAGCATCCGCCTCGGTCGAGCCCGCCTCTTCGATGGCTTGGGCAATTATGGCGATCGAGTCGTAGGCTTCCATCGCGTAGCTCTCGACATCCGATTTGCCCATCCGCTCCTTGTAGGTGGCAGCGAAGGCCTTGCCCTTCTCGGTGAACTCCGTTTCCGGCACGCCGATCCGCTGCACGAAGGCGTACTGCCCGTCCGGCACGTTCTGCCAGTAAGCGCCGGATTCCAGCGCGTCCTGCCCTGTCACGAACGGCAGGTCGAGCGGTCCGATGCCGGCGTCGGCGGCCTGCTGCGTGAAGTTGTAGGCGGCCTCGCCCGTCACCAGCGTGATGATCATGTCCGGGTTCTCGGCCTTGATGCGCTGGACGATGCCAGCATAGTCCTGCGTGCCGATATCGACCGAGAAGGTCGTGCTTTCCACGCCGCCGCTTTCCAGCCCCTTGGCCGTTTCCTGTGAGGCCGGGATGCCGTAGTCGGTGTTCTCGGTGAGGATCGCCACCTTCTCGACGCCCGGCACGGTCAGCGCGAACTGCCAGATCGTCGCCGAGGCCCATGAACTCAGTGGCGCGATGCGGAAGATGTATTTCTGCTTGTCGCCGGTGATCGTGTCGTTCCACGTCTCGGCGAAGACGACGGGCACGCCAAGACGCTGGGCCACGTCCTTCGACGCCACACCGACCGAGCTGTGATAGCCGCCGCCGACGGCCACGACGCCATCCTGCGTGATGAATTTCTCCATCAGGGCGGCGCCCTTCTCGGGCAGGCCTTCGGAGTCGCCGATCACGACCTCGATATCGCAGCCCAGCACACCGCCGTCCGCGTTGATGTCCTCCTCGGCGATCAGCATCGCCTCGCGCATGGCTTCGCCGCCGACCACGGTGCCCGGCGCGGAGAGCGGGGCTATCCCGCCGATCTTGATAGGACAGTCGGCCGCCATGGCGGAACCGGCCGTCACTAGCGCGCCGACCGCGGTCGCGGTCAGCAATCTGAAAGTCGTCATGAAATGTCTCCCGTTGATGTCCGGCTCTTATTCCCGAGCCTCGTGGACCAAACTATTGCAGCCCCCGCCAAAATGCCCCAAATTGATAATACCTATTCTGAGCATAGACGGAATTTATGGGGCCGCCGGACGCGGCCTGTAACGGGAAAGCAAGAAGCCCTGAATCACGCGGACAAGTTTGTCACCAATCTCGATTGGAACCTGCTGCGCACCTTCGTGGTGATCGTCGAGGAAGGCGGCATAACAGCGGCGGCCACGCGCCTCCTGCGGCGTCAGCCCACGGTCAGCGTGGCGCTCGGCCGGCTCGAGGTGCAGATCGGCAGCCGCCTTATAGAACGGGGCGGCGGCGCGTTCCGCCTGACGGCGGCGGGGCGCGAACTGTACCGCGAATGCACCGAGATCTATGGATCGGTCGCTCGGTTGGCCGACCTGACCCAATCGGCATCGAAGGACCTGACCGGCCATGTCGACATCCTGCTGGCCAGCCACGTCGTGACCCCGATCCTCGACCAGACTCTGATTGATTTTCACCGCGCCCATCCGGCCGTGAGTTTCGAGGTCCGCGTGGAAACCAGCCGCAACGTGCTTCGGGGCGTGCTTGAAAAAACGGCGCCCTTCGGCATCTGCCTTTTGAACAGACGGTTGGCGAAGCTCGAATACCAGCGCATCTATCGCGAACATTTCGGCTTCTTCTGTGGCCCGCCCCACCCTCTCTATGGCCGGCGCGACCTCGATATCAGCGACCTGCGGGGCTGTGCGGGTGTTTCGTTCGAGACCGACAGCATGGATGATGCCCTGCGCCCCGTAGCCGCTTTTCGCCGTGACAACGACCTCGATCACAACATCGTCGGCCGCTCGACCCATCTCGAGGAGGTGCGACGCCTGATCTGCTGCGGGCTGGGCATCGGGCCGTTGCCCGTTCACGTCGTCCGGCAGGATCTCGAAACCGGCATGCTTTGGCGTCTGCCCCCCTACAGGGACCCGCCGGCGGTCGACATTTACGTGGTCACCAACCCGGCAAGCCGGCTGAGCCGTACCGAGGCGGCCTTTCTCGCGGCGCTCAAGGAACAGATCGCAACGAAGACACTGGCGGATCGCACCTATGATGACCTGAGCCCACCGGGCTTTGTTTCGCGGCCCGTTGGACCGCTAAGAACGCTGTGACCTTAGGGCATGTCTGGCCCTCGCAGGTCCCCGATTGGTCGCGATATGGAAAAGATGACACGGGATCACAAGGAGGCGGAATTGTGGCAAGATTGCGTCGCGCATGAATGACGACACCGCCATAGGCAGCCGCGAGGCCGCGGTTACGGGCTCGGCCGGACGGGCCCTGCTTGTTCTCGGGCTGGTGCTGGAACACGGCCCGGTCTCGCCGCAGCGGCTGACCTTGCTCAGCGGCCTCAGCCGGACGGCGGTGCACCGGGCCATCCACGCGTTGATAGATCAGGGCTATGTGCGCTACCAGCTGGGCAAGATGCATGTCATCGTCACGGCCGAGCTGCGTGACAGTTTCCGCGGGGCGTTCTTCAGCCCTCCGGGTATCGATCCTGTCTCCAAGGCGGTGGACGAGGCGCTGAAACACCGCAGAATACAGTGTGAAATCGCAGTGTTGAGCCAGGCTGGTGAAGCCCGCATCGTTGAAACCACCGCCCCGGAAGAAGATACCGAGGTCGATTTCTTCGAAAGCGATCTGGTGTCGGTATTGCTGTCTCATTTCGATCCCGTGGCCGTCACACGGATGACCGCCCGGGCGCTGCGCTCGGCCGGTGCGGGCGTAGCGGTCGAGCCCGAGTTTCTCGACCGGTACCGCCAGGCACAGTACCAGGGGTATATCTGGAATGCACAGCAGGGCGCGCTCTGCGTTCGGGTGCCAGGCGATTCGGATCAGGCCGTCGCGTTTCGCCTTATCTCACGCGGGACCGGCCGCCATCGCCAGAGAGATTGTGTCGAAACTGCGGAGGCAATTGGGCGGCTTTTGCCCGGAATGTTTCCAAATTTCGCCACAATTCGAGACTGATTTCAATATACGGAATGATCCGTTTGTTTTTCATTCCTCCGGGGGCTACCAATTTCCTCAATGCAAGTACCGGCGCGTTTTCCGACGCTCCGCCACCTAGTAAAGAGGAACACGATTATGGCCCCGACCAACAATCCCGGCATCGTCGACGGTGAAGATACCGGCGAGAACATGGGTCTCGGATACGATGACTCGAACGCTCCGACCGATCAGGGCGGAGACCAGATCACGAATGGCGACGACACGATCTACGGCAATGGCGGCGACGACACCATCGACGGGGCCGGCGGCAATGACGTGATCCGGGGCGACGGGCCTGACGGGTCGTCCGGCGCCGGCGCACGGGAACTCTTCCAATGGTCGGAGGCCCCTGGTTTCGGTGACCTGGCCTATGCCGACGGCTTTACGCAGGATACCGGCGAAGCGTCGATCACCTTCTCCATCGTGAACCAGGATGCCGGTACCCAAAGCCAGTACCAGACAGAGGATCAGCTGACCGCCGGACTCGACGAAGGCGTGGACGAGGATGCCTCGTTCGAATCCGTCACCAACGGCGAGGGCAACAGCACCACCTACAGCTGGACGTCCGAGGAAGGCACGATCGAGAATGTCGAGTTCCGCGTGAACGACCTCGACGGCGACGGCCTTGTCGAAGTTCGCGCCTACGATGCGGAAGGCAACGAAGTGCCGGTCTACATCGAGGACGCCGGCACCGGCGTCACCACGTCGAGCACCAACGGCCTCGACGGCGACAACTTCGCCGACAGCAACGACCGGAACTATACCGACGACAACGACCCCGAACATTCGTTCAAGGTCAGCATTCCCGGTCCGGTCGCCCGTTTCGAAGTCATTCACAGCCAGGACGGTCACGATAACAGCGGCGTCAACATCACCGACATCGCGTTCAACGTTTCGGGCGGCAGCGGTATGCCGGGGAACGACGACATCTCCGGCGGCGATGGCGATGACGACATCGACGGCGGCGAAGGCATGGATACGGTCGATGGCGGCGACGGCGACGACACGCTGTCCGGCGGCGCGGGCGACGACACGATCACCGGAGGCGACGGCAACGACGTGGTCGAGGACATGGATGGCGACAACACCATCGACACGTCGTCCGATCTTGGCCAGGCCGCCCTGCCCGACCGGGGCTACCCGGGCCTGTTCCCGGCTGACAGCGACCCGAACGATGACCGCGACTCGGTCACCACGGGCGATGGCAACGACAACATCCGCACGGGCGACGACGCCGACACGATCGTGTCGGGCGGCGGCAACGACACCATCAACGCGGGCATCGACGATGACGTTATCGACGCCGGCGACGGCGACGACCTGATCACGTCGGGCGAAGGTTCGGATTTAGTGAACGCTGGCGACGGAAATGACACCGTCTATGGCGGCCTCGGGCCGAGCTTCCCGGATGAGCTCAACATCACCGATGACGACACCGGCGGCGCCAGCCCCGACCTCGTGACCGACAACGGCATGGACACGATCTATGCCGGCGCGGGCGACGACGTGGTCTATGGCGAGGACGACGATGACGAGATCTACGGCGTGGATGGCAATGACTATCTCGACGGCGGCATCGACGAAGACACCATCGACGGCGGTGACGGCAACGACACGCTGGTCGGCGGTCAGGACGACGACTCGCTCATCGGTGGCATGGGCGATGACGAGATGTCGGGCGGCGACGGCAACGACATCTTCGTCGAGAACAGCGGAGACGGTGCCGACACGATCACCGATTTCGGCGTCGGCGATACCGGCTCGATCACCGATGGCGATCAGACGAACAACGATTTCGTCGACCTGAGCGGGTTCTACAACGACACCACGCTTGCGGACGTGAACACGGCCGGCGGGAGCTTCACCTCGGCCATCGACATGCTGCGAGCCGATGCCGAGGATGGCCGGATCGACGGCGTCATTGACGGCACCGACTACAGCGCCCAGATCGGCGATGTCGATCTGACCCTGCAAGACGGGTCGGGCGGCGCTGTCACCGGGTCGAGCCTGACGCGGGACAACACCAACGTGCCCTGCTTCGTCTCCGGCACGCTGATCGCCACCCGCCGCGGTTCGGTTCCGATCGAGGAACTGAAGGCCGGCGACGAGGTGATCACCATGGATCACGGGTTCCAGAAGATCCGCTGGATCGGCTCGACCACGGTTCCGGCCGAGGGCAGCCTTGCACCGGTGGTGATCCGCAGGGGGGCCATGGGCAACGAGCGTGACCTTCGCGTCTCGCCGCAGCACCGGATGCTGGTGCGCGGCTGGCACGTGGAACTGATGTTCGGCAAGCCCGAGGCGCTTGTGCCCGCCAAGGCGCTGATCAACGACGAGACGGTCTTCCCGCTGGAAGGCGGCACGGTGGATTACTACCACATGATGTTCGACCGTCATGAACTGGTCTATGCCGAGGGCATCCCCTCGGAGAGCTTCCACCCCGGTCACGTGGGTATGGGCGCCTTTGCCGAGGACGCTCGCGAGGAAATCCTGCAGCTCTTCCCGGAACTGCGTGAAGATGTCTCCGCCTATTCCGAGCCGGTGCGCCCGACCCTGAAGGTGCGCGAAGCCCGGGTGCTGGCGGAGAACCCCGAACTTATCAAAGAGTGAGCGCGCAAGCGCACAGGTGCGAGTGAAAGAAGGGGCGCCTCTCGGGGCGCCCCTTTCTTGTTGTTTCTGACGGGCCCGCCCAAGCCCGCGTGTCGGTCCGGCGGCTTGCGACGGGCCGAGGGGCTTGAGCGTTATTCGCTTTGGAGATTGCCCGGATCAAACACGTTCCCGAAGCCGGAGCTATCCTCCTCGTCGCTTGGTGCGGCGCCCTCTTCTTCACCTTCGCTCTGAAGGTTCCCGGGATCGAAAACACTGCCAAAGCCCGTGTTGCCGTCCTCCTGCGGGGCCTCGCTTTCCTCTTCGCTTTGCAGGTTGCCCGGATCAAACACATTGCCGAAGCCCGAGTCGCCATCGTCCTCCGGGGCCGCCTCTTCCGGGGCGTCGCTGCCCGGTTCCAACTCCTCGGGATCGAACACGCCCTCGAAATTCCGCTGACGCTCCTCTTCCCGCTGGCGCCGCTCTTCCTCGCGCTGTTCGCGTAGTTCCTGGATGCGTTGCTCGGCCTCGAGGCGTTTTTCCTCCGTCACGCGGGCGATACAGGCGTCGGGGCTGTAGGCGGTTGCCGTGCCCACGATGGTAACCGCACCGATGCAGAAAATCACCAGCACGATGGCGGCCGGATTACCTGACAGGAAACGGGGCAGCTTCACACCGCTTGTCACCTCTCCGACCGACTTGTTCTGCCGCGCGGCAAATGCCAGTTGGCGCCGGCGTATGATCGACTCGTTCAGCAGCGCGAAAAACACGGTCAGCACGACGATGATGAAGGCCAGCGCCGAGATCGACGGGTTGATGCCGTAGCGAACCTTTTGCGCCAGTTCGATCGTCAGCGTCGGATACTGGCCGAAGGTGAAGGTGGTGGTGTTGTAGTTCTCGAAGCTTGCCAGAAACGCCAGAACGGCGGCCGATGCGATGGCCGGCCGCATGAAAGGCAAGAGCACCTTGCGGAAGGCCTGCGCATGGGTGGCGCCGAGGTCGAGCGCCGCCTCGGTCTGGCCAGTATCATAGCGCTGCAGCCGGGCTACCAGCACCAGCAAGCAGTAGCTGGCGATAAAGGTGGACTGGCCGATGACGGTCAGGAAGATGCCGTTCGACAGGAAACTGTCGGGTCCTAGGCCGAGCATGCGGTTGATCCGGTCCCAGAAGACCAGTGTCGAGATCCCCAGCACGACGCCGGGAATGAGGATCGGCGCAATGACGACAGTGTAATAGGTCGCCCGCAGCTTCGGCCAGATCTGCGTCAGCATCAGGGCCGCGGCCAGCCCCATCGCCACGGACAGGACCACCGTTCCGGCCCCGATGATGAAGGAGTTCTTGATGCCGTTCAGGATACGCTCATCCCGGAACAACTCGCCGAACCAGTCGAATGTCAGGCATTCCCACGGTGTCGCCTGTGGAAACTGGGACGAGTTGAAGGCCGTGACCGACATGATCACCAGCGGCCCCAGCAGGTAGGCAAAGAAGATCGCGAGGTAGATCCAGACACTCACGCGAAGGGCGGACAGGTTCATTTGCCGATATCCCCCATGTTCACCTTGAACAGGCGCATGATCGCCAGAACAAGCAGGATACAGGTCACCAGCAGGACGATCGCGTAGGCCGCGCCCTGGGGCCAGTCATTGTTGTCGTTGAACTGCTGGTAGATCAACTGGGTGAACCACAGGCTCGACGGCCCGCCGAGGATCTGCGGGGCCGCCAGCGCACCGGCACTCAGCATGAAAACCATGGTGCAGCCCGAACTGATCCCAGGCTTGGCATAGGGAATGACGACACGGCGGTGAATCTTCGCCCAGCTTGCCCCCATGTCGCGGGCCGCCTCGATCTGGTTGCGGTCAAGGCTTTCGATCACGTTGTAGATCGGGAAGATCATCAGCAGGATGTAGGCATAGCCCAGCCCCGCATAGAGCGCGATGTCGTTGCGGATGAAGTCGAAGGGGGAGTCGAACAGGCCAATGCCCATCAGCACCGTGTTGATCACCCCGCTTTCGCCGAAAATGATACGCAGGGCAAAGGCGCGCAGGATCTCGTTGATCCAGTAGGGAATGATCAGCATCAGCGCGAAGATGCGGATATGGTTGCCCTTCGACTGACCAAGGTAATAGGCGATCGGGTAACACAGGATCAGGTTGAAGAGCGTCACGAACATCGCGGCGATGATCGTGCGGTAGAAGACCCGCAGATCGACGCTGTTGAAACTCTGGCTGCCGCCTTCGGGGCCGAAAATCAGGTACTGGTAGTTTTCCAGCGTATAGGTGTCGCTCGGCCCGCCATAGGCAGGCGGCGGCAGGTTATGCCGGAACGAGAAGTCGAGCATGGAAAGCTGCGGCAGGATGATCAGGCCGATCGTCCAGAACAGCACCAGCCCCAGCATGACGAGGCCAACGCCGAGGCCGTTGCGATTGAAGAACTCTTTCAGGAAACGGGGCATGACACTGTCCCCCTATTCCGTCGCCAACTCGCCGTGAGGCACGATCACCGCGTTCCTCACGTCGTATTCCAGCGTCATCGGCGCACCCACATGGCTTTGGAAAGACTGGCCCACGTTTGGCAGCGAGACCTTCACTTCCTTGCCGCCCTCGCCCTCCATGAAGATGTTGTAGGCGTTGCCCTCGAATTCCTCGTTCGTGACCGTGGCGGTAACGAAATGGTTGCCCGTGGCCCCTTTCGAGGCGAGGGCGAAAGCCTCGGGGCGGATGAACATCATCGCCTTGTCCCCGGCCTTCATCTTGCCGCGGTTGGCGGTCGAGATAGTGGCCAGAAGATCGCCCGAGCGGTTCGTTTCGATCACCGCCTCGTCGCCCTTCACCTCCTTGATCGTGCCCCGGAAGACATTGTTCTCCCCCACGAAGGAAGCGGCAAAGGCCGTAGCCGGATCGTTGTAGATGGCCCGGCCCGTGCCGATCTGGTCGATCACGCCGGCCCTCATCACCGCGATCTTGTCGGACATGGTCAGCGCTTCGCCCTGGTCGTGGGTGATGTAGATGAAGGTGATGCCGACACGCTGCTGGATCTCGCGCAGTTCCGTGCGCATGTGCTGCCGCAACTTGAGGTCGAGCGCCGAAAGCGGCTCGTCGAGAAGCAGCACGTCCGGCTCGGCGCACAGCGCACGGGCGATGGCCACACGCTGACGCTGTCCACCCGACAACTCGGAGGGCAGCTTGTCCCCCTGCCCCTTGAGCGCGATCATCTCGAGAAGCTCATCGGCCCGCTTGCGCCGCTCGGCGGTGCTGGCGCCCTTGATTTCAAGCGAGAAGGTGATGTTTTCCCACACCTTCATCAGCGGGAAAAGCGCGAGGTTCTGGAAGATCAGAGCGGTCGGCCGCTTGTTCGGCCCGATGCCCTTCATGTCCTTGCCGCCGATCAGAACCCGGCCGTCCGACGGTTCGAGAAAGCCCGACACCGCCCGCAGGATCGTCGTCTTGCCGCAGCCCGACGGCCCGAGAAACGAGAAGAAATTGCCCCCGTCAATGGCCACGTTCGCGTCGCGCACCGCGACGAAATCGCCGAACCTGATCCACAGGTTCTCAAGATCGACACCGACCCCTGCACTCATCCGCTGTCCCCCATTTACCGTGCGCATTCCGCCCCATCCCCGGGCGCCGCGCACTGGTCTGTCATGCTAAAGACCCCGGCCCCGCGATGGGGGCCGGGGTTCGGCAAGGCGCTTTTTACGCGCTCTTGAACTTGTTGACGAACTCGGTGCGCACCTCGGCGTACCACGGCGCCTCGGCCGGCCACGGGTTCAGGTTGGCAAGGCTTTCGCCGGGATAGGCCTCGGCGAAGTTCTTCTTGTAGGTGTCGCCCGAATACTGGTCGGCGCCCAGCACCGGCGAGTTGTAGCCGTGGCTGTCGATGGCCACGCCCGCAGGCTCGGCCCGGTAGGCGAAGTCGATGAAGGCGTAGATCTGTTCCATGTTCTGGGCGCCGATCGGCACCGACATGCCGTCGACCCATGCCATCGCGCCTTCGACCGGCGCCTGATAATGCACCGGCTCGCCCGCGGATTTCAGCGCCAGCGGCGGACCGTCCCAGGTCTGGCCGACGACAACACCCTCGTTCAGCAGGCCGTTCTTCTGGGTATCGGCATCGTTCCAGATCAGCTTGATGCGGTTCTTGCGCTCGATGGTCCAGTCGGCGATCTGGGTCCAGACCTTCCGCATGGTTTCCTCGTCGCTATAGGCCGACCAGACCGAGCCCGGCTCCATCTGGCCCGAAGCTTCCATGTAGAGGCCCGCGCCCAGCAGCATCGAGTGCGCCCGGCCCATGGTCTTGCCCGCGTTTTCTTCCGACCAGACGTCGCCGTAGCTGGGCGCATCCCCGCTCGGCAGCCACAGGTCGGTGCGATAGGCGACACCCTCGGTGCCCCAGATATGCGGCAGCCAGTGCACACCTTCGCCGCCGAAGTTCCACGCATCGGTGCCGATCTTGGCCATGGCCGGGTTCACCGCGTCGATGTTGACCTTGCTCATGTCGAAGGGCTGAAGCAGTTCCAGCGGCTCCCACTGCAGCGAGCGGTTGTTGGTGGGGCTGACGATGTCGAAGCCCTGGCCCTTAGTGGCCTTCATCTTGTTGATGATTTCCTCGTTCGAGCCGATGCCGGTGTAATTCACCTTGATGCCCGTTTCGCCTTCGAAATCGGAGATGAATTTTTCGGGCAGGTAGTCCGACCACATCAGGATGTTGATCTCGCCCGACGAGGCCAGCGCGTTCTTGGAATAAAGTGGTGCGGCCAGCGCCGTGGCACCCAGAGTAGTGGCCCCGCGCAAGACCGACCGGCGCGTGAGGTTGGATTTGGTTGTCATGTGTTTTCTCCCTTCAGGACTTAGACCCGATGAACCTCGGTTCTTATTGTAACGCTTTTATGGTGCGAAGTGTCGCCGCCATTCCCCATAACGCGAAGTGACAGTTCACAGAATACATAAGTCCAGATTTGCTGATTCACCGCAAGTTTTTCCGGCCAACGGTACAAAATATGGGCAGACGCCGGTGAACTGGACTGATTGCAGACCGCCGGGAAAGGGTTCGCCCGCTGCGGACGACATCACCCCGGCCAAGGCAGGGAATATGTCTTCACGTTGGTAAAGAACTTCATCGCCTCGATCACCCCTTCCTTGACCCCGTTGCCCGAGTCCTTGATGCCCCCGAACGGGGACATCTCGATCCGGTAGCCGGGCTGCTCCCAGATATTGCAGGTGCCGACCTCCAGCCCGTTGATGTAGGCGATGGCCCGGTTGAGGTCATTGGTGCAAACCCCAGACGACAGGCCGAACGGTGTGGCATTGGATATCCGCATCACCTCCGCATCGTCGTCCGGCACACGGACGATGGGGATGACCGGGCCGAAGGTCTCCTCCATCACCAGTTCGCTGTCATGGGGCACGCGGTCGACCACGATGGGCGGCAGCAGAGCCCCGTCGCGGCCCGGATGGTAGAGGATCTCGGCACCGGCCTTCTCGGCCTCGTAAACCCGCGCCTCGAACAGTTCGGCCGCCTGTGCATGGATCACGCACCCAAGTTCCGTCTCAGGGTCCTGCGGGTCGCCGAAACGGATGGCCTTGGCTTTTTCCAGCAAGAGCGGCACGAAGGCGTCCGCCACGCTCTCCTGCACAAGGATGCGCTTGATGGCCGTGCAGCGCTGGCCGGAATTCCCCGTCGCACCGGCGACCGCGACGGCGGCGGCTTTCTCGAGATCGGCCCCGGTCAGATCGTTGCAGACGATCAGCGGGTCGTTCCCGCCAAGCTCCAGCGCCGTCCGCTTGTACCCCGCCTTCGAGGCGATCATCTTGCCCACCGGCACCCCGCCGGTGAAGGTGATGATGTCGATACTGGGGTTGGTGATCATCTCGTCGCCAATGTCGTCCGGCCAGCCCGTCACCACCTGGAACATCTCTGGCGGCAGCCCGGCATCATAAAGTATATCCGCCAGCGTCAGCGCCGTCAGCGGGGTCAGTTCCGTGGGCTTGCACACCATGCAATTGTTGGTCGCGATCGACGGCGCGATCTTGTGGCTGACCATGTTGAGCGGGTGGTTGAAAGGCGTGATGGCCGAAATCGCCCTGACCGGCTCGCGCGTGGTGAAGATCTTGCGCGCCTTGCCGTTATGGGTGAGGTCGCAGGAGAAGATTTCGCCGTCATCCTTCAGCGCTTCGGCGGCGGCGAATTGGTAGACATCCTGAGCGCGCTTGGTCTCGTAGATGGCGTGCCGGTGGCAGATGCCCAACTCCAGCACCAGCCACTTTGCCAGATATTCACGCCGCTCGCCGATCAGTTCGCCTGCCTTTTGCAGGATCTGGCTGCGCTCGTAGCGGGTCAGGGTCGGCCTGTATCCCGCCGCGATCTCGAAGGCTTGGCGGGCGTGGTCTGCAGTGCCGGCGGGCACGGTGCCGACCACCTCGTCGGTATAGGGGTAACGTATCTCGATCACCGCGTCGGTGAACACGGTCTCGCCACCGATCCGCATGCCGTCATGGCGGATATCTGACTTGGTCATCACCTGATCCTTCATGGGGCGGCTCCGGTGGTCATCGGGCCCTTCTGCATCGCATGGGCCCTGTGGCTGGCGGTGATCGGGGGCTTCGCGCTCATGCATCGTATTCCTTCTGGTCAGGCTGCCAGCTTCGCACCCCATTGTAACGCGCCCTGCACGCCAGAGGCCACGCCCAACACTGTCCTTGCCTTTCTCACGGCAATCACAAAGAAACAGGCGACACAGCAGCCCACAACACGGTCACACCCGGTGTGACCTTGCCGGGCGCGTCGCGCACCCCCACGACATGGTAGTTGTTGAGCCCCGAGCACACGTTTAACGATAATTTGCGGCAGATTTTGGCAAATTACACCACGCAATGACCTTTGCCCCGCCCCATTCCTGCTCTCATTTCCGGTCATATTGAGCCTCGGCCATGACGAGTGATTTTGTTTGGAGGGTTCCCGCGCGCGGGCTTTTGCCCATGAGGATGACCGCATCAGCGTAGACCGGATAGCCGCCTTGGCGGGTGCCGGGATTGCGCGAACATGCAGGTGTCTTTGTGGTGATACAGCCCATGGCTGCGTGTGGTTCGGGGCGGCAGCCGTGCAGGCAATGCGCGGTCTCCGCCCCGAATGTGTTTTGCGGTGTATTCCCGTCGATCCCGCCCCCGACCGAGGCTTGCGCACGCAGGTCCGACGTGAGACAGTCGGACATGGGCAAGAAAGCAGAATTTTCCGGAGTACGAAGATGACCCCAACGAGCCGGAAGCGTCGCGTTCAGATCGTGTGCGCCGCGCTTTTGCACATTCCGATCGTGGCCATCGCGGCCTATGCGCTGGCAAACGGGTTCGAGGCGCATGTGGGAATCCTGACCGTGGGCCTTGTTGCCACGGTCGCCGCCACGTTGCTGATCGTGCCGTATATCGGCCGGATCATGGATGGCCGGTCGGTCCCGGCCGCCGGCTGAGCGGTCAGAGGAACAGGTAGAGTATCCAGACCAGCAGCGCCGCCTTTGCCACGGCAAGGGTGACGATCACCCCCCGGTTCTCCGGCGCGCGGATGGCGTTCCAAAGGCGCCCGGCAACGGAATGGTTCTCCTCGCCAAAGAGCGCCTGTTCGATATTTGCCAGAACGCGTGGCGGGGGCATGACGCCGGCCATGTCACCGGTTTCGTAGAAACTTGTGAAGCGTTCGTTCCAGAAACGATAGGCCTCCCGCAATTCGGCGTCGCCCTCCAGATCGCGGCACACACGCTCGCGCTCGTCCTTCTCGAGAAGGCCGAGAGCAAGTTCGCCTGCCAATGCGATCTTTTCGGTGTTCAAGGGCGAGCCCCTCCTGACACGGCAACGGGCCTGCAGCACAGGCAGGCCACCTTAAGGTGAACCATTCCGCCGATTTACGCAACGTGCCGCTTTTTTCAATGGCGCAACATGCCGGCGCGGCGGTTTACAGGTCAGTACCGTGAGTTTCACAGGGAGCCTGGGCAACCGGGTGGTCCGAACTCATTGCTGTGACCCGAGCTTGTCGATCAAATCGACGACACGGATCGGTGAGGGCAGACAGGCAAAGCTATACCCTTGTTCGACGACGATGCGGTCGGCTGAGGCTGACAACGTGGCTGCCTCCGTCGGGTCACGTTGCTCGAGGCGCGACGCAATCCCGCGCAGGAGCTTGATGCGTATCATCGGCAGGTCTACGGCTTCGGCTTCGCCCAGAATCTCTTTCAGCGTCCCGATCGAAGCGGCGTCCTGTTCGGGCGCCGCACAGGCGAGCGCGGCTCGCGCACTGATCCGGGCTATCTTCGCCAGCCATTGCTCTTCAGACCCCAAAAGCCGTTCCAACGTCTCGACGGCCGTGTCAGAATATCGCGACTGCAGCGAGATCTCGGCGGCTTCTGCCTCGGTCCATGCAATGAAAGCAGGCAATTCAGCTTTCTTGGCAATCCTGTGCGCGGTGGCCGCCGCTTTCATCGCCGCGCCGGTTTCACCAGCCATCGCACAGACCGCCGCGATTGCGCGGCACGAAAGAATGCGGTCGACGAGGTGGGGTCTTTCCAGGGCCGTTGTCGCACAGCTTTCCATACTCGACCAGGCAGCCGACCCATCTCCAAGGGCCGCGTTAATTCGGGCCAGGTGAAAATGCAGCATGACGAAACGCGTGTGAATCATTCCGTCGAGGGCATGCCGCCGGTCATCCCAGGCGCCAACGTGATCGCTGATGGCAGCCCTGGCTGCCCGCATCTTGCCCTGCATCGACAGAATCTGACATTTGGCCAAAGCGCTTTCGGCCATCAGACCCTTGTCGCCCGCACGCGATGCCGCTGCGTATGCTTGATCGGAAAACTTCAGACCAATTTCCGGATGTCCGTCGTCGGAGTGAATATACGCGCGATGAATCGAGATACGCGCAAGCCGCAGGTCATCGTCGAGTTTGTGCGCGATCGCCTCGGCCCGTTCGAGCCCGGACACCATCCTCTCTTTCAGTGCCAATGGCCACAACAGGGCGCGCCGCCACGTGAGAATGTCGGCCTCGAGGCGCAGCAGATCATCGCTGGATGGTGAAACTTCGATGGCTCGAAGCGCGATGTCGGTCATCCGGTTGGCCAGCGCGTAGGAGGACCGTTCCGCCGCATCCCTGGCGGCACGCATGGCAAATTCGATCGCCCGGTCGGGGAGGTTGCCGTTATCCGCGTGACGCGCGAGAACGGCGTTATCCAGCCCCGCGGCACCGTCCATTTCATCGCAAAGCCGGATGACACGCGCGTGAAGTTCTGCGCGCCGGCTGGCCGGGATGCCCTGATAGACGGCGTCCTGCAGAAGCGCGTGCTTGAAGGCATAGAAACGCTGAGGAAAGGTTCGGATCCGATATAACAGGTCGGCATCGGCGAGCGTCGTCAGGGCGACGTCGTAGGCATCGGGACGAAGGCCGCTGAGGCTTGCCAGCAGCTCGTCGGTCGGGGCGGCGCCGAGAACGGCGGCCGCCTCAAGGGTCTGACGGGCCGAGGCGGGCAGCGCGTCGATGCGATAGGACAGAACACCACGCAACGCGATGGGCACCCCGGCCTCTCCCTCTTCCGGGTGAGATGGTCCAAAAGGGGCTTCGAACAGCTCCGGCGCCGCCGCGGCGGCACGCGAGAGTTCCTCGAGAAAGAGCGGCACGCCGTCGCCGCGCTGCAGGACCGTTCTACCGATGGCGTCGGTAAGCCCCGCATCCTCCAGCAGCGCTTCCGCTTCCGGCCGGTCGAGGGGGCGCAGCGGCAGGCTCAGGACGGTTTCATGCCCGAGCCAGCTTTCGGCCTTGCCGGGTCTCCGGGTAACGATCACCATCGGACCCGCGGCATCGAGAGACAGGATCAGACGCTCGACCAGCAGCTTCGCGTCTTCGTCCGCCCAGTGCGTATCCTCGATCAGCAACACGCTCTTTCGGTCGCAAAGCGCCGCGATGATCGTCAGCAGCGCATCCGCAAGGGATTGGATCCGTCGGGAGCGCGGCAGATCCAGCCACGGGCGCTCCAGCTCGGTAACGCCGAGCAGGCCCGCGAGGGCTGGCAAGAGCCGTTCAGCGATGCCCGGGCTCCCCAGCCGTTTGCTCAGGAGGCCGCCCAGCGTCTTGGCCGACTGGTCACGGTCCAGCTGCAGCAGCGCCCGCACCATCTCTGCGAAGCACGCGATCCCGCCGCCCGCCTCACTGCGTCCGAATTGCACGCGCAACAATGTTGCAGGCTCGTACTGCCTGATGAACTCGTGGGCGAGGCGCGATTTGCCGATCCCGGCCTCGCCCATGATCGCCGCTATGCGCGGGCCGCGATTTCCTGCGATCCCGGTAAGCGACGAGAGCTCACGTGCCCGCCCCCCGAACCGGCTGAGCCCCCGTGCCACGCGGATGTCGAAGCCGCTTCGCGCGGAGGTTTCGCGTTCCAGCCGCCAAGCCGGCGCATCGTCCGGCCCCGGATCGACCTCGGAAAACACGAACGCCCCTCGGCAGGCGGCCTCCACAACCGGGGCTACCCGGATCTCGCCGGGCGGCACCTTGGCGGCAAGCGACTGCGCCACATGCGCAAGGGGGAACGTCGCGGCTTGCGGGCCGACCAGTCCGGCGCCGGCATTGATACCGACGGCGCAGTCCTGTCGTGCAATTTCGAACCCGGCAAGCGCGGCAGACAGGGCGGGGCTTTCATCCGGGCGCCGCGCGCCGAAGACGGCCGAGAGCTGATGCCCCGCCCGGCCGATGATCTCGCCCCCCTCGCGTGCCACAACGACCTCGATCTCCCGAATGGCCTTTTGGCTTCCCGCCTCGGCGCTTTCCGGATCGGGGTCGCGCAAGGCCACGCGCAGGCGCTCGGAACTGACATGGATCACGGCAAGGTTGCGCAGATGGGTGACGTGATGACTGTCGCGCTCCCCGCTCGCCGCAGGCGCGGGATCGGTATCCTCGACAATGGCACTGGCCTCGTCCGAGAGTGCTGGCGCCGCAGTCGTACCATCAGGCTCCCTTTCTCTGGCGGTGCGGATGTCCCGGTAGAGCGCGGTCGTCTCGTCTTCGACCGAGACAGACAGCTCGTCACGGATACGTTCACTGATCTGCCGAAAGGCGGCGAGGGCCGCATTGCGGCGGCGCTGGCGCCAGAGCGCCGTCATCAGGTCTGGGAGCGCCGCCTCGTCATAGGGCTCGAGCGCCAGTCGCGCGCGCGCATGTCCTTCCAGTTCGGCGAAACGCCGTTCCGCGGCAGCCTTCGCCGCAGCCTGCTTGTGCCAGTCGCAAAGGCGGCGCCGCAAATCTGCACGCGCCGTGTCGATCAGATCTTCGATCTCGGGCTCGAAGCCCGCAAGCCCGTCAAGGGGAAGACCGGCCGGGATTTCAACAGCCGTGAAGTCGCCGCCATCGAGAGCATCCACATCGAAAACCACCGCATCGCGCCGAAGCTTTACCCAGCCCGCAGTGGTCTCGATTGCCGGGGCATGATCCGCGCCGAGCGCCCCGCGCAGCCGGAACAGCGCCTGCCGGAGAGAGGCCCGCGCCTGCGCCTCTTCCTGCCCAGGCCACAGCAGCGCGGCGAGGTAGGATCGGCTGATCGCCTTGTCCGGCGAGAGCGCGAGAAGAGCGAGGATCAACTCGACGCGGCGTGTCGGCATCCTGACGGGCACATCGTCCGCGCGGGCTTCGAAAACGCCGAAAAGGTTGATCCTGAGCTGTCCCATGGCCGTGAACGTATCACGCAGCCGGCCGGGGCTGAACGGGGTCCTTGAGCCGGGCCATGATCAGCGCGTCGCGATAGGCGCCATCGACGTAGACAAATCGTCGCAAACGCCCCTCCACCTCGAATCCGAAGCTCTCGTAGAGCCGGATCGCGGCATCGTTGCCGTCCCATACGTAGAGCTGCAGCCGCGTCAGTTGCAGCCATCGGTCGGACAGATCGACCAGTCCCCCCAAGAGCGCACGGCCTACACCGCGCCCGCGAAAATCCGGATGGGTCGCGACCATGTCAACCTCTGCACCGTGGCGCAGGCGGGGCCTGCCGGGCCACGTCTCGAGCTCCGCGTATCCGGCAACCGCGCCCTTGATCTCCGCCACCAGCTTCACGCGTCCGGGTTCGTCGGCAATGCGCGCCGCCACATCGGCGTCGGCGTGGAACGGCAATCGCTGGGTTCCGAGATTCACGTGACGGGCGTTCAGAATTTCAAGAACGGCATCGCGGTCGCTTGCACGGACGTGCCGAATGTCGGGCGCCTCTCCGCTGCGGGGTGTGTGTTTATCTTCCAAGGCTGGACCTCCATGCTGCGGCCGAAACCGCCGCGTCGCAGCGATCTATTGGCGCGCCAGCATGAGCCGGTAAAGCGTTTTAATCCCGGGTCTGTTCGTTTTGACGCGCTTGTAACGCTTCAATAACGCGGCTTGCCACGCGCATGGCCGAGAGGCGGGTCGTCAACAACGAAAGAGACGATCCATGCGATTCCTTTTCAAAACGTTCCGGCGCAGGAACACCCCTGCCCTGCCCCGCGGCCCGCACCCGCGGCATGATACCGGGCTTTCCGCAACCGACCGGTCCCACCGGCCCATCGGCCGCCAAATTTCATCGGTTCGACGGTGGCTGTAATGCGCGCGCTTCATCGACATCATCTGCCGCAGTCTGACGGCACAATGCTGCTCACGGATTCAGGACTCGAAACGACCCTGATCTTCCTTGACGGGCTGGAGTTGCCGTGTTTCGCCTCCTACCCGCTGCTCGACACGGTCGAAGGCCGCCGGACGCTGCGCGCCTATTTCGAACGGCATCTGGCCATCGCCGCCGATCATGGCAGCGGGTTCCTGCTGGAATCGCCCACTTGGCGGGCCAGCCGGGACTGGGGTGCAGAACTCGGCCATACGCCTGCCGATCTCGAAAGGCTGAACAGGGCCGCGATCGCGCTTCTGGCCGAGATCCGGCGCGAGGCCGAATCGGTGGCACCGATCGTGATCTCGGGCAATATCGGCCCGCTCGGGGACGGCTACCAGCCCGATACCGCCATGACGGCCGATGAGGCGCAAGCCTTTCACGCCCAGCAGATCGGCTGGTTCGCCGAGACCGAGGCCGACCTTGTGACCGCGGTCACGATCTGCACCGTGAACGAAGGTGTCGGCATCATCCGCGCGGCCGCGGCCGCCGGTATGCCCGTGGTTCTGTCCTACACGACAGAGACCGATGGCCGGCTGCCCGACGGCACGCCGCTGGGAGAGGCCTTCGAGCAGACGGACATGCTCACCGCCGGGGCGGCAGCCTACTACATGATCAACTGCGCCCATCCCGATCATTTCCGTGCCGCACTTGAAACCGATGCGGCCTGGCTCAAGCGGGTCTGGGGTGTGCGGGCCAATGCCTCGAGGCTCAGCCACGCCGAGCTAGACGAGGCGGTGGAGCTCGATGCCGGGAACCCGGCCGAGCTTGGCCGCGACTACGCGCAACTCAAGCGGATGCTGCCCAACCTGCGGGTCTATGGCGGCTGCTGCGGCACCGATCATCGCCATATCGAGGCGATGGCCGATTGCTGCTTCCAGCATCAGAGCGCCTGACCGCCGCGCCATTCGAAAGAAGCAGGTGCGCCGGCCCAAACAGGTCGCGCACCTGCCCCCGTGCCGGGGCACAGCCCCCCCTTGTTTCAATCACTTAAATCCCGAAAGACAGACACCATGAGACATACCCTTTTTACGACCCTGGCGCTTGCCCTCCTTCCAGATGCCGGCCTTGCGGACCAGGTCTTCACCCAGGACGTGATCATCGACAGCAACCTGCTTTGTGTCGGCACCTACTGCACCGATGGGGAAGACAACATCCCGTCCGCGCGCGCCGGCCTCAAGATAAAGGATATCTACGGCGCCATTCGCTTCGAAGACACGACTGTCGCCGACGACTTCCCCAAGCGCAGCTGGCAGCTTTCGGCCAATGAAGAGGCATCCCAGGGCCAGGAGGCGTTTTTCCTGACCGACCTCACGGAGGGGGCGATTCCGTTTTGGGTTTCGCGCGGGGCGCCGACCAATTCCCTCTATATCCGGGACAACGGTTTCATCGGCTTGAGAACGTCCATTCCCCAAGCGGATCTACATATCGTCAACGGCTACTCCGGGGCCGCCCGGATTCGGCTGGAAGAGACACTCGGAGACCGGGGGCGCTGGGATCTGGTCGGAGGGAGCAGTGCCTTTGGCGTGATCAACGGAGACACCAGTCAAATGCCCTTCCGGATTCAGTACCAGGCGCCCAGCAGGTTGCTCGAACTTGCGGCAAACGGCAACGTGGGGATCGGCACGGGGACCCCGGAGGCACCGCTCGAGATCAGCGATGACGACACGTTCAGCTTCTTCCGCATCACGGCCACGGCCGCGCCCATCAACCAGTCTGCCGATGTCGTCTTCACCGAAGGCCCCCTCCGCACAGGCGAGTTCCGCTACAACATCGTCGACGGCGACGGGCCGGAAATGCGCCTGAACGCAGATGGCGACATGGTGCTGGAGGGCACATTGACAACGGCCGGGCCGACCTGCGCCGCGGGCTGCGATGCCGTGTTCGAACCGGATTACGACAGGCTGTCGATCACCGAGCACGCGTCGGAGATGTGGGCCAAGGGATACCTGCCCGCAGTGGGCCCTACCACGCCCGGCGCGCCATTGAACGTTGCGGAAAAGCTGGGCGCCGTGCTGAACGAACTGGAACATGCCCATATCTACATCGAGCAGGTGCATACGGACCTTGTCGACCAACGGGCACGGCTCGACCGCCAGGACAAGCTGATCTCCTCGCTTCTCCAGCGCTTGGCGAAGGTCGAACAGATGTAACGACCGAGCGGTGGCCCGACCTCTGCGCAACGTGAGGCGCAGGGTAGACCCGACGATCTATTCCATGCTGAGGTTTTCGATATGACATCAACGTATAAGCTCCGCTCCTATGACGCGCGGGACGCAGGCAGGCTTGAAACGATCTGCCGCGCGGCAATCATGCGCCTTGGGCCACGCGGATATCGGCCAGAGCAGGTCTCTGCGTGGCTTTCCATCGCGCCGGATGCCGCCGAGTTTCATCGGCTCTATTGCGATGGCCGTTTTACCCTTGTCGCCACAGAACCGGACGGAGCGCCAATCGGGTTTTCCGACCTTGCCCGCAATGGCCATATCAGGTTTCTCTATGTGGATCCCGACCATGCCGGGCGCGGCCTCGGAAGCGCCCTTGTCGCGGCGCTTCTCGCGCAGGCCCAAAGGCTCGGGCTTACGCTGGTGTATTCGGACGCCAGCGAACTCGCGCGACCCGTCTTCGAACGCGCCGGGTTTCGATGCATCACCCGCCAAGAGCATGAGATCGCGGGATCCGTCGTACACAATTTTCTCGTGCAACGCGACATAAGCGACATAACGGGAAAGGATGCGCTATGACCGGCGCCCAGACACCGCGCGGGTGTGGACCGGAGGCAGGCCATGCCCAGTTTCAAAATCCTGAAATTCGATGGGGCAAACTTGGTGACGCCGCCGATATTGCGCGCCTCTTCCTGATCTCCTCCGACGGATTGGCGGCCTATATCTGGGCCCGGCACGCGCAGAACGGCGAGCCCGTCGAAGAGGTCGGCGCGGCGCGCTATGCGCGCAGCGGCACGGCGTTTTCCTACGAGAACTGTATCCTTGCGACGCAGGGCGGAGAGACCGTCGGCATGATCCATGCCTTCGAGATGCCGGAGCCCGACGCGGAAGAGCCGGAATCCGACCCCGTTCTGGCCCCCTATGCGGCGCTCGAGGATCCCGGCTCGCTCTACATCTCCGGGCTCGCGGTGCGGCCCGATTTCCGTTCGCACGGGATCGGCGGCTTGCTCCTCGACTGCATCGAAGCGCTGGCTCTCATGCGCGCGTTGCCGCGCCTCTCGCTGATCTGCTTCGAGCAGAACGTTCTGGCGCGGGATTTCTATATCCGCGGCTACACGGTGGCGGATCGCCGTCCGCTCGTGCCCCATCCGTCTCTTCACTACACGGAGGGAGACGCGCTTTCGATGGTGCGGCCCGTGATGGGCGCGGTGACGAGGCCCGAAACGCCGGACGAAGTCAGCATATCAACGTATGTCGGGACAACAGATTAAACGCCATTGGGCAAGACTAACCATGAACGCTGTCTTGACGTCTTCGAAGATGATGGCCTGCGACGGGCACTGGTCGTTGAGATATTTGCCCCACGACCAAGGCATCCAAAGTGCATAAAACGAAGTGCCAGGGCATCTGGTCCGAATAATGGTCCGGGCCTTTACCGTAGAAGCTTTTCGAAGGCATGCTCCGGCGGAAGCTCGATGCTGCCGGGCGGCAGGCCCAAGAGCCTCTCATAGGTTTGCCGCTCGGCCTGAATTCTCTGATGCAGACTGCCCCGCGCCTCGGCATGCCGTCCCTCGCGTGCTGCTTGTTGCAGTTTGATGAACTCCAGCCACCTTGTGCGCGCTACGCGAAGGAAGAGGTCTGCCGTCATTCCGACATCCACAAGGTCGAAGGTGCGGCGCTCCACCCCTTCGGAGAGGATCTCTCTTAGAACTGGGAGCGTTCGGCGCTCGGTTTCCCGGCTGAGCCCAAGAAAGATCGGTCCGTTGCCGGGGCGCATGGCCAGGCTCACGATGCCGATGATCTCGTCGCTGTGATCCAGTTCCCATTGAATGGCGTCGTGAAGAAACATCGAGAGACGGTCGACGTAATCCGTCCCGGACCTGTTCATCCCCGATCTTGCAGCAGCGCTTGCCGCGTCCGCGAAGCGGAGCACCAGCTCCTTAAGGACATCGTCCTTCGACGAAAAATGGTGATAGAAGCCGCCCCTCGAAATGCCCGCGGCATCGAGGATGTCGTTGATCGTGACCTCTTCCCACCCCTGCTTTGCGAGGAGCTGCGCGGCCGCATCCAGAATGGCGGCCTGACGCTTGTCTGCCGACATTCGCTCACGTCGCGCGGTGGCTTTCTCATCCGGTTGCATTGCCCCGGTTCTCCCACTACATACCGACTGTCGGTATATAAGCGCTCCGATGACGTCATGACAACCCTTTGCCCGGAACCATTCTCATGCCCGAACATATTGATCCTGCGCAAACCACCGAGCACGCAGATGCGCCCGTCACGAGCGACCGCGGCGCCTCCAGGTCGTTCTGGATAGCCTGCGCGATCCTGGCAGCGATCATCGTCTGGATGGGCAGCGGATTCCTGGGGGAGCAAGAGACCGGGCCGGCACAAACCGCGACGACAGCACCGCCTCCCCCGTCGGTCGTGATACGACAATCGACTGCCGGAACCGTACAGCTCAGCTTCAGCGCACAGGGGCAGGCCCTGCCCGAACGCGACACCGAGATCGTGACGGAGACGGCCGGGACCGTGGTCGCCCTTCCCGTGCGCAAGGGGCAGGTGGTGGAGCGCGGCGAGGTCATCGCCCAGCTCGACGCCAGCCGCGCCGAATCCGCTCTGACGCAGGCGCAGGAGGAGCAAAGCCGCGCTCGGCGCGAACTGGACAACGCGACCACGCTGCTCGACCGTGGGGCGGGCACAGTGGACAGGGTCGCCGAGGCGCGCGCCACGCTGGCTGCGGCGGAGGCGCAGGTCTCTTCGGCACAGGAGACGCTTTCGAACTTCACCGTCGTGGCGCCCTTCGACGGCAGCATCGAAAACCTGTTGCTCAACGACGGTGAATATGCCGCCGCGGGGACCGCGGTGGCGCGGATCGTCGACAGCGACCCGATCACGGTGGCCATCCAGATTCCGCAACAATCGCGGGAGAGGATCGAGGTCGGCCAGAGCGCGCAGGTCCGCTTCGTCACCGGGCAGACCCGTGAGGGTGTCGTCGAGTTTGTCGCGAATGCCGCCTCGCCCGAAACCCGCACGTTTCTGGCCGAGGTCAGGATCGACAACCCGGATGGCGCCATCAAACCCGGCGTGTCGGCAGAGGTGACCATTCCGACGCGCGAGGAGACGGCGCATTTCGTCGAAGCCTCTGTGGTCTCGCTCAGCCCCGAGGGCACGACCGGGATCAAGACGGTCGAGAACGATGTCGTCCGCTTCCACGAGGTCGACCTCATCAGTGCCGAGATCGGCGGGCTCTGGGCGACCGGCCTGCCGGAGACGGCGCAGATCATCACGGTGGGCCAAGGCTTCGTACGCGCGGGTGAAACCGTCCGCACCCAATCCGAGGCAGCGTTGGAGGATCAGCCGGCCTCGGCCGCGGACAACGACGGGGCGAACCAATGAACGCCCTGATCGACGCCGCATTCTCGCGCACGCGCTTTGTCCTGATGGCCTTCGGGATGATCCTGGCATTCGGCGCGATCTCCTACATTTCGATCCCGAAGGAGGCGAACCCGGAGGTTCCGCTCCCGCTCGTCTATGTCTCGACCGGTATCGACGGGATCAGCCCCTCGGACGCCGAGCGCCTTCTTCTCGAGCCGATGGAGGCCGAATTCGGGGCCATCGAGGGCCTTCAGAAAATGTCGAGCGAGGCCGCGGAGGGTTTTGCCAGCGTCCAGCTCGAGTTCCAGGCAGGCGGAGACATCGAAGAAGCGCTGCGCAAGGTGCGGGAAGCAGCGGACAACGTCCAGAGCGATCTGCCCGAGGACGCACGCGATCTGAACCTGACCGAGGTCAACACCGCCCTCTTTCCGGTCATCACCACGACGCTGTCGGGCCCCGTGCCGGAACGGACGCTCAACGATCTTGCGGAAGACGTGCAGCGCGAGGTCGAGGCGCTTCCTGGCGTTCTCGAGGTCGAGATCGGGGGCGCTCGCGAGGAGTTCCTTGAAGTGCTGATCGACCCCACGGTCTTTCAGACATACAACCTGAACCTGGAAAGCCTGACGAACCAGCTTCAGCGCAACAACCAGCTGATCGCGGCCGGGGCCATCGACACTGGCGGCGGGCGTGTGGTGCTGAAGGTGCCGGGCCTCATCCAGAACATGGACGATGTCCTCCAGATGCCCGTCAAGGTCGAGGGCGACACCGTGGTGACCTTCGCGGACGTGGCCACTGTTCGACGGACATTCGAAGAACCGACCGGCTTCGCGCGGATCGACGGGCAGCCGGCCTTGTCGCTCGAGGTCGTCAAGCGCTCGGGCGCAAATGTCATCGACACGGTGGCCGAGGTGCGCGCCACGATCGATCAGCTAAGCCGGGATTGGCCCGAGAGCGTTCGGGTCACCTATCTGCAGGACCAGTCGGAAGAGGTGAAGACCCTGCTGTCGGACCTGGAATCCAACGTCTTGGCGGCGGTGCTTCTCGTCATGGTGGTCATCGTCTTTGCCTTGGGCCTGCGGTCTGCGATCCTGGTCGGCCTTGCGATACCGGGCGCGTTCCTCGCCGGGGTCGCCGCCATCTGGGCCCTGGGCCTGACAATGAACATCGTGGTGCTTTTCGCGCTGATCCTTGTGGTCGGGATGCTGGTGGACGGGGCGATCGTCACGGTCGAGCTCGCGGACCGCCGCCTGCACGAGGGCGACACGCCCGCGCAAGCCTACGCCGCTGCCGCCAAGCGCATGGCCTGGCCGATCATCGCGTCGACCGCGACCACGCTGAGCGTGTTCTTTCCCCTTCTCTTCTGGACCGGTTTGATCGGCCAGTTCATGAAGTACCTTCCGATCACGGTCATCCTGACGCTTTCCGCGTCGCTGTTCATGGCACTGGTCTTCATTCCCGTGGTGGGAGGCGTGATCGGTCGGGCCCAGCCCCGGACCGCGGTCGCGAAAACGGCCCTGCGCGAGGCCGAGCACGGCGATCCGCGCCGGATCGGCGGGCTCACCGGTGCCTATGTCCGGCTTCTGGAGCAGGCCATCCGTCGCCCCGGCGCCACCGTCATTCTTGCAATATCGCTGCTGCTCGGCACCTTCGCGCTCTATGGAGAGGTCGGACGCGGCATCAGCTTTTTCCCGTCCATCGAACCGGAAGCCATGCAGGTGCAGATCCGGGCCCGGGACAACCTGTCAATCTACGAGCGCGACGACCTCGTCCGGCAGGTCGAACGGCGCCTCGTCGGCACCGAGGGTGTGGAAAGCATCTACTCCCGCTCAATCCTGACGGCCGGACAGGGGGACGAAGACATCATCGGAACCATCCAGCTCGACCTCGTGGACTGGGAATTGCGGCGGACGGCCGCCGAAATTGGTGCCGACCTCCGCCGGGATCTTTCGGAGATCGCGGGTATCGACGTTCAGGTGGAAACCGAGAGCGGCGGCCCGAGCGGCGGCAAGCCCGTCAACCTGCAGGTGTCGGCCGCAACCCCCGCCGAGCAGAGCCAAGCCGTTGAAGACGTCCTGGCCACTATGGAAGATCTCGGCGGTTTCGTGGATGTGACGGACACCCGCCCGCTTCCTGGTGTAGAGGTCGCGATCAACGTCGACAGGGCACAGGCGGCGCGCTACGGCGCCGATGTCGGCCTGCTGGGTCAGGCTATCCAGCTTCTGACCCAGGGCATAACCGTCACCGACTATCGTCCGAGCGACGTCGACGGCGAGATGGACGTGCGGGTTCGGTTCCCCGACGATAACAGGTCGCTTGGCGAGTTGGGCAACCTGAGGGTGCCGACCTCCGCAGGGCTGGTTCCGATCTCCAACTTCGTGTCCTTCGAGCCGGCCGAGCGGGTCGGGGTGATCCGGCGGATCGACGAGGCCCGCGTGACGACGATCGAGGCGAATGTCGCGCCGGGGGTCCTGGTGAACGATCAGATTGCCGCCCTCCGCGCGGCGCTCGATGACGGCGTGCTTCCCCAGGGCGCCACGGTCGACTTCGCCGGAGAGGCGCAGGACCAGCTGGAATCGATGACGTTCCTCGCCGGCGCTTTCGTTGCCGCCGTGGTCCTGATGTTCATGATCCTGGTCCTGCAGTTCAACAACTTTTACCAGGCCTTCGTCGTCATGAGCGCCATCGTCTTCTCGGTCGCAGGGGTGCTGCTCGGACTGATCGTGACCGGACGACCCTTCGGCGTCGTCATGGGCGGCGTCGGCGTGATCGCTCTGGCCGGCATCGTGGTGAACAACAACATCGTTCTGATCGACACCTTCAACGAGTTGCGCCGGTCCGGCGCATCGGCACGGGATGCGGCACTCCGGACCGGCGCGCAGCGCCTACGTCCGGTCTTGCTGACATCGATCACCACCGCCCTCGGTCTGATGCCGATGGTTCTTGGCCTGAACGTCGATTTCTTCGGCCGCGAAATGATCTTCGGCGCCCCATCGACGCAGTACTGGACGGAACTTTCCGCGGCGATTGCAGGCGGTCTGGTCATAGCTACTCTGCTGACCCTCGTCGTGACGCCCGCCATGCTGATGCTTGGTCGGCGAAGGCAGGGAGTGAAGCGTGCGACGACGTTCCGAACGGCGGCGAGCCCGAAAAGAACTTCATGATTTTGTGCCGAGTTACATGGGATCACCTTTCTTGGTGGAATGCGCGACCCGCCGTGGGTCGCGTCAGAAGATCCCTGCTCCGGTAAAATGGTTTCGTTTCCCGCGTCCGCGTTACCGCCGGCACGGGACACACCCCTGCCGGTGCTGGCGCACAAACTCAGTCTGAAAGGCGAGATTTTGGATATCAAAACCTGCTTTGGAAAAGTCCATATTTCACAGCACCTTACAGACGCTGGCAAAACTTTCGCCGACGTGTGGCAGTAAAATCCGCCGATTCGGCACAACTACGCCCGCAATGACAAAACGCCAAAGTCCGGGCGCTCACCCGCACTTCGAATGGCCGCAATTGACGCAGGTCATGCAGCCCTCGACCATCCGCATGTCGTACTGGCCGCAGGCCGGGCAGGCCGGGCCGCGTTTGCCGGGGAGGTTGACCACTTCGGCCGTCGGATCGGTCTTGAGTCCGAGCCCCTCGCCTTCCAGAAAGCCGATCTGGATCATGTGGCGTTCCAGCACCCCGCCGATGGCGGCGAGGATGGAAGGGATGTACTTGCCGTTCATCCATGCCCCGCCGCGCGGGTCGAAGACGGCTTTCAGTTCCTCGACCACGAAGGATACGTCGCCGCCGCGCCGGAACACGGCGGATATCATCCGGGTGAGCGCCACGGTCCAGGCGAAATGCTCCATGTTCTTGGAGTTGATGAACACCTCGAAGGGCCGGCGGTGGCCGTTGAGCAGGATGTCGTTGACCGTGACATAGATCGCGTGGTTGCTGTCGGGCCATTTCAGCTTGTAGGTCGCGCCGTCGAGTTCCGCCGGGCGGTCGAGCGGTTCGGACATGTAGACCACGTCGCCCCCCTCCTCCGGCACGCCGTCATTGACGGGCGACTCACCCGGCACCTTGTCGGCCTTCTCGCTGACGCTCAGGACCGATCCGGTCACGTCGTTCGGGCGGTAGGTGGTGCAGCCCTTGCAGCCGGTCTCGTAGGCTTGCATATACACGTTCTTGAAGGCCTCGAAGCCGATGTCCTCGGGCACGTTGATCGTCTTGGAGATCGAGGAATCCACCCATTTCTGGGCCGCCGCCTGCATGCGCACGTGATCCTCGGGCGCGAGCATCTGCGCGTTGACGAAATAGTCGGGCAGCTCGGCATCGCCGAACTTCTCGCGCCACATCTGCACGGCGTAATCCTCGACCTCTTCCTCGGTGCGCGAGCCGTCCTTTTGCAGCACCTTGCGGGTGTAGGAATAGGCGAAGACCGGCTCGATCCCCGACGAGACGTTGCCCGCGTAGAGGCTGATCGTGCCGGTGGGGGCGACGGAGGTCAGCAGCGCATTGCGGATGCCGTGTTCGGCCACGGCGGCGCGCACGTCCTCGTCCATCGCCTGCATGGTGCCGCTGGCGAGGAAGGCGTCGGCGTCGAAGAGCGGGAAAGCCCCCTTCTCTTTCGCCAGTTCCACCGAGGCGAGATAGGCGGCGCGGGCGATGCGGTGCATCCAGCGTTCTGTCTGCTCCGCGGCCTCTTCCGAGCCGTAGCGCATGCCCTTCATCAGGAGGGCATCGGCCAGCCCCGTGACCCCGAGGCCGATGCGGCGCTTGGCCTGTGCCTCCTGCCGCTGTTGTTCCAGCGGGAAGTTCGAGACATCGACCACGTCGTCCATCATGCGGATGGCGGTGCCGACCAGTTCATCCAGTTCGGCCTCGTCCAACTGGGCCTTGTTTTCAAAGGGTTCGCGTACCAGCCGGGCGAGGTTGATCGAGCCCAGAAGGCAGGCGCCATAGGGCGGCAAAGGCTGCTCGCCACAGGGGTTGGTGGCCGAGATCGTCTCGCAATAGGCGAGGTTGTTGGCCTGATTGATGCGGTCGATGAAGATCACGCCGGGCTCGGCGAAATCATAGGTCGCCTGCATGATCCGGTTCCACAGGTCGCGGGCCTGGATGGTGTGATAGACCTTGCCGCCGAAACTCAGCTCCCACGGGCCGTCGGCCTTCACCGCTTCCATGAAGGCATCGGTCACCAGCACCGACAGGTTGAACATCCGCAGGCGGGAGGCGTCGGCCTTGGCGGCGACGAAATCCTCGATGTCGGGATGGTCGCAGCGCATGGTGGCCATCATGGCGCCCCGGCGGGAGCCGGCGGACATGATGGTGCGGCACATGGCGTCCCAGACATCCATGAAGGACAGGGGCCCGCTGGCGTCGGCGGCGACGCCTTTCACCTCGGCGCCGCGGGGGCGGATGGTGGAGAAGTCATAGCCGATCCCCCCGCCCTGCTGCATCGTCAGGGCCGCCTCGCGCAGGGCGTTGAAGATGCCGTCGAGATTGTCGGGGATCGTGCCCATGACGAAGCAGTTGAAGAGCGTCACCTGCCGGGCGGTGCCGGCGCCGGCGGTGATGCGGCCGGCGGGGAGGAATCGGAAGTCTTCGAGCGCGTGGAAGAACGGCTCTTCCCATGCCTCCGGCTCGGCCTCGTTCTGGGCCAGCGCGCGGGCCACGCGGCGCCACGTATCCTCGACGGTGCGGTCGCGCACGGTGCCGTCGCCGTCCTTCAGGCGGTATTTCATGTCCCAGATGGACTCGGCGATGGGGGCGGCGAAACGGGTCATGCGCGGCTGTTCCTGATTTGTGGAGACATCCACAATACCTTGAAGCCCGCCGGATTTCCACTACCGTATCTGGCCCAAAGGACGATTCTTTCACATGGCCAAACTGCACCTCATAAAACTCAGCGTCGGCTCGAAAAACGTCGAGAGCATGGCCGATTGGCAGGCCACCCGCCGGGCCCAGACCGAGGACGGGCTGCCCCGGCATGTGACGCGGATGTGGCCGCGGCGGGCGGAGGAGGTGCTGGATGGCGGGTCGCTTTACTGGGTGATTCAGGGGCTGGTGCAGTGCCGGCAGCGGATCGTTCGTCTGGACGAGGTCATCGGGCAGGACGGCATCCGGCGCTGTGGCATCGTGCTCGACCCGGAGATCATCCGGACCACCAGCGCCCGGAAGCGGCCGTTTCAGGGGTGGCGTTACCTGCAGCCGGGGGATGCGCCGGCCGATCTGCCGGCGTCGCGGCAGGAGGAAGAGGCCCTGCCGGCGGACCTGTCGGCGGCGCTGGCGGATATCGGGGTTCTGTAGGAATTTCCGCGATTTCGGGAAATGCCCGGCGAATCATGGTTAACGCGTTGATTCAACGGCGAAACGCGATGTCGGCATCACGTCGGTATAACGTCGGTATTTCGTCGGTGCGCGTGACGGTGCCGGGCCGGGTTAATGCACCGGGCGGCGGTGTTGCGTGACAGCCCGGCCGCGGGCAGGCCGCGGGCGCGGCTGCGCCGCCCGCCGCGGCATGTGTGCAACAGGTCGCGCATGACGCCGGGTCATCGGCGTAAATCAGCCTAAGCCCCTGATATAACGGCCGCTTTGTGCTGTTTTCCGGGCGCGCATATCACGAAAAAGGGAATATGCCGCTCCCCCCCTTGTCACCGGGTCACAGGCGTATATGTGCGCCGAACACCTAAAAGATCGGGCCAAGTGCCCGGCGAGGTGTCCGGTGCCGTGCAGCGGACCGGGAGAGCAGAAAAGACAATGGTCGTCAAACACAAGGAGACCAGACATGAAGAGAACGCTTACCGTGCTTGCGGCAACCTCCGCCCTCGTCGCCGGCCCCGCGCTGGCCGGCAGCCTGACACCGGCCCCGCAGGAAGAGCCGGTCATGGCCCCCGTGGCACCGCCGGCTCCGGTCGGGCCCGACTGGACCGGTTTCTACGCCGGTGGCCAGATCGGCTATGGCAACATCGACACCAACGTCGCGGGCGTTGACGGCGACGACGTGATCGGCGGTCTGACCTTCGGTTATGACTACGATCTCGGCAACTGGGTCGTGGGTGCCGGCATGGATTACGATTTCGCCGACATCTCGCTCGCGCCCGGCAACAGCCTCGAGCGCGTCTACCGCGTCAAGGCGCGGGGCGGCTACAAGGTCGGCGACGGTCTCATCTACGGCACCGGCGGCTATGCCAATGCCGACGTGAGCGGTGTCGGTGACGATGACGGCTATTTCGTCGGCGCCGGCTACGAGCACATGATCTCGCAGAACGTGTCGCTCGGCGGCGAAGTCCTGTACCACGAGTTCGACAACTTCCAGTCGACCGGGACCGATGTCGAAGCGACCACCGTTCAGCTTCGCGGTACTTTCCGCTTCTGATCGAGAGACGGCTCGGGCCTCGATGGCCCGGGCCGTTCAAATTTCAATTTCATCGTTTTTTCTCGGCGGTTTTTCGCTCAATCCCCTTTGTTTACAGATAATTTTCGGCCTAAAAGTCTCATGAGAGCAACACTCACGGAACGATAATCGTTTTCCGGCCGACTGCGGTTGAGTGAGCGAGCCCTTCCCCTAGATACTGTGTCTCAGCACCCGGCAATTTCGGGCGAACTCTGAAAATGCACAAATGGTTCGTGCGCGAACACGCGGACCGAAACGTGAGGACAAATCAATGAAGCACGCGCTTTCCCTGCTGGTGGCCGCCACTCTGACAACTGCAGGCCCCGCGCTGGCCGGTAGCCTGCAGGATCCCGTCGTCGATGCGCCGGTGATGGTGCCGGCCCCGGCGCAACCGGCCCTGCCCAACTGGACCGGTTTCTACCTCGGTAGCGAAGTCGGCTATCTGAACATGGACACCAACCTTCCCGGTGTCGACGGTGACGACCCGATCGCCGGTTTCACCGCCGGTTACGACTATGATTTCGGCAGCTTCGTGCTGGGTACCGCGGTCGACTATGACTGGACCAGCCTGAACCTGACCCCGGCCGTGCAGGCGGAGAACATCCTGCGCGTCAAGGTGCGGGGCGGTGTGAAGATGGGCCGCGGCCTGGCTTACGCCACCGGCGGTTACACCAACCTCGACACCAACATCGTGGGTGACGTCGACGGCTACTTCGTCGGCGGCGGTTACGACTACATGGTCGGCGACCACCTGACCATCGGTGGCGAGCTGCTGTACCACGATTACGACAACTTCACCGGCACGGCCGTTGGCGCCGAGGCGACCACGCTGGCCGTGCGGACCGTGTTCAAGTTCTGATCTTTCGGAACGTCGAATTCAAAGGCCCGGATGAGAGATCATCCGGGCCTTTTTCGTTGTTGATGGTGCAAGGCGTGTGCCCCGCCCTGCCCGCTCAGTCGACGCCGAGTTTCGCGATGAGCTGTTTCAGGGTCTGGCAGTCGGACGTGCCCATATCCGTGCGGGCGCGGAAGAGCGTGGCCTGACTGCGCAGGATGAGCCCGTCTTCCAGCGTCTTGAGGTGGTTGGCGCGCAGGGTGTCGCCGGAGGAGGTGATGTCGGCAATGGCCTCGGCGGTTTCGTTCTTGACGGTGCCCTCGGTCGCGCCCTGGCTGTCGATGAGCTGATAGTCGGCGACGCCGTTCTCGCGCAGGAATTCGCGGACGAGGCGGTGATACTTGGTGGCGATGCGCAGGCGGAAGCCATGGCGCGCGCGGAAGGCGGCGGCGACGGCGTCGAGATCGTCGAGCGTGCCCACATCGACCCAGGCGCGCGGAACGGCGAGCACGAGGTCGGCATGGCCGAAGCGCAGCTCGGCCAGTTCCTCGACCCGGTTTTCCCACAGGCCCAGCTTTTCGCGCACCAGATCGGTGCCGGTGACGCCGAGATGGATGCGCCCGGCGGCCAGTTCGCGGGGGATTTCGCCGGCGGAGAGGAGCACCAGTTCGACATTCTCGATGCCCTCGACGAAGCCCGCATATTCGCGGTCGGAGCCCGCGCGGCCCAGTTCGACGCCGCGGGCGCCGAACCATTCGAAGGTTTTCTCCATCAGTCGGCCCTTGGAGGGCACGCCCAGCTTCACGCTCATGCCGCCCCCCCAAGCTCGATGACGAGACCGGGGCGGATCACGCCGCCCACGGCGGGGATTTCGCGGCCTCGGCCCAGTTGCCTTGTCAGCGCGTCGTAGCGCCCGCCGGTGGCGACCGGGGGCAGGTCGGGGCGGCGCTCGGCGTAGAAGCCGAAGACGAAGCCGTCGTAATATTCCATCTGGGTGCGGCCGTAGCTGGCCTCGAAATCCAGCGCCGTGACGTCGATGCCCGCGGCGCTGAGCGCGTCGAGCCGCTGGTCGAGCCGGTCGATGGCCGGGACGATGGCGGGCATGTCGACGGCGATGTCGCGGAGCTGTTCGAGGGCGTTGTCGGAGGTTTCGCGCACGGCGAGGATGGCGTCGAGCAGGGCCACCTCGTTTGCCGAGAGGGGCGCGGCGGCGGCATCCTCGCGCAGGGTGTCGATACGGTGGCGTATCTCTGTTTCGCTGCGCAGGCCGATCATCGGGGCGGCCTTGGCCATCGGGTCGGCGGCGGCCAGCAGGGCGGCGCGGCTTTCGGGGGTGCGGGCGCGGCCGGCGTAGCGGTCGATCAGGGCGCGGAAACGCCGGGGGCGCCAGATGTGGCGGCGCAGGGCGGCCTTGCGGCGCTCCGAGGTGCGAAGGCCCTCGACGGCGGCCATGAGGATGCCGATATCGCCGGTGGCGGCGCGCAGGTTCAGGGGCGCCAGAACCTTGTGGAAGAGCGCGAAGACGCGGGCATCGGCGGCCTCGGCATTGGTGCGGTCGAAGACCTCGAAGCCGGTCTGGTAATATTCGTTGGCGCGGTCGGGGTCGTCTTCCTGACGGCGGAAGACTTCGCCCGCGTAGGTGTAGCAGGCGGGGTCGGCGCCGTGGGCCATGTGCATCTGCACGACCGGCACGGTGAAGTCGGGGCGCAGCATCTGCTCACCGCGCAGCGCGTCGGAGGTGACATAGGCGCGGGCGCGGATATCCTCGCCATAGAGGTCGAGGAGGAGGTCGGCGGGCTGGAGGATGGGGGTTTCCACCGGGTCCGCCCCCGCCGCCTCGAAGAGGCCGCGCAGGCGCATCGCCTCGGCCCGGATCGCGGCGCGGTTGGTCATCAGCCCTGCCCGTTCAGGATGTCGCGGACCTTGGCGACAAGCTGATCGCGCGGCACCTCGAACTGGCTGGGGCGTTCCTTCCATTCCTCGAGCGTGGCGTTCTCGGCGATTTTCGCGCCAAGGATCAGGTCCTTGATCTGGACGATATCCGCCTCGAATTCGTTACTGCCTGCGATGATGGCCACCGGGCTGCCGCGACGGTCGGCATATTTCATTTGGTTGCCGAAATTCTTGGGGTTGCCGAGATAGACCTCGGCGCGGATGCCGGCGCGGCGGAGTTCGCCGACCATGGCCTGATAGTCGGCCATGCGGTCGCGATCCATCACGGTGACGACGACGGGGCCGGTGGCGGCGGTGCCGATGCGGCCCTTTTCGCGGAGGGCGGCGAGGAGGCGGTCGACGCCGATGGAAATGCCGGTGGCGGGGACCGCTTGGCCGGTGAAGCGCTTGACGAGGTCGTCATAGCGCCCGCCGCCGGCGACGGAGCCGAACTGGCGCTTGCGGCCCTTCTCGTCGAGTATGTCGAAGGTGAGTTCGGCCTCGAAGACGGGGCCGGTGTAGTAGCCGAGGCCGCGCACGACGGAGGGGTCGATGAGGATGCGGTCGGGGCCGTAGCCTTGGGCGGCGAGGAGGTCGGCGATCTGTTCAAGCTCGGCGACGCCCTCCTGCCCCATGGTGCTGTCGCCCACGGCGCGGCGGAGGTTGGCGAAGGTTTCGGCCATGTCGGCGGCCTTGGAGGTCAGGAAGGTCAGCACCGGTCCGGCCTGATCCTCGGTGAGGCCGACGCCGTCGATATAGGCCCCCGACGCATCGAGCCGGCCGTTGCCGAGCAGCTCGCGCACGCCGGCCTCGCCCACCTTGTCGAACTTGTCGATGGTGCGCATGACGGCGGCGCTGCGTGCCTCGTCATCGGCCAGCCCCATGCTTTCCAGAACGCCGTTCAGCACCTTCCGGTTATTCACCCGGATCAGGTAGTCGCCACGGGGGATGCCCACCTCTTCCAGCGTGTCGGCGAGCATGGCGCAGATTTCGGCGTCGGCGGCCATGCTGGCGGTGCCGACGGTGTCGGCGTCGCATTGGTAGAACTGGCGGTAGCGCCCCGGCCCCGGCTTTTCGTTGCGCCAGACCGGCCCCATGGCGAAGCGGCGGTAGGGCGTGGGCAGGTCGTTGCGGTGCTGGGCGTAGACGCGGGCCAGAGGCGCGGTCAGGTCATAGCGCAGCGCCAGCCAGTCGCCGCGCCCGTCCTCGTCGGCCTCCTGCCATGCAAAGACGCCCTCGTTGGGGCGGTCGACATCGGGGAGGAACTTGCCCAGTGCCTCGACCGTCTCGACCGCGCTCGATTCCAGCGCGTCGAACCCGTAGCGATGGTAGACCGCGGCGATCTTTTGCAGCATCTCTGCGCGTTCGCTCACTTCCGCGCCGAAATAGTCGCGAAACCCCTTCGGGGTCTCGGCCTTGGGACGGGGCTGTTTCTTGGTCTTGGCCATCTTGCGGGTCCTTGCCGGTGCCATTCGCCGCGCGGTCTAGCCGAAGGGGCGTGAAGGGGCAAGCGGGCGCGCGCTTGACCGGTCCCGTCTGCCCGCCTAGATGCCATTCATGGAAAAGCTCGAAGAACACATCGCCCACCTCGCCCGCGTCGTCGACGACCTGTCCGACGTGGTGGCCCGGCAGGAGACCGAAATCGGCCAGCTCAAGCGGCGGGTGGCCCTGCTGTTGCAGCGGGAGGCGGAGCGGGAGAGCCTGAGCTCCGCGGCCGAGGTGATCGGCGACGAGCGGCCGCCGCATTACTGACGCGCCGCGTCAGAGGCCGGTCTTGCGGTCCTGTGCCACAAGATCGCCGCCATGCAGCAGCAGGTTCATCCACTGGGCATTGCCGCCGAAGCGTTCGTAGACGCTGACGAAGACCGTGTCCTTGGCCATCTGGCCGATCCGGCTGCCGCAGGGTTTGCGCCGGGGCTTGTTGCAGACCCGGCGCTTGAGCTTTTCATAGGCCTTGTCGGTATCTGAATAGGGCTGCACCTCGGCCGGCAGGCCGTAGCGGAGTTGCTCGTGCATCTCGACCGAGCCGAAGACGGCCATGGCGGCGGTGAACTGGCGGGCGCAGCCATCGTCGAAACCGGTGATGTAGAAGCTGTGCGGATCGGTGCTGTCCGGCGCGCTGTCGTAGAGTTGGTAGCGGGGGCGGCGTTCGGGGTACTGGGCGGTGCGCGTGCCGAGCTGGCCGGTATCGACGCCGCAGATCGTGGCGACGCGGCCATATGGCAGGCGGGTGCCGAAGGCGATCTCGCTTTTCGGGGCGTCGGCGGCGGGCAGCGACGCCTCGGTCACGGTGGCGCCGTCGCCGTCAACCGACGGCTCGCGCGCGTCGGCATCGGGGGTGGGCGCCGTGCGGGAGCCGCCGAACAGCCCGGCGAGAAAGCCGGGGCCGGAGGTCTGGGCCATCGACATGGCGGGCGCGTCGGCGTCCACGTTCTCATCCGCGAGGCGCGGCACCTCGGCCATCTCGGCCCCGCAGGAGGCCGTCAGTATCAGAGCAAGACATGCCGTGGCGATACGCATTCGGGTCGGTCCCTCCCCTTTCGTCGGATGGCGCAGAGACTATCCCACGCCATACGCCCGCGTCCAGCCCGTGGGCAATTGGTCGCAATTCCGGCATTTGGCCGCGGGTTTGCTCAGATTTCCTCGACCATGGCGACGCCCGGCAGGGAGCGCAGCGCGCCCTTGATCTGGGGCGAGACCGGATAGTCGCGCCCGGCGGAGATTTCGACCTCGCCCGGCAGGGCCTGATCGAGCAGGCAGAAATAGATCGGGCCGCGCCCGCCCTTGGCGTCGGCGGATTTCTCCAGCACGGTCGCGACGGAGGGCACCGCGCCCGCATCCTCGACGAAGATGCGCAGGCCCGAGGCGCCGGCATCGGCGACCACGGTATCGGCGGGCTGGATGACGCGGGCGAGGAGCTTGAGCTGGTCCTCCTCCATCGTGGCTTCGACCGTGAGGACAACCATCGAGCCGGTCTCGAGGTGATCGCGGGAGGCTTCGAGCGTGTCGGAGAAGACCGTGACCTCGAAGCTGCCGGTGGTGTCGGATAGCTGCACGAAGGCGAAGCGGTTGCCACGGGCCGAGCGGCGTTCCTGCCGCCCGGCGACGACGCCGGCCATCTTGACCACGGCGGCGCCGCCGCGGGCGTGGTTGGTGACCTCGGCCAGTGTTTTCACGTCCTTGCGCTTGAGCGGGGCGGCGTAATCGTCGAGCGGGTGGCCGGAGAGGTAGAAGCCCACCGCCTTGAACTCCTCGGTCAGGCGTTCGGCGGGCAGCCAGTCTTCCACCGGCGAGAGGCGCGGCTCGGGCAGGTCATCGCCCGCCTCGCCGAAGAGCGAGACCTGATTGGAGTTCTTCTGCTCGTGGATGGCGGCGGAATAGTTCATCAGCCGCTCGACATTGTCGAAGACGCGGCGGCGGTTGCGGTCAAGCTCGTCGAAGGCGCCGGCACGGGCGAGCATCTCCAGCGGGCGCTTGCCGATGCGCTTGAGATCGGTGCGGCGGGCGAAGTCGAAGAGGGTGACGAAGGGTTTGTCGCCCCTGCCCTCGACGATCAGGCGCATCGCCTCCACGCCCACGTTCTTGAGCGCGCCCAGCGCGTAATGCAGCGCGCCGTCCTTGACCTTGAAGGTGGCATCGGTGCGGTTCACGCAGGGCGGCACGTAGGGCAATTCGAGGGCGTGCTTGACCTCCTCGAAATAGGTGGCGAGCTTGTCGGTGAGGTGGATATCGCAGTTCATCACACCGGCCATGAACTCGACCGGGTGATTGGCCTTGAGCCATGCGGTCTGGTAGCTGACCACGGCGTAGGCGGCGGCGTGGGACTTGTTGAAGCCGTAATTGGCGAACTTGTCGAGCAGGTTCCAGACTTCGAGCGCCTTGTCGTCGTCGACGCCGTTTTCCTTGGCGCCCGCGATGAATTTGGGGCGTTCGGCGTCCATCGCTTCCTGGATCTTCTTGCCCATGGCGCGGCGCAGCAGGTCGGCGCCGCCGAGGGAGTAGCCCGCCATCTCCTGCGCGATCTGCATCACCTGTTCCTGATAGACGATGATGCCTTGGGTCTCGTCTAGGATATGATCGACCGAGGGGTGCAGGTTGTCGCGCTTGCTGAGGCCGTTCTTGACCTCGCAATATTTCGGGATGTTCTCCATCGGGCCGGGGCGGTAGAGGGCGACGAGGGCCACGATATCCTCGATGCAGGTGGGTTTCATGCGCTTGAGCGCGTCCATCATGCCCGAGCTTTCCACCTGAAAGACGGCGACAGTCTTGGCGCGGGCGTAAAGCTCGTAGGTCTTGGGGTCGTCGAGGGGGATCTGGCCGATATCGTTCTCGGCGCCTTCGAAGGGCTCGTAGATGGTGCTGCCATCGGCGGCGACGTGCAGATCGCGGCCAGAGGCGTGGATCTGTTCGATGGCGTTTTGCACCACGGTGAGGGTTTTCAGGCCGAGGAAGTCGAACTTCACGAGGCCCGCCTGCTCGACCCATTTCATGTTGAACTGGGTGGCGGGCATGTCGGAGCGGGGGTCTTGGTAGAGCGGCACCAGCTCATCCAGCGGGCGGTCGCCGATGACGACACCGGCGGCGTGGGTGGAGGCGTTGCGCAGAAGGCCCTCGACCTGCATGCCGTATTTGAGGAGGCGGTCGACCACCTCTTCGGAGCGGGCCTCTTCGCGGAGGCGGTCCTCCTGTTGCAGGGCCTTTTCGATCGAGACGGGTTTGACGCCCTCGACCGGGATCATCTTGGAGAGGCGGTCGACCTGGCCATAGGGCATTTGCAGCACGCGGCCGATATCGCGCACGGCGGCCTTGGAGAGCAAAGCGCCGAAGGTGATGATCTGGCCCACCTTGTCGCGGCCGTATTTGCGCTGGACGTATTGGATCACCTCTTCGCGGCGGTCCATGCAGAAGTCGATGTCGAAGTCGGGCATGGAGACCCGCTCGGGGTTGAGGAAGCGTTCGAAGAGCAGCGAATAGCGCAACGGGTCAAGGTCGGTGATGGTGAGCGCGTAGGCCACAAGGGAGCCCGCGCCCGAGCCGCGGCCGGGGCCGACGGGGATGTCCTGTTCCTTGGCCCACTTGATGAAGTCGGCCACGATCAGGAAGTAGCCGGGGAAGCCCATGCCCTCAATGATCTTGAGCTCGAATTCGAGGCGCTTTTCGTATTCCTCGACCGGGGCGGCGTGGGGGATGACGGCGAGGCGGGCCTCGAGCCCTTCCTTGGCCTGACGGCGGAGTTCGTCGACCTCGTCATCGGCGAAGCGGGGCAGGATCGGATCGCGCCGGTAGGCGCCGAAGGCGCAGCGCTTGGCGATCTCGACGGTGTTCTCGATGGCTTCCGGCAGGTCGGCAAAGAGGGTGGCCATCTCCTGCGGCGACTTGAAATAGTGCTGGGCGGTCAGGCGGCGGCGGGGTTGCGACTGGTCGACATAGGCGCCTTCGGCGACGCAGATCATGGCGTCGTGGGCCTCGTACATCTTTTCCTGCGGGAAATAGACGTCGTTGGTGGCCACCAGCGGGATCTCCATGGCATAGGCCATTTCGACGAAGCCGCGTTCGGTCAGGCGTTCGTTCTCGGGCGCGCCGGCCTCGCCCGGGTGGCGTTGCAATTCGACATAGAGCCGGTCGCCGAAGGCCGTATGCAGCGTTTTCATCAGCGCCTCGGCCGCCGGGCGCTGGCCCGCCTGCAAAAGCCGCCCCACCGGGCCGTCGGGCCCGCCGGAGAGGCAGATGACCGCCTCGGCATGGCGCTCCAGCTCCTCGACAGTCACATGCGGGAGCTGGCCGTCGCCGCGCAGGTAGAGGCAGGAATTGAGCTTCATCAGGTTTTCGTAGCCCCGCTCGGTCTGCGCCAGCAGGACCACGGGCGCCGGGGGCTTGGGCCGTTCGCCCGGTGCGGGGGTGACGTATTGCAGATCGACCTGACAGCCCATGATCGGCTGGATGCCCGCGCCCTGTGCCGTGACGGAGAATTCCAGCGCGGCGAACATGTTGTTGGTGTCGGTCACGGCCACCGCCGGCATCTCGGCCGCCTCGCACAGGCCCGGCAGCTTTTTCAGCCGCACGGCGCCTTCGAGGAGGGAGTATTCGGTATGGACGCGGAGGTGGATGAATCGGGGGGCACTGCTCATGGAGGGCAGTTTACGGCAGGCAAAGGGGCGGTGGGAATACCCGAATGGCCGATGACCCGGCGGCAGGCGCGCCCCCGGTCCTCACCCGTGGCGGGCGGGTCCGGTGCCCCGAGATCGGGCGAAACCATTGCCATATCCGGTCAGAAAGACTTCCTCCGATTCCAAGTCAATCGCGGGCAGCCCCTCCCAACTCCTTGATTTCCCTTGCGTCATCGGCGGCCGTGGGTCCGTCATGCCGCGAGGGAACATGCCTGTCCCTGCCCCACTCAATCCTTGCCAAGCCGCGAATTGCGCGCATAGCCTACCCTTCAGGAAAGCCCGCGCCCCTCTACGCCGCATCGGGGGAGCGCACCAGAAAAGGGCGGAGGTAACGCGGCAGGCAGACGTGCTTATGGACATTTCCTTTCGGTTGAACGGGGAGGCCATCGATCTTGCCGGGGTGTCGCCCACCGAGACCCTGCTTGACTGGCTTCGCGAACGCCGCCGGCTGACCGGCACCAAGGAGGGCTGCAACGAGGGCGATTGCGGCGCCTGCACGGTGATGGTGAGCGATGCGAAGGGGGCGAAGGCTTTGAATGCCTGCATTCTGTTTTTGCCGCAGCTTCACGGCAAGGCGGTGCGCACGGTGGAGGGGATCAGCGGGCCGGATGGCGCGCTGCACCCGGTGCAGCAGGCGATGATCGAGCATCACGGCTCGCAATGCGGGTTCTGCACGCCGGGCTTCATCGTGTCGATGGCGGTGGCGCATCTGAACGGCGAGACGGATTTCGACACGGCGCTGGCGGGGAACCTGTGCCGGTGCACGGGATACGCGCCGATTATCCGGGCGGCGGAGGCGGCGGCCAAGGCGCCGGTGCCGGACTGGCTGCGCGAGGATATGGCGGCGGTGGCCCCTGCCCCGGCCTTGCCGGAAAGCTCGGATGAGTTGGCAGATTTGCTGGAGCGGGAGCCGGAGACGGTTTTGGTGGCCGGGGCGACCGATGTGGGGCTTTGGGTGACCAAGCAGTTGCGAGAGTTGACGCCGGTGGCGTTTTTGCATCGCTGCCGGGATTTGCAGGAGGTTGAGGCAACGGAGGCGGGCTTGCGGGTTGGCGCGGGCGTGACGCTTGACCGGCTGATGCGGGAGATGCGCGACCGCCACCCGTCCTTTGCCGAGTTGATCCGGCGCTATGGCTCCGTTCAGGTGCGGGGGGCGGCGACGATTGGCGGGAATATCGCCAATGGCTCGCCCATTGGCGACGGGCCGCCGGCGCTGATCGCGCTGGGGGCGGTGTTGCATTTGCGGAAGGGGGAGGTTCGGCGGGAGATGCCGCTGGAGGAGTTCTTCCTCGATTACGGCAAGCAGGACCGGGCGAAGGGCGAGTTCGTGGAGGCGGTGACCCTTCCGGCGCAGGCGGATCGGCTGCGCTGTTACAAGCTGTCGAAGCGGTTCGATCAGGATATCTCGGCCGTTTGCGGGTGTTTCAACATTACCGTAGAGGGCGACCAAGTGACCGGGGCGCGGATTGCGTTTGGCGGCATGGCGGGGGTTCCGAAGCGTGCCAGTCACGTTGAGGCGGCGATTGTGGGCCAGCCATGGACGCTGGAGACGGTGGAGGCCGCGGCGGGAGCGTGGGAGCAGGATTTCACGCCGCTGTCGGATATGCGGGCCTCGGCGCGGTATCGGCTTGAGGGGGCGCGAAACCTGCTGGTGCGGTATTTCCACGAGGATCAGGGACAGGCGACGAGCGTGCTGGAGGTGTCGGCATGAGTGTCACGAAACCCCTGCCCCATGACGCCGCGCCGCTGCATGTGACCGGTCAGGCGAGGTATGTCGATGATATTCCGGCGCCGGCGGGCACGTTGCATCTGGCCTTCGGCCTGAGCGATGTGGCGGCGGGGAGGATCACGGCGCTGGATGTCTCCGAAGTGCGGGCCGCTGAGGGTGTGGTTGCGGTGCTGACGGCGGATGATCTGGTGCGAGATGCGGACACGTCGCCGTCTATTCATGACGAGCCGTTGCTGGCGACGGGCGAGGTGCATTATGCCGGGCAGGCCTTGTTCCTCGTGGTTGCCGACAGTCACCTGAACGCGCGCAAGGCCGCGCGGAAGGCGGGTGTGGAGATCGAAGAGGCCACGCCGATATTGACCATCGACGATGCCATTGCCGCCGACAGTCACTTCGAGGATGGGCCACGCCTTTACGAGAAGGGGGATGCGGATGCCGCCATCGCCGATGCGCCGCATAGTGTGGAAGGCACGCTGGAAATGGGCGGGCAGGAGCATTTCTACCTCGAGGGTCAGGCCGCCATGGCTCTGCCGCAGGAGGGCGGCGACATGGTGGTCATGTCCTCGACCCAACATCCCAGCGAGATCCAGCACAAGGTGGCCCATGCGCTTGGCATCCCGATGCATGGCGTGCGGGTGGAATGCCGGCGGATGGGCGGCGGTTTTGGCGGGAAGGAGAGCCAGGGCAATGCGCTGGCGATTGCCTGTGCCTTGGCGGCGCAGGTGACGGGCAAGCCCTGCAAGATGCGCTATGACCGTGACGATGACATGATCATTACCGGCAAGCGGCATGATTTCCGGATCGGGTATCGGGCGGGGTTCGATGATAGCGGTCGGGTGCTGGGGGTGGATTTCGTTCAGTATGCGCGGTGCGGCTGGAGCCAGGACCTGTCGCTGCCCGTGGCGGACCGGGCGATGCTGCATGCGGACAATGCGTATCACTTGGAGCATGCGCGGATCCTGTCGCATCGGCTGAAGACGAATACGCAGTCGGCCACCGCCTTTCGGGGGTTCGGCGGGCCGCAGGGGATGATCGGGATCGAGCGGGTGATGGATCATATCGCCCATGCGCTGGGCCGCGATCCGCTGGAGGTGCGGCGGGTGAATTACTATGCCGCGCCGAAGAAGACCGGGGCGGGTACGGGGGAGCGCTATGACGGGGATTTCTCGCCGGGGGCGAGCAAAGCACGGCCCATTCCGGATGATATCGACCCGGCCTCGCGCGGGGCGGAAAGCTATGTGCCGCCCGATGCCGTGCCGACACCGCCCGCGGGGGTGCAGACCACGCCCTATGGCCAGCCGGTCGAGGATTTCATCCTGCACGAGATGACCGATGCTCTGGTGGAAAAGGCCGATTACCATGCAAGGCGCAAGGCGGTGGCGGAGTGGAATGCCGCGAATGCGGTGCTGAAGAAGGGGATTGCGCTGACGCCGGTGAAGTTCGGGATTTCCTTCACGCTGACCCACCTCAATCAGGCGGGCGCGCTGGTGCATGTCTATAATGACGGCTCGATCCACCTCAATCACGGCGGCACGGAGATGGGACAAGGGTTGTTCCAGAAGGTGGCGCAGGTGGCCGCCGCGCGGTTTGGCGTGCCGCTGGAGATGGTGCGGATCACGGCCACGGATACGGGCAAGGTGCCCAATACCTCGGCCACGGCGGCCAGTTCCGGCAGTGACCTGAACGGGATGGCGGTGAAGGCGGCCTGCGACACCATTCGCGACCGTATGGCGGAGTTTCTGGCGGAGTATCACCAGAGCGAGCCCGCGACGGTGCGGTTCGAGGATGGCAAAGTGTATGTAGGCGAGCACGAACGCAGTTTCGCCGAGGCGGCGAAGCTGGCCTATGAGCATCGCGTCAGCCTGTCTTCGACCGGGTTCTACAAGACGCCGAAACTGGCGTGGGACCGCATCCGGGGCGAGGGCCGGCCGTTTTTCTACTTCGCCTATGGCGCGGCGATCACCGAGGTGGTGATCGACACGCTGACCGGCGAGAACCGTATTCTGAGGACCGATATACTGCACGATGCGGGCGCCAGCCTGAACCCGGCGATTGATATCGGGCAGGTCGAGGGCGGTTACGTGCAGGGCGCGGGGTGGCTGACGACCGAGGAACTGGTGTGGAACGACCGGGGGCACCTGACGACGCACGCGCCCTCGACCTACAAGATCCCGGCCTGTGGCGATCGGCCGGACGTGTTCAACGTGTCGCTTTGGGATGACGAGAACCGGGAGGACACGATTTACCGGTCCAAGGCGGTGGGCGAGCCGCCCTTCATGCTGGGGATTTCGGCCTTCCTTGCGCTGTCGGATGCGATTGCCAATTGCGGCGAGAGCTACCCTGCGCTTGATGCGCCGGCGACGGCGGAGCGGGTGTTCATGACGGTGGAACGGGTGCGTCATGGGGTTTGATCTCGACACGCTTGGGCGCGCGGTGGCCGAGCATGGCCGCGTAACGCGCGTGGTGATTGCCGCGACGCATGGCTCCTGCCCGCGCGAGACCGGGGCGGCGATGCTGGTCTGGGAGGGCGGGCAATCGGGGACGATCGGCGGCGGAGCGCTTGAGTATGAACTGGCGCGGGCGGCGCGGGTGCAGGCGGTGGCCTGCCGCCATAGCCGCCACGCGCTGGGGCCGGAGATGGGGCAATGCTGCGGCGGCGCGGTGGAGGTGGTGAGTGAGGTCTATGACGCGTCCACCCTGCCCGAGGGCGAGACGGTTGTCGCCCGCCCGGTTGCTGGCCCCTCCCCCATGCCGCTGTCGGTCAAGCGCCTGCTGGTCACGGCGCGCAGCCAGGGTCGGCCGCCCGAGGCGCAGTTGCTGGATGGCTGGATGATCGAGCCGGTGGCCAAGCCCAGCCGTGATATCTGGATCTGGGGGGCGGGGCATGTGGGCCGGGCGCTGGTTTCGGTGCTCGATCCGATGCCGGAGACGCGGATCACATGGGTCGATACGGGGGCCGAGCGCTTTCCCGAGGAGATTCCGGAGGGTGTCACCCCCCTGCCCGCGGCGGAGCCTGCGCGGCTGGTGGCCCATGCGCCGCGCGACGCGCATCACCTGATCCTGACCTATTCCCATGCGCTCGACCTCGAGTTGTGTCATCAGCTTCTGCAACACGGGTTTGCGAGTGCCGGGCTGATCGGGTCGGCGACCAAATGGGCCCGTTTCCGCAAGCGGCTTGCCGCGCTGGGCCACATGCCCGATCAAATCGACAGCATCCGCTGCCCGATCGGCGATCCTGGCCTGGGCAAACACCCGCAGGCCATTGCGGTCGGCGTGGCGGCGGAGATACTGAGAAACGGGGCGCAACCCCGCCTCCAACAAGGAAAAACCGCGTGACAGGGACACTTCTGACAATCAAGGGCCTGACCAAGGCCTATCCGGGCGTTGTCGCCAATGACGACGTTTCCTTCGAGATCAGGGAGGGCGAAGTGCATGCCCTGCTTGGCGAAAACGGCGCCGGCAAGTCGACGCTTGTGAAAATGATCTACGGGCTGGTCAAACCCGACAGCGGCGCGATGACGCTGCGCGGTGAGCCCTTCACCCCGGCCGAGCCGCGCGCGGCAAGGGCGGCGGGGGTGGCGATGGTGTTCCAGCACTTCTCGCTCTTCGATGCGCTCAACGTGGCGGAGAATATCGCACTGGGCATGGAGAACCCGCCGCAGATGCGCGACCTTGCGGCGAGGATCCGCGAGGTGTCGGAGACCTACGGGCTGCCGCTCGATCCCTATCGGACCGTTGGCGATTTGTCGGCGGGGGAACGGCAGAGGGTGGAGATCATCCGATGCCTGCTGCAGGAGCCGAAGCTTCTGATCATGGACGAGCCCACCTCGGTGCTGACGCCGCAGGAGGTGGAGATCCTGTTCGAGACGCTGCGCAAGCTGACCAAGGAAGGCGTGGCGATCCTCTATATCTCGCACAAGCTGGAGGAAATCCGCGCGCTGTGCGATCACGCGACGATCCTGCGGCTGGGCAAGAACGTGGGCACCTGCGTGCCCTCGGAGACCTCGGCACGGGAGATGGCGGAGATGATGGTGGGCTCGGCCTTCGAAGCGCCGGAGCGCGCGGGGCGGGAGCTGGGCGACGTGGCGCTGGATATTTCCGGGCTGTCGGTCAAGTCGCCCTCGGCGTTTGGCACGTCGCTGAAGAATATCCACCTGACGGTGCAGCAGGGCGAGATCCTCGGGATCGGCGGGGTCGCGGGCAACGGGCAGGACGAGCTGCTGGCGGTGCTGTCGGGGGAGCTGAGAACGCACCCCGATGCGATCCGCCTGCTGGGCCAGCCGGTGGGGCGGCTGGGGCCGACGGCGCGGCGCGAGCTGGGGCTGCTGGCCGCGCCGGAAGAACGGCTGGGCCATGCGGCGGCACCGGATATGAGCCTGATCGAGAATGGCGTGCTGACGGCGGCGCAGCGGGAGAACCTGCTCAACCGCGGCTTCCTGAAATGGGGCGCGGCGCGGAGCTTTGCCGAGAAGGTGATCGAGGCCTTCGACGTGCGCACGCCGGGGCCGGACAACGCGGCGCGCTCGCTGTCGGGCGGGAACCTGCAGAAATTCGTCATTGGCCGGGAGGTGCTGCAACGGCCCAAGGTGCTGGTGGTGAACCAGCCCACATGGGGCGTCGATGCCGCGGCGGCCGCGGCCATCCGGCAGGCGCTTCTGGACCTTGCCGCCGAGGGCGCGGCGATCCTCTGCATCAGCCAGGATCTCGATGAACTCATGGAAATCTCGGACCGTTTCGGTGCGCTGAACGAGGGGCGGCTGTCGGATATCCGGCCTGCCAAGGGTCTGACCGTCGAGGAGATCGGGCTGATGATGGGCGGCGCCCACGGGATGGAGGTGTCGCATGTGTGAGCGTGGGGGAAAGAGATTTCATGCCTCCGGCGGGGATATTTCTGGCCAGAAGAAGCCGGGGGTCGGCGCCCCCGAGATGACAGGGCGGGAGGCGCGTTATGCTGAAGCTTGAGAAACGACCGCAGCCGTCGAAGCTCTGGACCTACCTGACGCCGATTCTGGCCGTGGTGATCACCATGATCGCGGGCGGGGCGCTGTTCGCGCTGCTGGGCAAGAACCCGGTGGAGGCGATCGGGACGATCTTCTGGGAGCCGCTCTTCGGGGAGTTCGCCTTTTATTACCGGCCGCAATTGCTGGTGAAGGGGGCGCCGCTGATTTTGATCGCCATCGGGCTCAGCCTCGGGTTTCGGGCGGGGATCTGGAATATCGGGGCGGAGGGGCAGTATATCATCGGCGCGCTGACCGGCGCGGGGATTGGGCTGGCCTTCTACCCGATGGAGGCGTGGTTCATCTTTCCGCTGATGGTGATCGCCGGGGCGCTGGGCGGCTGGGCATGGGCGATGATCCCGGCCATCCTGAAGGTGCGGTTCGGGACGAACGAGATTCTCGTGTCGCTGATGCTGGTTTACGTAGCCGAGCAATTGCTGGCGAAGATGTCGCTGGGGCTGTTGCGCAATCCGGAGGGGCACGGGTTTCCGGGGTCGCGGAATTTGCAACAATACGAATCCGCCTATAATGCCGAGGTGATTGCCGGGACGGGGATGCATTGGGGCGTGGTGGCGGCCTTCATGGCGGTGATCCTGGCCTATGTGCTGCTGAACCGGCATATACTGGGCTATCATATCCGCCTGACGGGCGAGGCGCCGAGGGCGGCGCGGTTCGCGGGTGTGAACCCGGCGCGGCTGATCCTGTTTTGTCTGGGCACCGCGGGTGCGCTTGCGGGCATGGCGGGGATGTTCGAGGTGTCGGGGCCGTCCGGTCAGGTCAGCATCGACTTCAACGTGGGCTATGGGTTCACCGCGATCATCGTGGCTTTCCTCGGGCGGTTGCACCCGGTGGGCATCCTGTTTGCGGGGCTGTTGATGGCGCTGACCTATATCGGGGGCGAGATCGCGCAGTCGAACCTTGGGCTGCCCGCCGCCGCGATCCAGATGTTCCAGGGGATGCTTCTGTTCTTCCTGCTGGCCGTCGACCTGCTCACCAATTTCCGTATCCGGATCAAGACAGCGGAGGCCGCGTGATGCAGCGATCCCTGAGATATCTCCTGAATTCCGCCGGCATCGCGTTCCTGGTGCTGGCCGGGTTGTCTTTTACCCCGCTCGATGTCTTTCCTGCGATCTTCACCCTGGTTGTTTCCAGTTGGGAAGGCATGGTTATCGGGCTCTTTCTGTTCGGGATGCCCTTCGGAGGCTACGTACTCATGCTGACCACCAATCACCCCCGAAAATGGCTGAACGAGGCGGCCGGACTTACCGGATTTTGGATCGGCGCGACCTGCGGGTCGCTGACTGGACTCAAGCTTGCGGGGACATTGTAATGGACCTTTCTTCGATCAACCCTGCCCTTCTCGTGGCCTCGCTGCTTGTCGCGGCGACGCCCATTCTGCTGGCGGCCATCGGCGAGCTGGTGGTGGAGCGTTCGGGCGTGCTGAACCTCGGGGTCGAGGGGATGATGATCACCGGCGCGATCTGTGGCTTTGCCGTGTCGGTCGAGACCGGCTCGCCCTTGCTGGGCTTCGTGCTGGCGGCGCTGGGCGGCGCGGTGCTGGCGCTTCTGTTCGCGTTGCTGACGCAAGTGGCGCTGGCCAACCAGGTGGCGAGCGGGCTGGCGCTGACGCTGTTCGGGCTGGGGCTCAGTTCGCTGATGGGGCAAGGTTACGTGGGGATCAAGCCGCCGCCGACGCCGAAGCTCGATATTCCGGTGCTGAGCGATCTGCCCTTTATCGGACGTGTCGTCTTTTCCCATGACTTGATGGTGTATTTCGCGCTGGCGCTGGTCGCCGCGGTCTGGGCCACGCTGAAATACACCCGCGCCGGGCTGATCCTCAGGGCGGTGGGCGAGAATCACGATGCTGCCCATGCGCTGGGCTACAAGGTGGTGCGCGTGCGGCTGATGGCGATCCTGTTCGGGGGCGCCTGTGCGGGGCTCGGCGGGGCTTATATCAGCCTCGTGCGGGTGCCGCAGTGGACCGAAGGCATGACGGCGGGCGCGGGCTGGATCGCGCTGGCGCTGGTGGTGTTTGCCAGCTGGAAGGCGGGGCGCGTGTTGCTGGGCGCGTGGCTGTTTGGCGGGGTCACGGTGCTGCAGCTCAACCTGCAGGCGGCCGGTGTGGCCATTCCGGTCGAGTATCTTTCCATGTCCCCCTACTTGATCACCATCGTCGTGCTGGTCATCATGTCAGCGGACAAATCACGTGCGCCCGCCTCGTTGGGCCGGATCTTCCATGCATCGGCCTGAGGCGCTACAGACAACCATAACCAAACGACAACACGGGAGACCTTTATGACCCTAACCAGACTTCTCACCGGCGCCGCGCTCGCGCTTGGTCTGGCCACCACGGCGGTGGCGCAGGACAAGACCAAGGTCGGCTTCATCTACGTGGGCCCGATCGGCGACGGCGGCTGGACCTACGAGCACGACAAGGGCCGGCTCGCCCTCGAAGAGCATTTCGGCGACAAGGTCGAGACGGTCTATCAGGAAAGCGTGCCCGAGGGCGCCGATGCCGAGCGCGCGATCACGCAGATGGCGCTTCAGGGGGCGGACCTGATCTTTACCACGTCCTTTGGCTACATGGACCCGACGGTGAACGTCGCCAAGAAATTCCCGGACGTGAAGTTCGAACATGCCACCGGCTACAAGACCGCCGACAATGTCAGCACCTACTCGGCCCGCTTCTATGAGGGCCGCGCGGTGCAGGGGCATATCGCCGGCAAGATGACGGAATCGAACATCATCGGCTACATCGCCTCCTTCCCCATTCCGGAGGTGATCCGCGGCATCAACGCGGCCTATATCCACGCCAAGAAGGTCAACCCGGACGTACAGTTCAAGATCATCTGGGCCTATACGTGGTTCGACCCGGCGAAAGAGGCCGACGCCGCCACCGCGCTTATCGAACAGGGCGCCGACGTGATCCTCCAGCACACCGATTCGACAGCACCCCAGGCCGCAGCCGAGAAGGCCGGGAACGTGATCACCTTCGGGCAGGCCTCGGACATGGCCGAGTACAAGCCCAAGCCGCGGGTGAGTTCGATCATCGACAACTGGGCGCCCTATTACATCGAGCGCACGCAGGCGGTGATGGACGGCACGTGGGAAAGCCAGCAGACATGGGACGGGATCGGCCCCGGCATGGTCGAGATCGGCGAGATCACGGATGCCGTGCCGGCCGAGGTGAAGGAAGAGGCGCTGGCCATGAAAGAGGCGATGGCCAATGGCGAGTACCACCCCTTCACCGGCCCGCTGAAGAAGCAGGACGGCTCCGACTGGCTGGCCGAGGGCGAAGTGGCCGATGACGGCACTCTGCTGGGCATGGATTTCTATGTCGAGGGGCTGCAGAGCGAGATCCCGCAGTAAGCGACCCCTGAGGGAAAGCGAGGGCCCCGCCGGATTGGCGGGGCCTTTTGCGTTTCGGGACGTGTCTGACGGGGTCGTTGACGTTCGGGGGCGAGGCAGTAGGCTTTCGGGATGATCCGAGACACCAACAGATGACCGGCCGGGTTCTGTCCCTCGTTTTCCTCGGGCTGTCCGTCGCATTCGGGTATCTCTGCTATGTCCGGTATGTCCGGTGGCGTCGCTGTTTCAACGAACTGGGCCGCTGTTTCGATGCGGAGGCGGGCGTGGTGTATTCGGAGCAATCGGGAATTGCATGGCTCTCGCTGGCGGTTCTGTCGCTCGGGACGTCGCTGTATCTCTTCCGGCGGTCGAGGACGCCAAGGCGGTAGCCGGGATTCAGCCTCCGGGGCCCGCTCGGCGGAGCCATTTTTGCTTTGCCGCCGCTTGAAAATGTCCCTGTCAAAGCTACCGTGCATTGCCAACCGGGGGAGATTCCATGCCACGACGAGACCTGCCTGCAGAGCTTGCCTCGGTCGCCGAGACCGGGGGCGATGCGCGGATGTCGGCCCCTTCGGCGGAGCGTAATGCGGGGCCGATCCGTGATTTGCTGCGGGCCCACGCGCCGGCGGAGGGCCGGGCGCTGGAGATTGCCAGCGGCACCGGGCAGCATGTGCTGGCCTTCGCCCGCGCCTTTCCGGGGCTTACATGGCAGCCCACGGAGATCGCGGCGGAGCGGCGGGCCAGCATTGACGCATGGGCCGCGACAGAGGGGCTGGCCAACCTGCGCCCCGCCGTGGCGCTGGATGCCACCGTGCCGGGATGGGCCGACGACCATGGCGGGCAGGACCTGATCGTACTGGTGAACCTGCTGCACCTGATCAGCACGCCCGAGGCGAAGGCCATCATTTCCGAGACCGCCCGGGCCCTCGCACCGGGCGGGCGGTTCGTGCTTTACGGGCCCTTCCTGCGCGACGGGGAGGCCACGTCGGAGGGCGATGCGCGGTTCGATGCCAGCCTGCGCGCCAGCGATCCGGAGGTGGGCTACAAGGACGATTTCACCACGATCGACTGGCTGCATGCGGCCGGCCTCAGCCTTGTCGAGGTGGTCGAGATGCCCGCCAACAACCTCGCCTTCGTCACGCAACGCCCTGAGGAGACATGATCATGCGCCACCTTGCCGCCCCGCTCTTTTCGCTGATCCTGCTGGCCGGTTTCGCCCTGCCGGCCGTATCGCAGGCGGACCAGCAGGTGATCACGGTCCGGTCGCCCGATTTCGATGACCGCGACCCGGTGGATTTCGGGCGCAACGGGCCGGATCGCTATCCGGTGCACGGGATCGACGTGGCGCGCTATCAGGGCGCGATCGACTGGCACGCGGCGGCGCGGGCCGGGGTCAACTTCGCCTTCATCAAGGCGACGGAGGGCGGCGACCTGCTCGATTCCAGCTTTGCCACCAACTGGGCGCAGTCGGGGCGCGCGGGGGTGCTGCGGGGGGCCTATCACTTCTACTATTTCTGTACCGATGCGGAAACGCAGGCGAAATGGTTCATCCGCAACGTGCCACGCCAGAAGGGCGCCCTCCCCCCGGTGCTGGACATGGAGTGGAACCACCTGTCGCCCACCTGCCAGAAACGGCCCGCCGGATCGGTTGTCAGGAGCGAGATGAAGATCTTCCTCGACATGCTGCACCGGCATTACGGCCAGCGCCCGGTGATCTACACCACGCCGCAATTCTACAAGGATGCGGGGCTTCACCGCCTGACGCAGGAGGAATTCTGGCTGCGGTCGGTGGCCAGGCCCCTCGACCAGGTCTATCCCGGCCAGCGCTGGAGCTTCTGGCAGTATAGCGGCACGGGGATCGTGCCGGGGCTGAAGGGGGATGTGGATCTCAACGCCTTTGCCGGGTCCCGGCAGGCCTGGGCGCAATGGGTCGGGCTGCGACAGCAATAGCGGATGGCGCGGGCGGCGGGCGTGGGACGCCTCCGGCGGGAGTATTTGGGGAAAGATGAAAGGCGGGCGCTGCCCGGCTAGTGGTATTTCCTGCGGATGCGGCGGACGAGGAGCCAGACTGCGGCGACGACCGGGAGGGTCACGGCGGCGGTGATCAGCCCCTTGCTGACCCCCAGCACGTCGGTCAGCGGGTAGAGCAGGTAGCCCGCGAGCGAGACGGCGTAATAGCTTATGGCGACCACTGACAGGCCCTCGACCGTCTTCTGAAGGCGAAGCTGCAGGTCGGCGCGGCGGTCCATGCTTTCCAGCAGCGCCTGGTTCTGGGCGCTGCGTTCCACGTCGACGCGGGTGCGCAGCAGCTCGCCCGCGCGGCGGGCGCGGTCGGCCATGGCGCGCAGGCGGTCCTGGCCCGAGCGGACGGTGCGCATGGCCGGGTCGTAGCGGCGCATCATGAATTCGGCGAAGGTCTGGCGGCCCTTGAAGCGGTCCTCGCGCAGGACCGAGATGCGCTGGTTGACGATGGTCTCGTAGGCCTCGGTCGCGCCGAAGCGGAAGGAGTTCTGCGCCACCATCGCCTCGAGCTCGGCGGAGATGTCGAGCAGGTCGGGCAGCGTTTCCTCCGCCTTCTTGTCGCCGCCGGTCATGTCGCCGATCATGGCGCGCATCCGGTTTTCAAGCTCGCCCATGCGCGGGCTGAGTTCGCGGACGCGGGAGAAGCCCAGCATCGACATCGACTTGTAGGTCTCGATCTCGCAGAGGCGCTGCATGATCCGGCCCACCCGGCGTGGGCCGGTCTCGGGCGAGACGGAGATCAGCAGCCGCTGGTGGCCCGCCGGATCGATGCGGAAATCCCCGGCGATGACGGCGGCATTGTCGAGCACGCGGGCCACCGCCACGCTGTCGGGCACGAACCATTCGGCGATGTCGGCGCTGAGCGCCTCGTCATCCTTGAGCGGCTGGATGCGGATGAGCGCCGAGGTGATGCGCAGGCCCGGCGCCTCGGCCAGCCAGTCGGAGGGGAAGACTTCGAAATCCGCCGGGTCGAAGGCGCGCTTGCCCTGCCCCTCGCAGAAGGCGGTGTAGGTGACGAACTCGGTGTGGCTTTCCCATTTCAGCGTGTACCGCCCGATGGTGCCCGAGTAATGGGTGGCGCCGGGCTGCGGGTGCGGCGCGCCGTGCCGGTCGAGCAGCGCGACGAGATGGGCCATGTCGGCCGACCGGTCGCGCCCGGCGGCGCGGTGTTCCTGCTTGATGGCGAGGTAAACCGCGGTCGCCGGCACGCTCAGCGCCGGGAACGGGCGGGCGTGCAGCTCGTTGGCGAGACCGAAGCGGAGGGGATGGTCCTTGATGGGTGGCATGGGCCCGCAACCTGTGGATTCGCGGCCAAATTACGATGTCTGCCCTCGGATGGAAACAGATTTATTCGCAGGTTCAATAGGTTAGATGAATACCACCGTATGCAGTCAACCACCCGGCGCCAAACGGAGCCGGGGCGCCGGATATCGCCGGCGCCCCGCGCAGAGCGTGTCCGATACAGGCTCAGGCCGCTTTCTTCAGGGCCTTCTTGGCTTTCTTCAGCTTGGTTTCCTGACGCGCGACTTTCTTCTTGCGCGCGGCGACTTCCTGTTTGAGTGCCTTGATCTTGGCTTTCTTGGCCATGTGATGTCCTTTCCTCATATCGCGCCGCCGGTTGAGAGTCGCGACGCATATGCGTTTGATATACCGCGTATATACGAAAAGCCAGCCCCTGCCGATGAAATTTCGCGCCCCGAAAGGAAACGGGCACGGACGCTTTCGCCCCCGTGCCCGCCTTGTCCGGTCGTGACAGGGATCAGTCGATCAGGCCGATCAGCTTGGTCACGCTCTCCTTGGCGTCGCCGTAGAACATGCGCGTGTTGTCCTTGTAGAAGAGCGGGTTCTCGATGCCCGAATAGCCGGTGCCCTGCCCCCGCTTGGAGACGAAGACGTTCTTGGCCTTCCAGACCTCCAGCACCGGCATGCCGGCGATGGGGCTGTTGGGGTCTTCCTGGGCTGCGGGGTTCACGATGTCGTTCGAGCCGATAACGATCACCACGTCGGTTTCGGGGAAGTCGTCGTTGATCTCTTCCATCTCGAGCACGATGTCGTAGGGCACCTTGGCCTCGGCAAGCAGCACGTTCATGTGGCCGGGCAGACGGCCCGCCACCGGGTGGATGCCGAAACGCACGGTCTTGCCCTTGGCGCGCAGCTTGTTGGTCAGCTCGCTGACCGCCTGCTGGGCCTGCGCCACCGCCATGCCGTAGCCCGGCACGATGATCACGCTGTCGGCCTCGTTGAGGGCCTGTGCCACACCGTCGGCCTCGATGGCGACCTGTTCGCCCTCGATCTCCGCCGCCGGGCCGGCATCGTTGCCGAAGCCGCCGAGGATCACGCTGATGAAGGAGCGGTTCATCGCCTTGCACATGATGTAGCTGAGGATCGCGCCCGAGGAGCCCACCAGCGCGCCCACCACGATCAGGAGGTCATTGCCGAGCGAGAAGCCGATGGCGGCGGCCGCCCAGCCCGAGTAGCTGTTGAGCATCGAGACCACGACCGGCATGTCGGCCCCGCCGATGCCCATGATCAGGTGGTAGCCGATGAAGAGCGCCATGGCGGTCATCAGCAGGAGCGGGAAGAAATCGCCGCTGCCCAGGTACCAGATCAGGCAGATCACCGAGATGGCCGCGGCACCGGCGTTGAGCATATGCCCGCCCGGCAGCTTCTCTGCCTTGGAGCTGACCTTGCCCGCGAGCTTGCCGAAGGCGATGACCGAGCCGGTGAAGGTGACCGCCCCGATGAAGACGCCGAGGAACAGCTCGACCCGCAGGATGTTGATTTCCACCTGCGTCTTCTTGGCGACCAGCGCGGCAAAGCCCTTGAGGCTGGAGTAAGTGTCGGCCTCCATGGCCATCACCCGGCCGATCTCGATATCGGCGTTGAAGCCCACGAAAACCGCGGCCAGACCCACCAGCGAGTGCATGGCGGCCACAAGCTGCGGCATTTCGGTCATTTGAACGCGCTTGGCGACATAGACGCCGATCACGCCGCCCGCGGCGACAAGGATCAGCGACAGCAGCCACAGGCCGGAGCCCGGCCCGATGAGCGTGGCCAGCACCGCCAGCCCCATGCCGACGATCCCGTACCAGACGGCGCGCTTGGCGCTTTCCTGCCCCGACAGCCCCCCGAGTGAGAGGATGAAGAGAACCGCGGCCACGACATAGGCCGCAATGGTAAATCCGTATTCCATCTGTCAGGCCCCCTTCAGGATTTCTGGAACATGGCGAGCATGCGCCGGGTGACGAGGAAGCCGCCGAAAATGTTGATCCCGGCCATGAAGACCGAAAGCGCGGCGAGCAATATGACGATGAAGGAGCCCGAGCCGATCTGCATCAGCGCGCCGAGGATGATGATCGACGAGATCGCGTTCGTGACCGCCATCAGGGGCGTGTGCAGGGAGTGCGAGACGCCCCAGATGACCTGGAAGCCCACGAAGACGGCGAGGACGAAGACGATGAAGTGCTGCATGAAGCTGGCGGGTGCGTAGAGCCCGGCGAGCAGCACCAGCAAACCACCGATGGCCAGCAGCGTGACCTGGTTCTTGGTCTGCTGCTTGAAGGCGGCCACTTCCTGAGCGCGGCGCTCTTCCGGCGTCGGCTCCTTCACCTTTTCCTTGGGCTTCTGGGCCGCGATGGCCTGCACCTTGGGCGGTGGCGGCGGCCACGTGATCTCGCCCTTGTGGGTGACGGTCGAGCCGCGGATGACGTCATCTTCCATGTCATGGACCGGCTTGCCGTCCTTCTCGGGCGTCAGGTCGGTCATCATGTGGCGGATGTTGGAGGCGTAGAGCGTCGAGCTTTGCGTGGCCATCCGGCTGGGGAAGTCGGTGTAGCCCACGATGGTGACGCCATTGTCGGTGACGATCTTCTCGTCGGCCTGCGTCAACTCGCAATTGCCGCCCCGTTCGGCGGCGAGGTCGACGATCACCGAGCCGGGCTTCATCGCCTCGACCATGTCCTTGGTCCACAGCTTGGGCGCGGGCCGGTTGGGGATCAGGGCGGTGGTGATGACGATATCGACCTCGGGCGCCAGTTCGCGGAACTTCTCGAGCTGCTTTTCCTGGAACTCGGGGCTCGACGGCGCGGCATAGCCGCCGCTTTCGGAGCCGTCCTTCAACTCTTCCTCGAAGTCGAGATAGACGAATTCGGCGCCCATCGATTCGATCTGCTCGGCCACTTCGGGGCGCACGTCGAACGCATAGGTGATGGCCCCCAGCGAAGTGGAAGTGCCGATGGCGGCAAGCCCCGCCACACCGGCGCCGACGACGAGAACGCGCGCGGGCGCGACCTTGCCCGCCGCCGTGACCTGCCCGGTCATCAGGCGGGGGAAGTTGTTGGCCGCTTCGATCACCGCGCGGTAGCCGGCGATGTTGGCCATGGACGAGAGCGCGTCCATCTTCTGGGCGCGGCTGATCCGGGGGACCATTTCCATCGCGATGACGGTGGCGCCCTTGGATTTGGCCAGTTCCAGCCCCTCTTCGTTGCCGCCGGGGTTGAAGAAGGTGATCAGCGTCTGGTCCTTGCGCAGCCGCTTGAGCTCGGTCTCGGTGGGCACGCGGACCTTGGCAACGATATCGGCGGCCTTCCACAGGGCGGCGGGGGTCTTGATGATCTCGACGCCCGCGGCCTCGTAATCAGCATCCTTGAAACCGGCATTCAGGCCCGCCCCGGTTTCTATGGCACAGTCATATCCCAGCTTCTGTAGCTGCAACGCCGAGTCCGGCGTCATCGCGACGCGGTTCTCGCCCTTCAGAACTTCCTTTGGCGTTCCGATCTTCAATGTCTCATTCCCCTTGCTGTCAAAGGCGCGCTGTGAATTGCGGCATTACTTGTTTTTCATGTTTTCCATGGCCTCCGCCACCTGTCCGCTGAGGCGGTCGAAGGCCTGTTGGTTGGCCGATTGCGCGGCCTCCGCCATTTCGCGCATCAGGTTGAAGGCGGTTTCGGCGGCCTCGGAATAAACCTTGGAATTCTTGGCCGCCGCATCGGCGCTGACCGGGCTTTCGGTGTTCTTCGCCACGTCCTGCGCGGCGGCTGTCATGCGGTTGAAGATGTCCATCTGCTTTTCCAGCATGTCCTGATAGGTGGCGGCGGCGGATTTGTTGGCCTCGACCATGGCCTCGAACGAGGCCTGGTTCTGCTTGACGATGGCGTTCATGTCCATGCCCGCCGACTGCATCGCGGGCATCTGGGCAAAGACCTTCTGCGGGTCGAACATCTGGGCCACGCGGTCTGGATCGAACATGTTGAACGAGTCCTGAAACATCTTCGAAAACCCGAACGGGTCCATCGGTGACTGGGTCTGCTTGCCGGTTTTCTTGCTGTCGGCCATGGCGTTTCTCCCTGTTCGCTGGCGCGTGACGGTTTTATTCGTCCAATGGTCGTTATTTCACAATACCCTTGGACATGCGACACCCTGATTGGCGCAATTTTCTGACCCGAAGGCGTGTTTTTTGCCGCCAAGGGGCGATTTTCGGGCCGTCGAGTGCAGTGTCGGCCCGCATGGAGCGGAATCACCTGGCGGTTTCCAAGGGGCCGGGACAGGGCCGGATCAACCGGCTTGTCCCCCCCGATATGTCCTATAGGGTTGCGCCGAAACTGGACCAAGGAGAGCGCGATGCTGGACGGGAAACACGCAATCGTCACCGGGGGTGGCACGGGTATCGGGCTGGCCATCGCCCGGGCGCTGGCGGATCAGGGCGCGGCGGTGACGATCACCGGGCGGCGCCGCGAGGTGCTGGAGGAGGCGGCGGGCGACAGGCTGCACCCGCTGGTGATGGACGTGACCGACGAGGCGTCGGTGTCGGGCGGGATCGCGCAGGCGGTCGAGGCGCGCGGGCCGGTGCAGATCTGCGTGCCCAACGCGGGCGTGGCCGAGGGCCGTTCGCTGCACAAGACCGATACGGAGTTCTGGCGCCGGGTGATGGCCACCAACCTCGACGGGGCGTTCTGGACGATCCGGGAATCGCTGTCCTCGATGCGGCAGGCCGACTGGGGCCGGGTGATCGCCGTCTCGTCCATCGCCGGGATTCGCGGGCTCAAGGGGGCGGCAGCCTATACCGCGTCGAAACACGGGATGATCGGGCTCATCCGCAGCCTGAGCGAGGATTACATGGGCGAGCCCATCACCTTCAACGCGCTCTGCCCCGGCTATACCGACACCGATATCATCACCCGCAATGTCGAGAGCATCCGCGACCGTGCCGGGATCAGCGACGAGGATGCGCTCAAGATGATGGTGCATGCCAACCGGCACCGCCGGCTGATCGAGCCCGAGGAGGTGTCGGCGGCGGTGACGTGGCTGTGCGGGCCGGGCTCGCAAAGCATCAACGGCCAGACGATCGAGATCACGGGCGGCCAGTGCTGAGGCCATGACGCGGGAAGAGTTCAACGCCTTCTGCGGCAGCCTGACCGGCACGCATCACGTCGTGCAATGGGGCGATGCGGATGTGTGGAAGGTGGGGACCAAGGTCTTTGCCATCTGCGGCTGGAACGAGGGGCGGGATGCCTTCACCTTCAAGGCCTCGGATTTGGCCTTCGAGGTGTTGCAGGACCAGCCGGGCATTCGCCCTGCCCCCTATCTTGCGTCACGCGGGCTGAAATGGTTGCAGGTCTACGAGGCGCCGGGGCTGTCCGATGACAGCCTGAGGGAGCATATCGTGGCGTCCTATCAGATGGTGGCCCGCAACCTGACGAAGAAGGCGCGGGCCGGGCTGGGGATCGTGCTGGAGTGAGCGGCGGAACTCATTGAAAAGGTTAAGGTTTCCCTAACGAGCGTCGGCGTCTCGCCCTTCCCTGCGCCGCCGGCCATCGCATCGGCCCGTCGCGCAGGGATGTTGCCGCGAAAGACAGGAGACGGTTGCCGCAAGCGGGTTAAGAAACCGTTGCCCGTGGGTTTCAACCGACCCGGCCCATCCGCACCTGCCCGTCATGCAGGAAACAGGCCTTGTCGAAGAGGCCCGGATCGAACGGGTTGGGCATGCGGATATCGCGCAGCCCGGGCAGTTTGCCCGAGGCCGGATCGAAGGCCCGGTCGACCTGTGTGCAGGAATCGGCCGCTCAGGCCGAGCGGCGCACCGGGGCGATGCGCCCCGCCGCCCAGTCGCGGGCGGCATTGCCGAAGGCGCCGAAGAGCGCCCGGCTGACCGGATCGGCGGCGGCGTTGTATTCGGGGTGCCATTGCACCGACAGGGTGAAGCCCGGCGCATCCTCGACATAGATCGCCTCGGGCGTGCCGTCGGGGGCGTAGCCGTCGATCACGACGCCTCGGCCCGGATCGACGATTCCCTGCCCGTGCAGCGTGTTGGTCATCACCTCGGCCTCGCCCAACAGGCGGTGGAATACCCCGCCCTCGGTGAATTTCACCGTGTGGCGGAGGGCGAATTTTTCCTCGATGGTGCCGTCGGGGGGCATGCGGTGGTTCTCGCGCCCCGGCAGGTCGCGGATTTCCGGGTGCAAGGTTCCGCCCAGCGCCACGTTCACCTCCTGAAAGCCGCGGCAGACGCCGAAGATCGGCTGCCCGCGCTCGACACAGGCCCGCACCAGCGGCAGGGAAATCGCATCGCGCGAGCGGTCGAAGGTGCCATGCGCCTCGGTGGGCTCGTGGCCATATTCCTCGGGGTGGACGTTGGGCCGCCCACCGGTCAGCAGGAAGCCGTCGCAGGTGTCGAGCAGTTCCTGAACCGACATGAAGCGCGGATCGGTGGGAATGATCATCGGGATGCAGTCGGCCACCTGGGCGACCGCGTCGGAGTTCATCTGGCCGCCGGCATGGACCGGGTAGCTGCCGTCGATGAGGTAACTGTTGCCGATGATGCCGATGATCGGGCGGGCCATGCTGATCCTTTATCCGTTCGAGCCTGTGACTCTGGATATATTCCACAGGAGGATATGGAAACAGCTATTCCCGCACAACCGGGCGCGCGCCAGTGCAGATTCTCCCTTGTCGATCAGGAAAACGGCAGTGGGGCGCGCCCCGTGGCGTCAGGACCCGTCGACCTGCTCTTCCGCGCCGGTGCGGCCGTCGATCTCTGGTGCGGCATTGCCCGGCTCGTTGCCCTGGTAGCCCAGCCAGATGATCAGCGCCGCAAGAAGCGCGGAGGCGAAGAGAACGACAAGGACCATGCCGATCAGGGGAACCTTGTGACGGCGTTCCTGTTTCTCGATATTCGTTTTCGGTGCGGACAAGACGAACCTCATTACGCTGAAGGTGAAAATCGCGGGGCACTGCCATTGCAGCCCCGTGCTTGTAGAAATAACGTGCAGCCAGCCTGTTATGTTCCCCGACCGGAGACCGCGATGAAGGATGCCTCGCCCCAGACGATCCACCTCAAGGATTACACGCCGTTCGGCTTCCGGATCGACGAGGTCGCGCTGACCTTCCGACTTGATCCGTCGGCCACGCGGGTGCTCTCGCGCATTGCGTTCCGGCCGAATCCGGAGGCGAAGGACCGGCGGTTTTTCCTCCATGGCGAGAAGCTGAAGCTGATATCGGCCGCCATCGACGGGGTGCCGGTCACGCCCGAGGTGACGGACGAGGGGCTGACCTGCGAGGTGCCCGACGGCCCCTTCGTATGGGAGGCCGAGGTCGAGATCGACCCGCAGGCCAATACCGCGCTGGAGGGGCTGTACATGTCGAACGGCATGTATTGCACGCAATGCGAGGCCGAGGGGTTCCGCAAGATCACCTATTACCCCGACCGCCCCGACGTGATGGCGCCGTTCGACGTGCGCATCGAGGGGGAGGAGAAGGTGCTGTTGTCGAACGGCAACCCCGGCGCGCGCGGCGAGGGTTTTGCCGAATGGCACGACCCGTGGCCCAAGCCCGCCTATCTCTTCGCGCTCGTGGCGGGCGATCTGGTGAACCATCCGGGGGCGTTCACGACGCGGTCGGGCAAGGAAGTGGAGTTGAACGTCTGGGTCCGCCCCGGCGACGAGGACAAATGCGCCTTCGCCATGGAAAGCCTCATCAAGTCGATGAAATGGGACGAGGAGGTGTATGGCCGGGAATACGACCTCGACATCTTCAACATCGTGGCGGTCGACGATTTCAACATGGGCGCGATGGAAAACAAGGGGCTGAACATCTTCAACTCCGCCGCTGTTCTGGCCAACCCCGCCACCTCGACCGACATGAATTTCGAGCGGATCGAGGCGATCATCGCCCATGAGTATTTCCACAACTGGACGGGCAACCGCATCACCTGCCGCGACTGGTTCCAGCTTTGCCTGAAGGAAGGGCTGACGGTGTTCCGCGACAGCCAGTTCACCGCCGACATGCGGTCTGCGGCGGTCAAGCGGATCTCGGACGTGATTGCGCTGCGCGCCCGGCAGTTCCGCGAGGATAACGGGCCGCTGGCGCATCCCGTCCGGCCCGAAAGCTTTGTCGAGATCAACAATTTCTATACCGCGACGGTCTATGAGAAGGGCGCCGAGCTGATCGGGATGCTCAAGACGCTGGTGGGGGATGAGGGCTATGCCAAGGCGCTCGACCTCTATTTCGAGCGGCATGACGGGGATGCGGCGACGATCGAGGACTGGCTTGCCGTCTTCGAGGAGGCGACGGGGCGGGATCTGGCGCAGTTCAAGCGGTGGTATACGGATGCGGGCACGCCGCGGGTGAAGGTGACGGATGACTATGCCGATGGCACCTATACGCTGCATTTCGAGCAGATGACCCCGCCCACGCCGGGCCAGACGGACAAGCCGCCGCGCGTCATTCCGATTGCCGTGGGGTTGCTGGGCCCCAATGGTGACGAGGTGCTTGAGACGCGGGTGCTGGAGATGACGGAGGCGAAGCAGAGCTTCACCTTCGAGGGGCTGGGGGCGAAGCCTGTGCCGTCGATCCTGCGCGGCTTCTCGGCCCCGGTGATCGTCGAGCGCGAGACCGACAATGCCGAGCGTGCCTTCCTGATGGCCCATGACACCGACCCGTTCAACAAGTGGGAGGCGGGGCGCGATCTTGCCCGCGAGGGGCTGCTGGCGATGCTGATGGACGGCGCCCAGCCCGATGACCTCTACCTCGACGCGGTGCAGGCGCTGGCGCGGGATGACAGCCTCGACCCGGCGTTTCGGGCGCTGGCGCTTGGCCTGCCTTCGCAGGATGATCTGGCTCAGGCGCTGCACGAGGGCGGCACCACGCCCGACCCGCAGGCGATCTGGGAGGCGTTGGAGACGCTGAAACACGCCCGCGCCGAGGCGATGCAGGACCTCGCGCCGAAGCTCTATGCCCAGCATCAGGTGACGGAGCCCTATCGCCCCGATGCCGAACAATCCGGCGCGCGGGCGCTGGCCAATACGGCGCTGGGGATCATCACGCGGCTCGACGGCGGGGTGCTGGCGCAGACGCAGTATGACGCGGCCGACAACATGACCCAGCAACTGGCCGCCTTTTCCTGCCTGTTGCAGGCAGGCAAGGGCGAGAGGGCAACGCGGGCCTTCTATGACCAATGGCAGCATGACCGGCTGGTGATCGACAAGTGGTTCATGATGCAGATCGTCAACGCCGCCCCCGAAGACGCGGCGGCGGTGGCCGAGCGGCTGACGCAGCACCCCGATTTCAGCATGAAGAACCCCAACCGCTTCCGCGCCACGCTGGGGGCGCTGGCGATGAACCCGGCCGGGTTCCACCATGCGTCCGGTGAGGGCTACCGGGTGCTGGCCGACTGGCTGATCAAGCTCGACCCGCTCAACCCGCAGACCACGGCGCGGATGTGCTCGGCCTTCGAGACGTGGAAGCGCTACGATGCCGACCGGCAGGCGAAGATCGGCGCCGAGCTCGACCGGATCCTTGCCGTCGAGGGGCTGAGCCGCGACACGACCGAGATGGTCAGCCGCATCAGGGGGGCGTGATAAAAAAATCCGCCGCCCCTGTCACAGATCGGGGCGGTCGATCGTCATGGAGGCAGACGCAACCCTGAAAGGAGAAGTCGCCATGACACCGAGACTGAACATGCACACCGCCTCGCCCGAGGCCGCCAAGGCCATGCTGGCCCTCGAGAACGCCACCCACAACCTGACCATCGGCCCGGCCCTGCGGATGCTGATCAAGATGCGCGTGTCGCAGATCAACGGTTGCGCCTATTGCCTCGACATGCACGCGCCCGAGGCGCTGAAGGCAGGCGTGACCCAGCAGCAGCTCGACGTGCTGGCGGCGTGGCGGGAAAGCCCGGCCTTCGATGCGCGGGAACGGGCGGCGCTGGGATGGGCCGATTCGCTGACGCGGATCGAGGCGACGGGCGCGCCTGATGACGCTTACGCCGCGCTGGCCGAGGAGTTCAGCAAGGCCGAGCAGGTCGACCTGACGCTGATCATCAACGCGATCAATGCGTGGAACCGGTTCGCCGTTGGCTTCCGCTCACAGCACCCGGCGCGGAAGGCGCAGGATGCCGCCTGACCGGCATATAGATGCCTTCGAGGGCGAGCGCCGCCGGCTGGCGGGGCTCGCCTACCGGATGACCGGCTCGGTGACCGAGACCGAGGATATCCTGCAGCAGGCATGGCTGCGCTTTGCCGGGCAGGAGGTCGCGGCGCTGGAGTGCCCCGCCCGCTGGCTGACCACGGTGGTCAGCCGGCTTTCCCTCGACCATCTGAAATCGGCACGGCGCCAGCGTGAAGCTTACGTGGGCGCATGGCTGCCCGAGCCGCTGTTGGAAAGCCCGGACCCCACGCCGGAGCAGCAATGGATGGTGACCGAGGATGTGAGCATTGCGCTGATCCTGCTGCTGGAGACATTATCGCCCGAGATGCGCGCGGCCTTCCTGTTGCGGGATGCGTTCGACTATGGCTTCGACGAGATCGCGCAGGTGGTGGGCCGCTCGCCAGCGACCTGCCGGCAGTTGGTGTCCCGCGCCCGCAAGCGGCTGGCGGGGGCCGCGCCGCCCGCCGCGCCCTCGCTCGACGAGGCGCGCCCAATCATCGCCGCCTTCTGGGAGGCCAGCCGCGAGGGCGACATGGAGCGGCTGCTGGAGATTTTCGAGCAGGATATCGAGTTGCATACCGATGGCGGCGGCAAGGTGCCGGCGTCGATCAACGTGCTGTCGGGCGCGCGCCGGGCGGCGGGGCTGTTCGTGGGGCTGGCGCGCAAGCGGCAGTTGCCGGACCGCCCCTGCCCGCCCCTGCAGCGGATCAACGGCGCGCCCGGTTTCGTCTCGGTCGACCCGGCGGGCGTGGTGCAGACCACGGCGGTCAGCCTCCGCAACGGCCGGATCGCCGCGCTGTGGATCGTGCGCAACCCCGACAAGCTGCGCCACCTGGGTGGGGTCGTGAGCTGAGGGTGGAGGCCGGGCTCAGGGCCCCGACACCTCCGTCACCATGCCGGGCACCGTATAGGGCATCGGCCCGTGCGGCATCGGCCTCTGCGGCAGCGTACCGGGCGGCGTGCCCGGCCGCATCCGCGGGCGCAGGTCCACCATGCCGCGCGGGGCGGCCCAGCCTTCCGGCCGGGCGCGGGGCCGCACGCTGGAAAGCGGCGTGCAATATGTCTGCTGGCTGGTCCACGCCATCATCTCATGCCGTTTCGCGCGACTGACCAGCGGGCCCCAGTCGGCGGCCACGCCGCGCATCCCGCGCGAGACGACCCCGTCGCGCCGCACCGTGCGGGTCATGATCCGGATGGCGCAGGACAGGTTCGACGGCCCGTGGAGCAGCGCCTGCCCGCTGCGCGCCCGGCAGCCATAGCCGCGCGCCGTGCCCGGCAGGATCTGCAACAGGCCGAACCAGCGCCCGCCGCCGCCCACGGCACGGGGGCGATAGGTGCTCTCGTACTTGGCCAGCGCCGACAGGAACCCGACCCAGAAGGCGCGGCGTTTTTTTGCCGAGGCGTTCGGATAGGCCGGGCACCAATCGGCGATATCGCGCGGGACCGTTTCCACCAGCCCTGCCCCGTGCTGCTTGAGAGCCGACAGCGCGCTGCGCGTCCAGAGGGCGGATTCGGCGCGGTGATCCCAGCGGGCGCGGGGAATCTGGGCGACCCGGGCGGGGGGAAAAACCTCGGCCTCGGCCCCGTCGGTTTCCTCGGCCTGCGACGCCGAGGGCAGGAATAACAAGTAAAGACAAAGGATTAGTCGTCGCATCCCCCGGGCTTCCTCTTCTTTCGCCGTCTCGTGGCACACATGCACTGGCCGCATGTTTTCCCTGCCATCTCCTTCGGCTTGCCCAAATTTGGGCCGAATACACTGTCACAAGCAGGAACGAATTCCATATGAACAGGCAAAGTATGTTGAAATCGCGCAATCAGTCAAAGTCGGCGTCCGGACCCCTATCGAAGCTGCGCGGGATGCTGACCGGGACGGGCGCCGGATCGGCGGCGCCGCGCAAGGTGCGCAAGATGACCGAGAAGGACATCGACGCCCTGACCAAACGCATCATCCTGCCCTCGCTTCCCGTCTCGGACGAGGAGATGGCGCGGGCCACCCACCAGGACAAGGGCCAGAAGCTCGCCCGGCAGGACCGCTGGACCGAGCTGTCGCGCCGCATCCGCTATGCCGACGAATCGCGCCTGACCACGCCGGGGGGCGAGACCGCCTCGCTGCTGCTGGCCTTCGGGGCGCGCAGCGACGTGGTGTCGGCCGCCGAGGACGCGCTGCACGACGGGGCCGAGCCGCAGCCCGAGGGGATCGAGGCGCTGGAAGAGGTGCTGGAGGAGGAGCCGGGCGATTACGCCTGTGCGCTGGTGGTGGCGCTGGCGCATCTGGATATCGCGTGGGCGTGGCACAGCATCATGTTCGAAACCGCCCCCGAGAAAAGCCTGAACCGGGCGCATGAACATCTCGAGCGGGCCGAGGAGATCCTCGCGCCCCATGACGGCGTCGCGCTCGACGCACCCTCGGTTCTGGCGGCGCAATGCGCGCTCAACGCCACCAACGAGAAGCGTGGCCGCCACCTTGCCGAGGATTACGCCACGCTGATCGGCATCGACCCGGAGGGCCACCGCCACATGCGCGCCATGGGCCGGCACATGGTGCCGCTGCTGCGCAAGGCGCCCAACGTGCTGGAAATCGAGGCGCGCCGCATCGCCTCGCAGACCGAGGAGGTCTGGCAGGCGGGCGGCTATACATGGGTCTATCTCGACGCGCTGACCGCCGATCCGCAGGCGATCGAGCTGCTGGATGCGGATTTCTTCATCGAGGGGATGGAGAACATCATCGACCGCAAGCTCGACCAGCACGTGATCAACCAGTTCGCCGCCTTCTGCGCGATTTCCATGGCGCCGCTGAAGCAGGACAAGGTGTTGTCGCGGCGGGGGCATGCGACGCGGGAACAGCTCCATGACTGTCTCGACTGGCTGCTGGCGGATTACCTTCAGGAGCTGCACCCGCTGATCTGGTCGCAGACGCTTTTGGCGCCGGGACAGGTGCCGATGCTGCCCTCGCGCCGGGCGCTGGTGGTCAAGGGGCGGCAGACCGCGCTGCGGATCATCGCGGCGCGCTTTGCCGGCGAGATCGCCGATGGCAGCTCGATCGCGTTTTCGCCTCAGGGGATGTACCGGCTGCCGGCGCTTTGAACTGACACTCGCGGCAGGTGGCGCATTCTTGAAAGAGGCCTCAGCAAAACGCGTGAGATTGTTGTCACTGGGTACTTGAGACGTCTCGGGTGTGTCTATCGTACTGGATAAGGCCCGGCGGGTTGCCTGATTGGCCGTTGGTCTGGGGTGAAC